>Ga0315291_10000864_pt1 | contig 40379 bp, 33 predicted proteins | sample YL17G12_20_MG_FD_203070 | JGI IMG/M metagenome (GOLD analysis project Ga0315291, IMG submission 203070) | Sediment microbial communities from Yellowstone Lake, YNP, Wyoming, USA - YL17G12_20 | ecosystem: Environmental > Aquatic > Freshwater > Lake > Sediment | place: USA: Wyoming | collected...
ATGACCGCAAAAAAGTCATATGGGACAAAATAATAAGAAATTATTGGTATGCGGCCTTTTTGCTTCTAATCGGAGCCACTTTAGGTGTTATTTTTGCTCCGAATCTCATTAACCTGCCAAGCGGTGAGATCCTTGATGCGAAGCGGACGGCGCTCGGAGTATGGAAAGGATGGGTCCTGGCCCCTATGCTTTATTTCGCGGTGCTCACGCAGACGCTTTCCAAACGCGAAGATGTAGAAAAATTATTACGGATTTTCGTATATTCATCTGCCGTTGTTGGTTTATTAGCCCATATCACCGGTTTATTCGGCGAGGGCATTACAATCGATCTCCGTTTGCGCGGGTTTTATGAGTCTGCGAATTATCTTGCCCTATATTTGGTGCCCGCGATTCTGATAAACATTTATTTTTTCCTTGTTCGCGAAAAACCGTTAAAAATTGAAAATTATCTCGATATTTCATCTTTGGTCATTTTGCTCTATTGCCTTTTTTTCACAAGGTCATATGCTGGCATAATAGCCGTATTCGGCGCCTCAGGATTGGCAGCGATTTATTATTTATACCAAAATCCAAAACAACGGAAAAAAGTGATAATTGCAATTCTTGCACTGCTCACAGCCTTTGTTGTTGTGGTTTTGACACAACTGAACACTGAAAAATTCAGGCAAACATTGGATTACAGAAACCGCTCAAGCACTTCTGTAAGGCTTGAGATATATAGGACTTCATGGGACTTGATCAAACAACATCCTATTTTCGGGCTTGGACCAGGATTATTTCAGGCCAATTATCAAAATCAGGCTCCGATTACTCTGGAGCATGCACCATTGGAATGGAATATGCCACATCCTCATAATATCTTTCTCGGTTTTTGGATGAACGCAGGGATAATCGGCCTAATATCATTCATTTTAATCCTCATTTTAGCCCATCTAAGATTCACATATCCTCTTATCGCCTTATGGGGCATACTGATTCACGGATTTTTTGATATGCCTTTCTGGAAAAACGATCTCGCGATGATTTTTTGGCTTATCATTGCGTGTATTTTGGTATTGCAAAAAATTAAAACTGAGTCTGGTTCCACAGCTCTGTCCTGAGTCTGGCTCCACGGCTCTGTCTGGAGCCAAGACTCAATCTGAATAACTTAATATCTTTAATTCAATGCCTACGCTAAGGATGCAGCGCAAAGATATCGATAATACATATTTCCTGACATTAACTGTTATCGAGTGGATTGATGTTTTTACAAAACCTCAATATTTTGAAGTATTAAAAGATAGTCTGATTTATTGCGTAAAACAAAAAGGTCTGATTTTGTACGAATATGTGTTTATGACAAATCATATTCATCTGATTGCCAAAGCAACTGAAGAAAGCGAGGGATTGGACGCGATAATCCGAGATTTAAAAAGTTTTACTACAAACAAAATAAAAGCGCTTCTTAAAACAGATAATAGAAAATATATTTTAAGACTTATAAAAAATTCATTAAAATCAAAAAAGGAAAATGAATTCCAGTTATGGCAACGTGAAAATTATCCAGAAGAGATTAATTCGGATGATTTCTGTAATACAAAAATTGAGTATATCTGGAATAATCCTGTAAAAAAAGGTTATGTATTAAATCCCGAAGACTGGCTATATTCATCCGCTAAGCAAAAAATATTAGAATTGCCAGCAGATCATCCGGATATAGTTTTACCGTGCGCCGAATGGGAAGTATGATATAGCTGCAGGCTCCAGACAGAGCCGTGGAGCCAGCAGATGTATTTGTATAAATTTAACTTAAAAAAATGCAATTGACTCCTCTCAAAACCCGGCTTCTGAAATCCGGTGAAGATTTGCTCAGAAATCTGAAAGAAGCGTTAACCCGCAAAAAAGAGACCCTGAAAAATGGCGACATTTTGGTCATAGCATCCAAAGTTGTTGCCTACTCTCAAAGTCGTCTGGTAGTTGTGAAGTCGAATAAGCAATTCAGAGAACTGATTAAAAAAGAGGCTGATAAGGTTTTGATGGATAAAGAAATGGTGATAACACTAAAAAACCATGTGCTTATACCGAACGCGGGGATTGACAAAAGCAATACGCCGAGTGGCCAAGTCGTTTTGTGGCCGATTAAACCCTTTGAAACAGCGCGAAATATACGTGAGCAGTTGATGAAAATTTATAAAATCAAAAAATTAGGAATCGTGATAAGCGATTCTCACTGTCAGCCCCTTCGGCTCGGAACTTCAGGTATCGCAATCGGTTGGGCTGGATTTGAAGGAGTCCATGATGTTAGAGGAACCAACGATTTGTATGGCAAAAAAATGCAGTATACCAGAATCGCGGTCGCAGATGACCTGGCTTCAGCCGCAAATCTGCTTATGGGTGAAACTGATGCCTGTATTCCGTTTGTTATAGTCCGCGGACTGCAAGTTAGATGGACAAATCAAAAAGCCTCCGAAAAAGATTATTTCGTGGCTCCGGATAAGTGTATTTACAGCAGTTTTTACAATAAAAAATTGCTGGATATGTGATACTACTTCGTCCCGCTATGCGGGACTTCGTAGCATTCACTTATTTATTTTGCGAAGCAGTATGAAAGGAGGGGGATCAGTATGACCCCCCGCCATAGTAGGACAACGTGTGCGGATCTAGGAGAGGCTCACAGACAGGGTCCGGTAGGTGGGGTCGACTTCGGTGTCGACGTGGATGCGGGCCTTGGGGCTCGCGATGCGGTACGACCGGATTGAGAACGAGTCTCGCCAGAGCTTCATGCTCTCAAGCTTGTTGAGGAGCGCTCTACGCTCTCTCGGATGCAGGACCATGATGGCCCTGACGCTCTCCTTCGAGAGGTTGAGGCTCTGAAACTCATCAGCTGCCCCCCTCTTGCGGGTACTCGGTTCGCGATCATGTGATCTGCGGGACGATCTCGTCATCTCTTCACTCTCCTTGTTGATCTTTTACAACGTGCCTGGTCCGTAAGACCCACCACCGCGTTATTGCGGAGCAGAATCTAATTGACCGCACATATTTTATAAGTATTTTTTTAGTTGTCAAACAATTGTTGTTCATGGTGAAGCACACTATCAGCTTCGCTGAAATGACCAATTCCCAATGTCCAATGACCAATGCGGCGTAGCTGCAACCTCCCCAGCCTTCCTTATCAGGAGGGGAAATTTACTGTGTTTCAGTTATACAGAAAAACAAACAAAAAATTCCCCCTTGTCAAAGGGGGCTATGGGGATTGAGCCCGCCCCCTGAGAAGGGGGCTAGGGGGTTGCAGCTAGAACAACAAACAAAAACCACTTTAATTGGAAATTGGGATTTGGTCATTGGTCATTTTTGTTGTATCGTTACTTCGTTATATCGTTACTTCGTTTTTTATATGTACAATGTCGCAGTCCTCGCGTCGACCCGCGGAACCAATTTTCAGTCTTTGATCGATGCGAAAAATGAGGGTGTAATTAGAGACAATGTTGCAATCCGTTGTCTTATAACTAATAAGTCTGATTGCGGAGCTATAGAAAAAGCAAAATCCGCCGGGATTCCGTCTCATTTTGTTGATCCGACAGGTAAAACACGCGAGCAGTTTGATAAAGAAGTAATGAGTATACTAGAAGAATATGAAACAGATCTAATCGTTTTAGGCGGATATATGCGCATAATCAGCGCGCCGATGGTCAGCAAATACCGAAACCGTATAATAAACATACACCCAAGCCTCCTTCCTAAATTCGGCGGAGGTATGAATATGGATGTCCACAAAGCGGTGATCGATGCGGGTGAAAAGGAATCCGGCATGACCATCCATCTTATCGATGAAAATGTTGATACAGGCCCAATCGTCCTTCAGAAAAAATGCAAAGTCGATCCCTTGGATACCCCTGAAACCCTTCGAGACAAAGTCCAAAAATTAGAGATAAAGTGGTATCCCACAGTCGTGCAGATGTTCGCTGATGGTAAGATAAAAATTGAAGGCAGAAAGGTAACAATTAACGCATAATCCGATGCACGAATATCTGACCTTGTGGAAAAAAAATAGGTTTCGGAATTTATGGCAGAACCCTGTTTGGGCTGAATTTCAGAAATCTGTTGGCCGTAAAACTTGGCTGCTTAAATCAGATGGTTCGTCAGCATTAGTTATAAAACATAACCTGCCTTTCGGATTTTCTTGGCTCGAGGTACCACGCGGCCCCCTCTTTGAATCCGAAAAAAAATTATCGAAAATTTTATCCGAAATTCAGAAAATCGGTAAATCCGAAAAAGCGGTTTTTGTGAGGTTGTCGCCGTATGAAAAATTTCGAATTTCGAATTTCGAATTTCGAATTTGCAAACATGATCACCACCCTCAAACAAGTTTGGTAATCGATCTCACGCAATCCGAATCCGACATTCTGAAACAGATGAAACCAAAAGGCCGATACAATATCAAGGTCGCGGAGAAACACGGCGTAACCGTAAGACCGAGCACTGATGTGGAAAAATTTTACAATCTCCTTAAAAAAACCGGTAACCGCGACGGTTTCGGAATACACCCCAAATCTTATTACCAAAAAATGTTGGACACAATGTCGGAAAACACCCAACTACTTTTAGCGGAATATCATGGCAAAGTTATCGCGGGCGGGATTTTCGTGTATCTGGATGAATGGGGGATTTATTATTACGGAGCCTCAGACAACGAATTCCGTAACCTGATGGCGCCATACCTGATTCAGTGGTCAGCGATTAAGGAAGCGAAAAATAGAGGCTGTAAATATTATGATTTCCTCGGTATCGCGCCTGAAAACATCAAAGATCACCCATGGGCCGGTGTAACTGAATTCAAAAAGAAATTCGGCGGAACCGTGGTGAATTATCCTCAGGCGCAGGATATGGTTTTAAGGCCTTTTTGGTATAATATTTACAAATTATATAAAAAAATAAGATGAAAATAATATATTTAAAGACCCATCACAGGGAGGAACTTATCGATATAACCGCTGAGATTCAGAATGCCGTAGAAGAGGTTGGCCTGAATGACGGAATAATAACTGTATTTTGTCCCCATACAACAGCGGCAGTTACGATAAATGAAGGCGCAGACAAGGATGTGCAGGTTGATTTTATAAAAAAATTGAGTGAAATAATTCCTAAAAAAGGAGATTATAAACATAGCGAAGGTAATTCCGACGCACATATCAAGTCGAGCCTTGTCGGCAGTTCAGTTGAAGTTTTTGTGAAAGATGAAAAGCTTAATCTAGGCCAGTGGCAGGCGATTTATTTTTGCGAATTTGATGGACCGAGGAATAGGGAAGTGTGGATTAAATGATTTCCATGTGGACTTCATGTTGCTATCAAGTGGATATCCACATGAGATCAATATGAAGTAAATAAAGTATAGCTTTTTTGATGTAAATATGCTATAATATAAAGATTAAAAAATAAAATCAAAGCCATGAACAACTTAAAATGTTTTTACTTAAATATTTATCAATTAGATAAGCAATTTGTTTATCAGCAACCAAAATCGGGCGCGGAAGCACCAAAACCCGAACGATTAGCATCATATGTGAAACCCAGACCAGATGTAGCCCCAGGCGGAAAACCACAACCTGCAGGACCGCCATCGCCAGCAACGGAAAAAGCAGAAAAGGCAGCAGCTGAAACCGCCGCAAAAGGCAAATCTGTAATTAAAAAAAGACAAACGAGCGACCAATTAGCACTAATTCCAGAGTTTGGAGAATTTGATGTCGGTAAATTGGATAAAAGATCAATCGATGGAATGTCGAAACAACAACAAAAAGACACATTTCGAAAGTCTGAGGGGGGTGGTACGTATGTAATAAACTTTGGAGGGCGCGGAACAGTCGCAGAACGTATGATTGGCTTGAGGCATTTATTTGATGAAAAAACACCTTTCCTTGTAGTTCAGGATAAAATGGGCGCAATTTTAAGTTTTGCAGAGTATAGAAATGGTAATTTTTATGATGCCAAAACTGATAGAAGAGTAAGGATTTATAATGGCTATAAGATTTTTGTTCCGCAAACGCCTGAAGACTTGGCACGTTTTCAACAAATGGCAAAAAAAGAAAGGCTGGCTTATCAAAATAAATTAAGGGAAAGGGCGGAACAAAATGCCGTTGCCGCCGCAGGGACACCAGGTGAAATGGCAGAAGCACCCGCTCAAGCCGTAGAAGTTCAGGCGCCTCTTAGGGAAAGATTTAGAGCATATATATCTACTAGTATGGTGGGTAGTTCTCTCGATGAAACCCAAACAACGATACTGGCCAATGCGTTACTTAGGTCAAATCGTTATTCTTCAAAAAGCACAAAGAAAGATTGGAAAAAAGACAGGGCAAAGTTTCTTAACGTATACCGTTACTATCTACAAAATAATAAAAAATTAGATGAAGAACAGTTGGCAACGGCTTTTAAGTTAGAATTACAATATCGTGACAAGGACAAGATGATAGCGGAACTAAGCCAAAAAGACTTAAAACACAAATTTTTTGAATATTGGGAAGATTTATCTGAGAGCCAACGCGCGCAAATAACAAGCGCATCAGATACATATCTTGCTGATGTTTTATTTGCATTAAATAGCAAATTTGATATCGGAAAAAAGAAAGACAAGCTTTTGTTTTATAAAGTATGCAGTTTTTACAGACAAAACCCCAACTTACCTAGTGATCGATTTGCAGCGTTAGTGAAAAGTGGGTTTGTACCGCCTGCTGGTGAAACTAGGTCAAAGGATACTGCAATGGCAAAAGCACCAACGGCACCTCCCACACCATCTCCAGAAGATTTTGTTGGTCCTCCTGAACCACCACCTGCCCAGCAGGTAGTAGCAAAAGCCCTAGCACCTGCCGCACCTGCGCCAGCACCTGCACCCCGCGCACCTGAAGAATCTGCGAGGGGGGAAGCAGTAGCGAAAGCACCTGCCAAGCCAGAAGCAATAAGAAGAAATGACCTAGATTTACATTTTCAAAAAGCATATTCCGAAATCAATGTGTCTGATAGGCGGGCTTTAGTTGATGTTATCTTTAAATATAACAAAAATTTTGATATCAATCGGACTGTTTATCAAAATGTCTTAAGGATCACCATGGATCAATTTTTGAATGTAAAAAGGCTGGGTCGTGCTAGAAACATTAAAGCTACATTACTTGCTATCTTGCGCAAAGAGGATCTTCCAACGCAAGAAAAACATAAGGCTGAACTTAGAAAACTAGCGGAAGAGTATGCCAGTAGCCAGGGATTAAAAGAAAATGATATGAAAGTTGTACTTGATGCAATTTTTGAAAGAGAAAAAGGATGGTTTGATTCCACTCATGAAAATAATAAACGCCTTATAGTATTGTGCGCGAAAGTTTATAGAGAAAATAATAAAATTATAGGTAATGAAATGTATGATACAGCAGAACGGTATGGGCGAATACTGGATTATATGTCAACTTTAGGAATAAAAGGAGAAGCAAGCAGATATGCATTCCTTGATATTTTGATAGAAAGAGATCGTACCTTCGACGTAAAAAATGACGTAAATAAAAAACTTATGGATACATTTGTCGCTGAATATAAGCAAAAATTTAATTTTACTGATAATCCGCAAAAGGAAATTCGGCAATGGAAAGAAACCAGAGTAGCAATTGATAAAGTATTAGAAGTCGAGAGGTTAGCAGGACAAGAAAGACCTGAAGATGAAGACCCTACTATGGTAGCCCAAGCTGATACTAAATAAATATAAGATTAATAAATTTACGGCTTAAGCTCGCTAATCAAAATATGGTAAATCTGAAACATTTTTTCCTAAATATCAGTGCATTTACCCAAAATTTTGTTTACCAAAACCTGCCTCGTGAAGCACCTCCGTCAGGCAGTGAAATTGCAAGTGATAAAAAAGAACCTTTAACCCCAGAAAAACTTAAAGCAGAAGTTAATCGCGAAGCATTAGAGGCGGCGAAAAAAGCTAAGCTAAAAATTCCAGAATGGACTAAACAGTCCGAGGCTGAAATACCGAAAACAGAACTTGCCCAAAGGCAAAAGCGCTTAAGGGAATACATCATCAATAATAAACAATTAACTTTAAGTGCTGCCGAAAGAAAGGACTTCTTTAGAATGCTCATAGAAAAGAAACCCGATTTAGATATAACAAATCCTGAACATTTAAAATTAATTGAAGAATATAGGTATGAATATTTAAATAAAGATTTTGAAACAAGATTAATGGAATATATCATCAACAATCAACAATTAACTTTAAGTTATCCCGAAAGAAAGGACTTCTTTAAATTCCTAATAGAAAAGAAACCAGATTTAGACATAGATAATCCAGACCATATAAGGTTAATTTCCGTAGAATACAGGGAAGAATATTTAAATGAACAAGGATTAATAGAACATGTCAGGAAATTAACTTTTTTGCGTCGTTCTGAACAAGATGACTTACTTTCAGCTTTGAAAAAAAAGAAGCCAGAATTGGATATAACAAAAAAAGAAGATAAAGATTTTGTTGAACAGTGCTGTTTTGCATATTTGGATGCAAAAGAGCCCAAAAGTTTTGTTGCAGTTGTTGAAAATGTTATTCAGGAACAGGCAATGCTTGCCGCCGCACGTAGAAAAAGAAAGCCATCTAGATAAACATAAAATTCGTCTCTGAGCTAAGCGCTACGCTTTAGTCTCGGATAGATTTTAGGGCTGTAGGGTCGTAGGGGGTAGAATTGTAGGAATGGTTTTTTCAGAACCTGACTTTGGCTCCATGGCTCCGCCACTGTCAGTCGCGACAGACGTGGCTCCGTCTGGGAGCCATATATCTAAGCCTATCGCTGTCTCCAGACTGAGCCTGGAGCCATCCTTGTCATGTTAATCAAGTGAATCATGGTCGTTAATCATGGTCAAGGTTTTAATCTGCTTATCATCCTCGGGAAAGGGATTGTTTCGCGTATGTGGTGAGTGCCGGTTATCCAGCCTGTAATCCTCTCTAGCCCATAACCGAAACCGCTGTGCGGAACAGAACCGTATTTCCGTAAATCCAGATACCAGCTGAACACATCAGGACTGAGTTTATGTTCTTTTATCCGTTTCAGCAGAACATCATAATCATCCTCGCGTTGGCTCCCGCCAATTATTTCGCCGTATCCCTCTGGTGCGAGCAGGTCCGCGCACAGTACGCGGGTTTCGTCATTCGGATCGCGTTTCATGTAAAACGCTTTAACTTCCGCTGGATATTTTTCAACAAATATCGGTTTGTCGTATTTTTGAGTAAGTAACGTTTCATCATCACCGCCGAGATCATGGTTTGGCTGTATATCAGAGCCCATAGTTCTTAATTCTTTTACCGCATTCTCATGTGTCATACGAATGAATGGAGGAACTATTTTTTTCAGAGGTTCGATATTCCGCTCAAGTATTTCAAGTTCCTTTTTATTCAGCTCAAGGCATTTTTTGACGATGTGGCTTACAAGACCTTCCTGGATTTTCAGGTTTTCATCATGTTCCACAAACGCGGCCTCGGCGTCCATCATCCAGAATTCGGTCAGGTGCCGCCTTGTTTTGGATTTTTCCGCGCGGAAAACGGGGCCAAAATCGAACACACGACCATGACTCATAATGGCCGCCTCAATGTAAAGCTGTCCCGACTGGCTCAGATAAGCGCTGCCTTCATCAAAATAATCGATTGCAAAAAGCTCAGTCGTTCCCTCACACGCATTCGGCGTCAAAATCGGCGCGTCGATTTTGATGAACCCCTCGTTATTTAGATACTCGTAAGTCGCGTTGATTATCGTATTCCTAACCCTCTGTATAGCCCATTGTTTACCAGAACGGAGCCACAGATGCCTGTTATCCAGAAGAAAATCAGGGCCATGTTCTTTTTTGCTTATCGGATACTCCTCCGTCGGAGTTTGCAGGATTTCAATGTCTTTTACCTGCATTTCATAAACGTCCTCCAGTTTTGGGTGTTTGGTTATTTCACCAGTGACTTTTACCGAAGATTCCATAGCCAGCGTCTCAGCTTTTTTAAAAACTTCGGGTGACACATTGTCCACAAAAACCACGCCCTGCATAAAACCGCTCCCGTCGCGCAGTTGTAAAAAATAAATCTTTCCGCTTCCGCGTTTATTATACATCCATCCCTGTATTGTGGCATCCTTTCCCACATGGTTTTTCGCGTCAGATATTCGGATTATCATAAATCAGATTTAAATTAAAACAGCCACCATAATTTAGCAGAAATGGGGTATATGGGCAACTTGACCACTGATTAAAGGATTTAAATGATTACAGGATTAAACTGTTTTTAAGAAGATAGATATTCAGAGGAAAAATTTCAAATATTAATAACTCTGAATTTCTGTATTGCAGATATTCAGTCTAATCCTGCAAATCCGTATAATCCCTTAAATCAGTGGTCAAACCGTTTCACATACCTATGGCAATACGGCCCTCAGCCTTTCTTTATGTCATCGGCGCCACAGTCGGCGAAACACCCCGTTTCTTCAATGAAAAAATGTTTTACGGGTCGCTATCGATGAGGTGCGTTGCTTACGGGATTTCCGGCTTTAAAATATAAACGGAATGAACATCTTAGTCTTTTTCATGTATTCGGAGTACTGCTCGCCGAATTTTTTTGCCATCTCTTTTTCCTCTGTTTTAGCTGTTAGGTAAAGTGCAAAAAGATTTATCATGAGAAGTACAGTCTGAAAATAACCAATATCTTTCAGATAAAGCCCGGCGCCAAGAAAGACGACCGACATATACAGAGTATGCCTTATATAACCATATAGGCCTGTTGTCACAAGATTAGTGGTATTTTCAATATTCTTATGAGGCTTTCCTTTTGTAATCAAAAAATACCATCCGTATGTGACTAAAAACAATGCAAGAGAAAGAAATATCCATGAGAATATCTGGTTTATAGAAAAAGGGTCATAAAACCATTTTCGGTAACCCATCAAAAATAAAATAAGTACGCTTTCAAAAGAAAAAAATCTATAAATCCCATGGTATCTTTTATGTTTTATTGAAACCGTCCACGAAAACACAACCAAGATTATAGTTCCGAATATAAGGGCTAAAATGAATATATTATTCATCACAATAATATTAAATGTTCGTAAATGTGAATGAAATGGCCACCTGATTTAAAAGTCAATCTGGAGTCCATTTGGCGTCAATTTGTTACAGATAATCACCACACCCCTGGTATCAGCCTGTATCTGACTTTATGTGTGTATTCAGTGTATCCTTCAAGATCTCTTTTTAAAATTTTTTCCTCATTAAATATACGGAAAATTATGATGATTGGTGTTATTAATGCTGGTAGCAATGCCCAGTAAGACCCTAAAGCCAACGGCGATGCTGTGTACATAATTATAACTCCTGTATACATCGGGTGCCGGATAATAGCATATGGGCCTGTTGATATGACTTTTTGGTCTTTTGCGACCTCAATAATGCGCGAGGCATATTTATTATATATAAGGACAACCGCAACCATCAAATATCCCGCGAGCACGAACATATCCGCGATTATAATGATCCACAATGGGACCTGCGACCATCCGTAACGCACATCAAGGCCTGGAATAATAAATGCGGCCGCAAAAAACACCCATGATATTTTAATGATCCGTTTCTGATATATTTCTTTTTCTTTCATTTTCATCCTTCTTACCAGCAATTCAGGGGCATGTTTAAGCAGATAAACCAGCAGAAAAGACATCGGAATAAAAAGTAACGCAATATAAACCCATGCCTGCCAGTACATAATCGTCCCCGCAGATATAAAAAAGAAGAGGCATAAAATCGCGAAAGCCAATATAACCAAAATGACCATCTTTTTTTTCAGTTTTTTCATGTCGATTTTATGCTCTGATTTTGGTTCGTGTTCAGCGGCCATGTTTTTATTGATTATTCATTTTGTAGCGTTAGGCGTTTTGACCTTAGCCCTACACTCCTCCACAACCTCTTTAGGTATCATCTTAAGTGCTAGTATAACAAGCGCGGGCACAATAATAAAATCATCCAGCGAACCTAAAACTGGTATAAAATCAGGAATAACATCAACAGGCGTGAATAAATAACCGATTGCAATCCAGAGCAAAATTTTTGCCATAAGCGGAGTCTTTTTATGTTTCCTCACAAGCTGATAAACTTCGATTTCCTCCTTTATTTTTTTGCCGAATGCTTTAAGTTTTCCGGACATATTTATTTAATTTAACCTTTAATACTGTTTATAAATTGTCCTATTTTCTCAGTATAATCTCCTTTTTTCAGTTCTTTTTCTCTGATTATCATAGTAGCTAAAGGTTTTTTCCCGCTCTCTTTCTCCATATCTCTGAATGCACGATCCATTCCCATCCCGCCACATGTGCAGTAGAAAGCGACTTTATTGAATTTATTTTTGTTTTCCCTTAAATACGTGCGGACAGGCGAAGAAAGACCAAAGGAATGTATTGGTGTGCCAATGATGACAATGCCATAAGTCGAGGCATCGTATTTCGTCGGTCCGATTGTTGTAACGTCTTTAAGTGTTGCATCCTTTCCTGCGGACATATAACCGAAAAATCCCGAGCGGTCTTTTGTATCCACAATTTCTTCGCGGTCGCATTTCAGAGTATCGGCTATTATGTCGCCAATTTTTTTGGTATGTCCTGTGCGGGAGTAGTAGGCGACAAGGGATTTCATATTATTATTTTGAATTAATTTAAGTTGTGATAATTCCTGTTTTTTTATATCTGCCTCGCTTTCTCCAGCGTTTCCAATGTCGCTTTCACCGATGGATTTTCGGTATTAACCAGTTTGATACGCTCTTTATATTGATTTGTCAGAGGGGTAATAAATTCATCAGCCCAGGATGGGGTCAAAACCACTACGCCGCTGAAATCAATTTCAATTTTTTCATTATCCGTAATCTCTTTGAGTGTCGGCTGAAATGCCAGAAAAGCTTCTTTGCCGGCAGGTCTGGAGATAAGAGTAGTTCCAAATTTTTTCAAAGAAATTTGCATAATATTTTTATTAAAAATTTATTATAGCGATACAGCCATGGAAAGATGGTTCTGTTTTTTTAATTAATAATTCCAAGTCATTTTGTTTCAGCTCCAGTTCCGCGTCTCCGGTATAGAATGTCAGGTGTAACGGATTAGCCAAAACTACATCTTTAACGAATTTTAATCCATTGCCCCTGTCTTCGGGCGCGCGGCCGGAAATATATTTTGTAAACGCGACATGTAAAGCTTCCTCATCATTTTTTAAATCTGGAACAACGCGTTTAAGTGTCCTAAATATACCCCGCCCCCGATCCGCTAGCACAGCTTGTCTGCGCTGGATGTTAAACCCAAAAAATATCCCGAAAACATCCGGCCAATTTCCGATGTTATGGTTATACGAGTTATTACCGATTTCACCTATAATCGCTATAACTAAAGAAAAAATATTTTTCAGATCCGGGACGCGCTCAATTTCTAATTCCATACGTTGCAGACGCGCGTAAAAAATATCGCTTGTTTCGCAATAAAGAGAAGATGAAAGCGAACCCGGCAACTCGCTGAATGCCCAGTTTTTAGCCAGACTTACCAAATCGCCTGAATAGGACAGGGCGTCTTTTCCTAAAAAATGATCTATATCATCTCTTCGGTAATAACGGTTGCTTGTGGGCGAGGGGCGAAAAGGCAGTAAAATATTTTTTTCCTCCCAGCGCCTGAGCGTATCAATCGAAACACCTAAAAGTTCAGCAGTTTCCCCGATAGATAAAAGCTTTTTTTCCATTTTTAATAAATCTAAGTAAATCTATGCAAATCTATGTATATCTATATAAATCTTAGCAAATATTTAGGAAAAAGTCAACTCAAGCCGTGCTCAACGTAAAAATTTCCAGTTACCGTGCAGGAGGTAAAGCATCGGGGATTATTTAAATACGCCTTCCAGACAATAAACCGTCAGTGTTTCCGGATGACCCTCGGCGATACATTTGCATTTAATGTCCTACTTTTTTCTCTTGGCTAATAAATAATAAATGAAAGCAAATAAAACTCCATATATTACGATAGCCATCAAGAAACTATTACCGCCCCAACAGCCAAAAGTGCTGGCGGCGTTTGAGCCACACAAAAATAGACCTACAAACGGCAACGATGCGATTATCATTGCGAGATACAATGGTAAACCTACAGTATAAATTAATACCTTTTTAATAAAAATAAGCCAATGGCTACTTGAGGGAATGTTTGCAAAAAAAACATAAAGCATAATATAAGCAAAAATCCCGCCTATAATAAATGCTATTGGTAAGCCGATTAATAATTTAGTTTTAAATTTCATATTATTTAGTGCTTAAATAAATTCAGATATTCATGAAGGACAAATATTCGATTTCTTGAAAAACCTGTTATTTCCTTATTATTGTTTAATTCAATAAGTAGCAATATAAATATTTATATTATCAGTTTAATCCTTAAGTGATAATATAGAAAATCTAATTATTAGTTGATGCCGCCGTCTTGGCTGTCAGTTTCGCGTATTGCCAGTATATGGCGTCGCGGATTGTTTTTACTGCTGAAGGGGGCATAGATTTTAAATATATGATTTTTGGAGACCGTTTTACACAATAATTATAATTTTAAGAAAATATAAATTGTTGGAAAGGTTCACCAACAACCTGTGCCTTATCTGGATTAATATCATATTGCTGATCCTGAGGCCAATCGGTAAATGGCTTAATGCTGAATAATGAATTATCCTTATAATAAAAACCTTTATCGGTACTGTAACCATAAGTATCACCATAGGCAGTAAATGCCTCACATTCGAATTGAGCAAAAAGAATTGCGAATAAAGCCACAGCTGCATTTAATACAGTAGATAGTTTCGCTTTCTCAAAATTTTTCGACCTATCATGTTTAACATCGTTATAATCTTTATACCATCTTAGACTAAAACCATTATTCCATTCGTTGAATGGGCTTAAGATTTTCGGATGAGGATACCAAGTATATAACTTAACTTTATAATCAGATAAACGTGTTGCCTGATTAACTTTGAAATAATCTTCAATATTTAAATCTCGACCAGTGTATCCATTTGCAGCTAGAATTTGTTTACAATTTGTTTCAAATTCAGTTGCACATCTTAAAAGTAATTCATATAGCCTATGTGAATAGGTATTTGCATTAGAATCGGAAGGCTCAATAAACTCTAATATTTTTTTAAGATCATTTTCAATAATCTTATATGAATGTATAAGAATATATCGGTCCTTAGCATATTTTTTGTGATATATAAAATCTGTAGGATATGGACCTTTTGTGATTCTAACAATTCTATAGTAAGGCTTAATTATTGCCATAAAAATAAATTATATGATTTGAAATTTAAATCCGCCCACCCCTCATTTGAGTGAAGGACAGGCGGAGTATCTGCAAATGCGAAATCTGAAATCAGAAATGCGAAATGATTACATCATCCCCCCCATTCCTCCCATCCCACCCCCGTGCATATGCTCAGGTTCTGCCTTCGGGATCTCGATAACCGCGCTTTCGGTTGTCAGGAACATGGCGGCGACTGAGGCGGCGTTTTCTAAGGCGGATCTTGTCACTTTCTTCGGGTCAATGATGCCGGCTTTGAACATATCTACAAGCTGTTTGTCGATAGGAGCTTTAATAGGAGTTGTTGCGTCGTAACCAATATGCTTGTTTTTCTTCCAGGCTTCTATCAATTTCTTCTGTATCTCAGCTCCGTCTACACCCGCGTTTTCCGCTATCTGGTGCACAGGATAACTGAGGGCGTTTTTGACGATTTCGGCGCCCAGTTTTTCTTCATCGGTCTCGAATTTTTCGGGTTTAATGTGCAGGCTCGCCTGTAAAAGCGCGGCTCCGCCGCCTATAACAACGCCTTCTTCAATAGCGGCGCGCGTGGCGGAAAGAGCGTCTTCAATGCGGTGCTTCTTTTCCTTAAGTTCAACCTCTGTTGCTGCTCCGACTTTGATGACTGCAACTCCGCCGCTAAGTTTCGCGAGGCGTTCCTGTAACTTTTCCTTATCAAAATCAGAGGTGGATTTTTCGTGTTCAGCTCGGATGCTCGCCACGCGCTGTTTTATGTCTTCGGGTTTGCCATGGCCTTCCACGATTGTGGTGTTTTCCTTTGAGGCGACCACTTTTCTAGCCCTTCCAAGGTCTTCGATTGTCGCACTCTCAAGTTTTAATCCGACCTCGGAACTGATGACGCGTCCGCCAGTTAAAACCGCGATATCCTGTAACATTGCCTTTCGCCTGTCGCCAAAACCAGGAGCTTTAACAGCTAGTGTGTTGAAAGTACCTCTTAATTTATTGACCACAAGCGTCGCCAGCGCTTCGCCCTCCACATCTTCGGCAATGATGACGAGGTTTTTCCTACCGGCCTGAGCCATTGATTCAAGCAGTGGAAGAATTTCCTGAATACTGCCAATCTTTTTGTCCGTTATCAGTATGAGCGCGTCTTCAAAAACCGATTCCATACGAATAGTATCGGTTATCATATATGGAGATATAAAACCGTTATCAAACTGCATCCCTTCAACCATTTCGATGGAAAGCCCGAGAGTCTGTCCTTCTTCGACCTGTACAACGCCTTCGCCGCCAACTTTTTCAAATACTTCCGCTATCAGGTTTCCGACTTCATCGCTTTGAGCGGAAATCGTGGCGACCTGCGCCATCTCTTCCTTGGATTTAATAATTTTTTTCATCTTATCCAGTTCGTCAATCACCAGTTTTACAGCATCCTGTATTCCTTTTTTAAGTAGCATGGGGTTGACCTTTTCGGTAGTGACATAATGCATGCCTTCCTTGATTATCGCATGCGCCATCACAGTTGCTGTTGTGGTACCGTCTCCAGCCACATCGTTGGTCTTATTTGCGACCTCCCTTACAAGCTGGGCGCCCATGTTTTCAAACGGGTCCTCGAGCTCGATTTCTCGGGCAATGGTTACGCCATCATTTGTAATGGTCGGAGCGCCGTATTTCTTTTCCAAAAGCACGTTCCGGCCCTTTGGACCCATGGTAACGCGCACCGTGTTGTTTAATTTTTCAATCCCATCAAGAAGTTTCCTGCGGGCCTCATCGCCGTATTTTATGTCTTTAGCCATAACTTTATTTGATTAAATTATAAAAACATATTGTGGGGCATATTGTTGGGCCATTGTGGGGCATATTGTTGACTACTTAAACCACAATTGGCCCCACTATTTGCCCCACCATCGGCCCCACTATTTGACTATCGCACGTACAGAACTCATCTCCACAATCTTATATTCCACTCCATCCACTTTCACATCTTCACCGGAATAACGGCCATACAAAACATGGTCGCCGACCTTCATTTCAATCGGGAGGTTTGTGCCGTTTGAGCTGATATTTGTTTTGGAAGCAGCAATGACTTCACCTTCCTGAGGCTTTTCTTTACTCGCGGTGTCAGGTATCACGATGCCGCTTTTGGTCATCTCCTCTTCAATAAGAGGCTTTATGACCACATAACCGTTTAATGGTGTGATTTTCATAGTATTTTAATTTAAATAATAGTGCACAGTGCTTAGTGCGGAGTGCACAGTGCGATTTTACTAAGCACTAAGTACTAAGCACTATAGCACTCAAAAGAAACGAGTGCTAAATCATTGTAGCAATAGTAGACAGGGTGTCAATATATTTTCAAACTGAATTCAAACTTAGTTAAAAGTTTTACATATTTCCCATTACCCAATTCCCAGTAGTATCTATATAAAACTCCTTACCGTCTTTATCGTTAACTTTGGCTACACCATTGTAATAAGGCCATACCTTTGCATAATTTTGGGTATAAATTCGCTCTCCCTTTTTATTAATATGGAACATATTCCCATCCTTATCTTGCACACCTGCAAATCCTTCTGAAAAAGGTTGTACCCAGGAAAAACTATTCTGATATAGCCTGTTGTCATTCAAATCAATATGGAAATAATTCTTATTAGCGTCACGTACAGTAACTGTATTATCACTATAATAATTGTAATCAGGATATTTTTTTGCAATAAGGCTAAGTTTGTCACCATCCTCTTTTGTAGTAACTGGATCCTGCATCAAATGAAGAGGATCCCTAATTGTTCCGTTAAGGTTAATTGAATAATTTTTACCTGCAAAATCAGTTGCATTAGCAGTTAATTCCCCGAATCTTGATACACTTTTAAAAGTCCATATGTAAATTTTCTTTCCGCTAAGATCAATATGATACATCCTGTCCTGGAAATCAGTTACTGCCGATCTGCCATTATCGAATACTGAGACAGTCTTAAAGTTTTCTTTATAAAGCCTATCACCCTTATTATTAATATGGAACATATTATCATTCAGATCTTTAACTACTGCGATACCGCTATTATCAAATTCATAAGCAATCTTAAAACGCTGGTTGAAGAGCTGCTTGCCTGAAAGGTCGATATATAATTCATTACCATCTTTATCCTCAGCTCTGGCAATTCCATCGATAAACACTCCAACATCTGTATAAGTTGTTTTATACGTTAATCTTTTTTGATCGTTTTCCAATATTGGCTGATATTTTTTATCTATTAATTTAACAATTTGTTCTTTGGTTAAACTATCAGGGGTTTCTGTGTATTCATAAACTTTAAGGGATTCATCAAAACTCCTTCCGATTAGAAGTGACCCTTCCATATTTATTTTCGTGACCCATTCCTTATCACTTAACTGTAATTCAAGAGGGTTGTATAAATCTTTGTTCGCCAATTTCGCTGCATCTTCAAGGCTAACATCTTTCCCATTGGCATAATAAGTGTTGTAACGATCAATAGCGCCTTTCAGGCTCCCAAGATAACCATTGCTGTCTAAATTATCTTTTAATTCCCCATCAATGTAGTTCTTAATTTTTATCTGATCTTCTGTAAGTATGTTTGAAAAATTATTCTGTTTATTTTTTATGTTCTCGTATGTGTTAGTCGGTTTGCTTGTAATATTATTAATAAGTCTGTAAATCATCTCAGCCATTTCGCCACGAGTTATGTTTTTGCTGAAATCATCAATCGAAGTCGGAATTGCCATATTCTCAGCTAGTTTATCAATAAAAGGCTTGTACCAGACTTCGTCAGTAGTCACTGAATAGCCAAAGGTATTCACGATTATTTTAGATGCCTCAGAAAAGTTTATATTATTTGTAGGTTTAAAATTTCCGTCAGAGTAGCCGTCTATAATATTGTTCAATTTTGCGACACATATATATTTAGCAAACCATGAATTTTTATTAACATCAGGAAAATAAACGTATTCCCATGAATCCTTGATATTTTCTTTAATACAATCATCTATGGCCGCCATGCCGTATTTAGCCCCTATGATGATTTTAGTAAATTCAGCTCGGTTGATGGTATTATCAGGTTTAAAAGACCCATTCGGATAACCTAGAGCAATACCATTATCTTTCACATATCCAAGGGCATCGTTATAAATATAATCTGAGGGAACATCTGAAAATGTTGTATAGACCGGTGAGCTGGCGAAGGCGGAATTAAAAATAAGGAAAAATAAAAATATTCCAATCTTACTTATATATGATTTCATAATTTTGTTAGAATTAATTTTATTTAAGCAGCAAATATCCCTCCGTACTCACCCCATCATTAAAATAATGTTTTATCCAGGTTACTGCATCAAACGAGCTAAACAGGTTATCAGCAGTTGGCCCGAACTTTGTGTCCTTTAAAAGGCTCCTAAAATTATCCAGAGACACAAAAGTGATCTCATCGCTTATTGCGCTAAGGTTGCTTAAGGCTTTGCGGAAAGACTGGGATTGCGATAGCACAAATTTCGGCGAGACACTCAGGTCAATGGTTTCTTTAATCGAATCCGCGTTGTTGCTGATCACTATAAGCTGATCTGTAGCCGTATAACAGAAGCCATAGGAAGTTTCTTCGACAACAAGGCAATCGATCTCATAATCTTTATAAGTTTCCTTGTTTTCCTGTAAGCGCGTGGCGTCCGCGATGAGTTCTTTGCTTTCAGTGCCGTCTGGCAATGTGAAGACTTTTAATTTTGGCGCGAACTGAGCGGCAAGCATCTTAAAGCCTTCCAATAACTTTTCCAGTTTTGTGTTCGCAAAATTGCGGTCATCATTTTTTAATATCAGCTTAATACCCAATGTAAATGTTTCACTATTATTTACGCTGGAAACATGCGGGATGCTTTCAAACGCGACCGCGTATTCATTGTCAAACAGGGGATAGATGTCATTCCTCAGATCGACCTTATCACCAAAAATTTTACTGACCTGAGCCCTTAATATACCTTCCATGATTATTCCATAAGCAGGATTTAAATTGCTGATGGTCTCTAGTGTATTTTGCCATTCGTCGCTAAGATTGGCTCCGCCGATATAAACAGCGAGGTTCTTTGAGCCGATATAATCGGCAAGGCTGTAAGCGAAGCGCGTTGAATCGGTATAACCTTTATTCAGCGACAGCAAAGAAGGGTTAATGGAAAGCAGGGTATTAAAGTGAAAACCGTTCTGCTGTTTTCTTATTGCAAGCGCGAAATGATTAATGATGGTTTTAAGCGGATCGGCGAGCAGATTAAGCGGATTATTATCAGGGAAGCTCAATAGCTTAACATTCAAATAGCCTTGGCCCCAGGCTGTCCTTGGCAGATTTGCCAGGGATTTCTGGTACTCAATGTCTTCATAAAGACTAGTTTCTTTTTTCTGGTAAACGGACTGGATGTCTTTAAGGCTTTCGATATTCTGTGAGAGAAAAAAGTAAGGGCCTATAAAACTGAAAGCGAAAGAATGGCTCTGAGGATACATGTAAATAATATCTTTCTTTTCGCCTACAGTAATGAATTTTTCATTCTGTAATCCCAGGCTTTGGAAATATTTTAGCGTGTCAGATTTGCTTCTTGTCCTGAAAAAAAGCACAAGGTTGCCTCCATCTTCTTTTTCCTTTATAAGCGCAAAACCAAGCCTGCCCTGTGTCAGATGATCCTGAACATCTTTAATATTTAGTCCAAATGTTTTATCAAGAAGGGCGCTGACACCGGTCAGGTCAAAAAGGGTCTGTTGGCTGAGTTTTGGCGGCAATGTCGAATCTTCTAACTCAAAAAAAGCCACAGTTTTCTGAGCGGGCAGAAAATTGATCACGCTCCTGTTTGTAAAAATAAACCACAAAAAATAAATTATGAGACCGATGATCATAACTAGCCCCATCGCAAGTATTCCCAAAAGCATACGGTCAAAGATCGTCAGTTTCTGTTTTTTCCGCTCCAGTATTTTTTTAAGCAACCAATTCTTACTCATAAATGTATTTGAAATTCTAAATTCTAAACTCTAAATCCTAAACAAATTTTAATGACTAAAACTCAAAATGACAAACATTTTAAAAAGTTATGAGATTTGAATTTTGGGTTTGTTTAGAATTTAGGACTTAGGGTTTAGAGTTTTAGGAGACTTCAGTCTCCTTCCCGCATTTCTGGCATTTAATAAGTTTTTTATTCACCTGCACCTGAAGGCTTTTGCATACAGGGCAAAGTTCATCAACAGGTTTGTACCAAGTGGCGAAATCGCATTTAGGATAATTGCCGCATCCGTAGAAAATTTTACCTCTTTTTGTCCGCTTTTGTACAAGGCTGCCGCCGCATTTTGGGCATTTGGCGGTAAGCGCGTGTGCGAGCGGCCTTGTTGTCTTGCATTTTGGGTAAGCGCTGCATGCCAGAAATTCCCCAAACCTGCCTTTTTTGATGACCATTGGTGAACCGCATTTATCGCACTTTTCATCCTTGTATTCCTTTTGAAGGGCTTCTTCTTTTTTTCGGTCTTCTTTCAGGGGTTTGGCGTTTTTGCATTCAGGATACTTTGAACAGCTTAAGAATTTTCCGTTTTTGCCGAGCTTGATCAGCATCGGGGCACCGCATATGTCGCAGATTTCATCACTTTTATCAGAAATTATATCGGTTTTTTTTATGGTTTTTTTCTTTTCAAGAATAGAATGCTCAAAAGGTCTATAAAAATTTTCAATTATTGGAACCCATTTCACTTTACCTTCCGCGATATCATCAAGCTTCTCTTCCATGCCAGCTGTGAATTTATAATCGACAATTTCAGGGAAATGCTCCACAAGGAAATCATTCACAATATAACCCATCTCCATAGGATAAAGCTTTTTGTCAGGTTTTTTTTCAACATATTTCCTGCTGATAATTGTGGATATCGTGGGAGCGTAGGTGGAAGGCCGCCCAATCCCTTCAGATTCAAGTTTTTTTACCAATGTCGCCTCGGAATAACGCGCCGGTGGTAGGGTAAATTTTTGTTCCGGTGTGACTTTGATTAATTTACATATTTCGCCCTTTTCGATGTCAGGTAACACATGTTCTTTTTGCGCGAGCGTTTCATCAGGATTATCTGTGCCTTCCACGTAGGCCTTCATAAAACCAGGGAACTTGATGATCTGCCTTTTGGCTATCAATTGGTATTCGTTATCGGTTTCAACTGTAATAGTTGTGATGTTCAATTTTGCCGCGGGCATCTGAGAAGCTATGGTCCTTTCCCAGATCAGCTTATACAATTTGTACTGGACGTTATCCAGATATGATTTAAGGTCAGCGGGGGTTTTGCTAAGATTAGTTGGGCGAATGGCTTCATGCGCTTCCTGTGCACCTTTGGTTTTTTTGGTGAAGAATCTCGGTTTATCCAGAACATATTTATCGCCGTATATTTTCCCTATGACTTTCGGTGCGTATTTCAGAAACTCCATTGAGAGGTTAAACGAGTCCGTGCGCATATAGGTTATAAGACCAGTATGCTCTTTACCATGAACCACACCTTCGTAAAGTTGCTGTGCCACGACCATTGTCTGTTTAACGGAAAAACCAAGTTTACGCGAAGCTTCCTGCTGAAGCGTGCTTGTTATAAAAGGGGGCGCGGGTTCACGCCTAGCCTCTTTCGTTTCCAGTTCCGCAACTGTGTATTTAGCGTCTTCAAGATCCTGTAAAATTTTATCAGCAACTTTTTTATCCTTAACATCAGCTTTCTTATTTTTTATTTTTGCAAGTTCAGCTGAGAACTCACCTTTCTTGGCTTTAAGATTCACATCGATTTTCCAATACTCCTCAGGTTTGAATTTTTGTATCTCACGCTCCCTTTCAACGACAAACCTGACAGCCACGCTTTGCACGCGGCCGGCGCTTAAACCAGCCCTGACTTTTGTCCAAAGCAAAGGCGAAAGCTTATATCCGACTAACCTGTCGAGTATGCGGCGCGCTTGCTGCGCGTGCACAAGATTGATATCTATATTTCGAGGATTTTCTAATGCTTGTAATACGGCTGGTTTGGTTATTTCGTGAAAAGCTATACGTTTGTAATGTCCTTTTTCTAAATTCAGCGCGTGTACCAAATGCCAGGCAATGCTCTCTCCTTCTCGGTCCTCGTCAGATGCCAGCCAAACCATAGTATCTTCATATTTATGGACAAGCTCTTTTAATTCTTTAACAATCTTTTTTTTATCCGCGCTTATTTCATAATGCGGTTCAAAATCTTTTTTTACATCTATTCCCAATTCTTTTTTGGGCAGATCCCGTATATGCCCCATTGAGGCTTTAATATTATATTTTGCCCCCAAAAAATTCTTTAATGTCCTGGCTTTCGCCGGTGATTCGACAATAATTACGTGATTCATAATTTACTCATTTGGTTACTAAATATCGAAATGAAGATACATTAAATTAAAAAATTGTAAACTTTTTTGTAATGAAATTATAATTTTTTAAATATCTAATGCCTAATAACTAATATCTAATTTTGCAGACAGAATATCTGTGGCGCAAAATTAGATATTAGAGATTAGATATTAGGCATTAGTAATTTAGTAATTAAGTCGTTGCGTCGTTTCGTCGCGTCGTCGTTTCGTTTATTTAAAGCCAAATACTGCTTCACAAGCAAAAACGATTTTTCGTCAAATAGCTATTTTTTGGCTTAAGCATTGATTCAAATTTGAATAAAAAATTCATTCAATCGACTTTTTAGCTAAAAATAAACAAAAAAGCCTTGTCATGCCCGTTTTTGCTGATTATACTGCCAATGTTTTAATTCTTAATTTTAAAATTTATGACTAAGCAAGATTTAGTTACAGCTATTGCGTCAGCGGCTGGCATTACCAAAAAAACAGCTAACGTATCATTAGACGCAATCATTGCTTCTATCACTAAAGAGCTTAAAAAAGGAAAAAATGTCACTATTACCGGTTTCGGCACTTTCCGTGTCAGCAAGAGGGCTGCCCGCACTGGCGTAAACCCACGCAACCCAACCCAGAGAATTAAAATCCCAGCTATGAATATCCCAGCATTCAAAGCCGGCAAGAGCCTGAAAGACGCTATCAGATAATCGCACTTACGTCCGATTGATTAATCATAAGACCCCTCTGAGTCCCCCTCGAGGGGTTTTAATTTTGCATTTCGCATTTCGGATTTCGCATTCAATTCTGCAATCCTTCATTTATCATTTAAATTGCCAAATGTTAAATGGGAATACGAATTGCGAAATACGAATTGCGAAATGATTATCGGTTTATATCACATTCAATTGATTTGGTAACTTGAAAAAATTTGAATTGATTGATAATATTTTTATATAATTTTTTCAAATTTTTTAATTTTTCAAATATTCATTTATGCCAGCAAAAGAAACAAATATGGATAACTTTCAGGCTGATGTTCTGAATGTCAAAGGTGTACCGGTTTTGGTGGATTTCTGGGCACCGTGGTGCGGACCATGCCAATCACAAGGGCCGATTATAGATGAATTGGCAAAAAGCATTGGTGATAAAGCAAAAATATTTAAGGTGAATGTAGATGAAAATAGCGAACTTGCAGGCCAACATAGCATTATGAGTATTCCCATGTTAAAAGTCTTTAAAGACGGAGAAGTTGTTGAGGAATTGATTGGCGTGCATACATTAGATCAATTGATGGAGGTAATTGAAAAACACTCCTAACTTATTTCGCATTTCGCATTTCGCAATTCGCATTGTCATTTGACATTTTACATTTGGCAGATGAATTTTTTGTAAATGCTAAATTATGTTTTTCGCGAAAAACAGAGATAATTAAATGCAAAATTAAAAATGTCACATGCTGAATTGAATGCGAAATCCGAAATGCGAAATGCAAATTATTTCCCCCTATCCATCGCCCTGTTAGCCAGTTTATCGGCAAGCTTATTTTGCATGCGTTCAATATGCTCGATGGTGAATGATTTGAATTGCTCGGTAATACGCAATACTTCATCAAAAAGCTGGCGGACATTTTCACTCTTAACCTTATAATTACCGTTCATCTGTTCAACTACAAGCTGGCTGTCCATAAAGCATTTTATATTTGAATCAGGGAATTGGCTGTAGGTTTCCCGCAATGCCGTACGTAATGCCAGATATTCAGCCTGATTATTGGTTTTTTCACCATAATATTCAGAACCCTCTAACACTTTTTCGCCAGCTTTATATGCAGCAAAACCACCTCCTGCAGGACCGGGATTTCCTCGTGAACCGCCATCGACATACAATTCAACGACATCGGTTTTCATGGCTACATATTTGCGCAATTCTTTTTTTACGGCAAGCTCCACGAACGACTGTTGTTCCTTTTTGGGGATGTGCTTGTTTAACTCTTCTTGTAGGGATTTTGAAATTTCCATATTTTTACGATCGTGGCTACATTGTGGCTACAGTTGTGGATTTAATTTTCCACCATCGTAGCCACAATGTAGCCACAACTGTAAATACTATCGGTTAATTGTCTCAACCTCCTTTACGCCCAGAAGGAACCTGTTTTTCGAAAGCCAGGTGTTTGTGATTGTATGAAGAAGCATCCTGGAAACAGTTATTGCTGTAAACATCGAAACCAATATGCCTATGGAAAGCGTCAATGCGAATCCTCTTATTATCGAATTGCCGAAGAACCAAAGAATTGCGCAAGTGATAAGAGAGGATACATTGGAATCCCTGATGGAAAGCCATGCTCTGTCAAAACCAGCGGTAATGGAGGCGGTGAAATTCTTTCCGCTCCTTAACTCCTCTTTAGTTCTTTCGAAAATAAGGATATTCGCGTCAACAGCCATGCCTATAGAAAGAATTATGCCGGCAATGCCCGCCAATGTCATCACGATATTGGTTGTTTTTAAAATAAAAATAACTATGACTGTATAAATCAGAAGGGCGATAATCGCTAAAAAGCCCATAATCCGGTAATTCAGAATCATGAACAGGGCGACAGCGATAATGCCTATCAAACCAGCTATCAACGAAACCCTTAAAGCATTGTCGCCTAAAGTCGCACTAATAGTATTTTGGCCGGAAAGGATGACTGGCGCGTCTATGGCGCCTGTGTTTAAGTCATTTGCAAGGGACATGGCTTGCTTCACCGTGAATCTGCCTGTAATGACCGCGCTGCCTCCGCTTATTTTCGAATTAACATTTGGAGCTGAGATAAGTTCACCGCCTACAAAGATAGCAAGTGGCTGTCCAACTAGACGTCCGGTAATTTTTTCAAACATATCTGCGCCCGCGTCATCAAATTTTATGCTTACTTCAGGCGCTCCAAGTTCGCTATACGTTATAGTGGCGAATTTGAAATGTGAACCATCAAGACCAGTTGGTTTCCACGGATCCGGAGTCAAATCGAAAAAGATTTCATTATATTCAAATTGCATTTCTTGAGTAGTAACGTCATAGCCATCAGTAATTTTTTTAACCGCAGCTTCAAGTTTGCTTTTCACATCATCACCTTCCTTAACTTTTAATAATTGTAAATCCATTGATTCTTCAGTCTGCCGTTTATCAGTTACTTTTATGATATGAAAGCCAAATTCAGTTTCTACGACATTAGAAATATCCCCGACATTCATAGTAAAAGCCGCGTTTTCAAAAGCCTTTGTCATCTGTCCTTGTCCAAAATAACCTAGGTCGCCGCCATTCGATTTTCCGCTAGGGTCATCCGTGTATTTATTAGCCAGTTCGGCAAATTGGGTAGAATTTTTTTTAATTTCATTATAAATCCTTTCTGCTTCAAGCTTTGCCTGCACCTTAGTGCGCGTGATTGTTTCAGCTGCCCTTTGAGCACCTTTATAAGAGATTAATATATGGCTAGCCTTAACTTGTGATTGGGCCTCTTGTTTATTTGTCAGATTATATACCCTAAATCCATCATCGCTTTCAACTACATTTGTAGTGTTTTTGCTGGTATCCAGCATTATCTGAAGCGCGTCTCGGTCCGAACCGCTGAAATCAGTGACCTTCTTTGAATTTAAAGTTTCAATTGTCCCGCCGGCCTCTTTTGACGCATCCTCAATAGTAGAATACTTTTTTGAAGTCTTATCCTTAACCTCGCTTTTAATAAGCTGGACTATATATAAACCTTTCTTTTCAGAAAGCTGTCCGCCTTCTGTAACAGTGTATCCGTCCGACCCTTCTATTACTTTACCGTATACCTGACCCTCCTTTAATTTGGACAGAATGTCTTTGTAGTGAGCTGGCAGTTCGGAAACAAAAGTAGTTTTTTTAGGCCTGTACTCTATTTTTTTATCAGATGTCTCTGTATTCTTTCCTATTGAGTCAAAATCAGCACCATTCGCCAAAGCGCTCTCTAAAGCTGTATTTGCTGTATCCTGGACTTTTCCTTTTTCATTTGTATCCATTTCGATTTTTTTCTCTTTAAATTCAAGCTGTATCGTCTTACCTACAACAGCTTTTGCTTGCTCAACATCTTTTATGCCAGCCAGTTCGACGACAATATGCTGTTCATTGCCGACATTAGAAAGATATATCTGAGGCTCAGATACGCCGAGGTTATTTACTCTCCTTTCAATCGTCGCCCGTACGCCATCAATAATTTGGTTAATATTAACATCATTTGTCGGGTCATCATCGGAATTTTTAGCATTCGCATTTCTTAAATCGATCTTGTAATCAAGCTGAGTGCCGCCTTGAAGATCAAGCCCGAGAGTTACCTTAGGATTCTTAAATATTTTTAAACTATCCGGCCATTGGGATTTCATTGACACCGGAAGATCAACAACAGCCATAATAAGACTCAGAATAATTATGGCGACAAGGCCTTTTGAGAATCGGGAAAACATAGTTACTGACTTAGAAAATAAACGATGTAACGAGGTAACGATGTAACGATGTAACATGTTATTTCGTTATCTTGTTACTTCGTTATTTCGTTGATAAAGCGCGTACAGTTTAGCTGAAACACAGAGGGTATGCAATTTAATTTGTTTGACAAAATGTCCACTTACTAATTACCCAATTACCCAAACCCCAATTCCCAATTGGTCATTGGACATTGGTCATTGGTCATTTATGAATAACGCTCCCTTGCCTGACCATCTTATGCGACAGGTCGATATTCTTGAGAGTGCAGTTTTCATCAACAATACAGTTTCTGATAACGCAATTTTCAATCCTGCATCCTGAGAGCACAACCGAATCGTGTATTACAGAATTTGTTACAGTAACATTGTCCCCTAAAAATACTCCTCCGATGAATTTATTCTGCCCTTGTTTTGTTACAGTCCCTTTTTCGATGATCTTATTACCCAAAAGCACTTTATTGGCGTTCAGGTATCCGTCAAAAGAACCGATGTCGAACCACTTTTCCCTGAATGAATAAACATCAACCTGATTTCCTTTCTGCAACAAATATTCAAAAATGCCCCCCAGATTATCCTTTTTTTGCGTAGCATATTCTATGATGTCCTTTAGATTATCTTTTGGAAAGATATAACAGCCTGTGCTTACCAAAGTGCTTTTCGGAAATTGTGGTTTTTCCTGAAACTCGGAAACCTGCATACGCGGGCGACCACTCGGCAATGCAGGCGCAACTTTTGTAACAACAACTCCGAATTTTTTGGCTGCATTAAAGTCCCCGATGTCATAAGCCGCCAGAATTGGGTTTCCGTTGTAGGCATTTATAAAATCAGACATCTGAAAACCGAAATAATTATCGCCCGCGATCAGCAATAAGTCATCATTGATATTCTTCTCTTGGATTATGAAAGACGTTCCGCCCAGAGCGCCTTTTTTTACTTCATCACCCTTTGAATCTTCAATCACGATTTCTATAGCCCGTTCGGGATAATTACTCATCCATTTTTTAAAATCATCTTCAAAAACAGCATTAGTGCCAATGATTATCGGAATATCACGCGGAAGCCCTTCCACAATGTGGCTTATTATCGGTTTATCCCAAAGATGCAAAAGCGGTTTAGCCTTATTTTCAGTAAGAGGCCACAGTCGCGTAGCGAACCCGCCAGCTAATATTATGCATTTCATGCTTCTAATTGGTGACCTAATTGGTGACCTAATTAGTGACCTAATTGGGGTAGAACGATTGAGTTTCACCCATTAGGCCACCAATTAGGTCCCCGCGCTAATGCGCAGGTCACCAATTAGGCAGATTTAAAAAATTTACCAGATGCGATCCCACCAATGCTTCTTCCTCATTACTTTCAGAAAAGGTTGTCCTTCAATTTCTTCAATATGCTGTTCGCCCTGAAAGATGCCAAGAAGTTCAGGCGGCATCATGTATTTGATGTTATTGCTTAGGGCGTAATTGATGATATTCAAAGTCTGCTCCAGATGATCTACTTGTAAAATATGGTCGATGTCATACTGGGCGATAGCTTTTTCAAACATATTCATCTTGCCGACAACAGGAACGCCGGCAATTATGGATTTACCTCCGCCGAACGCGTCGATTATGGCGACAGGTTTGATATGCGATTTTGCCTGAATCAGCCGTTTCACGATTTCTTCAGCCGGCCTATTGGCGCCGATTACAAGAGTCCTGTATATTCCTATTTCAACCTCCGAACTTTTTTGCATTATCCAGCGGAACAGACGGTGCCAGAAATAAACAAACAGGAACGTTAGAAGAAAAATGTAGACAAGTATTAGTCTTGAGAAAAAATTATGGTAAGCAAAATAATAAAGAACCATAAACACGGCCACATTTTCAAGCGCTACAAATGCGATCCTCTGCATATGCCTTATGCTCATTATCTGCAGATTGAGCTTATATGCCCGGGCGAAAAACATAAAAATAAGGGTGATCGGCGTTGTTATTAATGCGATTGTTATATATTTTCCAAAAGGGAAATCTGTAGAAAACAGAAATCCGACTCTTAAAAAATAAGCAAGCGTGAAAGCGGCGAAAATCAGTATGCCGTCTACAACGATTTGGAGGACCTTTAATCGGATTAATTGTTGGTTCATAATTGCATTATACAATTTTAAATTTTAAATTTTAAATGACAAATTTTCATTTTGAATAACCGTTACCCAAATTGTAATTTGACATTTAAAATTTGTCATTGGTAATTTTAAGTGCCCATACCTCTTAACCTCGCAATACGATCCTCAATAGGCGGATGTGTGGAAAAAAGGCCATTAAGCCACTTCATACCTGTTTCGTTGCGCAGAGGATTTTCTATGTACAGATGAGCCGTCGCTTTGTTCGCCACCTCCAGAGGTTCAGTATCCTTTGAAATTTTTTCTAAAGCGCGCGCTAAACCCTCTGGATATCTGGTTAAAAGCGCCCCGCTCGCGTCAGCAAGATATTCGCGCTGGCGCGATATTGCAAGATGCATCAGTTGGGCGATGATCGGGCTTAAAATCGCAAGTACTATTCCGATTAAAAGTATAATCGCATTACCTTTTCCTCTATCTCTTGAGCGGTTGCGCCCACCGTAAAAAAGCGACCGTAAAAATATATCTGATACAAGTGCTATTAACCCTATGAGCGCCACCGTCAAGCTCTGTAATCTGATATCATAATTCTGTACATGCGAAAGTTCGTGCGCCATCACTCCTTCAAGTTCGGACTTATCCAACTTGTCCAACAAACCTTTGGTTATTGCGACTACCGCGTGCTTTGGATCCCTGCCTGTAGCGAAAGCGTTTAACGCGGTATCATCAATAAGATATATCTTCGGCGTAGGTATACCAGAGGCGATACTGAGATTCTCAACAGCATGATAAAGTTCAGGTTGCTCCTGATGGCTGATTTCCGTAGCCCGTGCGATTGCCAAAGTCAATTTTCCCGCGGCAAAATAACTGATGGTGGCGTAAATCATCGCAATTATCCCAAAGATACCCATAAATCCAATTGCATTTTGGTCATTGCCTTCCGAATATACCAATCCAAACACATAGCCTACCCCGACAAAAAAAGCGATGAAGACTATTAACAGTAACCAGGTGTTCCGTTTATTTGAAGTGATTTGATTGTACATATTTTCTTATTGGAGGCCTGATTGGTGTCCAGCTCCGCCGTAATGGCGCGAGCGGTGACCTTATTGGTTAGAACCCATTAGACCACCAATTAGGTCACCCATTAGGTCACCAGTCCTGCTTGGCGGGACCAGGTCATCAATTAGTAATCAAAACCCAAAACTCTTATCCGCCTGCTTATAAACCGAACTTACGAGATACGCCAATTCTGCGCGGGTTAAGTTGTGGGCAGGGTCGTACATACCGTAAGGTATGAGGCTTAATTCAAAACCCTTATCCATATACTTTTTGTACCATGGATCGGTATCCCCTCCCCACACAGGGATTTCGTAAGTATTAATGATCAATTTTAATGCCTCAACCAGATTCACATTCTGATTGGGCCTGAAATTGCCATCACTGTAACCGCTTAAAAATTTTTTTTCATAAGCATACTGAATATATTTTAAGAACGGATTAAAACTGTTTACATCTTTAAAAGTCGGATTCTTTTTTTCATATTGTGAAAAATCAACAGCTTTTTTAGATTTTTTATCGTTTTCCAGATAGTTTTTGCTTTCAAGGATAATCTTAAGCGCCTCGCCCCTGCTTACTAATTGCTCGGGATGGAAGCCTCCGTCAGGATACCCTTTGATTATTCCTTTTTCCGATAAATCGCTTATAGCTTGCGCAAACCTATGGAACTGCACATCGTTAAACGTTGAACCCAGATTTCCATATGAATTCGGAATGCCGCTAACCGCGCCTTCCCCATTAAATTTGAAAGAATCAAGCATGTTTTTTATAGTGCCGAGATTTTTATCAAAATCTGCGGTCAGGTCATCATATTCAAAACTAAATTCGTAATCATTATTCCTGATTTTAGTTACAAGATGTTTTCTTATTTGCTGATATTTGCTCCCCTCGTATTCATACGTGTAAAGAAAACCCTTAAGTCCGCCTAAAACGACCTCGTCATTCTTATAAAGCAATTTATCGCCATACATATTCTTAGTCGCGTCATCAAGGCGTTCCTTGGCGCTTAATTGTCGCTCATCTTTCGGAATCTGTTCATAATAAATCGCGAAGCTCCCTTCAAAATTATTCTTCTGCACAGCCTCGGCAAGAAGTGTTCCCGATTGCTTATCATTATTCTTCTGTATCCTGAAATCTCCGAACGCTGATATTTGAAAAAGGGGGTCGTCGAATTTAATGGTATCAGGCAATGTCGGGTCTTTAATCGGAATTTTTGTGAACTTAAAAGATTCAAGTGGAGCTTTCATAGCGGCTTCCTGTTTGTCGGATTCATTGAGGTCAATGGAATAGCTTAATCCCACTATGGTATAACCATAAGGTATATAATACGCGTAATTTTTGCTGTCATAACTTGTGTAAGAAATTTTCCAGGCTTTTTGTCCGGCGAATGTAACATCCTCCTTTTTGTAATCAGGATAGTTTTGCTTGTAATCCGAAAGCTCATCATCAAGCTTATCCATGTAACCCTGGTCGATTTCATACTGGTAATCCGCAATATGGACGCTAAAACCAACTGGGTTTGAAAGGTTTTTTTGGCTCGCGAAAAAACTGGTGTCATTTATTTGCAAAAATTCCCATCCCGCCGGAAGCGTTACCTCGAGATTCGGATAATCCGCCATGGTATATTTTAAATCGTCATTTGCCTTTGAAAGCCGAGCCAGATCGTTTTTCAGGATATTCTCGGTCTTTAAGTCTTTAATAGTATCTTTTCCGATGTTTTCCCCAATCCATTTTCTCGCTTCGCGCAGATCCAGAAAATAACCCACGTTTTCCGCGTACGAGCGGATGTATGTCGGTATTCCGATATAATTACCTTCAGAATCCAGCGCTGTTCCGCCTGAACTTCCGTGGTCAAAATCCGTGTCGGTTTTGAAATAATTATAGTCGTTGAATTTCTCAAAACCGCTAATCTGCCCTTTTGTCACAGTAATAGTTTCGCCGCCGCTTGCGGGATACCCGACAACGCTTATTTCGGTTCGTTCTTTTGGGACGGCATTATTATTGAAATCCAAATATTTGAGCGAGGGCAACGTTTTTCCAAATACATCAGTGCCATTGATTTTTAGGAGCGCGATATCCATATCCTTATCGTAAGCCATCAGGCGCGCGGTGTATTTGCACACGGGCTCTTTTTGGACATCAAATGTTATGCAGATTTCGAAGGCATCGAGCGGTCTGAATTCCTCTTCATCAAAAATAACATGATGGTTCGTTACTACAACGCCATCCGGAGTAATGACGGTCCCCGAACCGCTACCATAAGCAAGCGCCTGGCCGATAAAAAGTTTTCGGTAGCTCGTCACCTTTACAGTTGGGCTCATTTGGCTAAAATCTTCAGCTGTTGCCGCGTAAGCCGGGATCATAATAATCAGCGAAACGAAGATTGAAAAAAGCAGTTTTTTAATCATATTCAGAAGGTCAGGTTTAAAGTGAATTGATATTAGCATTTTTAATTAAAATTTAGTAGGAGTATTCTAAGAGGTAATTAGCTTGACAAAATTAATAAAATATATTAAAATAAACCCTATTTAATTTTTTATCATTAATTATGTCAAAAATACCCTCTAAAGATATTAATAATGAATACCGCAATATTCTTGCGGAAGAATGTATTGAAAGCTTAGATCAAATTGTCACTGCTGACGGGAATGTCCAATGGACTTTGGACGATCACCAGCGTGAAGCAATGGAAGCTGTTGTTTACGCTCTGGCTGATGGCCGGCGGCGCTTTTCTGTTGTACATCCCGGAGGATCTGGTAAAACCGTTCTTGAAGCCGCGATTATACAGGCGTCTCAAAGAGCCAAGCAAAAACTGGATAACGGCCTTGAAAACACGCAGGATATCGTGCTGGCAGTGGAGCGTTCCCTTATGGGCTCTCTCCGTGAGCACATCGCGGCGCTGGGAGTTGATGTAGGCGTATGGGGACACGGCAAAAAAACCCTGGACAGGCCAGTAGTCGTCACAAGCATTCAGGCCCTTCAGACAAACAAGCGGAATCTTCACAGGCTTATAGACCCCACCAATATTGCCCTGGTACTTGGGGACGAAGCGGATAAATTTCTGACCGAAGAACGGCAGAAGATACTGAATATATTTGCAAACGCCCAGCGCATTGGCTTTACCGCTACTCCAGAATGGCCGGACGGCCGGCACATAGAAGACGCGTGGGGAGAAATCATCCATCGCGTTACCCTAAGAGAAGGAATCAAATCCGGCATCAACGTACCGCCCCTGTATACTCTTTTTGAAGCGGATTTCAATACAGATGACTTGGCGCTTGAAGAAGAAGATTTTGAAAGAAAATCTCTGGAGGCCGCGATGAAGGCCATTGAGATCGAATTGGCGATTCCACAGGTTTATGAGGCTATTGTGCCTGCAAATCACCGCAAGGAATGGCCGACTATGGTGTTTGTGCCATCCGTAGCCACAGTAGAACGTGTGGTAGAGACCCTCCGGAAAACCTACCCGGACCTTAATATCACATCGTGGACAGGAGAAATCACGGATGGAAGACTACAACAGGAAATCAGCGCGTTTAATAACGGTGGTGTAGACATTCTCGTACTGTGTGAAATGGGTGGAAGGGGACTGAATCTGCCGCGAGCGCGGGCAATGATCGACGCTTATCCAACTTTGTCGCCTAATAAGCTTGAACAGCGTCACGCCCGTGTACTCCGGAAAATCCGGCTAGGCTCCCGCCTTCATCAGTTAGGTGTTAAAAAACCTTTTGCGCACATTGCCCAGATCATGCCAAAATCCAACACATTCAGACCTAGGACATTCCTGGATTTGATGAATTGCTGGGATGAATATCAGCCTGGAAAACTGCTTACTTTTAATCCACACGGAGCCAGCGGCGGAGAAGACGGACCGCCTTTACAGGATGAAGTTAGCCAAATCGTGGAAAACATAAAACAGCATCCTCTGAAATGCAATGTTACTATGCTTGAAGAAGTGGATGTTCTGCGTGAAATCAGATTAAGGGAAGATTTGCCGATGGCAGACGAGGAAGGGTTTATTTATTTAGATGATGAAGATGAAAAAACTGGTAAATAAAGCTAATTTAATTAATTTTTTAAAGTGCGTTACGCAAATGCAGAGAATTGGGCAAAATATTTTAAAGAAACCGAAGGGGTTCAGATTCATGGTGTAACAATTCGTCACAAGCTCCGTGAAGCCGGGAAAATCGGCATTAATGGAAGAGACAAAATTGGACGAGTATTGAGAAATGCCTTTTTCTCCGAAGCCGATGTCCGTTCCGCCTGCGCCGATCTCCTCCAGCCCCTTCCCCAAGCTGATAAAAATGGCTTTTTTGAAATAGGTGACATGAAATATGGCACTATTAGAGCTTGGTCGAAAACGCTTGAGATTTCAGTAACTGGAGTCGCCGGCCGCATCAAAGCCTATAACCTTCAAGGCATTAAAGGTAAAGATAGCCAAAGGAATATTCGAGATTTCTATCCCGAATACGCAATCTGCCAAATCTGCGGGGACCTGCTGGCGGATATCCCCCGGGCCGACCCAGAAGGCTTCTTCGAAAAAGACAGTCAGAAATACGGTACTATTGAGGCCTGGTCAAGAGTGATAGGGATTTCAACGCCAGCAATCTCCTCCCGCATCAAATCCAATAACCTCCAAGGCATCAAAGGCAAAGATAGAAGCGGGCAAGTTCAGGTTTTCTACCCCGAATCCGCCATCCGCAAAATCTGCGCCGATATTTTGGCGAAACGAAAAAATTCCTAACTTTAATCTATAATCTATAATCTTTAATCTAAATAAGTGCGATATTCCACACCAGACAATTGGGCAAAATATTTTGAAAAGACCGAAGGGGTTCAGATTAGCGGTAATAAGATTCGGGAAAGGCTCAGAAAAGCCGAGAAAATCGGTATAACAGGAAGAAACAAGGTTGGAAGAGTGTTAAAAAATGCCTTTTTTTCCGAAGCAGATGTCCGCTCCGCTTGTGCTGACGTTTTTCAGCCGCTAATTCAAGCCGATAAAAACGGATTCTTCGTAAAAGATGGAGAAAAATATGGTACAAACTCTGTTTGGTCAAAGGCGTTCGGGATTTCAAAAAGTACAATTTCATCTTATGTCAAAACCCATAATTTACTAAGTATTAAAGGCAAGGACAGAAGAGGCGCTGTCAGCGATTTCTATCCCGAATCCGCAATCCGCCAAATCTGCGCTGACCTTCTTCAAAATATCCCCCAAGCCGTTGGAACTGGTTTTTTCATCAAAGACGGACAAAAATACGGTACCGTCAAGTCCTGGTCAAGAGCACTCGTGGTCTCAGAGCCCACAATTTCTGACCGCGTCAAAACCCATAAACCCAACAGCGTTAAAGGCAAAGATGGCAATGGAACAGTTCGCGATTTTTTTTCAGAAACTTCTATCCGTGAAATTTGTGCCGACCTTTTACAGGATATTCCTCAGGCCGATGAAAACGGCTTCTTTATGAAAGATGGACAGAAATATGGAACCATTATCGCCTATGCCAGAGCCTTGGGGATTTCAGATTTAGCTATAACTGTAAGGCTGAAAAATTCTCCTCAGCATAGCATCAAAGGGAAAAATAGGGCTGGTCACATTTTCGATTTCTATTCCGAAACCGATATCCGCAAACTCTGTGCTGACCTTCTACAGGATATTCCTCAGGCCGATGAAAACGGCTTCTTTATAAAAGACGGCCTAAGATACGGTACCATTGCAGCATGGACCAGGGACCTGGGAATTTCAGCCCCTACAATTACTGAAAGGCTGAAAAATTTCCCGCAGGAATGCATCAAGGGTAAAGATTACAGTGGTCATATCTGTAACTTCTACCCCGAATCCGTTATCCGGAATCTCTGTGCCCACCTTCTTCATCACCTCTTCCAAGCAGATGATGAAGGTTTTTTCACCAAAAACAGTAAGAAATACGGCACCATAAATGCTTGGGCCAGAATCCTGGAAATTTCGACTAATGCAATCGGATCAAGAATGAAAAATGCCCCGAAAGAAAGTGTCAAAGGTAAAGACAAAAAAGGTCGTATTCAGAATTTTTACCCCGAATCCGTTATACGTGAAATCTGTGCAGACCTCATTCAGCCTATTCACAAGGCAGATGAAGAAGGTTTTCTTATGAAAAATGGCGAAAAATATGGCACTATAGTAGGCTGGTCAAAAATACTTGGGATTTCCACGAGTGCAATTACTTCTCGCATCAAAACCCATAAACCCAACAGTATAAAAGGTAAAATGAAAGGTGGCCAAATTTTTGACTTTTTCTCGGAATCCGCCATCCGTGAAATTTGCTCCGACCTCTTGCTGATTCTTCCTGAAGCTGATGAAACCGATTTTATTAATAAAGATGGTCAAAGATATGGAACAATAAAAGCCTGGTCAAAAACTCTGGTGATTGCATTTAGTACTATTTCGTCCCGCATCAAGACCCATAACCCCCTAGGAATCCAAGGCAAAAATAGGAGTGGCCATGTTCTCGATTACTATTCCGAATCCGATATCCGCGAACTATGCGCCAATCTTCTGCAAGACATTCCTCAGGCCGACAAGAAAGGTTTTTTTATGAAAGACGGTGAAAAATACGGCACTATAAAATCTTGGACAGAAGTATTCGGGATATCAGAACCTTCAATTTCATCTCGCATTAAGACCCATAATCCCAAAGCCATAAAAGGCAAAAATATCCAAGGCCATGTTTATGATTTCTACTCCGAATCCAACATCTGCAACCTCTGCGCCGATATTTTGGCGAAGAAAAATAATTCATAATTTTTAATCATTAATTCTTAATTTGAAAAAGTGAGATATTCCACCATCAACAATTGGGCAAAATATTTTGAGGAAACCGAAGTTATCCATATTACGCCAAGGACAATACGTATCAGGCTCATTGAAGCTGGTAAAATTGGTATGACTGCTAGAAACAATATCGGGATAGTTTTAAAAAATGCTTTTTTTTCCGAAGCTGATGTCCGCTCTGCATGCGCAGACCTTATCCAGACCATCTCTCATGCCGACGAAGAGGGTTTTTTAGTGAAAGACGGTGAAAAATATGGCACAATTGGCGTCTGGCCAAAAGTACTCGAGATTTCAGAAACAGCAATTAAATCCCGTGTAAAAACCCACAACCCTAAAAGTATTAAAGGTAAAGATAGTATTGGCAAAATCTGTAATTTCTACTCCGAATCTGCTATCCGTGAAGTTTGTGCTGATCTTCTGGAGGATATTCTCCAGGCAGACGAAAAAGGTTTCTTCGAAAAAGATGGGCAAAAATATGGCACTATAACGGTTTGGTCAGTAGCGTTCGGAATTTCACATGGAGCAATTTTATCCCGTATTATAAGACATGATCTTCAGGGGGTTAAAGGCAAGGATAAAAATGGCCATATCTGTGATTTTTACCTCGAATCTGCTATCTGCGAAATTTGCTCCGACCTGCTGGAAGATCTCCCTCAGACTTATGAAAACGGTTTTTTTGAAAAAGACGGCCAGAGATACCGCACTACTAAATCCTGGTCAAAATTACTCGGGATTTCAGAACCATCAATAACAAAACGCATCATAACCCACAACATCCAGGGCATCAAAGGTAAAGATAAAATTCGCAAAGTCCGCGATTTCTACTCTGAATCCATTATACATAAAATCTGCGCCGATCTCCTCGAAGAAATCCCCCAAGCCGATGAAACTGGATTTTTCATCAAAGACGGTGAAAAATACGGCTCTATCGAAGATCTATCAAAAGAGTTCGGGATTTCAGGGTCTACAATTGTCAGACGTATAAAAACCCATAATCCCCAAAGTATCAAAGGAAAAAATAAGAGAGGAAATATTTATGATTTCTACACTGAATCCGTCATCCGTGAATTATGTGCCGATCTCCTTCAGCCCCTCCCCCAGGCTGATGAATCTGGTTTTTTTGGAAAAGACAGCGAGAAATACGGATTAATCCTTGCATGGGCAAAATCGCTAGGTGTTTCAGCATCAGCGATTACCAGACGCATAAAATCCCATAACCCCAAAAGCTTAAAAGGCAAAATGAAAGGCGGACAAATTTATAATTTCTACCCCGAATCCGCCATCCGCCAACTCTGCGCCGATATTTTGGCAAAGAAGCAAAAATAATCCTTTTTCGTATTAGCCTCTTGCCCCCCAACCCCTTTTTCGCTATGCTTTTTTAGTTAGTTTGTAGGTTGTAGTTGGTAGTTTGTAGTAAAAATAACAAGACCACCGCTACAAACTACAACCTACCCACTTCAAACTAGTTATTATGGAATTCAAATTAAAGTCCCAAATGACCCCCACAGGCGACCAGCCAGAAGCGATTAAAAAATTAATCGAGGGGATCAAAAAAGGCGAAAAACACCAAACATTGCTCGGCGTAACAGGTTCCGGAAAGACTTTTACAGTCGCGAATGTTGTACAGGAGATCCAGCGCCCGACGCTTGTCCTATCACATAATAAAACGCTGGCAGCCCAGCTGTGCTCCGAATTCAAGGATTATTTTCCAGATAATGCCATTTCATATTTCGTCAGCTATTACGATTACTATCAGCCTGAAGCTTATATTGCAAAAACAGATACTTACATAGAAAAAGATGCTTCCATTAATGAAGAAATCGATAAATTCCGCCATGCCGCTACTCATAACCTGCTCACTCGCAAAGATGTGCTTATTGTAGCGTCAGTTTCCGCGATTTACGGACTTGGAGATGTATCGAGTTACGAGAATTTGGCTATTGAACTCAAAGTCGGTGAGATCATTAAACGAGACAAATTGCTTCGCAAACTTACTGACCTGCAGTACAACCGTTCGCATATGGAATTCAAGGCGGGAATGTTTCATGTCCTTGGCGATACTGTGGAGATCATTTTCCCGAGCTCCGACAACATGATACGTTTGGAGTTTTTCGGAGATGAGATCGACGCCATACAGGAGGCGGATTCCTTCACAGGCGAAATCATCCACGATTTGAAAGAAGTCAAAATATTCCCCGCAAAACATAATGTCACCACCCGTGAGGCGATTCTTAAAGCTGTTGAAGAAATCCGCAAAGACCTTGAAGTGCGCCACAAACAGTTCCAGCAAATGGGCAAAAT
>Ga0315291_10000865_pt1 | contig 40371 bp, 36 predicted proteins | sample YL17G12_20_MG_FD_203070 | JGI IMG/M metagenome (GOLD analysis project Ga0315291, IMG submission 203070) | Sediment microbial communities from Yellowstone Lake, YNP, Wyoming, USA - YL17G12_20 | ecosystem: Environmental > Aquatic > Freshwater > Lake > Sediment | place: USA: Wyoming | collected...
TTTCAGATAAGCACGGTAATTTAAAGGAGAGTTTTTTGTGCTTTTTTCTAATTCCTGGCTCAAAAACTCAAGTTCAATTTTAATTTTTTCCGTCGGAACTTTTTTTGCTTCTTCGCTTTGAATAAAATTTATTATCTGCTCCGTAAAAAATTCTCTTATTTGATATCGGCTTACCGGTGAGGTAGCCAATGTTTTTTGATATAAAAAGACCCTGTCTTCTCCAAAATTTGAATTTGAAAGTGCTTCTATTACATAAGTATCGGTTCTAAACGGCTGAATGACAAATTCGGAAATGGAAAAACACATTATTATTAAAAGAATCACCGCAGTTAAAAGATAGGGGGGTTCTGGCTTTTTGGCGATTTGAAATTCTTTTGGTTGTTGGGAAACGGCGGCCACAAACCCTAAAACCAAAAAGAAAATCATATAAGAAGAAACCATATCAAAAACAGTAAGGTTTTGAACAGAATAAGAAATTAAGAGAACGGTGATTACGCCGCAGGTATAAAAATCAATTTTTCCTTTCAAATAATTTTTCCAGAGAAGGTAAAAAACGACAATAAAAATTATGACATAAAAAATCAGGCCCAATATTCCGGAAGAAACCAGAGTATCAAAAATTATGTTGTGAGCTTTATCGTACCAAAGGTCGCCACCGCATCTGGTGGTACCCATGCAGGAATTATAATTTTTTGTGAAAGCGAATTCAAAATTTTCTGGCCCCCAACCCAAAAGCGGTCTTTCTAAAAAGCTTTTCCAAGCCCCTCCCCAAACTATAAATCTTCCTCCGAACGTCTCACCAACCACTCTTTCAATTACTTCCTTTCTGATAAAGCTTTCGGGCTGGAATACAAAAAATGTTAAACAAAGAGTAGAAACAATGGAAAAAATTAAAAGAGAAGCACCAACCCATCTTAGTTTTTTGCTTTGAGAAAAAAGCATCCATAAAAAGAAAAGCAAAACCAATCCTGCTAAAAAAGATAATTTTGCTGCTCTGGCGCCGCTTAAAAATAGCTCTAAAGCCATGATTAAAAAACAAATTGAAGAATAAATTCTCAATCCAATTTTTGATTTCAGAATTAAATATAGGGCCAAAAACAAATCAAACAACAAATAAGTTCCCATAAAAGAATCGTTCCCAATTGTTGCCCCACCGCGCATCGAAGGATTTTTTGAGATCAAGGCAATAAAACTGATAATTACTCCGACGGCAATTGAAACGGCAAAGATTATCTCCCAGTCTGATTTTTCAAAAACGGTAGAAATAACCAAAAAGAAAGCTAACAAATGAAGCATCATTAAGATTCCGGTCATTCTTTCAAATTTTGACCAAAAACTGTTGAAAGGATCTACTCCAAAAATGGCGGCAAAAATTAAAACTAATAAAAATAAAATTAGGGCTATTAATAATGGATTTAAACGGGGCCGATATCGGGGATTAAAAATTATTAAAAAGAGCCAGGTAAAAAATATGATTTCTACCAGACCCATAAAATAGAGGCTTTTGGGACCGACGAAAGGGAAGAAAAATCTATCGCTGGTAATGAGAGGAGTAAATAAAATCAAAAAGGTTCCGATAAAAATTATCACTTTGCAAATCGTTTCTCCGCTAATTTCCGATTTTTCTTTTTCTGGTTCTGTTTCCCCCATTAGGCGTCTTTCTCTTTTTTCTCTTGAACTTTTACCCATAGACTTTAATAATTAGTTGGTCTAAAAGTTGGAATTATCTCTTTTAAGATTTTTATAATAGTTTCTTTATTATACACAGATTCTTTTAATTTTTTCAATGCAATATTAAATTTATCTTCATCAATATTAGAAAGTCTTACCATAAAAATTTTTTGATTTTGTGTAACTATCGTACCTTCCTCGGCAGTTAAAATCTCTTCAAAAAGTTTTTCTCCTGCCCTAGGACCTATATATTTTATTTCGATATCCTGTTCTGGCTCAAAACCGGAATGTCTAATTAATTCTTTAGCTAAATCAATTATTCTGATAGGACTTCCCATATCTAAAACAAATACTTCCCCTCCTTGTCCTATCGCCCCTGCCTGTGTCACTAAAAGGCAGGCCTCGCTTGTTACCATAAAATACCTTTTCATATCTTTATGGGTAATTTTTACGGGTCCGCCTTTGCTGATTTGCTCTTTAAAAATAGGAATTGCGCTCCCCCTGCTATTTAATACATTACCAAACCTGACACAAATAAACTTAGTTTGATTTTTCTCGTTTAATATCCGACAAATCATTTCTCCCATCCTTTTAGTTGCCCCCATTACCGATGTCGGATTAACTGCTTTGTCAGTACTTATAAAAATAAAACTTTCTACTTTGTTATTAATAGCGACTTCAGCCACAATTTTTGTTCCAAAAATATTGTTTTTTACTGCCTCATCAACATTCTCTTCCATCAAGGGAACGTGTTTATAGGCTGCGGCGTGGAAAACAATATGGGGTAAGAATTTTTTAAAAATCTGTTTTATTTTTTCTTCGTCTCTGATATCGGCTATTAAAGAAATTACTTCTAGTTTTGGGAAGCTTTCTTTTAATTCTGCGGAAATATTAAAAATACCGGTTTCGTCCTGATCCAATGTCAGTAATAACGAAGGCTTAAATTTAGCCACCCGTCTGCACAATTCCGATCCTATAGATCCTGCGGCGCCGGTTATTAAAACTTTTTTATTCTGAAGAAAGTCTTCAATTGACTTTTGGTCTAAAACCACCGGCTCCCGACCCAATAAGTCATCTATATCGACATCGCGCAGGACTTCCATTCCTACTTTAGCCGTATTATCTATCAGCTCATCCATTGGTGGCAAATATTTAATATTTATGATACCACCTTCGATTCCTTTTTTTTCCGCCTTTTTAATCATTTCAGAACCAGCCGATGGAAAAGCAATAATTAAGCTATCGATATTGTATTCTTTTGTAATCCGGGGAATATCATCAATTCTGCCCAAAACTTTTAATCCGTGAATTATTAATCCCTCCTTTGCCGGACTATCATCTATAAATCCTATAGGCAAATATGAACTATATCTTGAATTTAAAATATTTCTTAATACTTGCTCTCCCGCTCCTCCCGCTCCCACAATTAAAGTTTTTTCTCTCCCTCCTTTTTCTCTACCGTGAAATGTTTGCAAATAAATTCTTTTGGCGAAACGAATTCCGCCACAAAATACAAAGATAAAAAAGAAGGTTATAAAAAGGGTGGAACGTGGAAAACCGGAAAAAACAGGATGATCTCTTAAAATAAAAAAGGAAGCTGTTACAAATAAAAAGCTTAGAGTGGTGGCTTTTACTAAAGATATCAATTCTTCTGTGCTAACATAGGCCCAGGAAAAAGAATAAAGTTTTAAAAAATAAAAAATAGGTAGAGTGAAGATTATCGCTGAAACAATAAGCCCGAAAATATTTAAAAAATATCGGCTTGGTACCGGTCCCTCAAATCTGACAACAAAAGCTAAAAAAACTGCAAGTGAAATTAAAATTATATCGGCTAATAGAAATAAAAAAATTCTCTTAGGCATACTAGGTATAAAATTTTCTAACGCAATTTATCACAAATTTCACTTGTTCATCGGTTAGTTCTGGATACATTGGTAATGAGATAATTTCTTTAGCAAGTTGTTCTGAAAAGGGTAGATGAAAACAGGAAAGTCCAAGTTCTTTGTGCCAATGATTAGGAACGGGGTCTTTTATTATGGTTTCTACTCCTCTTTTCTCTAAAAATTCAAATAATGCATCCCTCTTTTGTGCTTTTATCACGTAATTTTGATAAATATCAAAATATCTTTTATCTGAGTTGAGTGAGGGCGGGAGTTTTATTTTTGAAATATTAGATAAACCTTTATTATAAATGTCGGCTATTGCTCTTCTTCTTGTAATCCATTTGGGTAAATATTTAAATTTAACATTCAAAATAGCTGCCTGAAGATTGTGTAAACGAGAAGTCCAACCATAACAGAATATTTCGGTTCTGCCTGCCCCGTACCGTGCTTGCTCTGGTGCGGAGGTTTTTTGTCCGTGATTTCGAAAAAGACTAATTTTTTCAGCAATCTTTACGTCATTAGTTACTACCGCTCCCCCATCACCAAAACTCCCTAAAATTTTTGCCGGATAAAAACTAAAGCAACCTGCCAAACCAAATGAACCCGCTTTCTTTCCTTTAAATTCGGCTCCCAAAGCCTGGGCTGCATCTTCTATCACTATTAAATTATATTTTCTGGCAACTTTCATCAATTTCTCCATGTTGCAAACCCGACCATTAAGATGAACTGGTAAAATAGCTTTGGTCTTAGAGGTAATAACTTCTTCAATTTTTTCCATATTCATATTAAAATCCTCTCCGACTTCTATTAAAATGGGCTTTGCTCCGCAGTGATGAATAGCTTCAATAGTGGCAAAAAAAGTATGGGAAACCGTAATCACCTCATCTCCCGGCCCTATCCCAGCTGCTTTTAAAGCAAAAATCAAAGCGTCGGTGCCTGAATTTACACCTACCCCATACTTTACGCCCAGAAATTTAGCAATATTTTTTTCAAATTTTTCAACATCTTTTCTCAAAATTAAATCGCCCCTATTTAACACATCTTTAATAGTTTTATCTATCTCTCTTTCTAAGTTGTGGTATTGAAGAGGATAATTGACAAAAGGAACCTTATATTTCATAGACTTTTATACTTTTTTTAAAATAGTATTAGCTATAATTTCAGGAGTGAGTCCAAATTTTTCACGAAGATAATCTGGCCCTCCAACATTTGGAAAGGAGTATTTATCTGGTATTCCTATTCTTTGAAATAATTTTCCATAATTTAATTCAGATATCACTTCGGCAACTGCCGAACCCAATCCGCCAATGATATTATGCTCCTCTAAGGTGAAAATTGCTTTGTAGTTTTTGGCACAATTTTCAATCAGTTCTGTATCTAATGGTTTTATGGTATGCATGCTTATTAAAGTAACATTTAAACCTTGTTTTTCTAAAATATCTGAAGCAATTTTTGCCAAATAAAGCATTGTTCCAGTGGCAATCAGACAGATATCTTTACCTTCTTTAACAACAATACCTTTACCTATTTCAAATTCAAATTCCTTTTCGTGAATTACTGGATCAGAATCTCGGCCGAATCGGATATAAAGGGGGCTCGGGTAGAAGACAGAGGCTTTGGCTAAGGCTTCAGCTTCTCTGGCATCGCCGGGAGCGACTACCGTCATATTGGGAAGTGAACGCATAACAGCTATATCTTCAATGGCATGATGGGTAATTCCTTCGACTCCATAGACTAATCCTCCTCCCGCTCCAAGTAATTTTACATTTAAATTATTGTAACATAAATCAATTCTGATCTGTTCAAAAGTTTTCATCACCAAAAAGGGAATTATCGAATAACAGTAAACATTTTTCCCTGACATAGATAAACCAGCAGCAATATCTATCATATTGGCTTCGGCTACTCCAACATTAATAAATCTTTTCGGGTCAATATTTTTCAAATCGTAAAAAAATTTTACACCCAAATCTCCGGTTAGTAAAAAAATACTACTATCTTTTTTCACAATTTCCTGTAAGGTTTGAAAAAATACTTTTCTCATTTACTTAATTCTTCTAAGGCCTTTTTATATTCTTCGTCATTTGGATATTTATCATGCCAACGAAGTTCATTTTCCATAAAGGAAACCCCCTTTCCTTTTATGGTTTGGGCAATGACACAGCTCGGTTTTCCCGGTTGGAAAGGAATTTTTTCTAAGACGTTAAAAATTTCTTTAAAATTGTGACCATTAATTTCCCGAACTGCCCAGCCAAAGGAACTCCACTTTTCATTTAATGGTTCCAAATCCAAAACTTCAGAAGTTCTACCTAATATTTGGAGTTGATTTCGGTCAATAATGGCGACTAAATTATCGAGTTTATGATGGCTGGCAAACATTATTGCTTCCCAATTAGTGCCTTCGTCAAGTTCGCCATCGCCCAAAAAGATGAAAATTCGGTAATTTTTTTTATCGTATTTACCAGCCAAAGCCATTCCCGCTCCGATAGATAATCCATGGCCAACTGAACCACTAGATATTTCAATTCCCTGGGAGATATTCCGAGTTGGATGTCCTTCCAATACCCCGCCGTTAATAGCAAACTTCTCAAGAAGCTCTTTATCAAAAAACCCTCGTTCGGCTAAAACTGGATAAAGAGCCGGGCAACCATGACCTTTACTCAAAATAAATCTGTCCCTGTTTGGGCTATTCGGATTCTGGGGATCTATCGAAAGAGTTTTAAAATACAGAGCTACTAATATATCAACCATCGAAAAGGAACAGCCTATATGAGGACTTTTTGTCCGATAGATCATTTCCAAAATTTCCCGGCGAATTTTTTTGGCAATTTTTTCGTATTTTTCAAATTCTGACATGAGATTTTAAACTATTTTCCAGTATATCCAAATTTTGCCGGAAAATCAACATGAAAAAAGACGGGCTTTGTCCGCCTCCATATTTTTTTAAAAGATTGCTGATTTTATAGTCTTTAGAATTATCTTGATATCCAGCCAAAAAGAACGTGTCCTCACATATTCCTTTGCTAATTTCAATTTCTGGGGCTGAATAAGTCTTCTGTACGCTTCGTGGGGATCTGCTGCTCCTTTTAAAACTTCTTCTTCGTGGACGTTTTCCAAAGTCGCTAAGTCGGTCAAGCCGGGTTTTACGCTTAAAATTATATTTCTGGTTTCTTCGTCGTAAAGCGCCACTTCCGAAGGGACTTCTGGACGAGGCCCGACAAAACTCATTTCTCCCTTTAGAATATTAATCAACTGGGGCAACTCGTCTATCTGATACCTCCTCAAAAATTTGCCAATCTTCAAAAGCCGAGGATCATCGCCGGAAGTAGACGGTCCTCCGATTTTATCCGCATTCACCACCATTGAACGAAATTTAAAAATTTTGAAGTTCTTACCGCCTTTTCCCGCTCTCTCGCCCATATAAAAAACCTGGCCAGGTGAACTAAGTTTGATAAGAACAGCAATAATCAGAAAAAAAGGATAAACGACAATTAATCCAAAAAAAGAAAATATAATATCAAATAATCTTTTTATCATATTCTTAAAAATTTAATTTTTTCTCCAAATAATCTCGAATATAATCAAAAAAACTCTCCAGTTTATTCCTTTCCTCAATCGGAACAAGAGGTCTCAGATCTAAAACAAAATCTTTTTTTGAGAAGCTTTTAACCTTTTTGAGCATATCGTCTTTGTCAATATTCTCCAATTGATAATATTTTAGTTTTTCTTTAATTAATCCTTTTTTCAAAAAAGCTCCTTGGGTTGTTAAATACCATAAATCATACAAATCCCTACCCTTCGCCCTTGTAAGCAACGCCCTTATTTTCTCGGCAAAAATTTCTTCTTTTGAAAGGTGATAAATATATGAAGTAAAAATAACAGGAAAATTAGTATCAATAATTGATTTTTGAGGATCTATAACTTTTTCCCTAAAAGAAAAGTCTAGATTAATAAATGTTTTATAAGGCAGCACCGAAGGATCAGCAGTTAATAAAAACGTCTTTCCCGCAATACTCTTTTTTTCCTTAAAGGTTACGGCTTCTTTTTTTGATAAACTGGCGAACAATTTCTGGACAAAATCCAAAAATTCTTTTTTCCCCAGCTCAACTGTAAAATCCAAATCCTCTGAAAAACGAGGAGATTTATAAATCAAATGCAAAGCCGTTCCTCCTTTAAAAAAAATATCCTTGCTTTGTTTCTGGGAGTATAACTCGTTTAAAAAAAACAACTGAAGATATTCTCTAAAAATAACCGTCTCATTTATTTTATTTTTTTTCAATAAAGAATGTATTTGATCTTTGTTTATCATATACCCGAATTACAATGAAGGGTGAAAAAGAGATTTATCTCTTCAACTGCGAATATATTCTCCTAAGACCCTTAAAGCACTTTTAAACTGTTTCGTCTTGGGATACTTATTTAAATATTTTTTTAACCTTGAAACAGATATTATTTCCAAATTGTATTCATCTAAATTTATTCTTTTATATCCTTTAGAAGACAAATAAAGCTGATCGGCAAGAGCTTTTTCCGGAAGAGCTATAATAAAACCCTGTTTTTTTTCGTACCCCCAAAATAAATCTTTTTTTATTCTGGTATAAGTAAATACTTTATCTTGAAACTCTTTTTTGGCGGTCTTTTTTGTCGTAGCATTAGAAACTTCATAAGGAAATTGAGAAAGAATTCCGTAAAAATTAAGGGCGCTTTCAAAAGAAATATAAGACGGCTGATAAAGAAAATTAGCTAAAGTAAAATCATTTAATTTAGCGCCTTTTAATAAATATTTATTTTTCTCTATCCTTATTAAAACCTCTGCTTTAATTAATTTTTTGATTATAAGAAATAAAGCGGTTTCTTTTTCAATCTCTAAGATATCTTTCAGGGTTTTAGAATTGAAAAAAGAGAAACCGGATTCGTAAATTTTTTTGGTTATAACGGCTAAATTATACGTTTCCATATACTATGCATAATATAAAGTTCATGGAAACTTGTCAAGAGAAGAAAGATGGTTACCCTTTTCATATTTAAACTAAATATTAGTTTTAACCTTATATTTGGTTTAGGTTATAATAAAACATAACAAATTTCTAACGGGGTAAAGAAAAAATGAATACTACTTTGAATGCGTATTTTCTTAAAAAAGTAATTTTTAATAATCCTCTATCTATAATTTCTAAAAAATTTAATAAAATTTTTCCTCCCGGTAAAGAAAGGAAAGGAAAGGCTGCCCAAGAAATCAAATGGAAATATTTAATCTCAATTTTATTAAAATAATTTTTAACCAATTCAAAGTCTTTTATCTGAAAAATATGAGATGCCGCCCATTCCGTTCTCTTGCCGCTTGCTCGATTGAGCTTCCTTTTTAAATTTGTAAAAGGGTTGTGACCGAAGGTTTCAATTCCAATCAAAAAACCATCTGGTTTCAAAACCCTGACTAATCCAGGGAGGGCTTTTTTAAAATCCAAGGAGGAAAAAGTTCCGCCGTCAAAAATAATGTCGAAATAATCATCAAGAAATTCCATTTTTTCACAATCCATTTTCAAAAACCGAATTTTATCATCCACCCCCTCCTTCTTCGCCCTTTCTTCGGCTATTTTAAGGGACGGTTCGGATAAATCAATCCCGATTACTTCCGCGCCGAATTTTGCGGGGAATATTGAATGAACGCCGTTGCCGCAACCATAATCCAAAAGTTTTTTATTCTGGCATTTATCCTTTAAATATTCGTAGCAAAATCTGAAACTGGAAAGTAAATTGAAATCAAAACCTTCAAAGTCGGTTGTTGTCTGCGGGCTCTTGTCTTTCTCTAACCATTCTTCAGCTTTTTTATCATAATATTCAATTTCTTTTTGTTTTCTCGGTTCCATTTTTCATAATTGTTTTATTAAATCTCCAAAAATATCAAGATAATAAACATTTTTTTCATTAATTAAAAATGGAGACAAGCGCCTCTTGAAGTTTTTGATCTGCGGCTTTATCCCTTCTGAATAAATTTCGGCCAACTTCAAAAAAAGTTCTCTTTCATTTTTTACTCCCATCTCTGGAAAAAGTTTCTTGTCCGGCTTTATTCTATGGCTCAAAAACCAAACTACATCATAAAAATCTCTGGGTTGAAAATCTTTTCGTGTTAGGATAGCTCTTATTTTCTGGGATAAAAGAAATTCAGCGGTATTGGTAACTACGCTTTGCACAATTCCAAATCGATTTAAAATAAGATTTTCTCTTTCGGGTTTTATTTTGGGAGTAGTATAATTTATCCTTATTGCCAAATTTTCTTCTTTATGAGAGCTGATTTTTAATTGAAAAAGTAAATTTTTAAATTTTAACTCGCCAATTCCTGAATTATCGGTCTTTTTCATTTTATAATTTATTTCAAATCCCTCTTTTTTTAGCCCATTTTTTGTTTTTAAAAAAAGGCCTTTAATTATTGAAAAATTTAACCCAAGATTATCAAAATCCAAATCTTCGGAAAATCTATCAAGGTCTCTTAAAAGTCTTAAACTCGTGCCGCCAATAAAAGAAAGTTTTTTTGCCGCGCTTTCTTTGTATAGATAAAAAATAATTTTCGATTGGAGGTATTCTCTAATTAAGGCCCTGCTCTTATTAGGAGGAATGCCTAATCTTTCTCCTTCCTCTTTTAAGTTTTCTAATAGATATTCATTAATCTCTGCCATATTTTTGAATTAAAATTTGCATTGTTTTATGAAAATTCTTATTTTTTTCGGGAACCAGTTTTGTCCAGCTTTTAATCTTGTTCCAATTAAAATTCTTAGGCAAAGACAATCTTAACTCTTCAATAAATCCTTCAAAAGAATCAATCTTCTTTACTCTCAAGTAAAAATAGTCAAATAAAGCCTTTTCCGGCAAAGCGATATTGTAACTATAATTTTTTTCAATTGAGACGACTTGAAAACCAAAAAATAGAACTGATTTTAAATGGCTGTAAGAAAAAGTCCCGTAATTTTCTGTCTTAAAATTTTTTGTTTTATTTGTTGTCACTGAAGTTATAATAAAAGGCACATCGGGAATAAGGCCATAATAATTTAATGCTGTTTCCATACTGATGTAAGACGGACTGTAAATAAAACTTGCCAAAACGAAAGGGTCTTTAAGCTCAAAGTCGCTCAGTTTATAAATCCCGCGGCGGATGCCTTCAAGATAACCTTTTTGACGCCAAAAACTTAATTGATTCAAAGTGGTTCCTTTTTTAGCTTCGGGAAACCACTTGAAAACATCCTCTAACTTAAACAGAGGATAATTCCTTGCTTTAATTTTTAATTCATTGAAAACCATTTCCAAAAATAACACTTTTTTATTATTATCGGAAACGTAGCCACTTATGTCAAGAGGCTTTTTTCGACAATAATACTTTTATTAATCCAAAAATTGAACCAAAACCATATCCTATATGGCGAACCACAAAGGCTACGGGTAATACGAAAAGGTATTTAAATCCTTTTTTGACAGCAATTTTCAAAGAAAAAAATAAATTTAATAACAAATAACTTCCAAAAAATAGATTAAATAAAATTTTAGCCGTCAAAAAGAAAAAGCTTAAAGCAAAAAGTCCTAACAATCCTGAAACAAAAAAGAGAGGTATTAAGTGCCGCCAAGAAAAAATCTTAATCTTAAATTTCAAAGGATAAGTGACCCACACCCCATCGTTAAAATTATGCTTCAAGAAATCTTTCAAGTTGGAACTTGGATAATAATAGGAGATAATTTCTGGAACCAAAAGAATTTTTCCGCCCGCTTTCTTCAATCGAAGATTAAATTCCATGTCCTGACTCCTTAAAAGATTTTCATTAAAAATCCCGACCCTATCAAAAACCTCTTTTTTGAAACAACCGCCAAAAACGGTATCGACCTCCTTTGGCTTTTTTGAGCCGACCCGAAAATCGGAAGCCGCTCCGAAGGGGCTTGATAAAGAGTAGGCAACGGCCCGCGCTTCCAAAGTATCTTTTGCCGGCAAGGTTTTTATCGAACCACCAACGTTGTCGGCCCCAGACTCAATTAAGTGAAGCGCGCACTTTGAGACATAATCTTTTTCGTAACCGGCATGAGCGCCCATTAACATTATCACTTCGCCTTTTGCTTCTTTAATCCCGATATTAAACGCAAAATTGGTAAATTTTCTTGGATTTTCCAAAAGCTTAATGAAAGGATATTTTTCCGAATAACTTCTCATAATTTCTCTTGTTTTGTCTTCCGACATCCCGTCAACAACCAAAACCTCTATCCTCTCTTTGGGATAATCTTGAGATAGAATTGTCTCCAAACATTTTCCAATATATTTTTCCTCATTCCGGCAAGGAATAATTATTGAAATTTTAAATCTAATCTGTTCCATCATAAAAAATTATAGAAATTTATTGATTTCTCTAATTATACCTTCTTCTACATCTTCTGTAGTGTTAAAAAAATGACTAGCCAACTCTTTTCCGGTCTTTATATAATTATCTTTTAGATTATGGTTTGTTATAAATTCTCTAACCCTATTTGCAAAATCATTAGGATTATCTACCGTTATAATTTTTTTAAAATTAGCGATCTCGAGAAAGGTAGATGTAAATATCTTATCGACGTCAATAATGATGTTTGGTACGCCTAAAGCCAAACACTCAAAAAGAACGGTCGAACTAATAGTAGCGTGTAAATCTGAAGAAATTAATAATTGATAAAGGTCTATCGTATCGTCCGTCAGTATTTTAACCCGGAAACGGTCAATGATTTCTTTATATTTTTTTCTTTCTTTTTCTTCATCATCCATAGGATGCAATTTTATGCATATTGTAATCTTTTCTTCTGATAGCAACGAAGTCTTCTCGAGAAATTTTATAAAAAAATCGCTAAGTGAAGAACTAGAGGTAATGGTAATCAAGAAATTATTATAATCTATTTCTAATTTTTTTCTTGATTCCTTACAAATTGTTTCTTTTTTAAATTGAATCTCCTTTAAAAATTTATTTAATCTTAAACAACCGACCACTTGAATCTCTTGGGGAGAAAAAGCATTGCTTGTTTCTAAAATAACTTTTTTGGAAAAATCCCCGTAAACCAGTATTTTGTTGGGCAGTATTTTATTTGTTTGATTTTTAGATAAAAAATAAACATATCCTAAATGAAATCTGTTGGAAATACCGTGTTGCAACTCTATAATCGGAATTGAAAAATTCTTAGCCATATAGTTCAACGCCACAGTCCCCGAGTTATAATTTACAGTTTCAATAATCAATTTTGGTCTGAATTTTTTAACAACAATCCGGGCCGCTTCTATTTGTATTAAAATTTTATTTCTATTCGAAAAAATTATTTCTTTTACTGTATTGACGACCCAATCCGAAGAGACGACTTGAAAGTTGATTTTTTTATTATTTTTTTGGAATTCATCCCAACCATTAATTTCTGGTTTTTGGAAAAAATTAAAAATGTTTTTAACTATAGCGATTAATATTGCATAATCAAAAAAAATAACTCTTTTTTCCTGGACAAAAGGGTTGTGCATAGTCGGCTTATCTAGTGCCGCCTGTTCAACAATTATGGATTGATTAATTAATCTTTTGAAAACTTTATCTATAAATGGATCAATTTTTTTATCACCCTCCCATACTCTTCTACTTTGCGGATAAGTAAAAAACATTATCCTTCCCCTTTTTATCTGATTGGTAATGATAAAAAAACCACTTAGTATTGCCCGAATAAGAAAAAATATTATCTTTTTACAATTTTGAGTAATAATTTTCCCCAAAAAAAAGGGAGACTTTTCTAAGGAGGGCTTCTTTTTTTCTTTTGCTGTTAGAAAATTGTACAATTTTTCATAAAATCTAAGTCTTACGAACCACCAAATAGGAGTGTCGTCAATTTTCAGATCGTATATATTAGAGTTTAGTTCAAGTGACTTGATAATCTCTATGCATTGCTGATCAATTGATTTCATTTATTTATTATTTCTTCTAAAATGTTACAGATATAATTAATTTCTACTTCTGCTAGGTTATTATAAAAAGGCAGTGCGATTGTCAAATTTGAAACTTTCTCCGTTATCGGAAAACTACCTTTTTTATAACCAAAAATATTAACATAAAATGGCTCCAGGTGAATAGGAGAAAAATAATCTCGGCAATTAATTCCTTTACTATTAAGCTCTTGAATAATTTTATCTCTGTCTTCTCTGGAAAATCTTTTATCATCCAATCTTATAACATAGACAAACCAGCTCATTTTTGTCGTATTCGGATCAACATAAGGAATTTTAATCCCTTTAATATTACTTAATCTTTGATTATAGAGTTCGGCCACTTTTTGCCGTTTTTTAAGGATTTCTTCAATTCTTTCCATCTGAACTACCCCCAAAGCTGCGCTCAATTCGCTCATACGATAGTTATATCCTAACCTTGAATGGGATAACCAAGCATCTCCTTCATCTCTCCCCTGGTTTCTCAAACTCTGGCATAATTTAGCTATTTTCTCGTCATTGGTAACAATCGCCCCTCCTTCGGAAGTAGTAATGGGCTTATTCGGATAAAAACTGAATACACTGGCATTTCCAAAAGAACCGACTCTTTTACCCTTATAATCAGTCCCCAGAGCCTCACAGGCATCTTCAATTATGGCTAAATTATATTTCTGGGCAATTTCCATAATTTTATCCATTTCGCAGGGGTGACCAAATATATGGACAGGCAATATGGCTTTAGTTTTTTTAGTAATTTTTTCTTCTATTTTATTTACATCAAGACAAAGAGTATTCTCATCAATGTCAACAAAGACCGGCTTTGCCCTTTCAAACAAAATACAGTTTGCTGAAGCAACAAAACTAAAGGGGGTTGTGATTACTTCGTCATCATCTGTAATTCCTAAGCTTCTAATGCAAAGATGGAGACCGCTTGTTCCGCTATTTACAGCTATGGCATATTTTACTCCGATAAAATCTGCTATTTTCTTTTCAAATTCCTTAATTTTCGGTCCGATACTCAAATAAGGTGTGGCCAGAACTTGTTTTATTATTTCCACTTCTTTACTGGTAATGTCGGGACTGGAAAGAGGAATGCTTTTCAACTCTGATAATAAAACAATGTTTGTTAAAATTCCTTCTCGGTTAACAATTGGAATTTCCTGGATGTTGTTAGTTAACATCGTCTCCAATAAGCTTGTTGCCGGTGTATCTTCCAAGGCGGTAATGGGATTTTTTTTCATTATATCTCCAATTTTTGCGTTGAAATCATTGTCTTTTAATAAAGCCCGTCGAATATCGCCATCGGTCGCCATTCCTAAAAGTTTTTTATTTTCATCAACTATAAAAACGGCCTTTAGGCCACCTATATCACTCTTATTAATACATTCCATTGCTTCTTTTATTGTATTTTCTTTTTTGAGGATAGCGGAATCAATTTTTTTATTCATATATCAAACTTTTATTTATAAAAGTGTAGATAAAGATGAAGCAACAGCTTCATCGCTCTTTTTTAGTTAGTTTTCTTATTATTTTTATCGGTATTCCATATGCTAAAGTGTTTTTGGGGATGTCTTTATTGACAAAACTGAAAGCTCCAATAATAGAATTTTCTCCAACGGTAACCCCCGGCATTATTAAGGAATGAGCGCCTATTCTACAATTCTTTTTTAAAACTATCTTTCCTTCTTTTTTATCAATAGTAGAAACAGAATATATTGAACAATGGGAAGCGACTTGAGCATAATCTTCAATTATAACGCCATTTTTGGCATTTATATAAGTAAAGGCGCCGATATCAGTTTTATTTCCTAATTTAAGATCTTTTTTATTTTGGACTAACCAATTATATTTGGTCAATTTTCCTTCTTCAATTTTTGGTTTTTCCCATTTTTTAAATCTTTCTTGCATATGTTTAATAAGTGATTTGTTTTTCTAATAATTTTTTATCGATTTTTACCCTGGCCAAAATTTTGGCGATTCTCGGACCGGTTTTTCCGTCTCCGTACGGGTTTTTGCATTTTTTTACCCTCTCGCGGAACTTTTTGTTATAAATTGCTTTTTGAATTGCTTTTTTGATTTCGTCTTTTTTATAATCAACGTTGATAACGTTTTTTACTCTTTCTCTACCTTTCTCTCTTTTCCCCACATTTATCATCGGTAAATGGAATGACGGCGCTTCAATTATCCCAGAACTGGAATTTCCAACCATCACGCTGGCGATACTCATTACACCCAAATAATCTTTTCTTGGCAAGCTTTTAAAGATTTTAATAAAAGAATATTTTCGGTATTCTTCTATAATTTTTATCATCTCCCTGCCGCCGGCATCAGCGTTAGGATAAATCACGACTGTCTGAAAACCCAGCTCTTTTATCGCTTCCATCGTCTCTCGCATTTGTCTTCCGGCTTTTTTAATTTCCGAACCGGAAGGATGCTGAATAACCAGCAAAACCGGTTCTTTCAAATTTAAATTGCATTTCCCCGCGATTTCTTTTTTTGAAAAAAGTTTTTTATTCAAAATGTCGTCCAGGCCGGGTGCACCAACAATAAATACTCTCCAAATATCTTCGCCTAATTTTCTTATTCTTTCCGCTGAATTTTTGGTAGTAACAAAATGCAGGTGGGCAAGTTTTGTTGTGGCATGACGAGAAAACTCATCGACCGTTGAGGTTACTTCTCCGCCGTGGATATGGGCAACCGGAATCGCCAAATACGCACCAGCAATGGCTCCCGACAGCATTTCTCCTCTGTCCCCCAAGATTAAAATTATGTCCGGCTTTATTTTTTTCATTTCTTTTACCAGCAATGTTATCGCTCCCCCAACAAACTTAGCCATTGATTCTTTATTGTCTCTTTCATAGGTTGCTTCGATTTTATGAATTTTAAATCCGTCTTTTTTTATTTCATTTATCGTCCTGCCGAACTCCGGCATCAGATGCATTCCCGTAGCCGCAATTTCTATTTTTAATTCAGGATTTTTCCTGATTGAAAGCAGGGTTTCTTTCATTAAACCGTAATCTGCCCTTGTCCCCGATATATACAAAATTTTTCTCTTTTTCATATTAATTTTTCCCAACTAATTAATTCGTCTTTTTTAATGTCGTTTTTTACAACCTTGCCGATAATTTTCTTGAGATATTTAGGCCTAATTCCCGTACCCGGCCTTTTAATGTCCAACATATTTTCTGTAATCGTCAATCCTTTTTTTATATCTTTAGCGGCAACAATGCTCTTTCTGACCACCTTAGCCGCTTCTATTTCGCTGAGATTGGGGTTTTTAATGCCGTTTCCCAGTGCTTCCTTGATATTAAACTCTCCAAGAATAATATCCTGATTTTCCCCCGAAGCCAATCTTTTTTCAACATTCCTTATTCCTTCGACCATTTCTTTCAATTCATCGGGTTCCAATGAGGCCTTATGGTCTGGACCGGGCATATTTTTATCCAAAGTAAAATGTTTTTCGATAATGCATGCTCCCAAAACAACTGCTGCCAAAGATATTTTTATTCCCTCTGTGTGATCGGAATAACCAATCGGCAGATCAAATTCCTTCTTCATTGTTTCCATCGCCCGCAAATTCACCTCGTTAATCTTTGTTGGATAATTCGTGGTACAGTGTAATAAAACTAATTCTTTGTTAATAGACAGGATAGTTTCAACCGCCTCTCTCGCCTCTTCTGATGTGGAAGCGCCCGTTGATAAAATAATCGGCAGGTTCTTTCTGGCGACGTATTCCAATATCGGCAAATTTGTTACGTCGGGGCTTGAAACTTTTATCGCCGGACAAATTTTTGAAATAAAATCGGCGTCTTCTCTGCCCGAATGGGGCGTTGCTAAAAAAATTATTCCTTTTCTATCGCAATATTCTTTTAACCTTTTAAAATCGGAATAAGATAATTCCAGTCTTTTCAGCATTTGGTATTGCGACTCTCTTTTCCCTATGTTTTTAGTTTGATATTCTGCCTGGTCTACCTCAGAAGTCACCAAATTTTCCGCTTTAAATATTTGGAATTTCACGGCATCGGCTCCCGTTTTTTTTGCCGCATCAATTAATTTTTTTGCCAAACCGATATCGCCGTTATGATTCACTCCAGCTTCGGCGATTATAAAACAAGGAAGTCCTTTACCTATTAATTTATTTCCAATTTTTATTTTAACCATTAATTTTGATTTTTATTCCTTATTAGCGAATTCCCTGCTACTTTCGGGTATGCTTGTAATATATACCTGCTTTTCTTCAGATGTTCCATTGGGATCATATACCGCACTTTTTAACCTCCATTCGCCGTTAACTCTTTTCCATATATGCGGAGATCTGAACTTATTTATAATCTGCCAAAAATTTTCTTCAGTTATGCCAATATATTCCAAAAACTCTCTAAAATATTTTTTGGGAAATTCTCCATCGTATCTTTTTACTAGGGAAATCCCTTCTTCCCGAGTGATATGCCCATCTCTTATTTCATGCGCCGCATCGGAAGTTGCCCTTCCAATTCCAAACTTTATAAAACCGAGGTAGTAATGAAAACCGTCCATCTTATCGTCCAAGCTGGCATATTTTGAATATGTTCCCTCGGATCTACCTTCAGGATTAGCTTCAAATCCGGTATGTTCTGAACTATAATAGTAGTTTTCCTGTGGAACCCATTTTTCATAAAATGAAAACCAATGGAATTCAATGGTGGTTTTTTTTAACTTCTCGATGTCCAACGGTCTGTAAAACATCAGATCGGTTTCATTATAATCATCTTTTGTGAAATAATCTGTTTCTTCAATTCCGTGTTTTATTAAATCATCTACGGTAACACCTTTGAAATATGATCGAACCCAATCTTCAACAGGCATTCCGCTTTTATAATTGTTTTTCGGATCTCCTCCATATTCGGCCTCTCCGTTTTCGCTAAAGAAAACCAGTTTTATATCAAACATAAGAGCCATATAAAACACGTAAGACATCACGCCGTATATAAAAGGTAAAAAACCGTCTCCGACCATCTCAAAACTAAGTTTCGATAATTTTCTGTAGAGTTTCCCATTTGGAGAAGCAAGAATATTAGTAAACCCGGATTTTATAAAACTCCTCAAGTTTTTCCAGCCGATTGGAGTATATTCAAACGGCGACCAAGTTACGGTTAAAGGATGCATTCCATATTTGTGCTTTAATTTATGGGCTACCTGCGATGCGTCTTTTCCTCCGCTACACGGCACAATAACATCAAATCTGCCATCTGTTCTCCTGTGTTTATCACATAAATCTCGCAAAAGCTGTTCTCGTTCTTTCCAGTTAATTACATGATCTTTTTCATAGGCAAATTGACAGGCACTACAAACTCCATTTTCGTCAAATTGTATTCTCGGCCTCTGGTTAGACATAACGCAATTATTGCAAAATAAAATTTTTCCCGGCAATTTCGCTATCTGTCTGTCGATTATATTTTTTTTCATAACGTCAATTTTTTAATTATTATTTTATATTTCATTGATGTCGCAAAAATTTTTCAGCATGGCTAATCCTAATTCTCCGCTTTTTTCAGGATGAAACTGTGTCCCGCAAATATTGTCTTTTTTTACAACGGTACAAAATTCCTGACCTCCGTAAACCGCCGTTGCGACTACTTCTTCAGGATTTTTTACCAGCGGGAAAAATGAATGAACAAAATAAACATCACTCTTTTCGGGAAAATTTCCGAGGAGAGTTCCTTGCCATATTTTTTTGTCTTTTGAAAATGTCGGAATAAAAATCTCATCCCACCCCGTATGTGGTACTCTATATTCCTTATCTAAAATTTCGGAGGGAGATTTTAGTGAAACTACTTTTCCCTCGATCAAGTTTAATCCTTTGTGCAAACCAAATTCTTCGCTTTCGGAAAACAACAATTGCATCCCAAGGCAAATTCCGAGTATCGGAGCACCATTGTTTACTTTCTTTTTTATCGGCTTGATCAAACTTTTATTTTCCAAACCCTTCATCCCGTCTTCATATGCCCCGATCCCCGGAATAACCAAACTCTTTGATTTCAATACATCTTCAGGGGTATCGATAATTTTAACGGTTTTACCTATCTGCCCAAATGCTTTTGAAACACTTTTTAAATTATTAATACCATAATCTATAATTCCGACATCCCAACCCATTGTCGCATCTTCCAACCGATTTTTATGTTCTCGTATTTCAACTATTTGTTTTTTTCTTACAGCCACACCATTATTTTCCAAATGATTTTTTATTCCTTCTATGGTGGATAAATTATAATGGAGCATTGACGCAACTGCAATCCCATCTACATTCTCTTTTGCACAGTCTGTGATGTGACCGTAGCTGCCCGCTCCTCCCGAAGCGATAACGGGAATCCTTACGGAATCACAAACTTTTTTTACTAATTCTAAATCAAAACCTTCTTTTGTTCCTTCCCTGTCGATCGAAGTTAAAAGGATCTCTCCCGCGCCAAGCTGTTCCGCTTTTTTTGCCCATTCGATGACATTAAGACCGGTTTTTTCCCTGCTATTATCGGTAAATGCTTCCCATTTTCCTTCCGCCACCCTTTTCGCTTCAATGGAAACCACAATGCATTGCGAACCGAAAGTTCTGGCAGCCTCCGTAATAAAATCGGGATTTTTTGTAGCAGCCGTATTTACAGCAACCTTATCGGCGCCAGCTTTTAATAAACAGCGGATGTCGTCTAAAGTCCTCACCCCTCCCCCGACAGTCAAAGGAATAAAAATGTTTTCTGAAGTTTGGTTAACTATATCCAAAATATTCTGTCGGCCATACAAACTGGCCACAATATCCATATAAATCAATTCATCCGCTCCCTGATTATAATATTTTTGCGCAAGTTCATTGGGTTTTCCGACTACCCGCAAACATTCAAGGCGAACGCCCTTTATCACATTCGGTCCTTTTACATCCAGTCTTGCTATTATTCTTTTCTTTTTCATATTAAATTCTTGCTTATCTTATTTTTGATATTGACTTTTTAAAAATATATGTTATTATTTTATTTACAGTACCTATTATTCTAAAATATGGATTGAGAAAGGAGTAATGATATGGCTTGGCAAGTTATGCTTGGAATTCTCTTAATAGTTAATGTCTGCAGTCTGACTCTCGGCAAGGTGGCAACTGATATACTGCCCAAAAAGAAGTCGGTAGGAATATTCTGGCAATATCTCTTTTGCGCCCTGGTTGCTCTCATCTACGCCCTGATTTCGGGAAAGACCGCATTGAGCCCCTCTCTTTTTTTGGTGGCCGCGGTTGGTTTCTTTAATGCCTTTGGCAATTACTGCCAATGGCAGGCGTTTGGACTTAGTTTCAGCAGGTCATCTCTGTTTTTTCCACTGATGGAGATTTGGACAATCGTTCTGTCCCTGATATTCCTCGGAGAATCTCCTCTGTGGAATCTTCAACTGGTTCTGGGGGCTACACTCTGTTTCGCGGCGATGTGGCTTTTCCGAATTTCGAGGGAAAAGGAAGCTGAAAAAAAAGAAGTAAAACACATTCCGGGAAGAAAATGGTTTATCTTTACAATCGGGATGATCGCCGTCTTTGGCACTGCTGCTTTTCTACTAAAGGTGTTTTCAGTCACCATTCCCCGCGAAACCTTTTTGACTAGCTTCTATATCGGTGCCTTCCTAGGCTCTCTACCGATTCTCCGTCTGGAAAGACAAAGTCCACTAAACGCGCAATTATCTAAAAAAACTTTCCTAATAATCCTGACTGTGGCAATACTGATTATGGGAGCTACGCTTACACTTTATTGGACCTATCAGTTGGGGGGGCCAATCAGTCTGGTCCAGCCGGTGAGAGGTATGTTTATCTCCCTAGTCCCAGTTATTCTTGGCTGGTTCTTCTTTAAAGAAAGAAAGAGCCTTGCTAAAACAGAATGGTTTGCTTTCTTTCTTGGAATTATCGGTGCAATTCTGGTTTTGCTGAGATAAAACAATACGGAGGGGAAAATTCTATCAAGGAGCGGCGGCGATGTCGCTCCTTCTTCTTTTCTGCCTATTTTGAATTTTTAAATTTCTGGTTCGGCGTTTTCTTAGCATTCTCTTTGTATAATTCTTTGACTTTATTAATTATTTAAAACCAACAACCACCATATGTCCGCTCCATTTGTTTTCTTGTAAAAAAGAGATGAATTTTTCTCTAAATTTATCATGTTCCGGATATTTGTTTTCATATAAATCTAATAGAAATCTATCAACCAGCCCCTGGCTCTTTCTCTCTTTTATTGCATTGACAATCTTATCAAGGTCAAAAATGCCTGGAGTTAAAACTTCTACTTTTTTAAATCCTGCTTTTAAAAAGGCAAAGGTTATTGCTTTAGGATTAAAGAAATTAAGATGATCAGGCGCCGTATTAGCATCTGCCAACTCTTTTAATATTAACATATCGAAACCCTCGCTATTTGGAGCAGACAAAACAAATGTCCCTTTTTTATTAAGCAACGAATATATTTTTTTAAATATTTCTAATGGATTCAGAACATGTTCTACTACTTCCCAGCAAGTTATTACGTTAAATTTTGCCTTGAGTTCCAATTCCTCAATCGTTGTGTTAAAAACTTTAATATCCGGAAAATTTTTCTTTAAAAATTTTATTGCGTTTGGGCTCGGCTCTACGCCATAACAATCCCAGCCAACTTTGCTTGCCAAATCTAAAAAATATCCTGAGGCACAACCTACATCTAAAAGCTTATTTTTATTTTTTTTAAAAAATCTATTAACTATCTCTAGCTTTGGTTTTAAAATAATCTGGATTCTAAACTTTGCCGTTCTATGCAAAATTACATTTTGCATATATTTATAGGTGGCTCCTTCGCTATAATATTTTTTAAGAAAATCGACTGTTGGTCTGGGATTAGCAAAGACAAAGTTACATTTTTGACATTTTACAAACTTGAAACCATTTTTAAAAAATTTAAATTTAATTTTAAAACTATTGCAAATTGGACAATTGCTGTTTTTCCCGTATTTAAAATTGCCTTTTTTATCAAGATAATTAGCGATTTCTCTGGCAAATATTTTTCTTTCTTTTTTGATTAAATTAGGGGGGTGCATCCCTGAAATATTTATTTTTTTCATTTTTTAGAACATTAAAGGATAATAGACTATCCTTTTTTAAGAATAATAAATCTCCAGTCAAGAAGAAGATTCCCAGACACTTGTTTTTTGTCAATAACTCTTGTGGCTGTTGTTTCTCCTTTTGCCTCTTTTTTATTACCAAATATTTTCCATTTATCGTCTTTCACAATCTTAATTTTAATATCTTTATTTGTCTTTCTAATAATATCCTTAAGATACTGTTCGGTGTAGATATTAAAGAAATTATACAGAAATGGTTCTCCATTTTTATTAATAATTTCTTTTGTTTTCTTAAAGAATGTTTTTAATTGATCATCATTATACGGACTTTTTACTTCTTTAATTATATAATTTCTCTCACCAAAAACCGTACGTATTACCACATAGTTTTTAGAAACCCTGATCAGCTCAGAAATTGCTTTGATCGGCGGAGGAGGAAGATGTAAAATTAAATTATTACAAATGACAATATCGAAGGAATTATCTTTAAACGGCAAATTTAAAACATCTCCCACAAAAAAATTCTGATGATTTTTATTAAAAGCTTTTTTAGCCAATTGAATATAATATTCGGTTGCATCAACGCCCGTATAATCTATATTTTTATCTAACCTTAACCGAAAACTTCTTAAATAGTGACCAACCCCACATCCAACATCCAATAATTTCATTTTGGGTTTATAAAAAGACGAAAGCGTTCTAGATAGGGCTTTAGATGATTCCATTTCATCAAGCTTGCCCGTTGCTCTTTTATATAACTTTTCACCATAACTAGGGTTTTTCTTCCATATTCTCCAATTATTTATTTTTTTTTGCATAGTTTTATTCTAGAGTCGTTTTTAACTTCCATTCACCATTGCCATCTTCATTAAAGGTAATTCGCGGACGCATATTGGGTATAATACATTTTTTACAATATTTCATATTGTTTTTTTATTATTTTTATTTCTAAAATTTTCTTTAAACTTAGGTTTGGGCGCTTTTTCAATATTTTCTTCGTACATTTCTTGGGCTTTCCTATTTATCTCCAGCAATTCTGGATGGTCTTTTAATAATTTCATAACTTCTTTTAAGGAAATTATTTTCCCCTCACGGTATAATCTGTCATAAATTTTCTTTATTAATTCAAAGTCCTCAGGATAATCAATGACTAATCTCACTTCGGGATGTCTTAATTCCTCGTCTTCAACCTTCAAGTCCTGAACGTTGAATATTCCGGGTTCCATAAAATATCCTCCCCAAACTTCGGTGTCCGATTCGTCTTTCATCTCGCAAACTTTTTTTACCGCTTCAACTTTCAGGCCGTAGGTAAAGGCTCCCACTGGCAACTCAGGAATTTTAATAAAATCAGCATCGGTCTTTTTGAATAATTCAATCGTTTTATCGACATAGTCCGGATCGATAAAAATCGCGTCGCCCAAAGCTACAATAATGAAATCAACGCCGAATTTCTCGGCCGCTTTCACATAACGGTATAAAACGTCGTTTTCGCTGCCCTGAAAATATTCAATTCCATTTTTTTTGGCCAGATCAACTAAAACCTCATCTTGGGGATTGATTGATGTGCATAAAACGATCGAGTTGGGCAGTTTCGCCAGTTTCAATCTGTCGATAAGGTGCTCAACAGCCGGTTTCCCTTTGATTTCCAAAAGGGCTTTTCGGGGAAGCCTGGTTGATTTCATTCTGACGCTGATAAAAATTGCCGTTTTCATTTTAGTTTATTCTTCAAAATGGGTTCATCTTTTTTAATATCGATTTTTGCAACCCTATTAATTATTTTTTTTAATTCATCAGGATAAATACCTTCATTGGCTCTTTTAAAAATTATCTTGTTTTTTGTGATTTTTTCATCTTTTTTAATATCTTCTGCTGCAACAATCCGCTTTCTTACGACTTTTCTGTATTTTAGTTCGGCTCGGGACAAGCCCGAAATTTTAGATATTCCTAAAGCTTTTTCGACCTCTCTTATATTTTCTACGAGTTCTTTAAATTCATCGGGATTCAGAGCAGCAATATAATCTACACCTTTAAGGGCCCTGTTATGAGTTAAATGTTTTTCAATGACTCTGGCACCCTTGGCAACCGCCATTAAAGGCACGATTTGAGCCATTTCCAATTCGGCATCAATGTGGTCGGCTAAACCAACCGGCAAGTTAAAAGTTCTCTTAAAGAAAGGAATTAAATTCAAATTGGTGTCTTCTATTTTGGTGGGGTACGTCTGGATGCCGTGAAGTAAAATTATTTCTTTTACTCTTTGTTTTTTAATTAAACTTATGACTTTTTTAATTTCAGAAATCGTAGCTCCACCAATTCTTAACATCAAAGGCCTTTTTTCTCCGGCTACTTTCTTTATGAAATCTTCCTCTATAAAACAGGCGGCGGCCAGAACATAAATATCGGGTTTTAATTTTTTGCATAAAGTTAAACTTTTAAAGTCGTTAGGCATTGCACAAATAGTTAACCCTAATCCTTTTGTGTAAGTAAAGAGTTCTTTCCATTCGTTATCTCTGAGATTAATTTTCTCTAAATATTCATACATACTTATTTTCTTCCTGTCTCTTTTTACAAACTGACAGACAGTTAGTCCATAATCCTTAACCATATAATCTTCCATGTTTGTGATATGCAAGCTAATTGCATCTGCCCCCGCATCGGCTGCTCCCTTAATTATCTTTTTCGCTTTTCTTAAAGACCCGTCATGAGCCCAAGCCATTTCAGCAATAATAAAAACCGAACAATTATTATCTATCATTTTTTTATTCTAATAAAGTTTTTTTCAGACATTAGATATAATAAGGTAAGTCGCACTTTTGGCAAAGAGGAACTTTTTTCCATTTGCCTTGATTGTGCAAATTTCTTATTTTTTTCATTTTTTCTCCAAGCCAAATATCTTTTATATTAACATCTCGGGCATTGCCAAGATTAAGGCTCCCATCATAATCAGCGCAACAAAGTCCAATTTTCCCGTCCCAATGAATAAATAATCTTTGATACAATTGAGAACATATAAAATCTTTGTGCTCTTTTAGTTCTCTTATACTTCTTCTTCCCGCCTCTTTGTCTTTATGGTCAGGATTTGTATAGTCGCCAAATCCAATTGAATCAACTATCGGACTCCATAATTTTATATAGTCTAACACCTCTTCTTTATTTTCTTGCATCACGGTCATACTTACTCTAATTAATGGCGTTATTGAACGCATTTTTTTTCTCAATACTGCCAATCTTTTTACGTTTTCAAATACTCGATCAAAATTTGTGCCGATTCTTATTTTATTGTAGTGTTCCGGATAAGGGGAATCAAAAGAAATAAAAATTTTATCCAATCCAACCTTTATCAATTTTTTAGAAATTTCCTCGGTTAAAAGGGAACCATTTGTATTAAACATCGTGTCAATTATGCCTTTTTTCTTTGCATAAGTTATCATTTTCGGCAAATCTCTACAAAGCAGCGGCTCGCCAAGATAACTAAATTTAATAGCATAAAACCCACTCTTGCTTCCCTCATCAACAATTTTTTTAAATAATTCAAAATCCATATCTCCCTCAATCAATTTCTCTCCATTCGCTATCTTAACCGCTCTCGGACACATTGGGCAGCGTAAATTACATCTTCGCGTGCACTCAATGTCTAAATGAAGTGGAAATTTAGCAACAATTTGTTTTTTAGGATATTCTTCCCATTTTTTTCGATATTCCCAATATTTTTTTGGCTGTAATTGTTCCCAACGAGATGCATGATCAGAAACTTTAAATTCTATATATTGACTAACGAGAGTATGTTTTGTCATATTTTATAATAATTTTTAATTTCGTGGACAATCGACTCTTGATCTTTCTCAAACAATTCAGGATAAATTGGTAAAGACAATACTTCCTTTGCCGCTTTTTCCGATTCCGGAAAATCGCCGACTTTGTAATTTAAATATTCAAAGGCCGGCTGTAAATGCAGAGGCAAGGAATAATAAATCATTGTCGGAATTTCTTTCTCCTTTAAGTATTTTTGAAGTTCATCTCTGGATTTAGTTCTTATCGTGTATTGATGAAAAATATGATTTCTATCGAAGTCCATAACGGGGATAATAATATCTCCTATTCCCTTTAATTTTTCATTATAATAAGACGCTTTTCCCGCTCTTTCCTTACTCCATTTTGACAGATACTTTAACTTCACTCTTAAAATTGCTGCCTGGAGAGCGTCAAGCCGGGAATTAGTTCCCACTATTAAATTTAAATATTTTTCCTTTGGCGAAGAACCGTGATTTTTTAACAATCTCACCCTTTCTGCCAACTTATCGTTGTCGGTTAATACCATTCCTCCATCGCCGTAAGCGCCCAAATTTTTTGAGGGAAAAAAACTAAAACAACCCAAATCCCCTATCGTTCCCGCTTTTCTTTTTGCCTGTGGTGAACCAGTCGAACCATATTCTGCGCCAATTGCTTGAGCCGCATCTTCAATAACATATAAATTGTGTTTCCGGGCAACATCCATGATTTCGTCCATATCTGCCATCTGACCGAAAAGATGGACCGGTATTATGGCTTTTGTTTTTGGGGTAACTGCCTTTTCAATTTTCTGAGCATCAATATTAAAAGTTCCAAGATTAATGTCTACAAAAACCGGCTTGGCTCCAAGGTTGGAAACAACTTCAGCTGTGGCAATAAAGGTAAAAGGAACGGTAATTACTTCATCTCCCGGACCCACGTCTAGCGCTTTTAAAGAAAGAAAAAGAGCGTCCGTGCCGGAGTTCAACCCTATGGCATATTTTACTCCGCAAAATTCTGCTACTTCTTTTTCAAATTCTTCTACTTCCTTTCCGCCAATAAAAACACAGCTATCTAAAACCCTTTTAATTGCTTCGTCGATCTCTTCTTTTATTGATTTGTATTGAATGGTCAAATCTAAAAAATTCATATCTTTATGTTTTCTTAACTTTTCCCCTTTTCTTTTGATATTTTCTTTTACAAATTTTACAAATCGCTTTTTCATTTTTGAATTCAAGTTTATTTCCGCATTCACACGCCCAAGCAACAACTTTTGCTGGCACTCCGATAACTATGGCATAATCGGGCACATTGTCGGCCACTACGGCTCCGGCTCCTATTATCGCCCATTTGCCTACGGTATTGCCGCAAATAATGGTACTATTTGCCCCAATAGTTGTACCTTCTTTTATTAAAGTGGGAAGCCATTTTCCATACTGTGGATAATCTTTCTTGGGGTATTTTGCCCGGGGATTTTTATCATTAGTAAAAACTGTCGAAGGCCCAACAAACGTCCAATCTTCTAAGGTTACAAAATCCCAGACATCGGTGTTTGATTCAATTTTTACTCCATTCCCCAATTTGGCTTTTGAGCCGATAAAACAATTATGGCCGATTACACAATTTTCGCCAATTTGGGCACCTTTAAGAATCTGGCAGTTATGCCAAATTTTAGTCCCTCGACCAATTTTTGCTCCCTGTTGGATTTCGGCTGTTTTGTGAAACCAGTATTTATTTTTTTGCTGAGGCATAAATTTTTTCGATTAATTCAATTGAAGAAAGGGCTTCTTTTGGATCGACTCCCTTTTTCTTTAATAGATCTTCATAAACACAAATGTGAAGATTTTCGGTAGAAGAAAAATCATAGTTAACGCCGTTGATTTTAAACGACCTGTTCTGGCCGTCCTTTGGCGCTTCGGCGCTTATTCTCCAATTGCATACATAATTATTCCCCGAAATTTTGCCTTCTCCCGTTTTCTCGGTTAGAAATTTTGTTGAAATTTCAGACGGTTTCCCGAATAAATAAAGCAATAAATCAAAATAATGAATCCCTAAATTGAAAAGGATGCCGCCCGACCTGTCTGACATTCCCTTCCAGCTCTTCCAATAATCCTCGTCTCTATGAACGGAAATATCCATTTCAATTTGATAATTTTCGCCTTCTTTTATCTCTGATTTTAATTTTTTTGTAAAAGGATGATATCTCAATTGGTAAACGGTGAAAATATTCGGATATCCAACCAAAACTTTTGCCTCCTTTGATTTCAACGCTAAGGGTTTTTCGCACAAAACAATTTTCCCGTTTTCGGCTGAAAATTTCGCCATTTCAAAATGAAGATGGTTCGGCGCCAAAATAACAATACAATCGGCTGCGGTTTTTTTCACCATTTCCTTCCAGGCGTCGGGACCTTGTGATTCATCAATGATATCTGCTATTTCTCCGCCTATTTTTGCAATAGCCTCGGCGTGAAGATTGTATATGAAACCTTTACCGATAATAGCGAATTTCTTATTCATAAAGTAAGTTTAGAGCCAAGTGACATTTTTATGTTTTCTCGATTTGATGGCATTTCTGGTGTCAACGACTATTTTTGAATTTTTGGCAACTTTATCGTAGTCAAAGAGAACCGTGTTCTCTTTTCCACCCTTCGCTTTGCTCGGGTAATGAAAACCGGAATGGTCGGTTAAAATCAAAACTAAATCGTAATTCTTTAAAATTTTTGGACTATATTTAATCGATTTTAATGTTACAGGCCTTTTTAAAAAGCCGTCTTTAAACTGAATTTCCGGAACATAAGGATCAAAATAATCGATAATAGCTCCTTTCCTTAAAAGGTCGGGGATTATGTCAAAGACAGCTGACTCCCTTGTATCTCCAATGTCTTTTTTGTAAGCAGCTCCCCAAACCAGAATTTTTGACCCTCTCACCGACTTGGGTTTCATTTTCAACTTGGGGTTTAATGAATTTAGGGCCCAAATTACCTTGGTCACAACCACGTGAGGCATTTGTTCGTTAATCTCGCCGGCCAAATCAACGAATCTTGTCCAGAAATTATATTCTTTTGCCTTATAGCTCAAAAAAAATGGAGTTAAAGGAATACAATGCCCGGCTATTTTGGGCGAAGGGTAAAAAGGCATAAAACCGTAAGGTTTGGTTTTAGCCGCCTCAATCACTTCCCAAATATCAACGCCCATTTTTCCGCATAATTGTGCCAACTCATTTATCATTGAGATATTAACCAATCTGAAAGTATTCTCTAAAATCTTTGTCATTTCGGCGGCAGTGGAAGAGCTTAGGGGGAAAATTGGGGCTTTAATAAAATTGCGGTAGAATTCGGCAGCTAATTGGGTGCATTTTTTAGTTATTCCTCCCACCACTCTTGATACATCTTTTAATTTATACTTTTCATTCGCCGGATCAATTCTTTCTGGGCAATGAACCAAAAAGAAATCTTTGCCCACTTTCAACTTCGTTTTTTCCAATTCGGGCAAAATTACTTTTTTTGTCGTCTCGGGGAAAGTGCTGCTTTCCAAAATAACCAACTGCCTCTTTCTTAAATATTTGGCAATTTCTTTTGTCGTGGAAAGAATATAGGAAATATCAGGATTCTTATGGTTGTCTAAGGGCGTGGGAACGCAAATTAAAATAATATCTGCTTTTTTAAGAGATTTGTGATTATTAAAAGCAATTATCTTTTTGTTTTTAACCATTTCTTTTAGTTCCTTGGAAGGAACATCTAAAATATAGGACTTGCCCTGATTCACGGAATCAACCCTTTGTTTTTTTATATCAATACCAAAAACTTTATAGCCCGCCTTGGCTATTTCTACGGCCGTAGGCAAACCAACGTAGCCCAGGCCAATTACGGCCACTTTTGCTTTTTTTGTTTTAATTAATTTGTCCAAACGCATATATTTTAGATTTTTAAGGAATAATGATAAGTAAAATATTTTATCACGTATTTAAAAATAAAAATAGCGGCGAAATAAGCGGCGATACCGACAAAAATAGAAAACAGGACGGGAAGATTATAAACTTGCGGTTGAATTATTATTAAATACATTATGGCGTTGGAAAAGAATATAGTGATTATATTCAATAAAAATTTTAAATTGAAGGGTTTAATAGGGGTAAATTTTAAGGTAAATTTAAACAAGAAAAAGAATATTAAAAGGTGAGCAATTACGGTGGAAAATGCTGCTCCATATAAGCTATATTTTGGAATCCAAATTAAGTTTAAAATAACGTTGATTATTGCCCCGGACAGTACAGCCCAAAAAATCTTTTTTTGCTGGTCGGCCGCAACCAATACCTGATAAAAAGCATTATACATAAATATAATTCCTACCATTATGATTAGAATTTGAAAAGCTAAAATCGAGGGGGCAAAACTTGGATTATATAGGAAACCAATAATTTTCGGACCCAAAACTACTCCTCCTGTCATCAACGGAATTGCCAATAAAATCATTGTTTCTATTTGATAGCTCCAAATCTTCTGCAGTTTTTCCTTTGACTCTTTAAAATATCTACTTAATACCGGGAATAAACTAACGGAAATTAAGCTTGCCGGAATTAGGGTCGGCCAAACAATCCTGTAGGCGGCGTTATACCAGCCAACTTGAGTGATTTGACCCATATACCCCATCATAACTGAATCAATTTGGTTATAAATTGCGGTAACAAGCGCAATAAGACCCAGTGGCCAAGATATGGATAAATATTTCTGCCAAACTGATTTATCCCAATTAAAAGACGGTTTCTGAACTTTAAGCCAAAAAAGAATTAAGGCAAAAATTAAAGCAATAAGAGTACCAGATAAATAACCATAACTTAAATTTAATATTGACGGAAAGTAAAATAAAGCGAAAAAACCAATACCGACAAATACCAAAGACCCTAAATTTCTTATAAAAGATTCATACTCCATTTTTTGGCGGGCCCGGAAAAAAGCAATGATTATTTCAGAAAGCCCTTCAATGAAAAAAGAAAAAGCTAAAATCCAGATTACCTTTTGGATTATAGAGTCGGGGGTAATGAAAAAAGAACTGATTAATACTAAAAGTAAGGTCCCCAAACCAAGAAGAATCTTCAAAGAGAAAATTGCCGGCAATTCTTTTTCTTTCTCTTTTTCCCGAGCAAACTCTCTGGTGGTAATTTGAGGTAGTCCAAAATCAAAAAAGATAATGAACAAACTAACGAAAGCTAAGGCGAAACTGAATTTTCCATATTCGGCGGCTCCTAAAATTCTTGCTATATAGATAAACAAAACTAATTTTGCCACTTTGCTTATTCCATCGGTTGTTGCTAGCCAAAAAATGTTTTTTAAAATTGTTTGTTTTACGGTTTGATTGTTAAATAAGAGAGATTTAATATCGGTAAAGTTTCTAATTTCCATGTTTTAGCAGAAATAAAAAATTACCACTTCTCGATGGTTTTTTTAGTTTTGTTTTTAATTTTTTTATAAGCCCTGTAAACTTTTTTTTCGACTTTTGGAGAAACTAAATTTAAAATTTCATCACCCCATATCCTATAAGTTCCACCCACTTTATAAGCTTTGATTATTCCTTTTTTTAACAATCTTTTAATTGTACTAGAGCTTACTTTTAAAAAATTTTGAGCTTCTTTGGTTGTATAAATTTCTTTTGGTTTAATTTTTGACATAATTTCAAGAGATATAATTATATATTAATAATAAGACACCCAAGAATAGGTGTCAAGAGGGGTCAATAAGTGTCAACAAGTTCCCTTATCTTAGCAAGATTTCGTTTAGTTTGGCTCGAGTTCCGGTTCTAACAAAACCCGAGGCCGAAATGGTATAGCCGGCAGCCGCAGAAATATCAGCCTTATATCTTTCTTGAAAACGGATGACCGCCGTTTTTGTTTGGGGGCCGAAATATTCATTATTTTTAAGACCATCTACTAAACCTTCTTTTGCCAAAACAATTTTCAAATAAACTACCTCAGGATCATTGATTCCTTCAGATAAGTTTTTCTCAAATTTAAAACCAGCCGGAATACTTGTCGGAGTGCTTCCTCCCCGATACTGAGCTATTTGAGCTTGGATTTTGGCAATTTCTTTTTGCAAAGATTCAATTCGAGCCAGAAGTTGTGTTATTAATTCTTCTTCTTGTTCTTCCGTAGTTTTATCAGTAATCGTGGCTTTCCAAGAAAAAAGATAAAATGATTCCGTCCCGTCAAATCCGGAAATTTTTGTTTGGATGGAAGGAATAATAGTCAAGGAAGCGTATTTATTGTTAAAATCGGCAATAGTAATTTTCCCGATAGATTTATCCAAATCCATAAATTTTATATTGCAAATTCCCTGATAATCGCAAACCAAATAAGGAATTTCAAATTGAACATCACCAGCTCCGCTGAATTCAAGGGTTAAATCTCCTTTTCCGCCAATAATTTTCTGCCAGTTTCCTGCCCAATCAGAAGTCCGGTGAATAATGGACAAACTACTTTCCCCCACCAAAGGAAGAAAATTGATTAAAGGAGTAACTCGGATATTTTTCAAGTTTTGATTTAAATAGCAATACTTTTGACCTAAATTGCAATCATTCACCAGAACGGCGATTGTCCAGTCGGTAAAAACTTGAGAGAAATCTTCCTTAAAATTATTTTTTGCCAAGGCCTCATTTATTGAAGAAATGCCAATCTTTGAAGAATGTATGGCATCAATTAAAATTTTCGAACCGTATTGGTCAACTAAATATTGAGTGAAAAGGTTAAGTACTCCATAATCATAGGATTTATTTTGCCAACCCGTTAAAGAATCGTTGGACCTCTCTAAAAAAATTTTGACTCTCCTTTGGAGATTACTACCTTCGTAAATATTATCATAGCCAAGCAGGGTCAGGGCATATTCTGAATAGGCCTCATTTAACCAAATCTCTTCAGTAACTTTTCTAAGAATTTCTTTTTGGTTAAAAGTAATTAAATGCATAAATTCGTGGGCAAAAAAACTTTTAGCCCACGGCTCTTCAATATGCTTGGCGTTGAGATAAAACATTTCTCTTTCATTGGATTTTGGACTTTGCAATTTTGAATAGCCGTCGCCAGAATTAAAATAACCGCCGGCTTCATCTACCATAGGATCAATCAAAACCGTAATATTAGAGTCGTTGTCTATCCCCGGGTCGTTTATCTGACCAAAGGTATTTGTCAGGATAGGATAAATTTTTGAATTAAACTCGTCTGCAATAGAGTCAAGAGCGGAATTAATCTCGCTTTTTTTATTAAAATCCAAGGAGTTCCACCAAACATCATCAATGTAAAAATAAAGTCGTGGCGCGGTTTTTTGCAAAGTTGCCGAAATTTGATATCTTGCCAAAGAATCGTAAGAAGGATCTACAAAAAAATTGACTTTCTCCCCTATGCTGACGGCGGAAACAAAAACCGGGAAGATTGAAAATATCACCCCCACAAAAATTATTATAGTTATTATTTTTAGATTTTTAGACATTGGTCAAGGATTAAAAAATTGAAGATTAAAAACATGTTTTTTTAGTATATAGCAAAAAATAAAAAAACGCAAAGTCTCGAGAAAATACCCGAGACTTCAGCCATCAGCGAGGAAAAAATGAAAATTACCGCCTTGCCTAAAATTTTGCCACCTGTTGTTGAAGAAGGAGAATAAGTTTTTGTAAAAGTTGGATAATTTGTTGCTGGATTTCGGTTATTTTAAGCTGCAATTCCTCAACCGTCATTTTCTCGCTTGGTGACTGGACAACCGGCAATTGGGTAGCAACCGTCACATTAATTCCGGCTCCGGAAGTCTCAATATTCCCCATCCAATCAGTAGCTCTGGTTTTAATGTTATAAATTTCTGCAACCGGATTTTTCCAAAGATATTCAAAAGTAAAACCTGTGCCGATTCTTTCTTTCGGTGTTGCCAAAGACCAGGTCTTCCCTCCGTCAAGACTAATTTCAACTTTCTGCACCGAAGAACCGCCGCTATCTGCGCTTTGTCCTTTAATAACGTAATCCTTACCAACCGCAATTGTAGCTCCTTCGGTAGGATCCGTAATTTGCGAAGTTGGCGGTGTTATTGTCGGCGTCGTGGTGGTCGGCACAAAACACCAAACAACATTTGAAATCCCGGAAGTTTCTCCCCCAACGTTAATACTTTTCATCGCAAAAAACCAGGTTCTATTGCTGGTCAAATAATCAACCAACCCGCTATTGGCAGAACCCTGCCAATTTTGGGAAAATTGGTAAGTGAAATTATAATCGCTTTCTGATATTCCGGAGAGAGCATATCTTACATTATAACTTGCTGCGCCGGCAGGCGGCGTCCATGTCAACCAGACAGCTCCAGGCATTCCTGAAAAAACGCATTGCAAATCCGAAATTGGATTTGGAGCCACGGCTTTTATTTGTGCAGCCCCAAAAAGGCCGATTATTAAAATTAGAAAAAAAGAAAAAAATTTTGCCATAGTGACTTTAAACATAGGTTTATATTATTTTAACATAATTTTAAATAATTACTAATTCTATTTTTAATATACCTCTTACCCCAAGCAGTTTTCAAATATATTTCGCGTTTCTTGGCATCCTTTTCTGACAAACATCCCTCAAAATAAACCAATCCTAGGGGTCGCCTGTTTTTTGTAGAATTAACTCTACCGTAATTATGATCTTTAAAGCGTTCCCTTAAATCACCAGTAGTACCGGTATAAAAATCTCTGTCCAATTTACTTTGCAATACATAGACGTAAAACATATTATTTAATTTTAACCCCAGTGAGATAAGTTCGCAAGCTCACTATCTCACGGGGAATTCCGGATCATCCCAGTTGAATAGCTGACGCATTCAACGGGATTATCCCAGTTGAATAGCTGACGCATTCAACGGGATTATCCCAGTTGAATAGCTGACGCATTCAACGGGATTATAAAAGATATAACCCCAGTGAGATAACTTCGTATCTCACGGGGTACTTCGTAAAACAAAACCCCGTGAGATGCATAAAGCTATCTCACGGGGGAGTCCCAGTTAAATAGAGCTAAAGCTCATTCAATGGGACACCCCGTTAGATGCAGCCGATAGGCTGCTATCTAACAGGGGGCTCGTCTACCCAGCCGAGCTGGGTCACAAGGAAAGACGAAATTGAAAGACGAAATTACGTTAGATCGTTAGCGAAACCTGATAAGCGTCAGCAGGAATTGACCAAACCGTTCCACCATAACCAGTTCCACGAGCTGCACCGTCAGTGGCGGCCAAGACTGTGGCATTAGCAGCCGTATTGACTGTAAACCACATGCTTGAATATGCCGGGAATTTGGCTGTATTGGTGGTAGTTATTTGCAGAGATATTACCCTTACAGCAGTTGGTGCTACCCTGAGAGTACCTGTAGCCATCTGGAATCTGATTGTGCCATTTGCCACTGTAATGGTTGTGGAAGCGGCAAGTGACAACGGGACTCCATTGGTTTCATCGTATAATCTCACCAAAGCGGTATCAGTATCCGAAGCGCTTGCCAAACCTGTCTTTGAAGTAAAGGTAATGTCAGTGACATCAACACCTTGAGCATCTGCTCCACGGGAAATTAGATCCCATTTCGCAACTGAAGCAAAAGTGCCTCTGGAAATAGTACCGGCAGGAGAGCCAGCGCTAACTTTCATTTCCAAAACATCAGCTAAGGCGGTTAATAAACCACCAGTATTTGCGCCTAAACCACCTGAGTTAACTCTTAGGTCTTGGACGGTATTTGTTGCAAGTTGACCTGAAGTTATACCAACGGTTACCATATCGCCGGCAGCAACAGCCCATGAGGATGTTCCAGCGGCAGTACCTAAGGTGTTGGCAACAACCTTTAAGGTCTTTGCTACGCCAACTTCGAAGTTCTCTACGTTGATAATGTCTTCCGCAGCGAATACTACGCTGGTAGCATTAGGAACGACATAGTTGGTAACTTGAGTAGCTCCATCGTATATAGCCACATTACTGTAGTAAGTGGCGCAGTTTGTACTAGACGCATTGCATGTCAGGGTCAAGCTTCTTAGGTTCTGACTTTCTCTTCCGACTGTAACTTTAATAGTAGCTACAACGGCTTGAGAAACAGGAGCCAATATTGCTTGGTTTCTGGGAGTGACTAAATGATCTCCAGTTATACCAAACAAAGGACCCTGCCAGACAGTTATCGTCGGTAAAGCCAACTGTACAGCAGAAGTAACGTTACCTGCTCCCTCCGTACCGCCTGAAGACAAACCTGTACCAACAATACTAAAACCATTAGCATCTTGGACTAAAGCAGGAACAACGCTTGCCGGATTGGGCGAAGTAATGCCATTGGTTATACCTTTGACGTATAACTTCATTGTGGTATTGGCAGGAATTGTCCAGTTAATTACGAACGGAACTACGGCTATGCCCCAGTGGCCAGCGACTGCACCACCTACTAAGTTCTGGAAGTTTGAGAGTAAAGCTCCATACTCATCGTATAAACCAACTGTAGCTATTGTGCCCGTGCCCGTTCCGACAAAGGTAAATGTCAGGTTAACATTGGTGACTAAAATATTTTCACCAGTTGCCCTTATGTCATAAACACCTAATGTTTGAGCCATAATTGACTTTACCACAGTGGCGGCTGTTCCCTGAGGAGAAGCGGTTGATATTGAAACGCTTAAACCTCCTCTGTTAATAACAACGTTATTGGGTAAGCCAAGATAGAAAGTGGCTGCAGGACCTGCTACACCAACACCAGTCATTGTCCCATTTGCTAAAACGCCGTTGGCCTGCATTCCTAACTGAACTGTTCTACCTACGCCGGCTGCAACATCACCTATAACCTGGAATACTCTTGATGTGCCTTTAGTAATTAGAACGGCCGGACTAAAGTTGATGGTTGCTCTTCTCAATGAGAAAGTGGCAGAACCTGCTTGCAAGACTCCATCTACTTTGACTCTGACGTTTGTAACGTCGGTATCAAGCACGGTGGAAGTAGCAAGGACATTAAACTGAGATACGCTGAGATCCTCAACTGTACCTGCGGAAATTATAAAGTTTCCTAAAACCACATCAGTAGCTCCTACTCTTGTAATGTTTGACGGAACAACACCGCCTGCTGTTACAGCAATTGCACCAAGAGCGCCTCCTGGAACAATCGTAAAGATATTACTCACAACCGGGAAAGTCCCAGTGAAAGTAGCACCTCCGATACTTGTCGCAGCAGAAATGCCAAGTCTTACAGTTGTCATTACTGTGGCAACGCCAGTAGCTGCAATATCTGCGGTAACCTTCAATTGTTTAGTTCCGCCGGCTGGTATTGTGATTGCCGGAGCAAAAGTGAAGGTGGATTGACCTCCTATTAAGGTCATCGTAAATCCAACCTGATTCGCTCCATCAAAAATCTTAATACCAGAGATATCAGTTGCTGCGTTGGGATTAACGGTACCATAAGAATTAAGTCTTAAGGTATTAATCTGAGTTGCAGCGCTAGCTGAACCGACAAAATCTAAAATGGCTACTACGTTGTTTGCAGAACCAGTTACGATGTTAGCTGATACCGGACTTGCCGCATTCAGACTCACTGAAAGCGGATTACCGACAGGAACGGTTACACATACTCCTGATTGACAAACCTTTCCGGTTGCACAATCAGCATTGGTAGTGCATCCTGTTGAAACGCCACCAGCCAATAAAGCATTTAGTTTAGTTCTCATTCCAGCTCCAACAAAACCCGTACAGCTGACAGTATAACCAGCAGCTGCGGAAATGGCATCTTTGTATTTATTGCAGAAGCATTTCGCGCCAGCTAAGGTTAGAGAACCAAAATATTGGTTGTTGCTCAAACCCGTAACGCATCCCTCAGCAGCTAATACAATCTTTAGATTAACTACATCAGGATCAGTCATTTCCTGGCTTAAATTCTTAGTGAAAGTAAAGCCAGTTGGAATGCCTGTATAGGTAGTACCACCACCCTGAAGAGCAGTTAATTGAGCTTGTAACTCCGCAGAGTACTCTATCAGTTCTGCAATCGTACATGTGTTAAGGTTAGCCCTGCATCCAGCGCTAATTGTCGCCATGACGGGGGCCATCGGCATCATCATCGTGATTACAGTCAAACTAGTAACAATCGATATAATCTTTTTTTTCATTTTCATTTTATTTTATCTTTTAATTTTATTTTTCATTTATTTCTCGGTCGCATCGACCGTTTTACTCGCGACTTTACGTATTGGTCACGAGTTTACCCTGTACCATCCCGCTTCAGCGGGATTGGTGCGGGGCTTGCGACTTTCAGTTTTTAATGATAAATAAATAACAAAAAGTAATCAAGGTTACCTCTGTGGAAAACTAAATTATTTTATCTGGCTTGCTTCAACGATTTTAATCAGGGCGGTTGCAAAATCCCCTTTCTCAAAATATTCTTTTGCTTCTTTCAAAACTTCCTCCTGTGTTTCGGTTAAGGAATTCTGCTCTAAATTTTTAATTTCTCTTTCAGCTAAAATTTTATATGCGCTTTCTAATTCCTCGGTCTCGCCGACTTCAATCCCCAAGCTTTCAGCCTTCTTTTTATTTTCCTCTAATTTTTGGGTTTCCTTGGCAATTTCTTTAATGTCGGCTCCTTTTAAGGCAGTTAAATTTTCGGTTACTTTTAAAATGCTGGCCTGAAACTCATTTATTGCCGGAACTAACTTTCTGACTTCATTATTTTGGGCAATTTGGTTTATCTCTTCAAGTCTCTTATTTGCCAGCTCAAGGTTTGCTTTTGGTTTTTCGGTCTCAGAAACAAAAACTACCTGGGCTTTTTCTGTAATTTTCTTTATTGGATAAAGCAGGTCGCCAGGCAGGGAATTTTGGCTATTTCCCAAAAGGCCAAAAAGAATAAAAACAAAAATGACGCTAGCATAAGCTGGTTTAAAGATGAAAAAAGGAGTAAAAACTGGTTGCTCTTGGGGTAAAATCTGGCTTTTAGTTAACAAAACCCAGTCTTTTCTGGGTTTGATCTGGCGCAGTTCTCTAATTTTACCAATGAGTTCTTCTTGTGTCACCGAGTTTTTTACCATCGAGTTTTAATTTATTTAAACGAAGATGGAAAAGAAACTTTAGTTTCTTTGATTATAAAAACGAGTCGAAGAGATAAATCTCTTCTTCACCCTTCGCTGCGACTCGGGTAGGTAAAGAAGAGAGCAAGGCTCTCTTTGCTATTGCTTAAATTATGACGGAAAATAAGCCTTTTTGTTACAGTTTAGGATTACTCGTAAATCTCAACTTTGGTCTCAATATCCACCCAATTATAGAATTTTTCGGAATCCCCCATATTTAACCTGACACAGCCCAGAGAGGCTGGCTTCCCTATCTCATTTTCGCCGACTCTCTCCCCGCTACAAATTGGCAGCTCGTGGAAGCCGTATTCCCCATTAGAAGTAAAACCAACCCAAAAAGGCAACCAGCAATCAACGCTTTTAGAATAAACCATGGCTGATTTATGAATTACCCTGAATTTTCCGGTTGGAGTCGGTGTATCCTTTTTTCCGGCTGAAATCTGGATTTCTTTTATAACTTGGCCATCTTCCATTAAAATCAGCTTTTGCTGAGATAAATCAACTTCAATTTTCTTTAAAGCCCCTTCTTTTGAGGGAGGAAAGGAATTATCCCCATTTTTATTTGAGATTTCCGGTTTTTGAAATGACAGGATAAGTGGTTCAATCGGAAATTGTTTCAGGAAAACATATTGATAAATTAAAATTCCTGCGATAAAACCCAGACTAAAGAGAATCAAAAAAATTAAAAAGGAGTTTTTTTTCATATTAAGCATTGTTAACTTTTTTTCTTAAAGATTCAAGAGCCCGATGAAGTAGGACACGAGTGGCCTCTTCTGACCTATCTAAGAGCTTAGCCACTTCACAAATAGGTAGGTCATCAAGATAATGCCAGATAATGACGTTTTGATAATCTTCTTTAATTTCAGTTAGAACCTCTCTAATTTGTTCAACATCAGACCTCAAGATAGCGTTTTCTTCCATATTAGGTCGGGGGTCTAAAATCTGAGCAAAT
>Ga0315291_10000866_pt1 | contig 40351 bp, 44 predicted proteins | sample YL17G12_20_MG_FD_203070 | JGI IMG/M metagenome (GOLD analysis project Ga0315291, IMG submission 203070) | Sediment microbial communities from Yellowstone Lake, YNP, Wyoming, USA - YL17G12_20 | ecosystem: Environmental > Aquatic > Freshwater > Lake > Sediment | place: USA: Wyoming | collected...
AGAGATAGTATGCGACTTGCAGAAATCCCTGCCTAAAAGACAAGAACTTCCAAAGGCTTTAAAGCAAAACAAGTCAGCAAATCAAAAGTTTACTGCGATATCGCTGACCAAATTTTCAATATCAACTCGTTAAAGAGCAAAGAGTTAGCTAAAGATTAATAGTTGCACCGCACGCGAATCACAGACATTCGGATTTATCGCTGATGAAAATCAGAATATTAACTCGTTAAAGAGCAAAGAGTTAGCTACAGATTAATATTTGCACCGCACGGGGTAATATGAACGAATTAACAAAAATCCGTATAATTTGTGGGCAAAAAGAAAGAGATAACTTCCTGTTGACCAAGAAGTTATCTCTGCAAACCACTAGCGGGGGCAGGATTCGAACCTGCGACCTCCGGGTTATGGGCCCGACGAGCTACCAGACTGCTCTACCCCGCGATCAGTTCGTCATTAGTGGTTCGTGGCTCGTGACCCGCACTCTGCAAATCACGGGTGACAGACGCCCAAAACCACTTTCACAAAATACCACACAAAACGTCGTTTATCAAGAGGCATGAGGCGGAAATCACAAGTTCTTGCGAATCTCAGCGGCAATGGCCTCAATCCTTCCCTGCTCATATTTATACGAAGGCCAGTGCTCAAATACGCCGTCACCGGTTCTTCGCGGAATTATATGAAAATGCAGATGTTCGACAAGTTGGCCGGCAGCCTTGCCATTGTTGCACAGCACGTTATAGCCATCGGACTTCATCGCGGCGGCAACGGCCTTGGCGAGTTTGCCCAGACGCAAAGCGACCTCGCCGAGGAGCTGCGGCGGATACTCGTGCAGTCGTTCAAAGTGCTGTTTAGGAACCACTAAAGTATGGCCATCGCTTACGGGACCGATATCCAAAAAGGCAAGAATGACTTCGTCCTCGTAAATCTTTGTGGCTGGAATCTGACCGGCCACAATTTTACAAAAGATGCAATCGCTCGCACTCATTCTATGGGCATCCCTAAAACAATCCGCCGCGATGTCCCGGCAGACTACTTTTGTTCGGCCTCGGCAGCCTCTTTGGTCTCTGCGGCTTCCTTGACTTCGGCGGACTGCTTTGCTTTTTTGCGGGAGCGTTTTTTCTTGGAAGCCTTGGTTTCTTTCGTTGAAACCTCTTCTTTGCCGACAAGCTGAAGCAAGGCAAGCTCGCCGTTATCGCCCAGTCTCCGTAGCGAGAGGCGGATAATCCTCGTATAACCACCGGCCCTGTCGAGGTATCGCGGGCCAATGTCGCTAAACAATTTTCCGACTATTGTGCCCTTCTTGACGGGCTTATCGTCCTCATAATCTATGATGTCACGATTGCCCAGCAGAGCGATGGCCCGGCGTCTGGCCGACAGCGTGCCTTTCTTGCCCAGCGTGATGAGCTTCTCGACAAAAGGTTTCACCTCTTTGGCCTTTTCCAGCGTGGTAGAAATCGTCTCGTGCTGGATGAGCGAAGCGGCCAGATTCCGACGCATCGCCAGGCGATGTTGGCTTGTTCGACCTAACTGACGGCCTGCTATTCTATGACGCATATATTCTGATTCCTTACTTTATGCACTAAAGCCTGTGAATGTCCTCTAATAAAACGTCCCGGCCAAATGTCTGCGCAACTAACTATTCCTTCAAAGGCCGGACCTTTTCCGTCGCTCGGAGGCAGGTGAAGAAACGCTACGTCAGACGGCCTCTTCCGGCGGCTTGGCCTCTAAGTATTTATCCACATTCGTCATCCCTAAAGACAAACCTATATCTGCAAGTTTTCTTTTGATTTCTCTTAAGCTTGTCTTGCCGAAGCTGCGGATGCCCAGCAAATCCGCCTCGGTCATCTTCACCAGCTCCCCTACGGTATGTGTTTTCACGGATTCGAGGCAATTGGTAGCTCTGACCGAAAGGTCAAGCTCCTGAATCGACATATTCAGCTTCTTGACCAGCTCTTTATCTATTTCTTCACTGGACGGCTGTTCAGCAAGCTCGGTGGACACGGTCGTTTCTCCGAGCTCGAAGTATTGAACGAACGGGTTGACGTGCTTGCGCAGAATCTTGGCGGCCTCCACCAGCGCTATCTCGGGCATGACGGTCCCGTTGGTCCAAATCTCAAGAATCAGCTTGTCGTAATCAGTCCGATGGCCTACACGAGTGTCTTCGGTCGAGTAACGCACCCTCGTAACCGGCGAGTACACCGCATCGAGCATTATCCTTCCGACTTCCTGGTCGAACCTGTCCGCGGCGGCAAGTCGCTCGGCAGCAGGGATGTAACCTCGTCCATTCTCAACCACCATCTCCATTCGGAAATTGACGTCCTCGGTCAAGGTGGCCAGGACGGTGCCTTTATTTATTATTTCTATGGCAGGGTCGGCGACTATATTGGATGCCTTCACGACACCGGCCTTGGTTGCCGAGACGGTCATCGTCTTCGGCCCGTCGGCTTTGAGCCGAACGATAAGACTCTTGACATTCAGAACGATGTCGGTGGCATCCTCCATCACCCCTTTTATGGAGCTGAATTCATGGTCAACACCGGCTATTTTGATAGACGTTACGGCACTACCCTCCAGCGAAGAAAGCAACACGCGTCTTATGCTGTTGCCGATAGTGATGCCGAAACCTCGCTCAAAAGGCTCAATATAGAACCTTCCGTATTTGTCGGTCGATGCCATCTGGTCTCGAACAACACGGGTTGGCAACTCCATACCACGCCACGTAACTCGCATACAAGCCTCCGGTCAAAAATCGAATATCAAAACTTAAACACCCAAATGCATACCGGGGTGTAACTTCTCCCCTTTTCCTTTTAGGTTATTATTTTTCTTCCCTCTCGGCGGTGCGCACTCCCACACAGTTACCTCGAACAGAACTCTATTACCAACTGCGCTTCAACAGGAATCTGGACATCTGCTCGCGTGGGTAGCGCAACAACAGCGGCTTCAGGTTTATCACGGTCCAACTGCAACCAGCTTTGTGTTGCAAAATTGGGATTGCTTTCCAATTGAGCCTTTACTCTTTTGACGCTCCTTTCGGAATTCTTGAGGGTTATCTTATCGCCGACTTTTGTAATGTAGTCGCCGACGTCAACCTTGCGCCCATTCACGTAGATGTGGCCGTGAGAAATCAGTTGCCTCGCCGCTTTGCGGGAGGGCGCAAAGTTCAGCTTATACACTACATTGTCCAGGCGTCTTTCCAGCAGTTGCAGCAAAGTTTCGCCGGTATTGCCTCTTGTCCGCTCGGCCTTGTGGAAAAACCTCATAAACTGTCGCTCGAAAACGCCGTAATATCTTTTGAGCTTTTGCTTTTCGCGGAGCCGGACGGCGTATTCGCTTGCCCTGCCTCTTCGCCAGCCGTGCATGCCGGGAGCCAGACTACGCTGCTTTTTCTCTACGGGGCACTTGGCTGTCTCGCACCTGATGCCCTTGAGCATAAGCTTAACCCCTTCGCGACGGCAAAGCTTACAGGATGACCCCAGATAACGTCCCATCTTTTCGTTTATCTCCAAGAAAACTTTTAGAGTTTCCGTATTAGATTCGTCTCCGCTTCGGCGGCCTGCAGCCATTGTGCGGCAGCGGCGTAACATCTTCTATCGATGTGATGCGCAGCCCCGCAGTCTGTAAAGCTGCGATGGCGGACTCGCGGCCCGAACCAGGACCCTTGACCTTGATTTCGACCTCCCGCACGCCATTGCGCAAAGCTGTGTTGGCGGCCCGCTGAGCAGCCTGCTGCGCAGCAAAGGGCGTGCTCTTGCGGGCGCCCTTGAAACCGGCACAGCCCGCCGAACTGGAACATATTGTGTCGCCGTCCAAATCGGTAATCGTAATCAACGTATTGTTGAACGTCGCCTTTATGTGGGCGATGGCACGAGCAACATTCTTTCTGACTTTTCGCTTTGTACCTTTTGCCATTGTTAGGACAGTCCTCAAAAACAGGCCGCGCCTTGCGGCTCATCCGACCTTTAGCGTTTCTCTTTCACTCCCTTCTTGCCTGCAACGGTCTTTCTCGGACCTTTGCGAGTGCGGGCGTTAGTTCGAGTACGCTGGCCGCGAACGGGTAATCCTTTTCTGTGGCGGAAGCCTCGATAGCAGTTTATGTCACGCAGGCGAGCGATATTTTGAGCGATCTGTCTGCGGAGCTGACCGCCCACGGTATAATTGCGGTCGATTATCTGCGTGATGCGGCTAAGCTCATCTTCGGTGAGTTTGCCGGCCTTTGCGTTCTTGTCTATCTTGGCCTCTTTCAAAATCTGCTCGGAGGTATGTCTGCCTATACCGTAGATATAGGTCATCGCGATCCATATCGCCTTCTCATTTGGAATATCAACACCAACAATACGCGGCATACCGGTTCCTCTTTCACCTGTTTATCGATTGCTCAATCATTACAATCAGCCCTGGCGCTGCTTATGCCGGGGGTTTATGCAAATCACCCGCACAACGCCTCTGCGGCGGACAATCTTGCAATTCTCACATATACGTTTTACTGAACTTCTGACTTTCATCTTGTGCTTAGCTAATTAACAAAAACAGTTTCCAATAATAACGCTCTCACTGCCGACAATTACTGGCGCAGGACTATTCGCCCTCTGTTCAGGTCATACGGCGACATCTCAACCATCACCGTGTCGCCGGGCAAAATCCGAATGAAATTCATTCGCATCTTGCCGGAGACGTGTGCCAGAATCTTGTGGCCGTTCTCAAGCTCCACTCTAAACATCGCATTCGGCAAAGCCTCAGTCACCTTGGCCTGCAATCTTATCGCATCTTTCTTTGGCATAGGTGTTTACTTTACCGTCAGCACCTCACAACCACCTTTTACTATTGCAAGTGTATGCTCAAAATGAGCCGAGCATTTGCCGTCTTTGGTTACTACGGTCCAACCGTTTTTCAACGCCCGCACGGCGCTCGTGCCGGCGTTAATCATCGGCTCCACCGCCAGAACCATCCCTTCGGTCAGGATAATGTCGTTGGCCAGCAGCTCATCGCTGACGAAGTTCGGCACCTTCGGCTCCTCGTGCATCTTCCTGCCGATGCCATGCCCGACAAAATCTCTCACGACCGAAAAACCGGCGGATTCGGCGTACCGCTGCATCTGCGAAGCTACCTGGCTCCACCTGACAGCCGGCGCCGCCTTTTCCATCGCAATTTCGAGGACCCGTTTTGTCGCATCCATCAGCCGGCGATTGTCCTCAGAAATATTCCCTATGGGAATCGTAACCGCGGCGTCCCCGCAGTAACCCTGCAATCTGACGCCGAAGTCGATGCTCAGGATGTCGCCTTCCCTGAGTTTCGTGTCCTCTGAGGGAATCCCGTGAACAACCTGCTCGTTTATCGAGGAGCAAATCGCACCCGGAAATGGAATCCGAGCGCGCGGATTGCGGACGCCCTTAAAAAGCGGCTCCGCACCGGCATCGGCAGCCATTTGCAGAGCCATGCGGTCAAGCTGGGCAGTGGTCATTCCCGGCTCTGCAGTCTCTTGCAATTTTGAAAGAACATCTGCTACGACAGCACCTGCTCTACGCATTAACTCGATTTCTCTTCGGCTGCGAAGCGTTATGGCCATTTAGTTCGTATTTCGTATATCGTATTTCTTATATCGGTTCGCGCTTCACATCTCGGCAAGAGCATCTATCTTCTCGAATATCAAGGCGGTCACCCGGTCCGGGACCTCGTCAGCGTCAATGTCGAGAAAGGTGCTGTTATGTTTATAATAATCCACCAGCGGTTCGGTCTGCCGGTGGTAAGTTTTAAGCCGATTCGCCACCACTTCGGGGCTGTCATCAGGACGCTGGATGAGTTTGGCCCCATCGTGGTCGCACACGCCGTCAACCTTCGGCTTCAAATTCTCAATATGATAAACCGCCCCACATTGCGGGCAGCTTCTTCTGCCGGTCATTCGTTTTGCCACTACCTGGTCGTCAATTTTCAAGCTCAAGACGGCGTTTATCTTCCGGCCGTTGCGGCCCAATGACTTATCAAGCTCGGCGGCCTGATTGACGGTCCTGGGGAAGCCGTCAAGTATGAAGCCGGCGGCAGGGCCTTTTTTTATCGCCCCGGCCATCATTTCAATGATGATTTCGTCCGGCACAAGACCGCCTGAGTCCATAAAACTCTGGGCTTTCTTTCCCAGCTTGGTCCCTTCGGCCCGTTCTTTTCTTAAGATGTCGCCGCTGGACAAATGGAGCAGACCATACCGGGCGGCGATGTGTTTACATTGTGTGCCTTTACCGGCGCCCGGCGGACCCAACAGAACCAATCTCATGCGTACGCTCCCTTTATCCTGCCGACCTCGCTGAAGCCTTCATAGCTGCGCATCAAGAGGTTCGCCTCGATTTTCTGCACTAGGTCCAGCGAGACACTGACGACTATCAATAAGCCCGTCCCGCCCAGGAACGTCGCCACTCGCCAGTCAATCCCCATAGACACCACCACCAGCGACGGAATAATGGCAATTATGGCTGAAAATGCGCCTCCGTAGTAAGTAACTCTGGCCATTACCGTCTCCAGATAGTCGGCGGTTCTGCGACCAGGCCGAAGACCCGGGATAAAGCTGCCCGAGTCCCGCAAATTTTTGGCCATCTCCTTGGGCTGAAACGTAACCGTAGTCCAGAAGTACGCAAACAGAAATATCAGCAGCATATACAGAACATTGTAAGTGTAAGCATTGTGGGCAAAAGCGTCCTGCAGGGTCATAAACACTGTCGAATTGCCCAGCGAGGGGATTTTTGCCAACTGGCCGATTATTATGGGCGGGAACATCATAAAGCTTGATGCGAAGATTATTGGCATAACTCCGCCGTGATTGACGCGGAGCGGCAGGTAATGTCTCTGCCCGCCATACATCCGCCGGCCTCGCATCTGCTTGGCCTGCTGAATTGGGATTCGTCTCTGGCCCTGTGTTATCAGTATCGCACCGGCCACAACGAACACAAAAGCCGCTATCAAAAACAGAACCTTTGCAGGCCCTACTGAGCCGACGGGCGCACCGAAGGAGAAGTCCATGTTCTGCCACAGTGTCCGAATTGCCCACGGCATTCGGGCGATGATGCCGCCCATAATTATCAAGCTGATGCCGTTGCCTATGCCGTATTCATCTATCTGCTCACCCAGCCACATCAGGAAAAGGGTGCCGGCGGTCATACCGAAAACGCCCATTATCAAGGCCTGTGTCTCCATCCCCGCGTATGTCAGGCCCCCGCCTCCCAAAAACCTCATAAACATCACGGCCTGGATAATACACACCAGCACCGTCAGATACCGTGTGTATTCATTTATTTTTTTGTAGCCGGTCTGCCCTTCCTGGCGCAGCTTCTTAAGCGAGGGAACAACCTCGCCCAGAAGCATCAGGATAATGGAGGCGGTAATGTAAGGCATAATTCCAAGACCGAACAGGCTGCTTTCGCTCAAGGTTCCGCCGGTGAATATCTGCATATACTCTGCGGCCCTGCCTATAGGACTTTCCGAAGACCTTTGCTTTGTAAGCTCGATAATTTTTTGTTGGTCAAAACACGGAACCGGGATATGGAAGCCTAACCTGTAAATCATCAGCAGCACCACAGTGAAAAGGAGCTTGTTGCGCAGGTCCTGGATTCTGAAAATGTTTACCAGTGCTTTAAGCATTTTGTACTTTCCGGTCAGTCACCTGTTCTATCGCAGCCAATTCCGCCACTACGTCTGGCGGACTAAATCAGCTTTGTCTCGCCGCCGGAGCCTGCGATTTTTTGCTCCGCGGTCTTGCTGAATTTATGAGCAGCCACCTGCAGTTTCTTTGTCAATTCGCCGCCGCCGAGAATCTTTACTTTACTCTTCAGGCTGTCGATAAGGCCCGCAGCGGTCAATTGCTCCAGCCCGACGGTCGCACCATCATCGAACCTCTCCAACTGCGAGACGTTGATGATTTCAAATCGCGTTTGGAACTTAAAATTGCTGAATCCTCGCTTGGGCAGCCGGCGAAATAGAGGCACTTGGCCTCCTTCGCGAATAGAGAACCTGATAGCGCCGGCCCTGCTTCTACTGCCTTTGTGGCCCCGGCCGCACGTCTTGCCGTGGCCGCTGCCGGTGCCTCGACCTATACGCTTGCGGGCTTTATGCCTGCCTGCTACCGAAGTTATTTCGTGGTTTAACATTCCAGTCACCCACTTACCTAATGCAAACTATCAAGAGCCAATCTTCACGCCGCGAGTGGTTTCAACCATTTCCTTGCTTCGCAATTTCAACAGCGCCTCCATTGTCGCCTTGACGACGTTTTTAGCAGAGGTGCTTCCATATACTTTTGTGAGAACATCCTGCACACCGGCAAATTCGAGCACCGCACGGGCGCTGGAGCCGGCGATAACACCGGTGCCGGGACTGGCCGGAACCAGCGTTATCTTGGTGGCCCTGTGCTTGCCGGTAACCTGGTGCGGAATCGTCCGACCCAGCAGGACTATCTTGTGCAATTCCTTCTTGGCCTCTTTAACGCCCTTCTCGACCGCCTGCGGGACTTCATTGGCCTTGCCATAGCCTATGCCTACGGTCCCCGTCCGGTCGCCGACAACAACCAGTACTCCGAAGCTAAACCGCCGTCCGCCTTTGACTACCTTTGCGCAGCGAAATACCTTTACGACCGTATCTTCCAACGGCTTCTCTTCCTGCTCATAAGGCTGAACCGCTTCTATCGCCAATTTTTTCTCCAGCAATTATTGAGTTTCTAAAAGACCAAACCTGCTTTTCTCGCTCCCTCGGCGAGCGACTTGACCCTGCCGTGGAACTTATAGCGGTTTCTGTCAAAGCATACGCACTTGATACCGACACTCAAGGCCTGTTTTGCAATTTCCTCGCCCACAACCTGTGCCGCCTTTCTGTCACGGGTATTAGTCAACTGCTCCCGCAGGGCCTTCGACCTCGTGCTTGCGGAAACAAGCGTCGCCCCTGCGGTATCATCAATAATTTGGCCGTAAATGTGCCTGTTCGAGCGGAACACAGCCAGTCTCGGTCTATCCGGTGTCCCGATGACTTTTTTCCGCACGTGATACTTACGCCTCATCCTGGCCGTTTTTATTTTATCTATCCTCATACAACCAGAGTCCCTACTTATGCTGTCCCGGAGGTAAATGCCTTTCCGACTTTGCGTCGGATGTGTTCCCCGGCATAACGTATGCCCTTGCCCTTATACGGCTCGGGCGGTCTAATCTTGCGGACTTCAGCGGCGAACTCACCCACCAGGGCCTTGTCAACTCCCGAAAATGCGAACTTGGCGGGGACCTCATCGCCTCTCGTTGCAGCGACCTCAATAGTTACTTTTACGCCTTTTGGTATCGGACGCTCCACCTGCTGGGCAAAGCCCACTTGCAGCAGCAGCTTGCCGCCCTGCTCTTTAATGTTATAACCGGCGCCGTATATTTCCATCTTTTCCTCAAAACCCTTGCTCACGCCGGCAACCATATTGAAAATCAAGGCACGCATCGTGCCGTGCAACTGCTTGGCCTGCCGGTTATCGGGGTGTTCATTCTCAACTAATACTCTGCCCTCAGATGTGTTGAATTTAACCTTTATCATAGGGTTACAATCCAACTGGAGGCTGCCCAGCGGGCCTGAGACCTTTATGGACCGGCCCTGCTGCTCGACCTTCACCTCCGGAGGGACAATAACGGGTTTTTTACCGATACGACTCATCAGCTTACCGTACAAAGTATCTCGCCGCCTATATTGGATTCGCGGCAGCTTCTGTCACTCATCACGCCTTTACTTGTCGAAACTATCGCCACACCCAGGCCGTCCAACACTCGCGGCAATTTATCGACAGGAGCATAAGTCCTGCAGCCGGGCCTGCTGACCCTTTTTATCTCGCTGATAACGGGCCGTCCTTCCTGGTCGTACTTTAGAGTAATTCTAATCAGCCCCTGTTTGCCGTCGTCGATTCTGTCGTAATCACTGATATAACCTTCCTTCTTCAGCACGTCCGCTATGTTTTGAATAGTTTTCGATGCCTTGACCGTAACCTGTTCTCTGCTTATTCGCATAGCGTTACGAATCTTTGTCAGCATATCAGCTATTGGGTCACTGCTCATAAGTTTATACCTTAAAATCAGGCGTCTTGTGTCTTCGGCCAAGACGTCATTGTCGGACTATGACATTACCAGCTTGCCTTCTTTACACCCGGTATCTTTCCTTCGTTGGCTAATGTTCTAAAGCAAATCCTGCAGAGTTTGAACTTCCGGTAAACGGCCCTGGCCCTTCCGCAAATTTGGCAGCGAGTATATTGCCTGACACGGAATTTCTGTTTACTCCTTTGCTTATTTCTCAGTGCTGTCGTTGACATTCAAATACTCCTATCTGACTACTCGCACCTTATGCTGATGGGCCTTTGAAAGGCATACCAAAAAGCGACAACATTCTTCTTGCCTCATCATTGGTCTTTGCCGTTGTCACAAAGGCTATGTTCATCCCCTGCTGGGCTTCCACCTTCGCCTGGTTAATCTCCGGGAAGACCGTCTGCTCGGACAATCCCATCGAGTAGTTGCCTCTGCCGTCAAAACTGTTCGGGTCAAGGCCTCGAAAGTCTCTTACGCGGGGGATTGCAAGATTGATGAGCCGGTCCATAAACTCATACATCCTCACGCCGCGAAGAGTAACCTTCAGCCCGATTTCAACGCCCTGGCGAAGCTTAAAATTGGAGACGCTCATTTTGGCTTTTGCCACGATGGGAAATTGGCCGGTAATCAGTGCCAGGTCGCTTTTGGCAAACTCAATGAATTTTTTGTCCTGCGTTGCTTTGCCCACACCCATAGAGACGACTACCTTTTCTACCCGCGGAACGGCCATAGGGTTCTTATAGCCAAACTCCTTCGCGAGCTGCGGAACTATTTTGGACTTATATAAATCTTTCAGTCTTGCCATTAAATCCCTTACCGATTATTCTTCGATGTCCGCCTCAGTTCGCCTCCGGCGGAAACATCAACCCTTTGCCTTTCTTACGACCCCGAGTTCGGCCCCGTCAGCGGCAACTCTTTTTTTGCTGCCGTTCTCCTCCACCCGATAATGGACCCTGGTGCCTTTGGAGCTTTTGGGGTTTAGCGGAAGGACGTTGCTTACATGGATTGGCTGCTCAACGTTAATCCGGCCACCCTGGGGGTTTTTGCGAGAAGGCCGAACGTGCTTTTTTACCATATTGTGACCCTGGACCACTACCTTGTTTTCCTTCGGCAGCACGTGCAGCACCTTGCCGGTAGCGCCCTTCTGGTCGCCGGCAATAATCTCAACCATATCACCTTTTTTTATGTGCAGAGCCATTACCTTGACCACCTATCCTTGCTCGTGACTCATCAGACCACCTCGCTTGCCAGCGAGATAATCTTCATATAATTCTTCTCACGAAGCTCGCGGGCGACGGCACCAAAGATTCTGGTCCCTATCGGGTTGCCTTCGTTATCAATCATCACCGCGGCGTTGCTGTCAAACCTGACGTAGCTGCCGTCGGGACGCCTGATGGCGTTTCTGGTCCGAATTATAACGCACTTATGCACCTTCTTGTCATCCAACTGACAGGTCGGCAGCGACTTTTTAATGGCGACACAAACAATATCGCCCACGGTAGCCGTGGCGCGAGTAAACTTTCCACGTGCTCCGCTCCTTCCAAGCACCCTGATGCACAATGCCGACTTGGCGCCTGAGTTGTCGGCTATATCCAACATTGTTTCTTGCTGAATCATTTTTCGCGCCTGGTATTAGGCCTCTTGCGTTTCGACGGCTTTCCCTAAAATCTTCAGAAGACGCCATCTTTTATTTTTGCTGTAAGGTCTGCACTCGGCGATTTCCACAATATCACCGGCTCCGGCGTTATTGTGCTCATCGTGGACGGCAAGCTTTGTTTTGCGTCTTAGGTATTTGTTGTACTTGGGGTGCTTGACCGTCCGGCCGACAACGACCCTGATGGTTTTGCCTGTGCTTTTCTTGAGCACTACGCCCGTTAAAGTTCTCAAATTTTCTTCCTGCATATTGGACTTTCTTACGCCGTCGATTTAAGGCAAAGCCGCATTTTTTTCGTGTATAATAGTTTTAATTCTGGCGATGTCCCGTCTTGTGTTGATTATGGCCTTGGAGTTCTCGAGCTTTTCCGTAACAGCCTGCGTCCGCAAATCAAATATGTGACGCTGGAGTTCTTCCAGCCTGCTTTCAAGCTCATCGGTGCTCATTTCACGGTACTGTTTTGCCTTCATACCCGGAACCTTATTTACCTCGAAAGCACCCTCTTAACAAATCTGCACCTTACCGGCAGTTTATGGGCGACCCTGTACAGCGCCAGCTTCGCGACCTCTTCACCCACGCCGCCCACCTCAAAACAAATCTGGCCGGGCTTGACCCTGGCAATCCAACGTGCCGGCTCGCCCTTGCCCTTGCCCATTCTGGTCTCCAGAGGTTTGGCTGACGCCGGCTGATGCGGGAATATCCTCAAATACACCTTGCCTTCGCGGTGCAAAAAGTGAGTTGCCGCAACGCGGCCGGCCTCAATGGCCTTGGAATCTACCCAGCCCGTTTCCAGGGACTGCAGGCCGTATTCGCCGAACGAGACGAAGTTGCCCCTGGTGGCATTGCCTTTCATTCTGCCACGCTGGCTCTTGCGATACTTAATTCTCTTCGGCATCAACGCCATTTTTTAAACCCTTCTGTTTCGCAAAAAGGCACACCTTTAACTTCCACCCGTTGTCGGCGGCCCACTCCGCCACTACGTCTGGCGGACCGGCGGCGGGGCGGCAGTTTTTGCGCGGGCAGTGCCCTTACTATCCCGCACAGCAGCGCCCCTATGCACATCCTCTTCAGGCGGCCCCATCGTAACGGGCCTTGTAGGCCGACGACGACGGACACCCTGTTCAGTCTCCTCGCCGAAGATGCCCTTGTAAATCCACACCTTAATTCCTATCGTCCCGTATTTTGTTATCGCAGTCGCCACGCCATAGTCCACGTTGGCGTTCAACGTGTGCAGCGGGATGCTGCCGAGCTTCTGGGTTTCTTTGCGAGCCATTTCCGCCCCTGCCAATCGCCCGCTGCAGATAATCTTGACTCCTTTGGCGCCGGCGTTCATTGCTGATTCACAATACTGTTTCATCATCCGTCTGAATGAGACCCGTTTGGCCAGTTGCTCGGCAACCACCTCGGCAACCAAAGTAGCGTTAAGGTCCGGGTCTTTTATCTCAATAACGTTGACGGTTACAGTCCGGCCTGTCATCCGCTCAAGCTCTTCGCGCAGCTTGTCAACTTCACCACCTCTGGGGCCGATGACCACGCCGGGCCTTGCACTGTGCAGAGTCGCTTTCACCTCATTGCGCGTACGGGTAATCTCGACTTTTGCCACCGCGCCTTTAGGCACGCTGCGGTTAAACTTCTTGTCGATAAACCGACGGATTTTCTGGTCCTCGATGAGAAATTCGCCGTAGGTGGCCTTATTCGGAGCAAACCACGTGCTCTGCCAGTTCAGCGTTATCCCCGTTCTAAAACCTATTGGCGATGTTTTCTGACCCATAATCTTTTATCTGCTTTTGTTCTTTCCACTTCTCGGTTATGCCTGCGTTACTGTTATGTGTATGTGGCAGGCCTTCTGTCGAATAGGGTAAGCCTTGCCCCTGTCTTTCGGTATCCATCTTTTGGTGCCGACTCTCACTCCTGCATCATCAACGCGTGCAGAGCTTATATACAAATTATCAACATCGGCCTGCTGCTCATCAGCATCGGCGACAGCGCTCCTTAAAACCTTATCAATCATCGATGCTGCACGCTTTCTTGTGAACTTCAAGAGGTTCATTGCATCCTGGACGCTGTACCCGACAATAAGCTGCGTCACCAATTGTGCCTTGCGCGGCGAAATCGGAGCGAAGCGATAAGACGAATGCCAGTCGGCTATCTCTTTTATGTCAACGGACAAGGCGGCCGCTATGCGGCGAATGTCCTCTTTGCGAGGCAGGGGCTTAAAAAGCCCGTTCCGCCAGTTCTTCACGGCCGCTACCGCCTCTTTTTTGTCGAGCCCGGGTCTGACAAGCTGGCCAGCCAACTGCTCGACACCAACCTGCCTCTGCCGACAAAGCTCTTTTAATTTATCAGGACTTAACATAGCAATCACAAATTCCTTATTTCTCGCTGCACATCGACCGTCAGCGGCTTATTCGGTTGCTTCCACCCTCCTTGTTGAATGTCCCCTGAATGTCCGCGTGAGCGAGAACTCACCGAGCTTATGCCCGACCATATCCTCGGTGACAAATACCTTATTGAAAATCTTCCCGTTATGGACCATAAAGGTAAATCCGACAAACTCCGGGATTATGGTGCATCTTCTGGCCCAGGTTTTTATCGGCTCGCGTGAACCCGAGGCAAGCTTCATCTGCACCTTCCTAATCAGTTTCCCATCAACGTATGGTCCTTTTTTTATCGATCTTGCCATATTGAATGCACTCGACCCACTCCGCCACTACGTCTGGCGGACTATCACTTTACCTCTACACGCCTAGACCTTTCAGGCGTCTGCTTTTTCGTCTTCGAATAATCCTTTTGTTGGAGGTTTTTCTCGGATTTCTGGTCTTTCCGCCTTTAGCCAGGACGCCGGTAGGCGAACATGGATGTCTGCCTCCGTTCGCCCTGCCCTCTCCACCGCCTAACGGGTGAGAGACGGGGTTCTGTGCCTTGCCTCTTACGTGAGGTCGGCGTCCCAGATAGCGTGTTCGCCCGGCCTTGCCGAGCCAAACATTCTGGAAATCAGGATTGCTGAGCTGGCCGATTGTCGCCCGGCATTCCTTGCGGAGCATCCGCATTTCGCCGCTCGGCAAAACGATGGTGGCCCAACCGCCTTCCTTCGCCATAATCTTGGTGGCGCCGCCGGCGCCACGCACCAGCTTTCCACCCTGGCCGGCAATCATCTCGACATTGTGAATCTCCATGCCGGTGGGGATTGTCTCAAGCGGCATAGCGTTGCCTATTCTGGGTTCGCAGGCGGTCCCGCTCATCACCATATCGCCGACCTTTATCCCCATCGGTGCCAGTATATATCTTTTCTCGCCGTCAGCGTAGTTCAGCAGCGATATGAAGCAATTCCTGTTGGGGTCGTATTCAACAGTCGAAACCCTCGCCGGGACGTTGTCCTTGTCGCGTTTGAAATCGATAATGCGGTAAATCTTTCTCGCCCCGCCGCCTCTGAACCTGGTGGTGGTAACGCCGGTGAAGTTTCTGCCGCCGCTCTTTTTAATCCGCATGCACAGAGCCTTCACGCGCATATCGGTCGTCAGCTCGGCGTAATCGTTGACCGAACTGTTTCTTCGCCCGGCACTTGTTGGTTTATAAATTCGAATACCCATAGTTAATGCTCCCTCTCTCGCCTTTAGAACAAATCGATATGGTAATCGGGCTCCAGGTAAACGACAGCTTTCTTCCAGCTCGGCGTATAGCCGGCGCTCTTGCCCTTGCGGCGGTATTTGCCTTTGCGGTTAGCTGTTCGGACCTTGCGGACCTTGACACCATACACCTTTTCTATAGCGTGTTTTATCTGAACCTTGTTGGCGTTCTTATTTACCTCAAAGGGATACGCACCCCTTGTATTCGCAAGGTGGATACCCTGCTCGGTAATTAAAGGTCGAACTATTATGCTGTGGTCGTCCACACCAACACCTGCTAATTCTCTTCGCTCCGGTCTCTATTCAAAAGAGATAGAAACGCATCTTTGGTAAATAACATCTTGCGATGGCTGCATATATTGCCGGCATTCAGCTCGCCTACGGGAGCAACAGCTATCTTCGGGATGTTCCGGGCTGATTTGTACAGGTTCTCGTCATAGTCGTTAATCGTTACAAGGCAGCCGCGGTCAATCTTCAAATTGCTCAGAACACGTACAAAATCTTTCGTTTTTGGTTTTTGGAACTCCAGCTTGTCCACCACAACGACATTGTTGGTCAACAGCTTTGCCAGTATTGCCGAGTCCCTCGCCAGATTTCTTTGTTTTTTAGGCATAGACCGTCCAAAATCTCTGGCTTTCTTGGCGAATGTCATACCACCGCCGACGCGCTTACCGGTTCTAATGGTGCCGGCGCGGGCGCGTCCGGTGTGCTTCTGCCTGTAAATTTTTCTGGTCGAACCTTCTACGTCACCCCTGCCTTTGGTCGTGGCCGTCCCCACGTGTTTATTGGCGTGATACATCACGATCGCCTGCTTAAGCAGGGAATATCTGACCGACTTTCCAAAGACCGACTCATCCACCTTTAAGGTGTCAACTTCCCGGCCCTCTGTGTTGTAAACAGCCAAATCAATCATTACCAGATTTCCACTTATGATTACTTCGCCTTTTTGGCGCTGCGGACGATACAATAGCCGCCCGCAGGACCCGGTACGGGACCTTTTATGACCAGCAGATTATTCTCTTTATCCACGGCTACAAGCCGGTGGTTTTTTGCCGTAACCCGGCGGTTGCCCATGTGCCCTGCCATTCTCTTGCCCTTATGCAGGTTGCCGCCGTGGCCGCGGTCGGTGCCGTGGCTGGCGATTGAGCCGGGCGAGCGATGCTTTCGTTCGGTGCCGTGCGAATTCGGCATACCGCCGAAGTGGTACCTTTTCATTACGCCGGCAAAACCTTTGCCCTTACTGGTCCCGATAACATCGACAAATTCATTTTCATTAAAAATTGAGACGGTAATGGAATCGCCCAATTTATACTCCGGCTGGGCATCACCTAAAAGCCGCATTTCCCTGACAAATCTTTTCGGCATGGTGTTGGCCTTGGCGGAGATGCCGAGCTGCGGCTTCTTCCTTCGAGAGGGCTTTACATCATCGTAGCCCATCTGAATGGCGCTGTAGCCGTCGGTCTCACCCGTCTTGACCTGCGTAACAATACAGGGACCCGCCTGTATGACGGTAACGGGCAGCAACTTGCCCGACCCGTCATAGATTTGCGTCATCCCAACTTTTTTCCCTAACAGAATAGCCATTGAATTTGCGCCTTAACAACCGAACCCCCGCCGTTTTGCTTCGCGAAACGAGGCAGCGGGGGCCACACACGTCAGGCCTTAATCCTTACAAACACGCCCGCCGGCACCACCAGGCGGTTCAATACTTCAACCGTACGCGGGTTGGCTTCGAAAATATCAATTAATCGTTTATGGGTCCGCAGCTCGAACTGCTCACGCGACTTTTTATCAACATGAGGACTCCGCAAAACGGTGTATCTTTCAATTCGCGTAGGCAGTGGCACGGGGCCGCTGACACGGGCGTTGGTCTTTCGAGCGTGTTCCACTATCTCCCGCGCAGACGCATCAAGGGCCCGATGGTCGTATGCCTCCATTCTTATTCTTATTCTTTCACCTTCGCCAGCCATAACTTCCTACTATACACCAGCTTCACCCGACTCCACCAATTTACAAGGGCAGAGGCGAGCATATTTGTCCCATATTTACCGTCTTACCGGCTTATAACGTCCTGTTACAAATTGACTTACAGGCCGAAAAAATAACAAAAGTCCACCCACAGCGTGTTTTTCTTCCGCTGTCAGCTAAACAGTCTTATTCGCTTTTGGCAGGAGAGGCTGCTGACCGGTTATCAATTGCTGGCTTTTGCGTAGGTTTCCAGCTAAGCCTCGGCAATCGTTGCCGAATTCGCCTTCCTTAAAGGTCCGGGCTTGGCCCTTTACGGGCCCACCAAAGGCCTTTTTATCGGCCCTTGGGCGCCCCTATAGCTAAATAGAGTTACTAACAAACCATCCTTGGCACAAAATCACAGATATGCCACAGCCTAACTAATTTACGCACAGTCCTCCGTGACGGTGCTCGCTACGGCTGAAAACATTGTACCCTATCACCTGACCCCATATGCTGTCAAATAAAATTTCGACAAAAATTCTAATAAATATATAAAAAAATATACAATCTTCAAAGAATAATATCTTTGGCAATCTGCTCAGGCACCCTCTCGTAGCTCAATGGCTCAAGGGTAAAACTTCCCCTGCCTCCTGTGGCGCTTCTGATTTCGCTGGAGTAGCCAAACATCTCCGCAAGCGGCACCTTGGCATCGATTACCTGCAGATTCCCATGGGCCCGGCAACCCGTGATTACACCCCTTTTGGCGAGCAACTGCCCCTGGACCACCCCAAAATTCGCCTGCGGGACCTCAACCTGAAGCCGCATCACGGGCTCGAGCAGGACCGGCCCGGCCTCTTTTACCGCCTTCTCTGTTGCAACCACCGCCGCCTGTTCAAAGGCTATGCCGGATGAATCTACGGAGTGAAACGAGCCGCCCATAAGCGTAACTGCCACTCCGATAACAGGATAACCCGCTAATGCGCCGTTGCTTAAGGCGTCTTTGCAGCCTCGCTCCACGTCAGAAACAAACGTCCTCGGCACCATATCGCCGGGCGCCTCGTTTACGAACTGGATGTTGCGGCTCCAACGCCCATTCTCCGTCAATAATGGCTCGACCCTCAAGATTACGTGACCATACTGACCGTGACCGCCTGTTTGACGGATGAATTTACCCTCTGCCTCAGACGCCTTTGTGATAGCTTCCTTGTAGGCGACTTTCGGCTTGCCAACCCGGATGTTGAGGCCTTTCTCCTTCACCAGTTTGTGCTGGAGTATCTCCAGGTGCAGCTCTCCCATACCGCTGATGATTGTTTGACCCGTCTCGCTGTTTATCTTGCACTCAAAAGTGGGGTCCTCACGCTTAAGGGCGGATATTGCATCCGCCAGTTTTATCTTTTCCGCCGCAGTCTTCGGCTCTATGGACATATCGATAACTGTCTGTGGAAATGTAATACTCTGCAGCGCCGCGGGCTTCTTCGGGTCGCAAAGGGTGTCTCCCGTCAATGTCTGCTTCAGCCCTACAACCGCTACGATGTCGCCAGCGCCCGCCAGGTCAAGGAGTTTACGTTCATTGGCGTGCATCTCGAATATCCGTGTAATGTTCTCTCGCTTGTTACGGTTGACGTTCAGAACTCTGCTGCCGGACTTTAGCGTTCCCCGGTAAATCCGCAGGAACGTCAAATCACCGTGCATATCAGCAATAACTTTGAATGCGAGAGCGACGAAGTTGCCGTCTCGGTCGCACTTAATCGGCATTTCCCTTTTCTCGTCGCCCGGCTTGTGCCCCATAATGACGGGCTTATCCAGAGGCGAAGGAAAATATGCGGTGACACCGTCGAGCAGCTTCTGGATGCCAACATACTTTAAGGCGGAACCGGCAAATACCGGATGGAGCTTGCAGTTCAAAGTCCCTTTTCTGACCGCCCTGTAAATCATTCCGGCATCTACGGTTTTATCATGGATGAAGGCGTCCATCAGTTCTTCATCGTGCTCGGCTGCAAGCTCAATCATCTGATTCCTTCGCTGGTGTGCAATCTGCTGAAACTGGGCAGGAATCTCGGTTTCCTCAAATACTGCCCCCAATTTTTCTGCATCAAAGTAAACCGCGTGCATCGCAATCAGGTCTATTGTGCCGGCAAATGAATCCTCGGCGCCCATAGGTATCTGGAGTAAAATCGGGTTGGCAAGCAGCTTGCTGCGGAGGTCCTCCACGGACATCTCGAAATCCGCGGCGGTCTTGTCCATCTTGTTCACAAAACAAAGGAACGGCAGATTGTACTTTTGCCCCTGCCGCCAGACGGTCTCGCTTTGGGCCTGGACACCTTCGCTGCCGTCGAACACAACTACGGCGCCGTCAAGGACCCGCAGCGACCTTTCAACCTCGGCGGTAAAATCGATGTGGCCCGGCGTGTCGATAAGGTTGATCTCAAAACCGTTCCAGGGACATTTTGTGGCGGCTGAAGTGATGGTGATGCCTCTCTTTTGCTCCTCTTCGAGGTAGTCCATAACCGCGGTGCCTTCGTGGACCTCGCCCATCTTGTAAGTCTTGCCCGTGTAATAAAGTATTCGTTCGGTCACGGTGGTCTTGCCCGCGTCAATGTGGGCTATAATCCCGATATTACGTATTTTTCCCAAATCGCTCGGCACAGGATGAACCTCGTTCACGGTTTATTGTTCATCGTTCATTGCGATGACCGACGGCAGAGCCTCGTGCGGATAAAAAAACTGCCACGGTCTTTACTACAAAATACGCCGTGGCAGCTATAGACAATCCGCCGGTGGCGGATTTACCACGCAAAGTGTGCGAAGGCCCTGTTCGCTTCCGCCATTTTGTGGATGTTCTCTCTTGTCGTCATTGCTCCGCCGCGGCTGTTAAAAGCATCTATCAATTCGGAGGCCAGCCGCTCACACATCGACTTTCCCGTTTTGCCTCTGGCCGCATCGAGTATCCATCGAATGGCAAGCGACTGCTGACGCCTCGGATTGACCTGCATCGGCACCTGGTAACTGGCTCCGCCGACACGCTTGCTGCGAACTTCGATGAGCGGCTTTACGTTATTAACCGCCTTCTCAAACACCTCCAGCGGAGAGGGCTCTTTGACCTTTTCGACTACGATGTCCATAGCGCCATAGAAAATATTCTGCGCAATATTCTTTTTGCCCTGCCACATCAAACAGTTGATAAACTTTGTGACAAGCTTGCTGTTGTATCTGGCATCGGGTTTCAACTGCTCTTTTGAAGCTGTCGGTTTCTTCTTGGCCATTATCTTTCCCCAGCAGAAATCATTTCATTTGTCCGTCGTTTTTTGGTTCTCCGATGAGCTGTGCACTTCCAACCCATCTGTGGCGGGCGTTATTTTGGTGTTTTCGCGCCGTATTTACTTCTGCCCCGTTTGCGATTGGCAACGCCGGCACAATCAAGAACGCCGCGAATGATGTGATATCGCACGCCGGGCAAGTCGCGAACACGGCCCCCGCGAATCAGAACCGTGCTGTGCTCCTGGAGGTTGTGGTCAATGCCCGGTATGTAGGCCGTTACTTCCTTGCCGTTGGTTAGCCTGACGCGGGCAATCTTTCGCAAGGCGGAGTTGGGCTTCTTCGGCGTCATAGTCCTTACGATAAGACAGACGCCCCTCTTCTGCGGCGAGCCGCTGATATCAGACAGCCGCTTCAGTCCCTTTGACTTCGCCCTCGGCCGTCTGACCAACTGGTTCATAGTAGGCATAGTTCATACCTCTGTCCGCCACGACTTCTTTGGCGGATTTAAAATTACGGATTTATTCCTAAAGCTTCTTTGATGGCGGCATCCTGCTTGGCCTCGGCCTCTTTGGCTTCATCGACTTCCTTGGTTTTAAGCTCTTTAGGCGGAGGAGCCTCTGCAAGACGCTTGACGCGCATTTGCAGATAAGGCTTGAAAGCAGTGCCAGCCGGTATCAAATGGCCAAGTATCACGTTCTCTTTCAAGCCATGAAGCTCATCTATTCTACCAGCCAAAGCCGCCTCCGTCAAGACCTTGGTTGTTTCCTGGAAACTGGCCGCTGCAATAAAACTCTCCGACCACAGCGAAGCTTTGGTAATTCCCAGCAGCATCGTCTTGGCGGTCGCGGGTTTTGCTTTTCTGCCCTTTGCGGGCGTCCCGCCAAGCATCTCAATCTTTTCGTTAATACCTGCCAGCTCCTTCTTGCCGATGACTTGACCCATTTTCAATTCGGACGCATCGCCTAATTCAGTGATCTTGAGGCTGTTGGTCAATCTCTCGTTTCCCTTTTTGAATATGAATTTGTCAACAACTTCGCCCGGCAGGAACGAACTGTCACCGACAGATTCAATCTCGACCTTCCGCATCATTTGGCAGCAGATAATCTCAATGTGCTTGTCGTTGATATTGACGTTCTGCGAACGGTAAACGTTCTGAATCTCGACGATAAGGTATCTCTGCAGCGCCTCTTCGCCTTTGATACGGAGAATGTCATGCGGCACCAGCGGACCGTCCGTTAAGGTATTGCCGGCTTCGACAAAGTCGCCGGTGTGCACGTGAAGGTGTCTGTCGCGAGCAACATGGTGTTCTTTCTCCATACCGCTTTCGCTGCGAATAGTCACAGTCATTTTGCCTTTTCGCTTATCGCTTCGCAGCTCGACGCGGCCGCTAATCTCAGCCATTGAGGCCGGGTCTTTCGGCGTGCGTGCCTCGAAGACCTCGGTAACTCTGGGCAGCCCGCCGGTAATATCCTGCGTGCCGCCGGTGGCCCGAGGCTGATGCGCAAGCAACTGACCGGCCTGGACATGCTGGCCCTGGTCAACTTCGATTCTGGCTCCGGCAGGCAGATAATGCACGTCGAGGATTTTGCCGTCGGCGTCCTCCACGATGGTTTGTGGGTGCTTGTCGCCTTTGTGTTCGATTACCACAGGTCTGCCGGTCTGTCCTTTTCGCTCCTCTTCGACTCCGATTGTCTCGCCCTCGACGATGTCCACGAGCCGGATGATGCCCGGCACCTCCGCCAGGATAGGCGTGCGGTGCGGGTCCCAGGAAAACAATAGCGTTCCGGCCCTAACCTTCGCTCCATCCTCTACCAGAACGGCGGCGCCATATGGAACTTTGAATCTGTCGAGCTCGCGCTCCTTCGCATCAAGAATAGATATTTCTCCGTTGCGTTTGAGTGCAATTGTCTGCGTTGTGCCGTCCTCCTTCTTTAACGAAACCGCATTTATGTCACGATACTGGACCGTGCCTGCCTGCAGGGCCCGCTGCTCGCGCTCAAGAATAGCTCGGGATGCAATTCCGCCGGTGTGGAACGTTCGCAGCGTCAACTGCGTGCCGGGTTCACCGATGGACTGTGCGGCAATAATGCCGACCGCAGTGCCCTCTTCGACCAATTGATTGGTGCTCAAGTCCCACCCATAGCATTTTGCGCAGATGCCGAACGGACTGTCACAAGTCAGAGAGCTCCTGACTCTGATTGCATCAAGGCCCAGCGCTTCCATCTTTGCCGCCGCCTCCGGCGTTATGACCTCATTCTCGCGAATAATCATCTCGTCAGTAATCGGGTTGCGAATATTATCCCTGGCGGTCCTGCCGATAATAAGCTGGGAAAGCGGGATGTCTATCTGCTCGCCCTGGCTGACAGTGCTCTTGGTAATACCCTGCAAAGTGCCGCAGTCTCGCTCAAGGACGGTAACGTTTTGAGAGACGTCTATGAGCTTACGAGTCAGGTAACCTGAGTTAGCGGTCTTTAGAGCGGTGTCGGCCAGTCCCTTTCGGGCGCCGTGCGTAGAGCTGAAGTACTCCAGAACCGTCAGTCCCTCACGGAAGTTTGATTTGATGGGCGTTTCGATAATCTCGCCGCTGGGCTTGGCCATTAGCGCACGCATACCCGCAAGCTGCTGAATCTGGTCCACGCTTCCCCTTGCGCCGGAGTCGGTCATAAGGTATATGGGGTTCAGGTATGGCTGGCCGTTCTCGTCGGTATCTTCCTTAAGGCCGCGTATCATCTCGTTGGTCACAGCCACACGAGCGTTCGTCCAGGCATCGATGACCTGATTGTAGCGTTCTCGGTCGGTCAGGACGCCGTCGTTGTAGTTCTTATTGATTCTGGCGACTTTTCTTTCGGTCTCTTCAATAATTTCATGCTTCTTTGGCGGTATCTTCAAATCCATAAGGCCAAAGCTCAACCCGGCCAGCGTGGCATATTTGAACCCTAGGTCTTTTATTCTATCAAGTAAATCTACCGTTGCAGCGGAACCTGTGGTCTCATGGCAGTCGCTGATAACCTGGCTCAATTTCTTCTGAACCATCATATCATTGTAGAACGGCATTCCCTCAGGGAGTATATCGTTGAATATACACCTGCCAACCGTTGTCTCAATTACTTCGTACTGAAATTTCGCCTGCTGGGCCGGCTCGGCTGTTTTCCGGACATTGTTCTTCAACTCTGCCAGTGATGGCTTTTTCGGAACACGGACCTTAATCTTCTGGTGCAGCCGGATTTTCCCCACTTCGTAAGCCATCATCGCTTCCTGAATGTCCCTGAAGATAGGGATTATCTTACCAGACAGAATCTTCCGAACCTTCTTCCGCAAGTTATCGTTTGGTATCTTTTCTTCCTTATAGTGGCTATCTATCCTGCCTCTAAGGCCTTTCCCGGCAGGTTCACTTCGTCTCCCCGCAATGCCAACGTAAATGGTCTTGTTATCGACCCTGTTTCGAATAAGATAGAGACCTGGCAGTTCAAAATCGTCCCGGAAATGTCTCTCTGCGTGCTCGGGTGTACTATGCCACGGGCCCTCTTTCTCTGCCCGAAGACATGCCTTGAAAATAGACTGAATTTCTTGGGGGACTCGTTTTCCACTCTCCCACGCGGGAAGTATCTGGTCGACGGAAATTCGGTCTGATGTCTTTGGCTGCTCGCTGTTCCAACTGGGCTTAAACTTCAGTAAGAGAGCATCCTCAATATGCTTCAAAATGCCCTTCAGGTCGGTGTCGTTATCGGCGCGTCGCCCGTTACCGAGTAGAGCTTCTAAGTCCCTCCAATATGTGTTCGCTTGGGTGTCCGAAAGGGTTACGGGAAGACAAGCGAATTCCCAATGCTCAAGCATGTAGTTTGTGATATTCTGCTCAGATGTCTTCGAAATAATAGTGCCCTCTTTTTCGCTTTTCTCCCACTCCCCGGGGTCAGCGTATGTCAGGTAGTAATTGCCCATAACCATATCCTGAGACGGTCCAACCATTGGAGAGCCGTTGGCAGGTGAAAAAATGTTGGAGGTGGTCATCATCAGGATATGAGTTTCAGCTTGTGCTTCGATACTGAGCGGTAGATGCACAGCCATCTGGTCGCCGTCGAAATCGGCGTTGAATCCCCTGCAGGACAAGGGGTGAAGCATAATTGCGTTGCCTTCGACAAGTACCGGCTCGAAGGCCTGAACACCCATTCGATGGAGAGTGGGGGCGCGGTTGAGCAAAACGGGATGCTGATGAATAACTTCTTCGAGAATGTCCCAGACCTGCTCATCACGCCGTTCAATCATTCTCTTGGCGCTCTTGATTGTGTCGGCAAGGCCATGCTGTTTGAGCCGGCGAATAATAAACGGCTGATACAGCTCAAGAGCAATCTTTTTCGGCAGGCCGCACTGATAAAGTTTCAGATGAGGCCCCACGACGATGACCGAACGCGCCGAATAATCCACTCGCTTGCCGAGCAGGTTCTCGCGGAACCGGCCTTGCTTACCCTTAATCATATCCGTGAGGGATTTTAGCGGCCTGTTATTGCTGCCGAGGACGGGCCTTCTGCATCTGCCGTTATCGAGCAGTGAGTCCACCGCCTGCTGCAGCATCCTCTTTTCGTTTCGAATAATGACCTCGGGTGCGTTGAGGTCTATGAGCTTTTTCAAGCGGTTATTGCGATTAATGATTCGCCGGTAGAGGTCGTTCAAGTCGCTGGTTGCAAAATTATCTCTTTCAAGTAATACCAGCGGCCGCAGGTCCGGCGGGATAACAGGGGTAACTTCAAGCACCATCCATTCGGGTTTGTTGCCACTGGTTTTCAGGTCGGTAATTGCCTTAAGGCGCCTTGCAAGGTCCTTGACCTTCTGCCTGCTGTTGGTTTTTGTTATAGCCTGCCGCATCTCTGCGGTGAGAACGTCAAGGTCAATACTTGCCAACAATGTCTTGATTGCCTCCGCTCCCATCGATGCCTTAAACGAAGCGCCGTATTTGCTCAACGCATCGCGATACTCTTCTTCGGTGAGCAGTTGCCCGGCCTTCAGCGGCGTCTGGCCGGGGTCAGTGATGACATAATCCTGGAAGTAGATAATCTTCTCAAGGTCCGATGTTTTCATGTTCAGGATGGTGCCAATCCTGTTTGGAATGGACTTGAAGAACCAGATGTGCACAACGGGTGCCGCAAGATTGATATGACCCATTCGCTTGCGGCGGACACGGCTGTGAGTGACCTTCACGCCGCAGCGGTCACAAATGATACCTTTGAACTTGGTACCCTTGTATTTTCCGCAGGCGCACTCCCAGTCCCGTTCCGGCCCGAAGATTCGCTCACAGAACAGGCCGTCTTTCTCAGGCCGATAAGTGCGGTAGTTGATTGTCTCGGGTTTTCGCACCTCGCCGAAAGACCAGCTCCGGATATCGTTCGGACTGGCCAGCGAAATCTTGACTGAGCCGTAATCGTTAATGCGGTCGTAAATGTTCCCTAACATTTAATGCCCCTCTTTAATTGATAATCGATGATTGATAATTTTGCCATCAATAATCGATTATCAATAATCAATAATCAATTTCACAGCATGGTGCTTCCGAGGCGTTTCTTTTCAAGCTGGATATTCAGCCCCAATCCCCTTATCTCGTGGCACAGCACATCGAAGGACAGCGGTGTGCCGGCCTCAAGGGTGTTTTGTCCTTTGACCATAGACTCGTAGATTTTAGTCCGGCCTTCAACATCGTCGCTCTTGACCGTCAACATCTCCTGCAGCGCGTATGCGGCGCCGTAACCTTCCAGCGCCCAGACCTCCATTTCGCCGAACCTCTGTCCGCCGGTCCTTGCTTTGCCGCCCAGCGGCTGCTGCGTAATCAGACTGTAAGGACCGGTCGAGCGGGCGTGAATCTTATCATCGACAAGGTGATGCAGCTTCATCATATAGATGTAGCCGATGGTTGCGGTCTGGTCGAACGGTTCGCCGGTTCTGCCGTCATACAACTGCGCCTTCAATGTCTTCGGGATATGGGTGAAAAATTCTTCTGGAGGCGGAGGCAGCCCTTTCTCTTCAAGCTCGGCTTTTCGCTTGGCCATAAGCTCGTTCGCCTCGGCAGTTAATTTTTGGATGTCCTCTTCAGTGGCTCCATCGAAGACCGGCGTAACGGCCTCGAAGCCCAGCACCTTCGCCGCCCAGCCAAGATGTGTTTCAAGAATTTGTCCTACGTTCATTCTGCTCGGCACGCCGAGCGGATTAAGCAGTATGTCGATGGAGGTGCCGTCTTCGAGGAAGGGCATATCCTCTTCCCTGACGATTTTAGCGATGACGCCCTTGTTGCCGTGCCTGCCGGCAACCTTGTCGCCGATAGACAGCGTCCTTTTGATTGCGACATAAACCTTTACCATTTCCAGCACGCCGCTTGGCAGCTCATCGCCGTGTTTTAATCGCTCGATTCCCTGCTTCCTTTCCTCCTTAAGCTCGGCAATCTTGCCCAAGAATTTATCCACGATTTTCTGAGCATCATCCCGGGCCGAGGCGGGCTTAACCCACTTGATGTTAAAGTTCTCTATCTGTTCGTAAATGACATCATCATCAGGACTGGCGCCGACTTTCTGGCGAGTGGACGGGTCGATAATCTCCATGTCGAGCTTCTTATGAACAGCTTCTATCATTTGCCGAAAGACGATGCACTCTTTGGACTTCATTTCGTCCTCGTACCGTTTTATCTCCGACGACAGCGATTTTTTCTGCTCGTCGGTGGCGGCGCCTCGCCTGGTGAAATGCTCTGTCTTTATGACGAACCCCTCGTATCCGCTGGGCAGTTCCAGAGAATCATTCTTGACGTCTTCGCCGGCTCTGCCGAATATGGCGTGCAGCAGCTTCTCCTCAGGCGTCAGCTCGGTCTTGCTCTTCGGCACCACCTTGCCTACAAGAATATCACCCTCGCACACCTTGGTTCCCTCGCGGACGATTCCATACTCATTGAGGTTACGAAGGGCCCTTTCGCTGACATTGGGAATGTCGCGCGTAAATTCCTCCTTGCCGAGGCGGGTCTCACGCACCTCTGCCGTGAACTCGTCGATATGAATGCTGGTGAAGCTGTCGTTCCTGCAAAGCTTCTCACTGATGACGATGGCGTCCTCGAAATTGTATCCATCGTACGGAACGAACCCTACGAGGACATTTTTACCCAGCGCCAACACGCCGTTGGCGGTGCCGCCGCCGTCCGCTATCACCTGGCCCTTCTGCACTCTGTCACCAAGCTCGACTATGGGTTGCTGATTAAGGCAGGTCCTTTCATTCAACCCGACGAACTTTGCCAGCGGATACTCATCGGTGTAGTTGATTACTATCTTTGTGGCGTCCACTGCTGTAACGACTCCGCCGGTTTCGGCACGGACGACCATGCTTGAATTCTGGCCGACCACCTTCTCCATCCCCGTGGTGACCAGAGGCAGCTCGGGCTTCAATAGCGGCACAGCCTGCCGCTGCATATTTGAGCCCATCAAAGCCCGGTTTGCGTCATCGTGTTCGAGAAACGGAATAAGTGAGGCCGAAACGCCGACAATTTGCTTGGGCGAGACATCAATATAGTCAATTTCATCTCTCGAGACGTGGGAAAGCTCGCCACGCTTTCTCGCAAGGACCATACCTTCTTTGATTTTGCCGGTTTGCGGGTCCACCGAGCTGGGCGGCGCAAATATCGCCTTCATCTCTTCATCAGCACGCAAATGCACTACCTCATCGGCGACCTTGCCGTTCTTGACTTTGCGATACGGCGTAAGCAGGAATCCGTACTCGTCTATCGTGGCAAATATCGCCAGCGAGGCAATGAGTCCGATGTTTGTGCCCTCGGGGGTTTCAATTGGGCAGATTCGGCCATAATGGCTGATATGGACGTCGCGAACCTCAAAGCCCGCCCGCCTTCTATTCAAACCGCCCGGGCCAAGAGCAGATAGTCTCCGCTCGTGAGTGAGCTGGCTTAAAGTGTTGGTCTGGTCAACAACCTGACTGAGCTCGCCGCGGCCAAAGAAATAGTTGATGCTGCTGGAGACGCTCTTGGAATTTATCAGGTCCGCGACTCGCGGCAGCTCGCCGCTCTCCCTCTTATAACTCATCCGCTCCTGAACGGTCTTACGCAGCTTCAGAAGCCCTTTTCTGATTTCGTCGGCAGCGAGCTCGTCAATCGTGCGAAGACGCCTGTTGCCTAAGTGGTCGATGTCGTCAATCTCTCCCTGGTTGTTTCGCAACTTCATTATGTATCTCATTGTGTTGAGGAAGTCCTCCGGCCGCAGCGTCATCTCATTTTCATCCACCGTCTGGCCGAACTTGCGATTCAATCTGAACCTGCCGACCTTGCCCAGACGATAGCGGTTCGGGTCGAAGAATTTCTCCACGAAGAAGGCCTTTGCCTTTTCTTCATTGGGCGGATTGCCGGGCCGCAATCTCAGATAGAATTTCAATAGCGACTGCTCGTGACTGGGGCAATCGTCATCAGCAAGAGTATTTAGAATAAGGGTGTCACGGACGTCATCGATGATTTCAAATTCGCTGTCTGCCGCCGAATGTTTCGCTTTTTTACCCTTACCTTGTCCCTGACCTGCGGCCTCGTCCTTTGCAAACGAAGCCTGTATCAACGACACTTTGTCGCTGATTTGCGCACCGGTTTTTACTATGATTTCACCCGTTAGCGGGTCTGCAATCGGCGTTACCGCCCACATATTTGGAGTGAGCTTGTTGGTCGGGACTTTCTTTGTTGGATAGAACTGCCGCAGGATTTTGTCGGTGGTGCTGTAGGCCGGATCCATCGCCCGCAGAAAAACCGTCGCAGGCAGTTTGCTCGACTGGTCTATTTTGACGACCAGGATATCTCTGTGAGTAACGCTTATCTCTATCCAGCTGCCCCGTTCGGGTATGATTCTGCCGCCGTGCAGCACCCTGTCGCCTTCCTTGCTCTCGATGAGAAAATCGACGCCGGGGCTGCGGTGCAGTTGGCTTACTATGACGCGGATGGCGCCGTTAATAATGAACTCGCCGCCGCCCATCATAATCGGCATTTCGCCCAGATACATCGCCTGTTCAGCCAAATCCTCACCGGCCTTGGTCTTCAGTCTGCACCAGATTTTCAGCGGATAACCGTAGGTCAGCCGCAACTGTCGGCACTGTATTGGCGTGTAATGCGGTCTCTCGAGCTCGTAGTAGAGATACTCCAATCGCATGTTCTTATCGTAGCTCTCGATGGGGAATATCTCTCGAAACAGTGCCTCCAGCCCGGTGCGCCCTCTCCTGGTTGGTGCAACGTCCTTTTGCAGGAACTGCTCGTACCCTTTTCTCTGGATATCCACGAGGTCCGGGATTTCAGCGGTTTCCCTGACGTTTCCAAAGGTCCGTACCGTTTGTAAAGCCATCTGGCTCTCCTTGTTTTGTCAGACTGCGACCGCGGCATTTGGCTAAGCGGTCCGCCCTTTTTTGTGGCGTGTCAAATTAAACTATTTCGACTACGGCACCGGCAGTTTCGAGTTGTTTCTTGGCAGCCTCCGCCTCGTCCTTTCCGACGCCCTTCTTGACCGGCTTCGGCACGCCTTCTACGAGGTCTTTGGCCTCTTTCAATCCGAGCCCTGTCAAGGCCCTTACTTCCTTGATGACCTGAATCTTTTTGTCACCAAAGCTCTTGAGGATCACGTCGAATGTGGTTTGTTCTTCCTTCTGTTCAGCGGCACCGGCCGCCGCAGCAGGTCCTGCCACCATAACGGCGCCGGCGGCAGCCGGCTCGATTCCGTATTCCTGCTTGAGATAGTCGGCAAGCTCTTTGGCCTGCAACAGCGTCAGTGCGACTATCTTGTCGCCGAGTTCCTTGATTTCGTTGGCCCACTTTTTACCTTCTTGTTCTGCCATTTTTATAAACTCCTGTCATCTAACGCCAGGTAGTAGCCGAGACTCCACCGTCTCGTTTAACCCGCCATTGGCGGGGCAGCCACACAGGCAATTTGTAATTTTCGTTTCGAGCAACCCGCTTCCGGGGTCAATTATGCCGCTTGTTTCTCCAGCTTTTCCGTAATGGTTTTTATACAGCCTGCGATGACACCTGCGGGAGCGATAAAGGTCGCGGCCAACCGGGCAGCGACCGACTGCGTCAGGGTTACAATTGCACTGAGCAATTCCGCCCGGCTCGGCATCTTCGATATATCCTCTGCCGCCTTGGCGCTCAAAACCGACCCGTCAAGAAAAGCGCCCCTAATCATTATTACAGGGACCTTCTTTATCCACTCGACCATAGTCTTTGCAATGTCAACGATGCTGTCCCCGCCGTATGCAATAGCACAGGAACCGGCAAACAACTGGGCCGCCGGCTCCATCTTGCAATTCGATAGAGCCCTCTTAAACAGCGAATTCTTGACCACCAATAGTTTTATGCCCTTTTCTTTAAGCTGGCCGCGAATCACGTTGTTGTCAACGCCGCCCACGCCTATGGTGCTGACAACCAGAAAGTCCCTGATTTTCTCATCTGCAATCTTCTTTTCGAGTTCCGACTGTAACAGATTCTTTACGTATTTGCTCATCCTGACACCTGCCAATACCAGCCGCTGTTCGACCGCCAACAATTCTTAAATGCTGACGGTGATACCGGGGCTCATTGTCGCGGACAGGCACATCCTCTTGATATACGTGCCCTTTGCCGTTATGGGTTTGATTTTCTTTATATGCGAAACAAATGCCTCAATATTCTCTATAAGCTTTTGATTCTCAAAGCTCTGCCTGCCAACCGCAATATGGACGTTGCCGCCGGCATCGTTCTTAAATTCAGCTTTGCCCGCTGTGAACTCAGCCACCGCTGTCGGGACATCTTCAGCAACGGTGCCATTTTTCGGGGAAGGCATCTTTCCCTGCGGCCCCAGAATCCGGCCGAGCTTGCCCACCTTGCTCATCACCTTCGGTGACGCGACAGCCACGTCGAAGTCCATCCAGCCGTCCGTGATTTTCTTCACCAGCTCCTCACAGCCGGCTTCGATGGCGCCTGCCTTTTTCGCCGCTTCTACTCCGGCTTCATCACAGAAAGCGATAACCTTTTTTTGCTTGCCTACGCCGTGAGGTAAAGATAGTGAGCCTCTGACCAGCTGGTCGGACTGCTTTGTGTCGATGCCAAGATGCAGCACGCATTCTACGGTCGGGTCGAACTTCATCGGCTTGAAGGCCTTGAGTTTTTCGACCGCCTCGGCCAGACTCATCGGCTCTTTGCTTAATTGCTCAGCCTCTTTTTTGTATCTCTTGCTTCTGAATCTCATAACAACGTTCCACAATTTTGCTTCTATCGCTCGCAGCCGTCACGCGCTGTCCCGTGTTGCAAAGACTGCTTTATTGTTCTATCTCCACGCCCATACTGCGGGCCGTGCCTCTGATGATTTTTTCGGCCTCTTCCAGACTGTAGGCGTTGAGGTCTTTGAACTTGGTCTCGGTGATTTTGCGGAGCTGCTCTTTGGTGACTTTTCCGACCTTTTCCTTGTTCGGCACACCGCTGCCTTTTGCAATCTGGGCGGCTTCCTTGAGTAGAACGGCCGCCGGCGGACTCTTGACCTCAAAGGTGAAGCTCTTGTCCGTATAGACCGTTATGATAATCGGCACGATTGTCCCGTTAAGCGATTTGGTCCGCTCATTGAACTGTGAAACGAACTGGCCGATATTCACGCCGTGCTGACCCAGCGCAGGGCCTACCGGCGGAGCCGGCGTCGCCTGCCCGCCGGGCGCCTGCAGCTTAATCTTTACTGCTACTTCTTTTTTTTGTCTGGCCATTACTCACCTTTTGATTATTCGCCCGCGATATATAAACCGCCGGACGCCGCACTACAGTTTCTCGATCTGCCAGTACTCTATATCCAGCGGCGTGCTGCGGCCAAATATCGTAACAATCACATTCACGATACCTCGTGCCGCATCTATCGAATCGACTACACCTTCAAAGTTCTCGAAGGGGCCTTCTCGAACCTTGATCATATCACCCTTTTTGAACTCGACTTTTATGCTCGGGGCCTCCTCAGGCCTTTCCGATTCCAACAGCATCTTTGCCACATCCGTATCCCGCATCGGTGTGGGGAACCCTTCTGTGCCTATGAAATCTCCGACACCCGTTGTCGCCTTGATTGCGAACCAGGCCTTCTCCTGCACTCGCCCATCGGAGGTCGCTTCCATCTCCATAAAAACGTAGCCGGGATAGAGCTTGCGCTTATGAACGGTCTGCTTGTTGCCGCGGATACGCTTAATCTGCTCAACGGGCACTTCTATCCTGCCAATAATGTCACTCAACTCCTCTTTCTCAACCCTCTGCTCGAGGGCCTCTCTGACCTGCGTTTCCTTATTGGCTGCAACTCGCAAAACGTACCAATGCATATATGCTCTGTCCTGCCCTTTATCCAATATACGATGCTCTGTTCGAAATTAAGCCCCACCCGAGGGCCTCACCCCAAGCCAGTCGAAGAAAAATAGGAAGCCCAAATCTGTCAGCCCAAGAAGCGCCGCCAAAAGCACCACGACCACAATGACAATGAACGTGGAGACCGCCACTTCCTTTCTGCTCGACCAGCTGACCTTTTTCATTTCGCCCTCTGCGGCGACGAAGAAGTCCGCCACAGTCGGCCTGTTGGACAGCCAGAAAATCAGAAAGCCCAGCGCCACAAACAAGCCGGCGGGCACCATCGTCTCAATCCACAGCCCAAAGTCTCTCGCCTGCAGTTTCTTATAAAGCTGGAAACAGCCCAGCCCCGCAACTATTGCCGCACCGAAGGCGCTGCTGAGTCTTGTATATTTGCCCTGCCCACGTTTGTAAATGTCAAGAATCATATAATAAAGCCGCCTATATTACAGTTCACCGATTTCTGCCGAGCTTCGGCCTTCACCGAACCAGGCCAGGCAGGAATCGAACCCGCAACCTTCGGTTTTGGAAACCGACGCTCTGCCAATTGAGCTACTGGCCTACTTTATGCGCTCTATTTACGGCGCACCTTGTGGACCGTGTGCTTACGCTGCTTCTTACAATATTTTTTAAGCTCCAGTTTCTTCGGGGACCCTTCTGCCGTACTGATGCTGGTGCGGTAATTTCTCTGCCCGCACTCGCTGCATTCAAGCCAGATGTCCTCCCTTTTACTTTTCTTTTTAGCCATAAGAATCTAATCCCTGCCGGGCGCTCTTGCCGGCCCAACAAGTCCTGCATTATGTGCGGCTGTCTAAACAGATACGCCCCACCACAAGCGTGCACCTTTTTTTCGGCGTCCGCTGATTCAGCAGTTACTGAAAGACAGTTAGGCAAGAATCTTGGTTACTACGCCCGCACCTACGGTCCGCCCGCCTTCGCGAATAGCAAAGCGAAGCTGCGTTTCCATAGCAATTGGGGCAATAATCTCCACCTCCATAGCTATGTTATCGCCCGGCATACACATCTCGGCGATTTTGCCCTCCCTGCTCTTTATCGCAAGAACTGAACCGGTGACATCGGTTGTTCTGAAATAAAATTGCGGCTTGTAGCCGGCGAAGAAAGACGTATGACGACCGCCTTCTTCCTTGCTTAAGACATAGACTTCGGCCTCAAACTTGGTATGCGGCGTAATACTGCCCGGCGCAGCGATAACCTGACCCCGCTCCAAATCCTTCTTTTCCACGCCCCGCAGAAGCACGCCTATGTTGTCGCCGGCCATGCCCTCATTGAGCGTCTTATTGAACATTTCCACGCCGGTAACGATTGTCTTGCGGGTCTCCTTTGCCAGTCCGATGATTTCGATTTCATCGCCGATATGGACTTTACCGCGATCGATCCTTCCTGTGCCGACGGTGCCGCGGCCCTTGATGCTGAAGACGTCCTCGACCGGCATAAGGAACGGTTTATCGACCTCACGCTGCGGAACAGGGATATATTCATCCATCACCTTCAGCAGCTCAATAATCGGCTTGCACTCCGGGTCATCAATCGACTGGGCTCTCATCGCCTTGAGGGCGCAGCCGCGGATAATAGGCGTGTCGTCTCCGGGGAAGCCGTATTTGGTAAGCAGGTCCCTTATCTCCATCTCGGCCACGTCTGTCAGCTCGGGGTCGTCCACCATATCTATCTTGTTAAGGAAGACCACTATCTTGGGCACGTTCACCTGACGGGCAAGAAGGATGTGCTCACGAGTTTGCGGCATCGGACCGTCATACGCACTGACTACCAAAATGGCGCCGTCCATCTGTGCGGCGCCGGTAATCATATTCTTGACGTAGTCAGCGTGGCCGGGGCAGTCAACATGGGCGTAGTGTCGGTTTTCCGTCACGTACTCAACGTGAGCGGTCGCAATCGTCAGAATCTTTGTCTCATCTCGCCGGCCCTGAGATTCTGATGCCTTTGCAATTTCGTCGTAGGTCTTGAATTTTGACAGCCCCTTGAATTCCATCACCTTTGTCATTGCGGACGTCAAGGTAGTCTTGCCGTGGTCCACGTGACCGATAGTTCCGACATTAACGTGCGGTTTAGTCCGTTCAAATACAGCCTTAGCCATCTTAATGTAAACCTCCAATGTGCTGGGTTATTATTCGCGACTCCTTATTCCATTTCTCGAAACTTTCTTCACACTTTTATAGCCAACGCAAAGCCAAGCACTCCGGATGCCTGCGGAAGCCGACAAGCTACCTTGGCCTGACCAGCCTGCATTTAGCTGCTGATGGGAGTTGGACCCATGACCTCGTCCTTACCAAGGACGCGCTCTACCTACTGAGCTACAGCAGCGACATCCAACACGCCGGACAGCCTTCTTACGGCAGGCCCGGCAACAAACAACAGCCTTCCCTTGTCCGGCAAGCCGGATTAAAGACACCTTCCCTTTTTATTCTATCGCTCAAGGACTCTATATTACAGGGACGGATGCTTGTTAAAGAGGCGTATTAACGCCCGCCTTTAGTTTTTAGTATAAATTCACAACCTTACAAAAATAAAGGTAAAAATGCAACTACAAAAAGTGCAAAATACAAAAAATCTTAAAAAGAAAAGACCTTTTAGTTTTCCTAATCTTGTCTGCAAAAAATCTTATCGCGGCGGCTTGAGCCTGTCAACCCCCTATTATGGAAAAATGCCGGAGTGCCACAGCAGCTTTGCCGGGCCTAATCTAACCACCCCCATCTTCTGGTTTTCCTGCTTCCTTGTTCTTACCGAGGCGGCTGGCCCACAGTTTCAGCCGCTGCTGCCATAGTAGCCGGCTCCTGGGGGTTTTTATACGACTTAAGGCATTCAGCGCCGTATTGGGGTCGGCACCGGCAGGCGGATTATTTATATAATTGTCAATCGATTGCACAACAAGGCTGTCCGGACCTAAGTCTTTTTCCAGCAAGCAGTTCTCTACCAACTTGGTGGCGAGCTGCAGGTTTGGCCATCTCAAATAGACATCCACAAGGTCCGGTAAAATCAAGTCTTTTTCCTTAACAGTCTGGGCAGACTTATACAGCTTTTCCAAATAGCCCGCCGCCTGCTCAAGCTCTCCGGTTTTTACATGGATGCGAGCCAGCTTCTGCCTGACATCCTTAAGCATCTCCTGTTTGCTTTCCGCAGTGGCTTTTTGCTCTGCTATTTCCAGAAAAGAGATTTGCTGCTCGTCCGATAACTTAACCTCGCTGTTTTCGGAGCCGCACTTGTCTATCCATTCGCCTAACACAGTGGTATCAGAGCCATTAAATATCTTGAGCATCGCCTGCCAGGCAAGTTCGCTTTCAGTATTCGAACCGACCTTTTCCGCCAGCCAGGTCAGGTCTTCCTCGCCGCCAACCTCGCCGGCAAGAGCTATAAGCTTTTTCCTCAGATTAGCGCTGGGGTCGTTGACAAAGTCTTTTCGCAACCTGGTTAGGGCCTTGGTTTTATCCATATAGGTAAGCCCGTCTGCCGCTGCTTCACGGACCAAATCCGTGCTGTCAGACAAGGCTTCTTCAAATAAGGGGCCGAAAAGTTTGGCCGCCTTATTCCTGCAGGCACTGCCGGGTGCGCACAATCCCGCCATTGCGTTAAGTAATTCCGCACCCAGGACTCTTTCGGTTTTACTCTTTTCCAGGTTGTATCTTTCGACGAGCAAAGCCAGATACTTGTCAACCTCGGCAGGCGCCAATCCCTCCTGCTCAAGCAGCTTTTTCGTAACCTCGGCGCCCTTTTGTGCCTTCTTTGGCTCCTGGTCAAGAAGATATTTTGCCGCCCACTCCAGGGTCTGCTGCCGTATCTCCTGCGGAATTTTAACCGGCGAATCGGGCAGAGAGGCGTAGTAACAGGCCCCTCCGAGAGCGACAAGCAACTCCATCCTGACCTCATCATCCTGCTCAACCTCAAGTTGTGCAAGGAGAGGCTGAGCCGAATTCAAGTCCCCTATCAAAGACAACAGCCTGGCGGTCCTTAGGCGAACGTCCCTGTTCTGGTCCGGAATTAGGTTAATCAAAATGGGCTTAAGCTCGGCTGGCAGTCTGGCGCCCGGTCTTACCCGCCACTGGTAAGCCCTTTCCAGTGCCCACAACTTTACCAGCGGCTCGGGATTGCCAAGCTGCTCCGCCAATAACTTGCCTTTGGCCGCCTCGTCGCCGAGACCATCATATATTTTACCGAACGCAGCCAAGTAAAGTCCCTGCCAGAGATTGAGCTGGGTTGTCATCTCGCGCATTCGTGTTTCCTGGCGAATCAACAAGTTGCGGAGAAACGCCTCGGGACCCTCGTGTTCGAGCTCCGCTATGGTTCGCCTGCGAGTTTCAACATCCCTGCCCACCTGTATTCCCATAGAACGCAGGGCTTTTTCCGCCGCGTCAGAGACCTGCCTTTCGGGGTCATCGAGCAGCTTTATAAGTTTGATTGCTACCCTCATATCCGGATGAAGCTCCAGTGCGTACACCGCATTTAGCCTCGCTTTGGCCGGCAGAGCGGTGTCCGTCAGGATTTCCTCAAGCTGCTCTGAAATCTGGTCATACTCGAAAATCAACGTGGTTTCCGCCGCCAGCCTGGCGGCCGCAGGGTCGTCCCCGGTAGTCAGTATATCAAGCAGCGGCTGGATAAAATCTTCTTTGTTCTCTACGGACTTCCACGAACCTCTCGCCTGACTCAGCGCCTTGCACACAGCCGAGCGGGCATCACTATTTGCGGTCTGCTTCAGCGCATCAAGCAAAATCTTTCTCGCCGGCAGCTCATCCCGGAACAGCATCACCGTTGCCGCATCGATGCGAAGTTGCTCGCTTTTGCCCTCGAACAAGGTGCTCTTGTATATTTTTAGTTCCCTGTCAAGCTCAGCGTCTGCGGTTGCTTCTGCGAAAGGCAGGGCCGGCTGCTCCTGGCCGACGCTGGGCCGCTGACATCCTATCGTCAACAACAGCGCCAACAGATTCAGCCATTTCATTCTCATTCGGATGCCCTTAAGCAAGACTTTGGCCTCCATCAGCCGTCATAATAATCCCGAAACTGGTCGCAGTCAACACTCACGTCTTGTAGAAAGTGTAAAACTTAAAGCCGAAAACTAAAAACTGTTGAATGTGCCTTCGGCGGACCACGGTTTTGCACTTTCAGTTTCTGGTTTTAAGTTTAGTTGGGACTCGGAACTCTGCCCGACCGCCAGAGTAACGTCCGTTACGGCCTTGGATGATACTTCTTGTGTATGCTGCGCAGTCTCTCATGGTCAACATGTGTATAAATCTGCGTAGTGGCAATGTCCACGTGGCCGAGCATTTCCTGGACGCTTCGCAAATCGGCTCCGCCTGCCAGCAGATGCGTGGCGAAACAATGCCTCAATGTATGAGCCGTCAAATTCCTGGACCCGCCGGGACGAGCCAGGTGGGCGCGAATCGCATATTTTTTAACCAATCTCCAGATGTCAATACGGCCCAGTGGCCGGCCTGTTCGAGACAGAAGCAGAAAATCGCGGCTTTGCGGTTTCGCCAGACGAGGTCGCAGCTTGATGAGATATTCTGTTATAGCAGCGATGGCGGCCTTGCCGACAGGGATTACCCTTTCTCTGTTTCCTTTGCCGATGCAGCGCAGGTAGCCGATATCGAGGTTCAAATTTGAGGTCCTCAGGCCGGCAAGCTCACCGGCGCGTATGCCGGTGGCGTAAAGCAATTCGAGCATCGCTCTATCGCGAAGGTAAAAAGGTTCGCTGGGCTGCGGAGCCTCCAGCAGACCAACGACCTGCTGCTTACTGCAGACAACAGGCAGCTTCTGCCAGATTTTCGGGCCTTCGAGGATTGCGGTGAAGTCGTCCTCGACCCGGCCGGTCAATTTGGCGAAACGCAAAAACATCCTTATGGCAACTAAACACCGCCGAACCGAATTCTCATCTCGATTGCTCAGGGTAAGGATACGCAGGTAACTTTGTATAATCAGCGGCTTTACCTGCACAAGCCGGGCAATGCCGCTGGATTGGCAATGCCGCAGAAAGCCTATCAAATCCCGCCCATAACCTAAGATAGTATTGTTGGACAAACCCGCCTCTACGGTAAGGTAGTTGAGGAACTCCCTGACATCCTGTCCCAAAGGCAAAGAGAGCAGCTTTTCGCCAATAGATTGTGTCTGGGTTGAAGGCATTGGTCTCTGAATCCGCCATCCGCCACGACGTCTTTGGCGGACCCGAACATATAGTAATATCGGCGTCCGGAGAACCTGACCTTTAACCGCAAAACCGACGGCCCAAAATACCGCGCAGGGCGCTCTGCCGTGAGAACCCCCGTTAGCCTCTAATCGGCTGCAAACACCCCCAGAGCCGATTTCAAATAGACGAGAAATTTACTTGTAAAAACCAGCCATACTTGTTAACATCAGATAGCGTTTGGCGTCAGACCTTACCATTATTGCAGAAGCAGCAGTCTGTCCGCCATGTCTTCTTGGCGGACTAAACGCTATACGCTAAAACATCCGGGGCCATAGCTCAGATGGGAGAGCGCTTGCATGGCATGCAAGAGGTCGTGGGTTCGAATCCCATTGGCTCCACTCGCTTACGGATTGCTTCCAAATGGTTACTGTTTATGTGCTCCAGGGGAGAAAGAGACGGTACGTCGGCATCACCAACGACCTTGCTTGGCGACTGGCCGAACATCGCTCCGGACGAACGCAGGGTGGCCGGATAATCAAAGAGTTCGTTTTGTTGCATACTGAGCAGTATCACGATTATGTCTCGGCGCGAGAGCGTGAGAAGTTTCTCAAAAGTGGTGCGGGTAGAGAGTACATAGAGAGTCTTTCAAAGAGGTCGCGGTCCACCTGCGGCGGATAAAGCAAGCCTATGTGGGCTTGTTCGCCTGTGGCGAATTCGAATCCCATTGGCTCCACTCAATCAGGTCGCATTTCAAGAACTATTCCGGTATGTTGGAGCAGCGTTTAGCCCACGAAAATATCCTCAGTGGCGTATTCGTACAGCACCGGTTTTCGCTCGCCTACGAGGGAAAACCCCGCTGCTACTGGCCCGATGCGCCCGAGGAACATGATGATTGTCAAGGTGATCTTGCCTATGTTGCTCAAATTCGGTGTTATTCCAGTTGACAATCCTGTGTTTCCCAGGGCTGATATGGTCTCAAAGAGTACTTGTAGATAAGAGACCTTTTCGGTTGCGCTCAATACGAGCACACCTGCTGCGGCGATTAATGCAAACCATAACACAACACCAAAAGCCTTGTGGACCGTGCTGACGGGAATCTCTCTCTTGAACATATTGGCGTTGGCCTCTATATGTCTCAATTGCAGCCAAATAAACGTCAGGATAAGGCCTAGGAGTCTGTCCGAGTAATTGATTTAGTTATGCTTTTTTATCTTTTTTTTGGCCTTAACTTCAAATTTCACACGGCGATACTCTATTTGCGGCGCAAATTAAACTCTTGCCTTTCAAGACGGC
>Ga0315291_10000867_pt1 | contig 40335 bp, 30 predicted proteins | sample YL17G12_20_MG_FD_203070 | JGI IMG/M metagenome (GOLD analysis project Ga0315291, IMG submission 203070) | Sediment microbial communities from Yellowstone Lake, YNP, Wyoming, USA - YL17G12_20 | ecosystem: Environmental > Aquatic > Freshwater > Lake > Sediment | place: USA: Wyoming | collected...
ATTCCGCAAAAACGCCCAATTTGTCTATTATCGTCTCCTCGAGGGATTACAGCAGTTCGCTCGATTAAAACAGCTACGCCTAACTCAAACTTCTCTCCAACCATTTAGAAACGGGTAATCGCGTGTAATATTATCGGAATACAAATTTTTACGCCTATGGTGAGCCCCTGCCGCGTTTACATCAGAAAGGCACAATATCAGTTCGGCTGGGACTTCTGTCCTGCGCTTGCGGGCTGCGGTATCTGGCAGCCGGTCCGCCTGGAGGGCATAAAAACAGCCCGCTTTGAAGATGTTCACATCCGCACGATTGACTGCAATGAACTCTATGCCGATATCATGATAGCAGTCAAGCTCGACAAAATTAAGAATGAATCGCTCCGCTGCAATTTACTCGCCGTCGTATGTTCTCATCGGCATTTTCCGCGTAAAAACAGCCGGGGCCTGCACTTTCGTACAGGCCCCGGATTGATGCTTTCACAAAATCAATGTCACGATGCAATACTTAGAAGCCAGCCGGCCACAGAGACGACTCCATCCAGTCCTGCGCCAATACCGCAAGGTCCTTGAAGTTTACCCTCTTTGAACCCTGTGCCTCCGGACTATAAATGTCGGAGTAGATATACGGCGCTGGTATCGGATAGTAGTTCGGCGTAGTTAAACCCGCGAGGTACATAACCTCTTCCTCTGAAAGCTGCCGGTCATAAACACGTACATCGTCAAGGTATCCGTGGAACGGTCGTTGAATACTCACCTCCACAGGCGGAACTGCAACCGTATTACCTTCCTCTTCCTGGGCGCCGAGCGTCCAGTTCGGGTCGCACCACTGAACTGGGTGCCTCGTCTGGTTGTATGGAACCTCGTTTATGTCGTTCTGGCCATTCTGACGCCCGTCGATGTACAGTCGCATCATGCCACCGTTCATATCCGGGAACTGCTGGTACGTCGCCGCAATGTGATACCACCTGTTCAGGTCAAGTTTGAAGGACGACACGATAACTCCGCTGCTGTGCGCCACGCTGTGAATATTCCTCTCAAGGTACGGCACAGCGCCAAATTCGACCTTCTGGTAACTTTCGCCTTTGGCGACCATATCTCCCCAGCCGCCCGACTCAGTTGACAGCTCTTTCTGGTTTGCCCAGAAAACAATGCTGAACGACTTGCCCGCAAAGTTGCCGTCCTGACCCCACGTGCCGCATTTCACATAGTCGTTGACGTCGCCTTCCTGGTCTGTGTACAGCACCTGGTTGCCCGCCAGCGACTGCGGCCTGTTGGCATCAACAACAATACTCGGCGTACCCATCGGCGTACCGTTGCCTGCTGCGCCCACTCTGCCATTCGGGTCGTTGTTGTAATTGCCCTCGAACTGATAACGAACAAGCAGCTTCGGGTCATTGCCCGCTACCGGCACAGGCGTCCCTGTTATGCGGTCGGCCATTAGCCAAGCGGTTGAAAGAACATCAACATCCAGCATATTAACATCGCAGTTGCCGCTAAGGTCGCCCAACTGCCTGTAACCCGGTGTGCCGACGCATCTCGGCGCATACAGCCGAATGTTGTCAAACCACACAGTGCCTTCGCCGCCGTTCGGATCGGTCTCGTTGCACCTCACGCCGGAGCCGATATACAGATACTTGACGCTCGTAAGATTGACGCCTGCATCAATGAAGTCACGCAAATCGATGTTCCACACATCCCAAGTCGTCCTCGTCTGAGCGCTTGGGTTGTCATGCGTCACAATAGCCATATTGCCGTCCGTGCTTTCCACTGCCACGTACAACCTGTCTAATGTCGCATCGGCATCATTTGTAGCTACGCCTCTGTACGACAAAGCCAATGCCCTCAAAGTCGTGTTGGCGTCGCCGTATGTCCAGTTCGTACCGCTGGCATATTCGAATCTGCCTTCCGAGAAGTAACTTAAGCCCAGATTGCCGCCATACTCGTTTTGTCGGTCGTTGTTGTCGTACTCGAACCGCATCCCGCGACCCGTCTGACCACCGGCATCGGAATATAGTATCGCGCCGCTGCCGTACAGTGAGCAGGAGAAGTCAATCGAGTTGTTCTTCCAGCGTGCACGCAGGTCGTCATCATTGTTGTCGTTTGCAAACTCATCCACAACACGATACGCGCCTATCGTAAAGTTCCAGGTATCCCCAGGCCACAGGCACGGGTCAGGCCCTGCCGTATTGACCTCGTCAATACGCCAGTAATACCTCTTGCCAAGCTCAAGACCGGTTGCAAGATAGCTGGCTGCCGTCTGTGCACCCTTGTACTGCGGACTCGCCGGCGTCGCCAGATTAACTTCGTTAAAGTCGGTGCCGAAGTACACTTGATGACCATTGGTGCTTGCAGCATAGAAGCCCCGGTTCCAGGTAAGCGTTCCCTGCAGCGGTGCACCGGCGTTTATGCCAAGCGTCGCATTATTTGCAGGATTCGGATTGAAGGCCTTGCCGCCCACAGTCCTGAACGCCTGAATTAAACTTCTGTACGTCCACTGTACCGGTGAAACGTTGGCGTCGTTGGCCTCGATAACGCACCACCAGTAAGTCGTGTCGAGCTTCAGGGCACGACCAGGGAAATTCGCTTCAGCTGAGCCGACCCAGAACGAGTTCGCATCCTGTGCCCCAACGAGGTGACCTGCCGACGTTCCGACAGGATAGCCCAGATTCGCAGTGTCGAGGAATGTCTTATTGGTGTGAATGAACAAGTGATGACCGTTGCCCTTCTGTGCGTTTGGTACACCCTTGTACAATCCGCCGTACTTGACATAATCGCCCGGCTTCCAAGTAAGAGTAACCTTCGGGTCAACATCCACCAAGTAAGGCGCCGGGTCAAGGTCGTATGCCTCGCCGTTGGCAGCCAGGTAAGCTGTTAACGTAGTACTCAGAGGTTTGCGGATATCGTAGTCCACTACTACCCGCGCCTTCTCAGGAGTGACGATGTTGGCCTCCACGCCGGGCGCACCCATGTCGCCTACTCCATAAGCGGTAAGCCATCCGCAAGGGTCGTTAAGCTCTAAAAGCCGATCCCGCCAATTGCCTGTGACTATCAGCGTTCCCCCTGTAACATCCATCCACCCTTCGGATTCGGGGTCTTCAACCGCTATATAATCAGGGGCGTTGATGCAGTTCGTCAGTGTATTTCTCATAGTAAGCATGTCGGTCTGAATCGTGCCGCCGTCCAAATGAACGTGACCGTCGCTTTTAAGCGCCGGCACCGACTGGCAGTCATCGGAACGGGCGATTTCAAAATTGCCATGATGGACCCAAGTTCCGGCGTTCATAAATACCTTGCCGGGTATCCTGTCGCCTGGCTGGTACCCAATCCATACTTCCTGACCCGTATTGACGTCGCCGCCGTTGTTGATAAATATTCCGCCGCCGGGATTGCCCCAGCCCATAGCAAGTTGAAACTGTATATTACTGCTTCCACCCATATTAAATGTCGTCAGCTTCGAGCCAGCTTCCATAATCAGCCGCCCTTCGCTTCCGCTGACGCCGCCTACCCGTACTATACCAGCGTTAGTATCTCGCCCGGCCTGGATTACTGGATAGTTTATTTCAGTAAATCCAGTCGTCCCGGGGATAAGTGCGTCTTCCGCATTCAGAGGAACTATATTGGTGTCCCAGTTGTTAGGCGTGTGCCAATAGCGGTCTACACCAGAACCGTCGTCCCAGTTGGCTGCGAACGCAATTCCGCCATAGGCCAAACACAAAACAATCGTTACATAACCACAAAATCTCTTTGACATTATTACTCCTCCTTATTAATGAAATTACGTGAAAATTCGTCCCGGCAATCGCTCGTCAGGGCGAAGGCCCTTGCCGAAGCACGGCCAAGACATACATTTATCCAAACTCATATTTGGAACGATACTCATTTGTCTTTCCACTACTGGCGCAGCATCTCCAAGCGAGCTAACGCCTCTTTATTGCTGAACCCTTCTCCAATATGGCAAAAAACCACCCTTTCAGCGGGACACCTACCCGCAATTATCATTATTTTGCCACATTTGACGTTTTTTGTCAAGTGTAATATTATCGGAATACAAAATTTTACGCCTGTGGTGAGCCCCGGCGCACCGGGGTCGAACCGCCGGCAAAGGGCCTCTCATACCATTTAAATCAGGTGAATTTCGCCGAAAGCCGCATGTCTGTGGGAATTTGATTGTAACCAAACAACCTCAAAATATAATCACCTTTCTTTTTAGGCAACTGGAGCTGATTCTATGGCCAAAAACACATTGGACCTGACAGGAAAATGGCAGTTTAGAGAATATCCCCTGTCAGCCAGACGGATGCGTGATTTGGACTGTTCCGGCTGGCATCAGACCTCGGTACCCTGCTCGATATTCCACAGTTTGGCCCAGGCAGGCCGAATTGACCAAAAGCAACTTAACAGCTCACCAGAGGAATTCTCCTGGGTAAGCGAAAAGCCGTGGGTTTTCAGAAAAGTTTTCGACTGCCCCGCCGAACTGCTCCAGTCCGACCGTATCGACCTGGTTTTTGATGGGCTGGACACTGTCGCCCACGTCTGGCTCAACTCCAAGCTCATCGGCAGGTGCAGCAATATGTTCATTCCCTTGCGTCTCGATGTAACCGGCCTTCTCAAACCAGCCGACAACACCCTCCTGGTCAAATTCGACCCCTCAGCAGAGTTTGCCGGCAAATTGGCAGACCGCTACGGCATCCTTGCCGATTCCGCCGTAATGAACCCCTTCCGAGTTTACATCAGAAAGGCACAATATCAGTTTGGCTCGGATTTTTGTCCTGCGCTTGCGGGCTGCGGTATCTGGCAGCCGGTCCGCCTGGAGGGCATAAAAACAGCCCGTTTTAAAGATGTTCACATCCGCACAATTGACTGCAACGAACTCTATGCCGATATCAGGATAGCAGTCAAGCTCGACAAAATTAAGGATGAATCGCTCCTGTGCAATATAACGCTTTCACGCCAACTGCAAGCAATCTCCCAGAAACTGACTTTCGACAAAAACCATGATTTTCACTCAACGGTGATTCGCGTAGAAAAACCCGCCCTTTGGCATCCGAGCGGCTACGGGCAGCAGAATATGTACAACATTTCCCTCGACTTGCTCAAGGTCGATGAGCTGATAGACCGCTCAATTCACAATCTTGGGATAAGAACCGTGCGTCTCAATCGTTCGCCAGACGAGCACGGCCGGAAGTTCACATTCGAGATTAACGGCATCCCCGTCTATGCCAGAGGTTGCTGCTGGATTCCACCATCGCTGTTGCCCGGCTCTGCCTGTGACTATGAGCAGCTCCTCTCCAAGGCCGCTGACGCAAATATAAATATGCTTCGCGTCTGGGCCGGAGGTTACTACGAAAACGAGCAATTCTACGCCCTCTGTGACCGGCTGGGTATTATGGTCTGGCAGGACTTTATGTTCGCCAGCGATTACTACCCTGACCGCCGGTGGTTCCTCGATGAAGTCGAAAAAGAAGCACGCTCCATCGTCAAACGACTGCGAAACCACTGCTGCATTGCACTCTGGTGCGGCAACAATGAAATCGACTGGATGCATCACAAAGGTACCCTTGGAAAAGGTAAAAAATTCTACGGTAAATCCATCTATCACCGAATCCTGCCCCGCATCGTCGGCGAGCTTGACGGCGACCGTGACTATGTCCCCTCTACCCCCAGTGGCGACGACCCAGCCGGTCCCAACGACACGAACTCAGGCACAGTTCATCAGTGGGACGTATGGTCGGGCTTTGCTCCTGTCAACGCTTTCGTTTGTCCTGCCGACGAGATTCCAAGATTTGTCGCGGAGTTCGGTCTGCAGTCCCTGCCCGATGTCGAGACCGTCCGTGAATTCTGTTCAGACGCCACACTGCCGCGCCGGGCAAGCTGTTACGAGATTGAAAAGCACAACTATCAACCGGAGGGAAACAGCCGGCTGCATCGCTACGTCAGTGAGCTGTTCGGCTGCACCGATGACCTCCAACGACTCATCTATTTATCTCAACTGACACAGGCACGAGCCGCAAAACTCTGCGTCGAACACCTACGCGCACACAACTTCAGAAATTCAGGCGTCCTATTCCGCCAGTTCAACGACTCTTTCCCCGCAATAACTTTCTCGGCCCTCGACTTCACAGGCAGACCCAAAGCGCTTTATTACTATGCGAAACATTTCTTCTCGCCGTTGCTGGTCACTATCGTTCCTGAATTTGATAAGCAAAGAGCAGGTCACGCCAAACCCGCACCGCCTCTGTGTTCCCTCACTGCCGTCATCGTCAACGACAGCCCTGACTTTGTCTCAGGCCGGCTTATTTGCCGCCTAATCGACTTGTCGGGCAATATCCTGGACATGGCTCACTTCCCCCTTTCAATTTCACCTCACCGCCTGTCAAACTTCAAACTGCCAAAAACCTTTGTCTATCCCGAAAATCCCCATAACTCCGCTGTGCTGTGCCGTGTAGAAAAAAACGACCTTGTTGCCTGCGAAAACCTGTACTTTTACCTGCCCGATAAATACATCGATTGGCCGATTGTTCACATAACCCCCAAAATATCCCCCCTCGACTGCGGTCGCTGGAAGCTCTCCCTAAAGTCCGATACCATCGCTAAAGATGTTCAAATTCTCTGTCCCTCGGCAGCCCAATTCAGCGACAATTTCTTTGACCTTGTGCCTGCGGTAAGCCGAGCCGAACCGCCACAGCTTGAATTCAATGTGATAATTGATTGTTCCACCTCGCAGACAGGCCCACCTCCGTTTCGGCTCAATTGCGTCAACTCATCTTCTCCGTAGCGACTCGCAGAGCTTAACACCCTCTTATCCGGCGCGACTGACCGGCACACGGAAACAATTATCGTCCGCCCTGCAACATCATTTGCATCATCATCCGTTGATATTCCATCATACCATCCCCGCCCGGCTGGCCCGTTGCCGGTGATGAAGGCATACGACCAGGCATCCCGGGCAGCGGTATTCGCCTGCCTGTCCCCGTTCCCCACGCCTTGAACGCCAACCTCGTCTTCTTCTCCAGATTGCGAACCTCCGTGTAAGTCAAACGCATGTCTTCCGGCCAGTAAGCCAGCTTTGCAGGCACACGTTCCACAACAGAACCGTCAAAACTATACAGCATATCATAGTAATGCCGCTCATACATTCCCGCTGCTCCCGCCCAGTCGTTCACCGGCATAATGTCCACGACTACTGCACCCGTCGCGTAATCCACCTTCTCCGGTATCTTCGCTCCCTCCTCCTTCTGCTCGACCTTCGGCGGGGCCTCCTTGCCGATTACGTCCCCGCGCTTCACCCTGAACAATTCGCTGTACCAGTAACCAAGTGAATACTTTGAAACCTGCACATCCGCGCCCTTTTCCGCATCCTTCACTTCCACGGGGAAGAAATATATCTTCGACGGAACAGTCACCGGCTCGGTAACCTGCGAAAAACCTCCCCACAAAATCGCCTTATTCTTGAACGCCACGTCCTGCTCGTAAAACTGGTCCGTTCCAGCTACCGGATTAAACACCCCCAGGCGAATCCGATACCGGTATGTCTGTCGCGGCTCAACCGTATCGTCGTGCGCCCACAGCACTATCGACCCCTTGGCCTGCAAAAAGACCGTCTTATTGGCAAGCGATATCTTGTCAAAATCCTCGTAAATATCCGTATCGGTTATCGTCTTTGCGACCTTGGTGCTCTTCTCGACTCGTACGGTGTCCGCACGTCTGTCCGCTTCGGCACGACGTTCTGTCCGGGTGCTTCTGCCCTGTGTCTTCGTCGTCCCAGGTCCTCCGCCGGGTCCGCCTGGTGCGCCTGGTGCGCCTGATGCTCCTCCGTAAAGCGCCTGCAAATACGCCTGCTGGTCACCAAGACCGCTCGAAGCAGCCGGCGTCGTCGCCTTTGGCCGCCTATCAGTTCGTGTCCTATCGTCACGCTCCTGCTGACGCTGACCTTCCTTCTCAGCCGCATCCGCCGCTCGCGCCTCTCGCTTCTCCTGCAATTCCATCTCCTTATGCCTCTGTGCGTACTTCTTGTGCAGCGCAGGAGGAAACCACTGCTCGTCCGCCGATGCTATCTGATACCCCTCCGGCTGAAGCAAGCTCGCCTGTATCGCCGGCTCATTGAACTTCAGCAATCGAACCGTTATCCCCCCGGGCGGCAGCCGGTCCGAATCCTCGATAACCTCGAACAAATCTTGTTGCGGCTCCACGCGCACTCGCGGAACCGCTGTCCACGAACTCCAGCTCCCGTTCCCCAACAACTGCTGCCTCTCCAGCTCCACCGCCCCAAATACCGGTCTGGCCAAACACGGGTCACGCCATTGCTCATTCACCGTACTGCCTGAAAAACACTCCTCGAAAATTTTCTCCAGAACCGTCACATCAAACTTCCCCTCTACCGTTACCAAATCAATGTCGTTCGGCTCGTATGTCCCCTCCTGATTGTAGTTCTGTACTGTTATCGTCTCCATAGGTACGTATGCCACCGCTCTCATATGCTCAACCGCTACGTCCGTTATATCGCCAACCTGCGGAACACGGTACTTCTTTACCACGCTGGTCTTCACTGAAACCGGCATCGGCAGCACAAGATTAAAGTCCACTTCCCTCGCCGCCAGACCCATCAATGCAAGAAACTCGCTGGATTTGGCCCTGTATGGGTCCCTCGGCTTGGCCTGCCCTTCCAATCTTGTCCTGAGTTGCTCGGCCTGTTGGCTTATGTACGCGTCTATCTCGCTCGGTCGAAAACGCTTGTTCTGGTACTTTATGGCGTACGGATTCATCACCACGGTATATCCGACTATCCCCACAAACAAAACAACTGACAGTCCCAGCATCGCCTTCTCGATGTGCTGTTCAATAAAACTGCCTCCCGTTTTTCTCATAATTTCCTGCCCCGCAATCAAATTATAATACACATACCGTCTTACGGCGTCGTCTTCGTCTGCTGTAAGTCCTTCTTCACCATCTCCGGCTTCACCTCTTCGTATCCGCCCTTGTAAAACACGTATTCACATATCAAATCCAGCTCTACCACCGCGCCATCACCGTACCGAAACAAATTGTGCTCGCTGTCATCGGCGTCAACTGACCTGACCTTGCTTTCCAAAATTGTAATTTGGTTGTGCTTGAGCGTCCTCGGTTTCTGGTCGTTCGAGTATCCTGCGAACTCGCGCTCCTTTACGCTGCAAAGCTCCCGCATAAAGGGGAGAACCTTCTCGGCCCCAACAAGAACAACCAGATTAAAATGGACCACGTCGTTCTCCGCGTTGCTCAGCCGGCCCGTCGGCGACTCTGTAAGCTGGTCTTTAGCCGCTAAAATATAAACAGGCCTGTCTGTCGCCGGCCTCGATGCCCCCCTCATCGCACCCCTTATCGTCCCCGCCATTGCCATCCTCTTGCTTGGCGCCGAAAAACTCAACGTCACAAGCCGTTTCACCGGTGAACTATACACATTCCTCGACCCAACATTCATCACCTTTATCGTATCCACTACGTCCTCAGTAATCCAGTACCCTACCTGCCAGTACCAGCAGTCCTTTATTCCCGCCTCCATCGTCGATGCCTTGTAATTCTCCCAAAAATCATAACCCGCCAAATCCGATGGATTCACGTAAACACACGCTGACCGGGCCTTCTCCTGACAAAGTCCGTCTATTATTTTTCCTTCTGAACCGCTCATACTTGATAGAGACGTCCCTCTTCTTGCCCCGGGCCTGCCCCCAGACGACCTCTGCAAGGCCTCATCAATCTCTGCCTGCGAGGGGCAATCTCGACCGTTGACATCCTTAATCAGCCCTTCTACCACGCTACGAAACTGCTTTGCGAATTCGCCGAAAATCGACATCGACGTATCCTTCGGCTGAGGAAAAATCTTATAGCTCAATAATCCCCGCTGCGTCGTTTGAATCGCAAGCAGCTCAATCTGATTGACGTCTCTTTCAAACTCCTGCTGATAGCGCTTTTCTATCTCCACCTGCCCTGTGGGAACGGCGCTGTCCGCAAGCGACCGAACCTGATTGCCGATTGAAACGCTCTCCTTCTCCGCCTTCTGTTTGAAGCTCCTGCCCATAGCAATTGCTACTATCAGGACAAGCACTCCGGCTGCCAATATACTCAACGGCAACAACAATGATGAATATGACTTGATAAATCCTAACTTACGCAATATCTCACTGAACTTAGGTACTTCCATTTTCAACTCACCAATCTAAAATGGTACTATCCTGTTTCGCTATGCCCTCTTCGACACCGGCCTTTGCCGACATCGCCCTTCCCCTCATTAATATTCCACATCTTTTGTCTTGTCGCTCTTTTCGGGCTTGGGCTTCTTTGGTGCCGCCGGCGCCGCTCTGGGCGCTGACTCAGGAACACTCTCCGTCGCCGGTGCTACCCCCACCGATGCCGCCGAGGCCGCCCCGGCCGGCTTCGGCGCCTCTTTCCATCTGAACTTCGCGTTTAGTATGAACCAGTGGTCATTAATCTCGTATGTCGCATTCCCGGCCCGGTCCACTTTCTTCTTGCCCGTCTCATCCATCGCTGCCACCCTGCTGATAACCTCCTTTGTCATCGGGTCAACCAGTATCTGTTCGCCCTGCTGTCCATCAACCCTCGACGCCGCTGTGCCTTTAACCCCCACCCCGCGCGGCAGCTCACCGACCAAATCCACCTCGCCCGTTTTCAGGTCGAAATGCCTCCTCTCCGTCTTCTTGTAAAGCTCAAACGGACTGTTGCCGTCAAAAAAAGCCAGTTTATCAAGGTTCAGCAGACGGGTCACCATTCCCCACCTCGTCTCATCATTCTGCACCCCCGCAGGGTCCATCAGCTCTTCTATGTTCTTATATGGGCTGTATCCCGCTATCGTAACCACAAAACCCGCCTCTGCCGCTGCGGCGGTAGGTTCTGCCCCGGGCGCCCCAGGTGCACCTCCCATCCCAGGAGGCGGCGCAAACCTGCCACCCTGTCCTCCGTATATAGCCCGCATCATCGCCGCCTGCTCCTCCATCATATTAGAACTCCCGGCGACACCCTCTGTCGTCCCGGCAGTACCACGCTCGAAATCCGACATCCCGAACTCCGCGTTCTCAAGGTCGTTCGTAAAATAAACCGACATACCCGTTACAAATATCTGCTTACGCTCCTTCCGCTCCCGATACTTCTCCATTATCGTTCCGACGTCCTTGCCCGCAAATGCCTTGTACAGTTCCGCCTGCACCGGGTTGTTCTTCTCGTTGGGAAGCACGGATATTATTGTCTGATACAGCAGCGGAACTACCTGGCGGTATTTGAATATATCAAAATGCTTTTGTATCGACGCCTCATAACCCGCCGACTTGCTCTGTTCGGCCTGCAGCTCGTTCTCAACTCGCCTGGCGCTGTCGATTACCGCCTTGACGCTCTGCCTTGTCTGACGCCTGCTGTTGTATCCGGTCCTGTCCACCACCGTCCTCGCAAGCGCTAAAACCGACGCAACCAACACCAAGCTGGCCGCTGCTATAAAAAACTTCGACTTCGCCGACCACGCCATTGACCTCGCTATATTCCTCGGCAGCAGATTGCTCTCTATCCTGCCCAAACCAAGCGACTGCAATCCCAGACCATATACTATCCCGAAATCACAAACGCTCTCATGGAACTTCGCCGCCGACACCGCTGGATTCAACGCCAAACGCTTGAACGAATCAGGCCTCTCTATCGGTATCTGCAAACTCTGCTGCAAATACTGAAGCAGTCCGCGCATCTTCGTCCCGCCGCCAAACGCCACAATCTTCGTCAGCTTCGTATTTGGATTCGACCCCGTAAAAAATCCCAGCGAACGCTGTATCTCAGACGCAAGGTCCGCAAACACCGGCTTCATCGCCTGCAAAATCTGCCTGGCGTACTTGCTCATCGGAGCCGTTCGTTTCAGCTTCTCGGCCTTTTCGAAACTCAGCTTGAACGTATCCGCAATCGCCTTCGTAAAAGGGTTGCCGCCCATCGGTATCGTCCTCTGCCACACCGCCGACTTTGTGCATACCACAAGGTCCGTGCTCTCCGCGCCGATGTTGATTACAACCGTCGCCTGCGTATCCGACCTCACCAGCTCAGGCCGGTCGTACAATAAATAATTATACAGCGCCATCGGCGCTATCTGGACATAACCGACCTGAATATTCTCCCTGCCGAAATGCTCCAATTCGCCCGCCACAACGTCGTTCTTGATTGCAAATATCCCTACCCTCGCCTCAGGATTACCCGGCTCGCTCATCAACTGCCAGTCCCACTGTACGTCGTTGATGTCAAACGGTATCTGCTGACTTGCCTCAAACTTCACTATTTCAGGTATCCGCTTCTCCTCCACAGGCGGCAAATTCACAAATCGCGCAAAACTGTTCTGGCTCGGTACCGATACAATCACATCGTCCTTGCTCAAATCGTTCCGGCTGACAAACTGACGTAAACTCAACGCAATCAGCTCGTCTCTCTCCGTATCCTTCACCCCCGTCCCCGTCAGGATTTTCCCGTGAGGTATGTTCTCAAAGCCCGTAACCTCAAGCGTCCCCGACTCATTGCTCAGCCGAAGCGCCTTGAGCGAATCGTTGCCTAAGTCAATCGCCCAAACCGAACCTGTTCTTTCCGCCATATCAAACCTCCCGTTCTGCCGTCCTAAGCAGAACTCACTGGTCTTGTAATCGCGCCAAAACGCTCCTATTATAACATATTATGAGAACTTTTGCCATAGAAACCCTCGGCTGTAAAGTAAATCAATATGAAAACCAGCAGATTCGGCAGTTTCTCGAATCCCTCGGCCTGACCACTGCCGAACCTTCCGAAAAACCCGACCTGATTATGGTTTACACCTGCTGTGTGACTCATACTGCTTCTGCGAAAAGCCGACAATGCATCCATCGTGTGCAAAGTCATAATCCTGCTGCTTTTACCGTTGTCTGCGGCTGTCTGCCGGTTATGAAAAACGGTGAATTGACCGCTGAATCCGGCAAGGACATCCACTTTGTAAAAGACCGCAATAACCTCGCAACAATAATACAGAAAATTGTGTCTTCGGGTTCAATTAAGCCGGCTTCCGAACTACATAAGCCCAGTAACAACCCCGATTTGGCTATTAAAACACATAATCACATTGAAAGCAAGGACAAATCCGCTTTCCCCAACTTTCCTAAATTGCCGCAATTAACATCCTTCAAGGGACCAATCAAGGCCTTTCTCAAAGTTCAGGATGGCTGCGACGGCCCCTGTACCTATTGCATCGTGCCCAAAGTCAGACCCCAAATCCACAGTAAGCCCATTCTACAAATCCTTGAGGAGGCAAAGTCCCTCGTCCAAACTGCCACCGTCCTCATCGAAGACACCGACCCGCCTTCCGGCCGTTGTGAACGCTATTTTATTGTCTCCCTCACCACAAAAACGCAAAGTCACGAAGAAAAACAAAATAAATTAGTGTCTTGGTATCTTTATGGTAAAAATGAGATTGTGAAGGTGAGAATAACAGCTAACGGCCCGAAGGGCGCGGTTGGAGAGAAATAAAAGTTTCGCCGCAAAATTCTTAACCCGTATCGCAAACCTTCTCCAGGAACCAAAAAAGCTCATGACATAGATTATTTTGCAGTGGCTGGGTACCGTTTTTGAATTTATCTAATTTCGTGAAGTTAATTTAGTTTCTGTTGATTCTGTTCTTTATAATTTGCGGTTCGATTTCATCGCCTGGAAAGATATACAGGTGATAATGGTCGTTTCCGGTAAGTCCATCAGAACTAATATCATTGAGATCTCCATAGCAAATTATAACTTGGTAACTGCCGGGATGGACTTCAATCCTTAATGCCTTGGCAAAGTCGTCTGTGCAACCTGCAACCATGATTCTTCCGGTTTCGATTCGCATACTGCACTTGTTGATATGGTCCCATTGGTCCCTTTCTATGTTTGGTTCCTTGTCATGAATCTCAATGGTAACAGGAACGGTCATATTCCTTGCTGTTCCAACTGCTATTCCAAAAGGGCTAATGGCAAGTAACATATCAGCCGCTTGTTGTGTCCAGTGTTCTCCGCCGACACCTTTACCTATCTCATCATCTTGGAGATAGAACTGATTATAGTCAGCAAACAATTCTAAATCGTACTTTTCCATTTTACATTTCAATGGATTTAGAATCTTGATTAACGTCTGATATTTGTGCAGATTTGATAGGTGTTTGCGTGACAGGTTGGGTAACTTCGACAATTTTTATTGGCAATTTCTCTGTGACCTCTGTGTGCTCTGTGGCTAAAAAATTCTCTTTATTCTCAGTGGCTATTAGTTCAGCGACTTTTTTATAGTCCTCTGCGCCGTGGCAGGAGGGGTCATATTCGAAAATGGTTTTGCCGTAGCTGGGTGCTTCGGCCAACGTGATATTTCGCCGGACACTGACGGGCAGAATCTGTGCCGCCGACCAGGCACAATCCGTGTTGCGGGCGTTTGCGAGGAAGCTTTCGATATCGGCCTTGACCTCGTTGGGTAGCGACGCACGACTCTCGAACATACAAAGCAAGACCCACTTTACCTTCAGGGCGGGATTAATTCGCTTATTCACAAGCGAGACCGTCTGCAATAATTTGCCTAAACCCTGCAACGCAAGGAAGTGCGGCTGAAGCGGTATTATTATTTCATTGGCGGCTGCGAGTGCGTTTAACGTAAGCAATCCCAGCGACGGCGCACAATCAATCAGTACATAATCAAACTTGTCATCGAGTCCCGAGAGCGCCTCGCGCAGGATAATCTCTCTGCCGACTACGCTGACTAATTCTGATTCCGCTCCGACGAGGTCGATATTGGCAGGCAGCAGCCACAGGTTTGGCCGGGCTGCCATTATTTCCCCTTCGACGCTTGCCGACTGCGTAAGAACCTTATACACCCCGCCCGTCACGGCCTCAGAGTCAACGCCTAAATGCGTCGTCAGATGCGCCTGTGGGTCAAGGTCGATTGCGAGAACCTTTGCGCCCTGATTCGCAAGGGCGGCGGCAATATTGACCACGCTTGTGGTCTTGCCCACCCCTCCCTTCTGGTTTAATACCGCAATCTTCCTCATAATCCCGTCTTGTCGTCCTTGCCTGCCGAACCGCTGCCGACTTTGGCCTGATTTTTTTTCAGCACCGCATCCAGGACCCCGTTGACAAACGCCGACGATTTTTCGGTGCTGTATTTTTTCGCAAGCTCTATCGCCTCGTTTATCGTAACCTTGGCCGGTATATCCGGGCAAAAATTCAACTGATAAACCGACAGCCGAAGGATGCTCCTGTCAACCATCGACAGCCGCGACAACTGCCACTTTATTATTGAAGAGGTAATCTGCTCATCGCAGACGGCCTTTTTCTCCCACGTCCCCCTTGTCCACTCGCGGGCAAGCTTGCGGACAAATTCATCGGTAGAGTTCTCGGCGAAGAACCCGTCCAAATCCTCAAGTATGACGGTACCCTGGACGTCCAATTGATACAGCGCCTGCATAGCAAGCTCTCTCGCCCTTGTGCGTCTGTCCACTGCCCCGCCTTTCAAAGAACGATTGCCGATTGCTTTTAAGTCGTTACCGCCCAGGTCAAATCTGGCCCATCACGCTGACCATTTCCATCGCCGTAAGCGCCGCGTCTGCACCTGCGTTGCCGCGTTTTGTCCCCGCCCTATCGACCGCATCTTCAAGCGTCTCGCAGGTAAGAACGCCGAACACCGCAGGAACTTCGCAATCATAATTGATTTGTCCGATGCCCCTTACCACCTGCTGGCAGACGTAATCGTAATGCTGCGTCTGTCCCCGTATCACGGCGCCCAGACAAATCACCGCGGCGAACTTGCCGCTGGTTGCCAGCTTCTTTGCCGCCATTGTTATCTCGCACGCACCCGGCACCCATACGACCGTTACCTGCTCATCGCCTGCGCCGTGGCGCTTGAGGCAATCTATCGCGCCGGAAAGCAATCGCGATGTTATGAACTCGTTAAACCTGCTGACAACAACCGCGTACTTGCCCTTGCCTGCCGTCAGTTGACCCTTTATCTCTTTACTCATTGTCCTGTCTCTCCAAAAACACGCTGCGAAAAAAAACAATCCAGTCGCGGGCGACTGTTTTTCTATCCCCGACCGTGTCAATACATTATAAGACCATCACCACCCTTTTTCCAGAAAAACACCGATGCCGGCCCGGCTCTGCACGTCACAATGTTAATTTAAGCTGCGTCATTATAAGAATTTACAGCCGATAATGCCAGTTAAATATCTGCTCGACTCCAGGCCTTTTTGACCGTCCAAAAAACTGCTAACCCGTCCTCGTTTGACTGGCGATAAGCCCTTTGGGCGCGTCCTTTGTGCGCGCACGGATAGTAATCGGTGTAATCTGAAATCGGACAGGGTGCTATGGTCTTTGATGATATGACATTCGGGCCTTACGACAACAGCGAGCACAAAGCGCAAAGGGCCTTTGAACTTTACGAAGACGGCAAAATCTCACAGGCACTGGTCGAGCTTGACGCAGCCCTCGAAGCAAATCCTTCAAGCTCCCCGCTGCATTTCAATAAGGCCCTTGCCCTCGATTCGATAAGCAAATTCGAGGAAGCCACAGCCGAGTACGAAACCGCCCTTGCTCTTAATCCCGTCGATTTGGAAATCTTAAATTCGCTCGCCGTCGATTACACCCGCACGGGCCGATACGACCAGGCCATTGCGACCTTCGAACACATCCAGCAGATTGACCCATCCTTTGAGCCGGCCTATTGCAATCGCATTATAACCTATACCGAAATGGGACTGCACGAGCAGGCAGAGCAGATGTTTTACCTCGCCCAGCAGATAAATCCCGACTGCGCATTATGCTATTACAATATCGGCAACAGCTTATTCAGCCGGGGACAATACAAAAGAGCCATCCACTGCTGGGTCAGAACCTGCCAGCTCGAGCCGAGCCATCCCCAAATAAACTACCGCATCGCCCAGGCACTCTGGGCCGAAGGCGAGCTTGAACGAGCAAGAGAGCACTTCCTCAAAGAGCTTCGCATCAATCCCGGCGATATCGACGTTATAATCGACTTCGGCCTGTTCCTCCTCGAATCCGGCAATATCGAATCGGCAAAGGAAAAATTCAACCGAGCACTTGAGCTGAAACCCGATTCCGCAGTTGCATTATTCTACCTCGGTGAAATCGCCTTTGATAACGCCGACCATAAACACGCAGTCGAATTTTACAAACAGGCAATCGAAAGCGACGGCTCTCTTACAGGCCCGCGGTATCGCCTGGCACAACTCGCCTTGAACCAGGGCGATAAGCCAAAGGCCGAAAGTTACCTGACTTCGGAAGTTAAACTTGCTCCCGAAGACGCCGACATCCTGGTCTCGATGGCGTCAATGTTTCTTTCGGCCTGCAAACACACCCCTTCTTCCGACCCCGACTGCCCCCAGCTCGATTTTGCCACCCACTGCCTCTTGCGAGCGGTCGATATCAATTCCTCTCACACCGCTGCTCACTATTATCTTGGCCTTACCGCCGCCCTGCGCGGCGACCTCGATGATGCCGCCGAGTTCTTCTCACACGCACTCGATATCGACCCGAAATACGTCCCTGCCTTGCGCGATTCCGCAATCGTCTATTTGAGGTTGGGCAAGCTCCGCCCCGCCGCCGACAAAATTAATAAAGCACTCTGCCTCTCGCCCGCCGAGCCCAACCTAAAATCCCTTCGCCGAAATATCCGCTGCCGTCTTGCGTTTCACTGGCTCATCGACCTCTTTTCTCGATTTAAGCCATAACTACCGGCCACGTTCTCTCCTCCACAGAATTGTGTCATTTGGCCTGCTCACACGATTGACCACCGAGAAACCCTTTGCAAACTGGAGCAAAATCCGTTATTTTGTCGCTCGCGGGCCGAGTGGCGGAATGGCAGACGCTGGGGACTTAAAATCCCCTGCTCGTAATCGGGCGTATGGGTTCGAATCCCATCTCGGCCACTGTTGTGCCCGTAAGCACAGGGCAACGATACAAACGATTTGCCGAAATGGAAACAGGAGCCGGATATGGCCAAAAAAAAACCGAAACTGGCGGACGTAAGAGAACCGAACCTCTTCCGTGAGACCTTTCCATACACCGAATTCCCGAAGGTCGTCTTCGACTCGAAGAAAGTCCCCTACAACATCCCCGATGATATTTGGGTGACGGACACGACATTCCGTGACGGCCAGCAGGCAAGACCGCCTTATACGCCCCAGCAGGTCCTCAAAATTTACGACATCCTGCACAAGATTGACGGCGACACAGGGCTCATTCGCCAGTGCGAGTTCTTTCTGTATTCGCAAAAGGACAGACGCGCAGTTGAGTTATGCAAAGAGCGCGGCTACAAGTACCCGGAAATCACCGGGTGGATTCGCGCCGTCGCCGAGGACTTCAAGCTCGTTAAGCAAATGGGCCTTGCCGAAACCGGAATCCTGACAAGCGCCAGCGACTATCACATATTTTTGAAGCTGCGAAAGACCCGCGAGCAGGCATTGGCCTCCTATATCGAAATCGCAAAAGCCGCACTCGACAACGGGGTCATCCCGCGATGCCACTTTGAAGACGTAACCAGGGCCGATTACAACGGCTTTGTCTTGCCCTTTTCCGCGGAGCTGATGAAATTATCCGAACAGTATAAAAAGCCGGTCAAGATTCGTCTGTGCGATACGCTCGGTTTCGGCCTGCCCTGGCCCGGTGCGGCCCTACCTCGAAGCATTCCACGACTCATTCAGGGGCTTCGACAAATCGGCGTCCCGGGCGAATCGCTCGAATGGCACGGCCACAACGACCTGCATAAAGTCCAGGTTAACGCCGCCACCGCCTGGCTCTACGGCTGCTGCGCCGCCAATAGCTCCATATTCGGCGTGGGTGAGCGAACCGGAAATCCCCCGCTCGAAGCTATGGTCGTCGAGCACGCTCAAATCAAGGGTATGAAGCCGGGCGTCAACTACTCAGCCGTCACAGAACTTGCCGAGTACGCCGAAAAAGAGCTTGGCTTTCAAATCCCCGCCAATTATCCTCTCGTCGGCAGGGACTTCAACGTCACCCGCGCAGGAATCCACGCCGACGGCCTGTTGAAGGATGAAGAGATTTATAATTGCTTCGATACTGAGAAACTGCTCAAACGCCCAGTAACCGTCGCAATAACCGACAAGACCGGCGCAGCAGGCATCAAACACTGGATTGAGGCCAGATACCAAATTGAAATCGCCAAACACGACCCGCGCGTAGTCAAAATAAAGGACCGAATAAGCGCCGAGTATGCCGCCGACCGCGCCTCGGCTATATCCGATGACGAGATGCTCGCCTGGATGAAGGACGCCTTCGGCGACGATTTGCCGCCATTGAGGTGAAGTAATTGCCGGGAAAAAGGATTAAAGCAGTATTGTTCGACCTCGGAGAGACCTTGCTCAACTTCGGCAGGGTCAACACAACCGGCGTATTCCGACAAAGTGCACGGCTTACATACGACTTTTTACAAAGCTGCTCCCAGCCGGTCGGCAATTTCACCTGTTATTGCTGGCGAAACCTTATTGATATCCGCGTCAGATGCCTCTGGGCGGATATCACCGGCAGGGACTTCGATGCACTTTCACTTCTGAAAAAGGCCGGCACAAAAAGGGGCTTTGAACTCACCGACCAGCAATGGCGACAGCTCGGCTGGCTCTGGTACGAACCGCTCAGCAAACTCGCCAAAATCGAACCGACGCTGAAAGAAACTTTGGCAAAACTGAAAGAGATGGGGCTGAAACTCGGCATCCTCTCCAACACTTTCATTAGCGCCGGCTCACTTGACAGACACCTTGCCCAATTAGGCATACTGGACTTTTTTCCGTTCCGGCTGTATTCTTATCAGTACGATTTCCGAAAACCTGATACCCGAATCTTCCAGGCAGCCGCTGAAAAAATGAACGAAATGCTCGAAAATATTCTGTTCGTCGGCGACCGAATCGATAAAGATATCAGGCCCGCCCGCAAGGCCGGTATGCAGGCGGTTCTTAAATCCGCCTACACCAACCAGGGCAGCAAATCGCTTCAGGGCGTCCCGACAATAAACCTGATTGCCGAGCTGCCCGTCCTGGTCGATACAATCAATACCGGTATGGAATCGCCCGTCTCTGTTTGACAACATTCCAAAAACAGGGTAAGAGGTAATAAATGAGCAAACCGGACACAACTTTTCAAAAGTGCATCAATCCCGACTGCGGGGCGGAGTTTGACGTTAGCGAGGTCATTTTCAAATGCCCCAAATGCGGCGAGCTTTTAGATGCGCAATATAACTGGGACAAAATAGAAGTCCCAAAGAAACTAAGCGACTTCGGCAAACGCTGGGCAAACAGAAACAGCCCCCTCGATTTGTCCGGCGTCTGGCGATTCCGCGAGCTACTCAACTTTTGCGACGACAAATACAAGGTATCCATCGCCGAAGGCCAGACAATCCTCCAGCAAAACGATGCCGTTGCAAACTACGTCGATATGAAGCAGGGCTGTCTCTATCTCCAGTACGAAGGTCTCAATCCGTCCGGCTCATTCAAAGATAACGGTATGGCCGCGGCGTTCAGCCACGCCAAGATGGTCGGCGCACAATCAAGCGCCTGCGCCTCGACGGGCAACACCTCAGCGTCGGTGGCGCTTTATGCCCACAGTTGCGGCCTCAAATGCACCGTCTTTATCGGCTCAGGACGCATCGCCTTCGGCAAACTCGCCCAGGCGATGGATTACGGCGCTCAGACGATTCAGATACAAGGCGACTTCGATGACTGTATGCGGCAGGTACAGGACGTCTGCACCAAACTGGGACTGTATCTGTTGAATTCTCTCAATCCCTTCCGCTTAGAAGGCCAGAAAACCATAATGTACCGCATCATCGAAGGCCTTGACTGGAATGTCCCCGACTGGATTATCGTCCCCGGCGGCAACCTCGGCAACTCAAGCGCTTTCGGTAAGGCATTCCTCGAACTAAAGCAGCTCGGCTTAATCAGAAAAATACCTCGAATGGCGATTATCAACGCAAAAGGCGCAGATACCCTCACCGACCTGGTCAACAATAAAAAACTGCTCTGGAACAACGGCAACGTCAACCGGAAAATCATCGATGATTTCTACGCTGACCTGACGGCCCGCAACTTCTCGCCGCACACCTGTGCATCGGCGATTGAAATCTCCCGCCCCGTCAATCTGAAAAAATGTCTGCGGGCAATCAATATATGCAACGGCGTTGTTCGTGCAGTCACCGACCAGGAAATCTGCGATGCAAAGGCAATCATCGGCAAATTCGGCCTGGGCTGCGAACCCGCCTCAGCCGCCTCGGTGGCCGGTCTGAAACTGCTGCGGGCCGAGGGAGTCATCGAAGCCGAGAGCAGAGTCGCCTGCGTCCTGACAGGCCACGCACTAAAAGACCCCAACGTCACCGTCAGCTACCATAAGGAAAAGCAGGGCGAGTTCAGCAACCCGCCAATCGAAGCACCGAATGATTTTGACCGGATAATCAAGCTTATAAAATAGCTATTCTGGTGCTTGTGAAAGAGCATACGGGTAAAGAATGGATTCTCGGATTAAAACGGTTTTGGTAGCTTTTTGTCCTGGATGGGCAGGCAAATGGATTTGACTTGCTGTCGCTGGAAGGCATTTCTGGTTGTCCTTGTTACATGGGCGGCCGTTTATCTGCCTGGGCTGGGAAAGCCGGAATTCAAGGGCGAGGAAGGTCGCAGAGTTCTGCCTGCGGTCGAAATGCTCAAGACCGGTAATTGGGTGGTGCCTCGCATTGGGGGCCAGGATTACTATAATAAGCCGCCGGGAATCAACTGGCTCGTCGCCGCCTCCTTTGTGTTGACCGGCGAGCAATCGGAACTTTCGGCACGCCTGCCCTCGGCGGTCTTTGTCCTGATTTTTGTAGCCCTGCTGCTCTGGATGCCCGCCTCGCCGAAGACGGCAAGTCGAGGCGGGCCGAGCCCCTGGTTAAGCGTTGAGGCACGTTTTATTTCCGCAATTATTTTTCTGACCAACATAGCGGTGATAGAAAAAGGCCGCCTGATTGAAATAGAAGCGGTCTATATATCCCTTACCGGCATTGCAACTCTGTTGTGGCTGAATAGCTGGTCCGCGAACAGTTCAAAGTGGCTGCTCTGGCTTGCACCTTCGATTGTGCTGGGCTTCGGAATGCTTGTCAAGGGTCCTTTTATTCTCATATTCTTTTACAGCGTTGTGGTTTCGGTCCTGTGGTATTCCAGGAGACCAAAGGATTTATTGGCAATTCAGCATCTTGTTGGACTGAGCGTCGTTTTGCTTATGGCCCTCGGGTGGTTCTATCTTGCATCCCAGCAGACATCGGGTTCAAAGATGACGGGGCAAATGAGCGGTCAGTTGCTGACGCGTATTATCAGAAAACCAGACGTTATTTATTGGGGCAGGAACGTTGCAAGGTCATTCACAAACTTCCTTCCGTGGTTGGTGTTCATACCGATGCTGTGGGATAAGAAATTGACCTCCCAGATTGAACAGGCGTACTGGACGCTTTTCCGCGGCTGCCAGCTGGGACTGGTAACTGGTTTTGTTGTGATTAACCTGATGCCTGGAATGGAGTCTCGCTATTCTATGCCCGTTATCCCCCTGGCAAGCGTTTTGCTGGGCTGGATGTTATCACTTCGCAAGGAACTTTGCTCGTCGGAACAATTGTGGAAGAACATCCTGTTGGCGTGTTTCCTGGCGTCGTGTTTAACTGCGGCGGCAGGTCTGATATTCGTGACAAGGACGCTGATTGCTTTTGTTGTCCTGGCACTGGCGATTTGTGCAACGGCCATCGTTTTTTGGAAACGCAATGCGATTAAATACCCTCCCCTGCTTTCCCTTGTTACTGCCGTGTTCGTTGTCGTCGCAATGTTGCAGTATTCGTGCTTTGGCCTCGAGCTTGTCACGGCAAACGAAAAACGCCGGCCTGCGGCGATGAATGTGAATAGAATTGTTCCTGCAGGACAGACATTGTATATACTTAAACCCGGAAACCAGCTAAATCCCGTCATCTTCTACATTCAGCCGCCCATCAGTTACGTGCTCGACGCCAACGACGTCAATGACAATATGCACTATTTGTTATTGAAGAACGCCGATTTGAAGGCGCTCAAGGCAGAGGGGAAAATTTCCAAACGGCCAGGTGCGGTGCTCTATGAGTTCACGGACGACATCCAGGGGCAATATCGGCTGGTGCAACTGGACTATCCGCGCGATTAACTCTAATGCAATTGCGGCAGCGGTTCGGGAACCTCGTCTATGACTCCCGCCTGTTTAAGCAGCATCGCCAGCTCACCCATATTACTATCTATGTATGTCAATAACGCCGGGTTGCCTTTCGGACTCCAGCCGTAGCGCTTTAGCTCGCTTATAACTAAATCGGGGCCTTTTTTCTGCACTAACAGCCGATATGCAGCAATCACCCCGCCTGTTCTTTGTGTTCCCGCGGCGCAGTGAACAAGAACTGGCGTTCCTTTTTTCACCGCCTGGGCTATTGAGATTACTGCAATGGCATAATTGTTGACGTCGCCCGTGCCATTTCCTCGCAGGGGCAAATTGACGACCTGTATGCCGAGTTCGCCGCAGCTTCGTCTCTCGGCCCGCTGGTCGGAATTATTCGGGTCATCGGCCGTGAGGTCAATCACCACTTTGATATCGTACTCGACGAGTACCTTCTTCACAAGCGACGCCGAGATTTGCCCGCTGCGGTAAATTCGTCCCTGCTCCACCACGCCAAAGCGCTTGGGGATAAAGCGCTCTTCAAGAACGCTCCTCCATACCCCGATACCCGCCGCAACCAGGACCGCCAGGCCCACGGCAAGCAACCACCTGCTTCTGCTCCTTGCACGCGACTGAGCCTGCGAAACTTCAATAGTCATTAAATTGCCCGCCTACCATTTGGTTTTATCTGAACAAACCTTGGATAAATCTTGTCTCGGCATCTACAAGTGGTTCATTCTTAATCTTCTCTGCTGTTTCCAGAATCTGCTCGACCCCGCCCGGTACCGGCTGGGACTGCCGGCCCCTGACAATCCATACCGCAACCAGCATTGCAGACCTCGATTCGCCGCTCCCGTCGTGCACAAGAATGGGGACGTTTTCCTTTTCGTTCATTATATCGAGAAATCGCTCCTGCATATTCGCATCGGGGAAATGCCCGGGGACATTTATGTCTCTATCTAACGGCATCTCGAAGTATTTTACGCCGTTGCTGCGCACCCAGGTTATCTCTTCGTTGTGCCAGTTTTTCTCGCGGTGCTCGGCGGGCGAGCGCAGGTTGATGATTGTGCCGATATGATATTTGTAAAGCAGCCGTGCATAATCCATCCCCCTCGGCTGTCCTGATGTATAAAGCACTCCTTCCTGGATAATATTGAAGTTCTTGATGTGAAAATGCCTGACCAACAACACCGCCGCCGCTATTAGCAGGGCGATAACCACAAATCCCCGTAGTGGACTTTTCTTCTTCACTTCTAATCCGCCGTCAAAGTGTCCCTTCGGTGTATCTTTCGCACCGAATAAATCTTCTTATTTGATGACTCGAAATATACCCTGCTTATCATTTCGCCGATAAGCCCGGTCGCAATGAATATCGCGCCGACCAGCAGCAATACCGCCGCTAATCCCGCCATTGGCCCGTGCGCGACGAATATCGGAACTTTATAATAAAACTTGTCGAACAGGACATACGCTGCCATTAAAAAACTGGCGCCGATGCACCACATCGCCGCCCGGCCGAAAAAATGCAGCGGCCTTGTGATATACTCAAGCAGAAATCGCAGCGTAATCAAATCGAACACTACACGAAACGTCCTGCCCAGCCCATAGTTGCTCGAGCCGGATTGCCTGACGATATTCGTTATCGGTATCTCGACAATCTTTACCCCGCTTGCCGCCAGAAGAGCCGGTATAAACCGATGCATCTCGCCGTATAGATGCAACTGCTCAATCACGTCCCGTCTGTACGCCTTGAACGTCGTGCCGAAATCATGAATCTCGACCCCGCTTATCTTCGAGGCAATCCAGTTCGCGGCCCTGCTCGGTATCTTTCGCATAACCAGGTTATCGACACGCTGTTTCCGCCAGCCGCTGACGACGTCAAAGCCCTCATTAATCTTTTCCAGGAAATTCGGTATCTCCTCAGGCAGATGCTGCAGGTCCCCGTCCATCGAAATGATGATTTGACCCCTCGCCGTGTCAAATCCAGCCGCAAGAGCGGGCGTCTGTCCAAAATTCCGCCTAAGCTCCACCACAACCACCTTGCTGTCCTTTGCTGCGATTTCTTTCAGCAGCTCCAGGGTATTATCTGAGCTACCGTCATCGACAAATATAAGCTCGTAGTATAAACCTGTCCCCGTCATCGTCCTGGCAAGCCGGCTGTATAGCTCTACTACAACCGCTGATTCATTGTATAACGGCACGACAACCGAGCACTCAATTGTTGGCTTAACGAAGCTCACCATAATGTACTAATTTAATACCTGCTTCTTTGAAAAACTGTTTTGTCTTTTCACTGCAAAGCGCCTCAAGCTCAGCTTCGCGCTGATTTACCAGCCGGGTTTGGCTCGCATCCAAATCATAAATATATCCCGGATGCGTCATCACCTCCGCCGTCCGGTATGGATTATACAGCGAAACCGCCCTAAAGAAATTGATATTTATCTTCCCCGTGTGCGCAACGCCGTAAAGTGCATCCGTCTTAAAGAATCCCTTGTCCTGCCACCGATTTACCTTCGCCATTATCCGAACAATGGTTGCCCGCGTCCTGCCCTGGGCATCGCTCATTGGCCAGGGACTGCTCGAAACCCGCTCTGGCTCATAACAGAATCGTATCGCGGGTATCCCAAATTGTTTTGCCAGCCGACACACAATCCGAAAAATAGCAGGGAATGAATGTATATGCTTGTGTGAATCCAAATGTGTCGGCTTTATCCCCCTGTCAATAACCCACTGAATCTGCGCCGACAATTCCGCCTCAATCGCCGCCCGCACCTTCCCCCTTAACGCCGCTCTAATCGCCAGTTTACCGGCTGATAACGCAAACTTGCCGTCGCTGTCGAGCATACATTTCACATCCTCTTCTTTTGAAACAGGCCGACCCTCTGTCAGATTAAGATGAATCCCCACGCCAAAATTTGCCAGCCCCCTCGCCGACTCCACCGCCTGCTCCGCAGCAAGCATATTGACCATAATCGTTCCGCTCGTCAGCACACCCTTGCAGTGCGCCTCGACTATCCCCTTATTAACACCCTCACAAATCCCAAAATCATCGGCATTTATGATAAGCCGTTTCTCCATCGCGGATGAGTTTAAGTCAGACACCCACACTGGTCAAGTTTTGTTTAATCCATATTGGCGTGGACAAATGACCAGATAAGAAATCCGGCGGAAAAAGCGAGGCAGCCGATAAGGTGCAGGAAAATCGTTATTGCGCTTGCGCGATGCTGCGTTCGGCCGGGCGTGGACAAATCCTGCTCGTTCGCAAAAGTTATCGCAGCAATCGCAACAGGCAAACCAAACAGGTAATAAAGCAGGCTAGGCCAGAGCATAATCCGGCTGATAAAAACCGACACAACTGCAACGACAAATGTCACTATAACCGCAATTCGATAAATCCAGACGCCTGCACCGACCCCGAAATGGACTAACAATGTCTTCTTATTCACAGCAGCATCGGCGGACAAATCCGGAAACTCATTTACGAAAATAACGAGGAAAATCAAAATCCCCACAATGCACCCCGCCGGCATCGGGGTAACATCGAGCGTTCTCGTTTGCAGATAATACGAACCATAGACGGGCAAAATCCCGAACAAAAATGCAATGGCGATTTCGCCGACCCCTCGATACCCCAATTTTATCGGCGGCGCAGTATAGAAGAACCCGCCGACAAGACCAATGAAACCCAGAATCAGAATAAAGACACTTTGTGTAATCAGTATAATCGCAACGCCCAGTGCAGACCCGACCGCAAGGCAAAACAGCGACGCGAGCAAAGTCGCCCTGGCCGAGAGGATACCGTCCTGGATAAAGCGTCTGCCGCCGGAAAACGGCGTGACGTTCGTATTTACCCAGTCATTTCGAGAGATATGGTCGAAATAATCGTTTGCGATATTTGCACCCGCGTGCAAAGCCATTATCCCGAACATCGCCAATACAAACAAAACCGGCTGAAAAATCCCGCCTTGGGCATACCCCATCGCCGTCCCAACCAGGACCGGCATAATGCTCGCTGTCAGGAACTTCGGCCTTGCCGCAAGAAACAGAATAATCGGTTTTGGCCTTAAACCGCTGGTTTCCATTGTCCCAAACCCTTCTATCACTAAACCAATCAAGGCCCGCATTATGCCCAGAAAGTCGAAATTTGCAATCCTTTTGAAATCTTCACCGGGCCACAGGTGCGATTCGGGTATGACTGGCTCTTTTTTGGGTTTGATTAGGCATGAATTGGGTTTGATTGGGTTTGTTTTTGGATTCGTCGCGGAGGGTATTTTTTTGTAAGTCATTTTTAGACAAGGGATTAGGTTCATTTTGGTTTTTTGAAAATTGGCTTTGTTTTGCAAAATCGATGCTCGTGACCCGTGGCTCGTGACCCGTGACTCATGGTTTGTGAATCGGGGTCTGCGCTCGGCTTGGCGCCGAGCTTGAAAATTGGGTTTGTTTTTTCGGCTGTTGTGCGCAGTAGATATTTCATAAGTCCTTTCTGGGAATAGGTTTCGGTTTGTTTCGCATTTTTGCAAATTGGGTTTGTTTTGCATAATCATACGTTTTGCCCCGCACCAACTTCTTAGTACGAGGGCCTGTTCGGGGTTGAGAGTGTATGGGCTGGATAAGGTGATTGGGGAGAAACTGGCGCGGCAATGGAAGTAGGTGCGGGGTCTGCGCTGCGCTACGAGGGCTTGGGCGGCCATTGTTGAGAACTCCGAGTTTATGATTCAGTATTCACTTTCTCGTTGTTAGGCGGGTATTATACTATATGAAATGTTTTGTGTCAAGTGAAATCTCGACAGTAAAGCGATATTAAACAGCAAAAAGCAAATATCAAAAATGCGGAAGAGGAGTGGTATTAAATACGGTGGACTGGTCCAAAACAAATCCCACCTTGCAACTAACGAGCAAGATACGGCGGGTAAACGCCGGGGCAGGACGGATTAAGAACGTTAATTGCAAATTCGTCCTTCGGACGGCGGATAGACAAGTAACGAGGGACAAATCAATCGGCCAGCCAGTTGTCGGAGAGCAGTGCGAAGTCAAAGAAATTCACTATACCATCACCATCGGGCAGCGGCGCGATGTCGGCCGAGGGAATTCCCGGTATATTCAGCCATTGGTCAGCCAGTATCGCCAAATCCTCAAAGTCAACGATTCCTTCGACCGCGGCGCGCCGGGGCTCAGGACAAGTTCGCGGATTATAAAAAATGCCCCCTTGTCTGTTCCATTCGACAAGCTCAGGACAAGTTTTCGATTGCCGATTAACGTTTTTTATTCTGCGGAATCGGCTAATGATTGCCTGAAATCAAGATACTCCTGCTCGGTCAATGCCTCGGTGATTTCGCCGGCCAGCCAGGCGTCATCAAGCCAATCAATCAACCGGACGATGTCAGGCGATTCAGCAGGAACTAACTGCTCATCAAATGATAATGACATCTCAGACGATTCGAGCATATCGGCCTCAACAGCCATACTTTGTTCGGCGATGAACATATTCATACCGCTGTCGGCTTGGCTCATTAGCGTTTCGTACAAATCCGACCAGGGGGCAATCCACAGCCAGTCGGCGCAAAACGCAGCAAGGTCGTCCATCTCAATATCAATGTCCCCGGCCAAATTCACATCACTGTTTGGTTCGCCCCAGGCGAAAGCAAATATAGCGTAATCAAAAAAGTTGACGATTCCATCCCTGTTAAAGTCAGCTCTCGGAAAAAAGTGTTCGTCTGCGCCGATATCGACGATAAACGTGTTGTTGTAGTCGCCATCCATTACACGGTCTTCGCCGTCCAAATCCGTTTCGTTCGGCTCAGTAGAATTGGGCTTGCCCTTGTCAATACAATAAACAGAGGCCGGTCCGAGATGATAATCGTTGGGGTCAGTAAGGGCGTTTATAAAACACGGGTCATGACTTGTATTATTTGCCCCTGTGTATCCGCCCTGAACACAGCAATATGTAACAGTCGCAGCACCGGATATTTGGGTATTGTTACCCCAGATTATATTATTGGTCACTATGGCTGGACTTGAGCTGGCGAGGGATAACAAGATGCCCGTACCGGCATTATTCAATATCGTGTTGTTTCTTATGGTCACCTGGGGATAGACCGTGTAATAGAAACTTATGTTTATTCCAGAGCCGGTCCCGTTCGTCCCATTATTGTGAATAAAATTATCTTTGACCTTGACTGTTTTGGCAACAAACGTTTGAGGAATGTTAATTCCATCATAGCCGTTATCGGCGATAGTGCAGTTTGACACCGTGACGTGAGATTCGCCGGAACATATTCCGTGCCATAAATTTGCTCGTATATTACAGCTAGAGATAGTCGGAGAACCGCCGGTAATATTGATTCCTGCTTGTGAACCTTCCGTAATCGCGAAGCCGTCAAGAATGGTTTCTGCACTTACATTCGATGCGGTTACCACGTTGAAGGCGTAAGTCGGATAATTATCGAGAAGTCCTGTCAGAATGGTTTCGTTATTAGGATTACGCAGGTTTCGCTGGTTAATAGAGGTCTCATTTCCTGCGAAATGTCCGTAAACAGGGATGCCGCTTACCAATTCGAACGTGGCTGACTCGCCCTGCTGGATAGGTCGTCTGTATGTCCCTGCTGCAACCCAGATTTCGCTGCCGCAGCCATGTCTTGCCCTGGCAAGCGCATCATTGAGGTCACGGTAAGCATTCTCCCACGACATACCTGTATTGGCGCCGCCCCAGCGGTCGCAATCGACATAAATCACGCCCGGGTTCCAGCAGCAGACGGGGGTAGTAATTTCGGCGACATCGAAGGAAGTGTCCCCTTCGAGAATAGCGCGATTACGCAATTCACCTAATGGCTCAGCAAGATTGTTTACCTGTACAATAATACCGATTGAGTTGGTTTCGTTTGGCCCGACGTCGCCGATGTCCCAGATAAAGACGTGTCGCTCTTCGTCATAATTACAGATTAAGAAAAACGGCTCTCCTATTTCCACGTCCAGATATGTGACCTCTTCGGGCAGATAGTCCGTGATTACAACGTTGGCGTCGCCGTTCCCATTTGCATCGTAGGTAATCGTATAAGTTATATAGTCGCCAGGCAGGACACAGTTGGCGTCGTTTACGTCATCGGTCTTGGTCAGAATGATTGAATTCGGGTCTTCGGTGCAGAGCATTTGTGTGGGTTCAGGATGCGGATCATCATCCCCAACGCCAAATTGACCATAACTATTATTTGTCCCCCAGGCCCAGCCAAAACCATTTTCGCAAACGGCCAATTTATGGTCATAATACCCCGCATTGATTGAAATAATCCCTTCAAGTAATCCGGATTTTGTCTCCATTTCGCCGTCAGTGACATATTCAGGATATGCATTTTGGCCGGCATTCCATACTAATACGTATCCATAAATAGTTCGAGCCATCGAGTAGCCGGAATAAGTGGGATAACCGTAGCCGGCGCTTACTTCTACGATATTTTCAAGATAAGTTGTCCCCATCTCAACGCCGTGGACTTTATATGCGCCGTTGCTGGAGGTCCATTCCCAGACGTTGCCGTTGATGTCCACCGCTACAGAGTGGTCGTAGCTTGAAATCTGAACGATATTCGAGAGAACCTCTCCGCTGGATGTCTTTACCTTTTCAGGATATGCAACCGTACTGGAATATCTCCCCCAATGCCAGACGTGACCATTCGCATCTAACGCAAGCGAATGGTTCATCCCTGCATCAACTGCGATGACGTGGGTCTCATCGCCGAGATACCTGCCCGTTGTTTGCGAATTACTATCCCAAACCAAAACGGGGTAATCCCTTTGACCTCCGGTGTAACCATCGCCGCACTGCCCATAGTTGTTGTTGCCCCAAGCATACACATAACCATTGGAATCAACTGCAAGAGAATGTGTACCGCTTCTGCCGGCGGAAACGTAAACAATATGATTCAAAAAATCAACGCCCCCAAAGCCCTTAACTTTATTGGGTTCTGCACTGTCTTGTTGGCCAGGTCCATTACCAAGTTGGCCAACAGCGTCATACCCCCAAGACCATATAGTGCCATTAACATCAGCCGCCAAAGAATGTCCCCACCCGGCATCGTAAGTAACAATATTTCCCAGGTATCCGACGCCATTTTCTCCTTTTACTTGTTTGAGGGTTAATGATTGAGTAACTCCGCTACCAAGACCTAATTGATACCCATTCTCATAATAATTGTCCCCGCCGCATGCCCATAAACTCTTGTCATCCGCAAGACCCAGGGTATGACTTTCACCGGCTGATAAGCTTTTCAACCGGTGGCACATAACGGCACTGCTGACATTACTGATACAAAGAAGACAGAGTGCTGTAATCAGAAGAGATTTTCGGGATGACATTTTGTTCCTCCTTAAACAAGAACTTGGCTTTAGTGAAGTTTTTTCTTAACGGCGTTTTCTAAGCAGAAGTCCACCTGTGCCGAGCAACAACAGAGTCGCTGGCTCGGGAATAAGATAGACAGAAGTCACATGGCCATTAATTTGGAATATTTCATCAAAACATGGGGGCGTTCCACCTCGTCCGCCGGAAACTGTAAAATTATCATATTGCCAGGCAGACAAATCAGGCGGAACATCCGGCAGTTCCTCACTCGAAATCGCTGTGTATGAATAATCGGTCAATTGCCAGAGAATCCGTTCAATATGGACATCATTACTTAAAAAAAGGTTGTTGTAACTCTCAACAATGTAGTTATCGCCACTTCCCCCACTCGGGATACCATTAACAATGCTAATCATAAAATCAACATTGGTTGGGTCTGTCTGAAATGTCAGTCCCCCTAGCGTTAATGACATCCCGTAAGGTGTGCTAGTATACTTATATGCACCAGCATAATAGACATAAGCGTCCGGGTTTAAATCGTAGAGATAGAAACCCGTTATTGAATCACCTTGATGTACGCCGTTCTTTAAAAGGCTGTATGGATCGTCGATACTTTCAACATAGCCCACCAGACCGATTTTAATTTGCTCCGCCAGGCACACCGACGCTATGCCCAGCACAAATACCCCCACTGCCCCCATTCTTAATTCTCGCATAAGCCCATCCTTTCAAAATTACCCTTAATATATGCTCATTATACCATAAGCACGCAATTCTTGCACAAAAAATTTTCAAATCCGCGGCGCAATTTAAAAGGCGCCGAAAGCACACTCACGCTCTGCACAGGGACCGCGAAGCCCCTTGGGAACGTGAAGGCCGCGGCGCCCTCTGCAGACATTCAGAGCGTCCACTGCTGAAAAAGCAGCGGTGCCCCTTGCCTAAAACAAAGGACACCGAGCCTTCCAAACGCTTCCCAAACAAATTTCGCGGTATGCGTGCAGAAACGTCTGAAATCTCAGTGACTACTAATTATCGGATTATGTAATTTCGCTTGGCCGAACTTCTCCTTTATCAAAGTATCTTGACGAATGTGTTTTTCTCGTCTTTATTCTACATTATAGACCCTATCTGCTTTCTGTCAAATGATTTCTTCGAAATTTTCCGAGGAAATTCAACTTTTTTTATTACCCCACAGCAACTCAGATTAAACTGCCGGAGCAGTGCAACACAACAAACCAGAATATCTACCCGCCTATTGGAAAGGTCTCGGTAAAGGCGGACAAACACGAATCACACCTATGCGGAGACGGACAATCAGCGTTCCGCTCGCGGTGAGTTTATCGAATCCGCCTCGATAATGGCCTTTACCTCCGAAAGGGAGATAAGGCCTTCTGTGGCTATTTTGATGCTGCCGTTTGGGTCAATGAAGAATGAGCAGGGGATGCCGTTTACGAGATTATAGGGTTCCGGCATAGCGGACTGGTCCACGGCGAAAACGGTGTAGTTGATTTGCTTGTTGCGCTCTAAGAATTTTTTTACTGTATCGAGGGTATTGGGCGGCATTGCGCTTAAGTAGGAAATGCCAAGCATAGCGAGTTTGTCTTCGCCGGTCTCGTTGCGAAGTTTAATGAGAGACGGGATTTCCATAACACAAGGGCCGCACCAGGGCGCCCAAAAAATGAGCATAACGTTTTTGCCCCTGTAGTCGTAGAGTTTGTGCTGTTTGCCTGTGATGTCGGTAATGGTGAAATCCGGGGCCTTCTTGCCTGACCAGCTGGCAAAGGTCGGCCTCCAGGTCCTGGCATACTTGATTATGGTGGCAAGGGTGGGCTTTCTAACAGCAGGTTCGGCGATTTGTGTCCTGGTCGGCTGGGCGGACGGCTGCCCCGCTGATTGGGTGGTCGGCGGGCGATTCGGCTCTGCGGCTGGTTTAGGTGTCGCAGCAGCGGCATTTGGTTCGGGTGGAGGTTGCACGTCTTTGGCGGGGTCCTTTTTGCAGCCGGCCAGCGAAATAACGGCAGCGAAAAGTGCAAACGCGGCTGACAGCAGAACAGATTGTTTTCCGAATTTTGTCATACGAGTTCCTGAAACACGAAGCATTTGACAGCAGGATTATACAGGGTTGGTGTTGAAATAGAAAGGACAAATCGGGAAGTTCTCGCATACCCTGCGTTATGAGTTTTTGACGCAGGTTTATTACGGTGGTATAATTCCTGGCTGTTTGTCGGCGGATTGTGTGCCGATTGCTTGAGATTGTGTTGTTGATTTAAGGAGCAGCAAAATGAGTAAGTCGCGAAGAGGTTTGGCCGGTTTGGTGGTTTCTCTGGTTGTGTTGTTGGTTTGGGCGGCTGGTGTATTAGCGGATGTAAAGCTGCCGGCGGTAATAGGAGATAATATGGTTTTGCAGCGGGGGGGCAGCGCGCCGATTTGGGGCTGGGCGGATGCAGGCGAGAAGGTGACGGTGGCAGCAACCTGGGGCGGCAAGGCCCAGACGACGGCAGGCGAAGACGGCAAGTGGATGGTTAAGGTGGAGCTACCGGCGAGCGCAGGGCCTTTTGAAATTACTATTGCCGGAAAAAATACGATAACGTTAAAGAGTGTCCTCGTCGGAGAGGTCTGGGTTTGCTCGGGACAATCGAATATGGAATTTTCGGTGAGGCAGGCGGTGGATTCGAATGCAGAGATAGCATCAGCGAATTATCCTCAAATTCGGCTCTTTACGGTGACCAAGAAGGTTGCCGATAAGCCGGAATCGAATTGCGCAGGCAAGTGGCAGGAATGTAATCCGCAGACAGTGTGGGGATTTTCGGCGGTGGGATACTTTTTTGGTCGTTACCTCCATAAGGAGCTTAACGCGCCGATTGGTCTTATTAATACATCCTGGGGCGGAACGCCTGCCGAGGCGTGGACGAGCAGACAGTTTCTTGAGAGTGACGCCGACTTTAAGCCGATTTTAGAGCGGGGCGAAGAGGCGATTACGAAGTACCCGATATTGAAAGAAAAGTATGAGCAGGAGATGAAGAAGTTTGATGAGACGGCAGCGCAGCTCAAGGCGGAAGGCAAGAAGGTGCCGCGTCGGCCGCAGATTGGGCCGCCGATAGGCCCGGGGCATCCGAACTTGCCGACCGGCCTGTATAACGGGATGTTGGCCCCCCTGATGCCCTATGGCATCCGCGGGGCGATATGGTACCAGGGCGAGTCGAACGCCGACAGGGCGTATCAGTACCGTAAGCTGTTTCCAGCTATGATAAAGTGCTGGCGAAGCAACTGGGCACAGGGCGATTTTCCGTTTTTGTTCGTGCAGTTGGCGAACTATATGCATACCGTTGCCGAGCCGAATGAAAGCGAATGGGCGGAGCTTCGAGAGGCGCAGCTAATGACATTGGCGACGCCGAATACCGGGATGGCAGTGATTATTGACATCGGTGAGGCAAACGACATACATCCCAGGAATAAGCAGGATGTGGGTAAGCGTCTTGCGTTGTGGGCGCTGGCGAAGACCTACGGCAAAGACGTTGTCTATTCCGGGCCGACTTATCAGTTGATGGCGGTTGAGGGCAATAAGGCGGTTCTGCATTTTCAAGATGTGGGAGGCGGGCTTGTTGCCAGGGAAGGCGAGAAGTTAGAGGGCTTTGCGATAGCAGGAGCAGACCACAAGTTTTTCCTTGCGGATGCAAAGATTGAGGGCGATACGGTTGTAGTAAGCAGCCCGCAGGTGGCAGAGCCCGTTGCAGTGCGTTACGCGTGGGCGAATAATCCGGCGTGCAATCTTTACAACAAGGAAGGTTTGCCTGCTACACCGTTCAGGACCGATGACTGGCCTGGCTTGACAGTCAAAAGGAAGTGACATCAGCTTATTGGCAAGAGGCGGTGCAAACGTGCGGCAGCAATGCTCGCAGTTGCCCTGCGGCTAAAGAGCGATTGTCACGCTGGGGTGATGAGCTTATTGCGGAGTGATTGTGAAGAGATTTTCATTGCCCAAAGGTGCGCGACTTGTCAGGAACAGTCAGTTCAGGGCGGTTTTGGCGGATGGCGTATGCGCCAGCGATGAGATGTTAGTGCTGTATATGAGTAAAAATGATTGCGGTTGGGCCCGTCTGGGGGTATCGGTAGGCAAGGCGTGCGGCAAGGCGGTGCTGAGGAATCGACTGAAACGGCTGATAAGAGAAGCGTTCCGGCAGGAGCGCGAAAAAATAGCGCCGGGATTTGATTATGTGGTGATGGTCTCGCCGAGGTTGGCGAAAAAGACAAGGGAATCTCAGACATCGGCGGCGGCAAGAGGGATTAAGCTTGGGCAGATAAGAGGGTCGTTTTTGGCATTGGCACAAGAGGCAAGGCGAAAAATCAACTGATTTGTAAGATTTGGGGCGCAGACAGCCGATAAATGAACAGCAGAGGAAGAATTTTGGGACGCAAGACAGAATTGGTTGCGATAGGCCAGGCCGCCAAAAAGGCGGGAGTATCCCGCCAGTCGGTGCAGTATTATATGATGGTGGGGCTGCTTGAGCCGACTGTGGTCACCGAAACCGGCAGACGGCTGTTTGACGATAAAAGTATTGAGCGAATAAAATTGATAAAGCTGCTGAACGAAGGTGGGTATCCTTTGCGTGGGATACGAGAGCTTTTTCTGGAAGGGAGAACTGATTTGAAAGGGAGCAGGCGATGAGCGACTACGAAAAGACGCAAAAAAGAATGAGTTTTATTGTGGGCGTCTTTGTGATTGTGGCGCTGATTGCATTTTTCTGGATGGTATTCAAGTTCGGAGATTTGCCGTCGTTTGTCAGCGAGGTCAGGTCATATAAGGTGCGTGTGCAGTTTCCCAGTGCGCCCGGGGTGCAGAGGGACACGCCCGTTCGTTTTTGCGGTTATCAGATAGGCAGCGTGACGAGGGTTGAGCCGCCTGAAGTGATGGAGGACCGTAATACGGGCGAGTACTATCATCAAATGGTAGTGGTTATGAGCATAGATGAGAAGTACGAGAATATTCCGGCGGCGGTGGATGCAAAGCTTATGACGCGGGGATTGGGCAGCAGTTATATCGAGCTGAAGGTGCCGCCCAAGTACAGGGGGGACGGCAGGTTCCTGCGGGAGGGAAGCTTGCTGCAGGGTTCGACCGGGATGACAAGCGAGTTCTTTCCGGAAGAGAGCCAGAAAAAGCTTGATGAGCTGATTTCGGGGATAGTCGCTTTCGTAAACAACGCCAATGAAATTGTCGGCGACCCGAACAATAAGATGAACCTGAAGACCACCCTGGCGAATCTTTCAAATGCGTCCGAAGAGGCGACTAAGTCGATGAAGGAGCTGCGAGAGCTTGCCTCTGCGGGCAGGACGACCTTGCAGAATGCGGACGGCAGGATGGAGCAGCTTACCGCTTCGCTGGTGACAACGAGCGATAAACTCAGCAGCGCGGTGACGCAGCTTGACGAGGTGCTGACGAAGATAAACGAGGGCGAAGGTACGGCGGGCAAGCTGGTGAACGACGGCCGACTGTATGAAGAGCTGGTGGAAGATACCCGACAATTAGACCTGGTCCTGCAGGACATCAAGTCATTTGTAGAGCAGGCGAAGCAAAAGGGCGTGCCGATAAAGATGAAGTAGGTACTCGTTACTTGATATTCGATAATTAGACAGCGACGGATAGGGCAAACCAAAGGAGATTTTTTTGATGCGGGCAACGGCTGAGGATAAGAGCGCAATAAAGCAGATTCTGAGTTTGGCGAAACAGGTAGGGATTGACGTCAAAGGCGGGAAAGTAAGAAGGACGTCATCGCGATTTTGTCTGGGAGTGGAACACGGGGACTATAACGGGACGGAACTGTTCGGCGTAGGCACCGACAGATTTATATGGATGGCGTATAAGCCGAATGAGCAGGGGCGGGTAAGAATCTTCAGCGGCAATTTCCCGAATGACGGCGTGATTGACTTTGATTTGGGGGGCGTCCCGGCGCCGAAGTCGGCCCAGATATCGAATACCTGGGGCAGATTCCCTTACGGCGTCGATTATGTACTTCAGGGAGCGGGCTATAAGCTGAAGCGCGGAATTGACGCTATTGTTTACGGCAATATACCGGGCGGCGGAATGTCACGCTCTGCGTCGCTGACGCTGAACCTGATTTTGTCTCTGCTGGATGCCAACGGCCTTGAGGAAAAAGATAACTTCAGGATTGTGGATTTGGCGCAAGCCGTGGAGAACGAATACATCGGCTCACCGTGCGGCAAATTAGACCAGATTATGATATTGTTCAGCCGTGAGGGATTCGGCACTTATTATGACCCAAAGAAACGCACCATCGAGTATGTCCCGTTAGGTAAAAAGGCAATGGATTTCTGCATCGTTTTTATGGATACCGGCACGGTCAGGCCCGGTTTGGAGAAATCAACTTACAAAATTCGCAGGACAGAGTGCGACAAACTGGTCTCGATACTCCAAAACAGCGGTTATAAAATTTCCTGCCTGGCGGATATCAAAAAAGAGAGCGAATACGAAAAGATAATGACGCAGTTTGGCAGCCAGTATCCCGATTTGTGCGACCGGCTCAAATACATATTCGCAGCCCAAAAACGCTTCTATGAAATGATGACCGCCTGGAAGGCAGGTGACGTAGAGACGGTGGGGCGAATTTTCCGTGAAGACGGCATCGGCCTGCGCGATGATTACAAAATCTCCGGTCCCGAGCTTGAGACGATGTGCGACATTGCAAAAACTATCCCCGGCGTCTTAGGTGAGCGTATGCTTGGCGGCGGAGACAAAGGCGCTGCAGGAGCGTTAGTCAAAGCCGCAAGCGTCAGCGCCCTCAAAAAAGCCGTTGATTCCGCCTATCCGCGCAGTCGTCCTGCTTATGCCGACAAATACGCCGTTCATATCTGCAAGGTCGTCGATGGCGTCCGACTATACACCGGCCTGCTCGACTAATGCTGGTTTGGTATCTACCACGGAACTACTGCTAATGGTTAATGTTACTTTATAATTTTGAACCGTCTTGTCATAAGGGCATAATAGTCGCCTTTGGGATGTTTGGCGTGGATCTAGTCGCTTGAGTAAACCATCGCGTTTCGAGAAGCCGTCAGGTTCTGCCAAGCAGGATTTTGATAACGCGAACAAAGTCCTCGGCCACACGGATTGCTCTTTCGGCATCTTCCCGTGAAACGTGGACTGTAGCCCCGTAATCGCCGACGCTGCGCAATTCAAAGAGCCAGTTTAGGTTCTTGCCCTGCTGCTTATCGACCCTGCCGGTCTTGACCAGGCGCTGATGCACCGAAGCGATGACGGCGCTATGCTTACTGAGTTCGAGTTCTTCGGCGAGCATCGCGGCAGTGGCCGCATAAAACGCCGCGTAATATGCGCGAGAGGCCGCGAAGTCGCAGAAACGGCTGGCGACCAGCTCTTTGGCAGCTTCAACCGACTCGTTCGCCCGCTCAAGGTTAGCGGTTATTTCAGATTCGTGCGACGACATTACACAAGCACTCCTTCTCGCCTTGCGTTTCGGTAAAGTGCGATGCTGCCTCGCTCAAACTCGTCAACAGGAGCGGGCTTGGCAGAAATGAGATGGTCGCTGTCTAATTGAACAGGATACAACATATCTATAATCTGCCGAAGCTCCTCAAAGTAGTCAAAGGGCTTGCTCAGCAGGACAAGCAGGTCGATATCGCTGGCCGGTATGGCCTGGTCGCGCGCGAGAGACCCATACAACACCAGACCCCTGAACCGCGAGCCGTAATAACTTTCAAGAACGTTTCGACACTTCTGCACTACATCTGTTATTCCCATACGATACACCGTTTTTATGCAATTACTCTTTGTGTTTTCCCGTCAACCTATTCGTATTATACACGTTTTCTTGTAGGCCGAAAAGAAACATTATCGCTTCTTTATGAGGCGAAAGGATCGCATCATAAAGGCATAATACTCACCTTTGGGATGTTTTGCGTGGACCCAGTCGCCGGAGTAAATCATAGTGCCTGACAGTCCGTCTTTGCTGAACCACTTTGTCGGCAGGTGGGGCAGATAAGGTGCGTGCTGAGGGCCTTCCCAAGGGTTCTCGTTATAGACCAGAAACCACGGCCCCCAGGGTTTTTCACCCTCGTAAATCTGCAATTCGGTTGTGGCATCCCAGTTGGCGAGAACTTCTTCCAAAGAGGCGTTTTCCCTGTGCGGACAAGTATCACTGAAGACGGCGAGTAAGTATCGTCCGAGCGGTTTATTGAAGGACATACAAGAGTGTCCCACGTGGCCGGGGTCGGTGAAAACCGGTTGGGAATCATCTTCGTTTTTTGACCAGAGTGGGCGTCCCTCTTTTTGGCCGGCGAAAAACTCCCAGGCACTGCGGTCAAGCATTTTATTTCGCGGGACACGCGCAAGAAAGAGGTTGTCGCCACTTTCCCAGTTCTTGTCGTTTGAGATTCCATAGACGTAGTCGCCAAGTTCTTGCGGCACATCAGTATAGCCGGGCCCGAAGTTGACAAAATGCAGGTTAGCGTATCGCTGACCGAAGAAAGGATGGTCGTTCGGGCCGGGGATATTCCGCCAGTTTTTTCCCATATCATTGGAGACGATTATGCCTGCGATGCCTGCGTGCTTCGAATATGCATCGATGATTGTCCTGTCATTTGCATCGTCCGGGTTGAGACCAGGTAGATTCCAGTCGTAGTCATATAAACAGGCATAGAGGGTCGAATCGACGGACAAGGGACTGCAAAGGTATCGGCGGAGTTTCCTGCCCCGTGTCGCCTCGCGGATTGGGTATTGGCGGAACTGGGTAACAAGCTCGATTTTGTGGTCCGGCGGAGTGCCGGTAACCTTGATA
>Ga0315291_10000868_pt1 | contig 40303 bp, 53 predicted proteins | sample YL17G12_20_MG_FD_203070 | JGI IMG/M metagenome (GOLD analysis project Ga0315291, IMG submission 203070) | Sediment microbial communities from Yellowstone Lake, YNP, Wyoming, USA - YL17G12_20 | ecosystem: Environmental > Aquatic > Freshwater > Lake > Sediment | place: USA: Wyoming | collected...
ACTTGCAAGCCGTGGTGCCATAGGGTAGATCGGTGATGATTGCGTCAACTGACTTGTCTGCCAAGATAGGCATAACATCAAAGCAGTCGCCAAGATATAACTTCACTTCCGGCATTCTAAGCAACCTGGATTCTTGTCAACGTAATATCTGCGCCTGTTACCGCGCCTGTGCAAATACCGTGCACGTCCATGCGCATCCTCGGTGTAACATGTTGCACATAGCAGTGAAAGACGGTCATTGCGCCGGTAGTAGGGTGGGGCAGTCGCACCGTGTGAGTTGCAGCATCAACAGCATGAAACCATTGGTCAAATTCATCTTGTGTGAGATACGAAAAGCCTAGATTGCAAGTCCAATACGGTCCGTACACGGGAGCGCCTAGCCCATCTTGGCCCATGTTGTCAGGAGGCTCCCAGTTTATAGACTGGGGTTGCATCCGCGTTATGCCGCCGTCTAGCTCTACGTAAAGCATTCTATAAGCCTATTCCTGCCTGTTGCGGTTGCGCCAGTTCTGCCCGCGCCCGCTCGACGTATTCGGCGTAACTGTCGCCGCAAATCCAGCGACGGCCCAGACGGTTGGCTGCGGTAGCAAGCGAGAATGAACCGGCGTAGCAGTCAAGCACCAAGTCGCCCTCATTAGTCAAAAGTCGGACGAGTCTGTCGAGCAATTCGTCTGGCTTCTGGTTTTTATGCTTGCGCAAGTGAGAGTTGAAACCAGCGCCAGGAGCAGGTATGCGCCAAAGATCTGTACATCGCCGACCATCTGGGTTGCGATGGAAGTGATTGGCCTTCCATGGCGCGCCAGACTTTGAGTCAACGATCCGTTGTGCAAGTTCACTTGGCTCCGACGTGTACTCTCCCTGATGACTGCAATACCAATCTGCCAGCCAATTCAGTTTTGAATAGGGTTCACGAACTTCGTGCGCCTTAACTTGCTTGAGTGATACCCCGAACACAGCTATATCCTGATGAGTCCGTGTGAGTCCAGGCGATACCATCGGCTCATTGTACTTGTGCCACACGATGTACCCTATGAGTTGCAAGCCATCGAAACTCCTCGACCATCGCATAAGTTGCTTTGCATATCCCATCACGGCGATTGGCCCATCGGAGCATACTCGCCTCATCTCTGCCCACGCTCGCGGGTCTGGTTCCTTGTCCCATTCCGCCGTGCCCGTACCAAAAGGCGGATCAACGATTACGGCATCAATGCTGGCATCAGGCAACAGACGCATCAGGTCCATGCAGTCCATGCACTGCGGCACGCCAATGAGCGAGCGCCAGTCGGTCATCTAAGCACCTCACCGAACGCCCTGAGCACAGCCTGAGATATTGCGCCTGTCAAGCGCCCCTCAAAGCCGCTCATAACGCCTTCTACCTGGCCCGCAACCTCATGGCGCATGGTGCCCCCTGCGTTGGCGCTCGCGCCCAACCCCATCCCGGCCACTGGGCTGAGAGGTTGACTTACTACTAACTCAGGTACGCCCGCCTCTCCAAAAGTCGCTTGAGTTGGCCCGCTTGCCACGAAAGCGCCGCCAGTGGCCCATCTGCCTGCGTATCCTGGCGCATGCTCGTAGTTTCCTCCATAATTCCCGCCGCCATACTGCGCATAAATGGTTTGCATGTTGATAAGATGCTGCCTGTAAGCACTCTCCTCACTGGCATAGGCATTCACGGCTTGTGCATACTCAGTGGCAAACTTGTTGCGCATCGCCTCAATCTCCCACTGGTTTTGGCGTTGCATATCCTCCATTTGGCGCTGAATACCACGGTCAATTTCCTCTATCTGCTGCTGCCTCGATAGCGCAAGATCGGCCATCTGCTGGTTGTATGCCTCTTGCGCTTGCTGGCGTTGCGTCTCAAGATTAATGCGCTGTTCCTCTTGCTGGCGTGCATAACTCTCTTGCGCATCGGCCTGCTGTTCGTCGCGGTCTTGGCTTGCCTCCCCCAATTCATCATCGCGCGTGCGCATAGCCTCAAGCGCTGCCGTAGCATCACGGTTGGCAACAGCCTCATACATGCTTTCCTGGTAGCGCTCCTGGATGTCTCTAATGCGCTCTTGGTATTGCTCCTCAATTTGCGCCATCCGCTGCGCTTGTTGGTCTCGAGCCTGTTCTGCCTGCTGCGCCGCTTGTGCCTCAATTTGCGCCATGCGCTGTGCGAGTTGCGCCGCTGCCTGTGCACGCTGTTGCGCGAGGTCGCGGTCTATGTCCTCTATCGCCCGCGCGCGATTGATGTTAATGTCAATAACCTGGCGGTTGTAATCCGCCTCCATATCCACAACACGCTGGGCAATTTCTTGCTCCTCTTGCGCTGCCTTCTCTAGTATCTCGGCCATCTGCCTAGATGCTGCAGCAGCGTCTTGCATTGAGGTTGGTATGCCCTCTAGTGAGTCGCCTAACTCAAATAACCCGCCTGTTGCGCTTTCTACCGCGTCTCTTACAGCATCGTAGCCTGTGGCGCTATCTGCCGTGACACTGAGCACCTGCTGTGCTGCCTGGATGTATGCCTCTTGACTTAGTTTGCCGTCCTCATATGCCAAGGCCAGCATCGTCAAAGCGTCCTCTTGCACTGCTGCAAGTTGGGTCGTCTGCCCTGTTGCCAGCGCGATTGCTCGTTGCGCTTCTTCTGCCTGTGTGCCGCTGATGCCAACACGCTGTAGAGCATCGGTCATCGCGCTCAATTGCTCAGCAGCAGTTAGCACCTTGCCCGCTGTCTCTTCTGCCGCAGTGCCTAATTCACCCGTAGCCGCCGCCGCTTCTGCCGCTGCTTTCGCTTCTTGGTATTCTGCCTCAGTCATCATTCTCACGGCCATCTCTCCATCCGTGAGGTTGGTATTGACAGTAGCAATAGCTGCGACATATTCCCCGTAGGATTTAGCAGTATAGGCAAGCGTTTGTTGCAGCGTTTCAGTATCGGCATTTAAGACGCGCTGTTTGTCAATAAACATCTCGGCAATCAAGCCGCCGCTTTCATAGCCTTGGTTCACTCGTTCTTGCGCCTTTGAGTACTCCAGCGCGATTTCTGTGGCGCTTTTGCCCGCTGCTACTTGCTCTTGTAGCATTTGCGTCCAGGCATCGGTTGTTTCAGTGGTACGCGCTTGGATCTCCTGGTACAATTGGTATGCTTTGTAAGCAGCATAGGCGGCTGCCGTGATTGCCAGTAGAATGGGAAGCAAAACGGCCAACTGGCCTGCCAATCCTAATGAAGCGACCTGCGCCGCGCTAAACCCCCCACGCAGTAGGGATACGCCAGCCCCCACATCACCAGCAAGTTTACCCAAAGTCATAAAAGCACTTGCGGTTGCTATGATGCGAGGCGTCAGCAGAATAGCCGCACCTGCCACGCTAGTAATGGCAGTCCCAATTCCTAGCATGTAGGCAATTGTCTTCTGTGCGGCTGGGTCAAGCGCGTTAAACCACTTAAGAAGGTCGGTCAGTGCCCCCACCGCTTTTGACAGCATTGGCAGGAAGGCTTCACCCAAAGCGTTCTTGGCTTCCTCCCAATAGCGATTGAGCGAACGCAACTGCTTGCCCGCGCTGCCCATCGAGGCTTCGTAAGCACCTGCAATACTCTGGCCTTCCTTCAAAACAGCGTTAAGCATTGCCTGCGATCGTTGTGTGTTGGTCAGTTCATCAGCCGCCAGCCCGTTAGCTGCGGCGAAAGCCTTAAATGCATCTTCCGCTTGTGTGGTGATACCGTAGGTTCTAAGCACGCGAGAGTTGTAAGTCAGAATGCCGTGAAGTAAGCCATCCAATGCCTCGGAGGAGTCTTGCATAGAAATGACAGCAGCATCCTGGGCCACACGTGCCAAGTCAGACGCTTGCGCCATGTCCAGTTCATACCGCGCAAACTGCGCGGTCAACTTAAGTGCAACCTGCGTGGTAATACCGCGCTCTTTGACCGCCGCCACGGTGCCGTCAATTGCCTGCGTGGTCAACTGAGAAGCGCGGTCAAGATCGCCTTCTGCAACCGCCGCTTTTCTGGCATTCTCAGCAAGCACATCAAGGACGAGGCCAAGTTCCTGCGTTCTGGCCGCCGTGAGGGTTGCAGAGCGAATGGTAGCCATGCCCGCCGCGCCCAGTGCCGCCAGCGCAATGCCAGCTGGTTGCAATTCGCGCGTGAGTTTTTCTGTCTCGCTCAGCATTTGCTGAGTGCCGGAAAGATACTCTTTCACGCCCCGTCTAAAGCTGTCCATCAAGAGAACAGCTTCCAAACCTATCTTTTCCACTAACGCCCTCTAAACTTCTTTTTCACGTTGTCAAGCATTTGGCGGATTTTCGATTTTCGCTCAGTTTCTTCACGGCCAAACTGCTCCATCTTGGCAATCGCTTGCTCAAATTCCATCATGTAAGCGCGTTCAATTGACGAAAGTGCCCAGAATTGACCTGGTGTCAGGTGCCATGCTTTAGCCGTTGCTAGTTCGTGAAACCGCTCACTCGCCTTCCACGGCCCCTTGCTCGCTCTCAGTTCTGCCAGTGGTATCTCGCTCCACTGAATCTGGAAACGAAACCGCCGCGATAGCCCGTTCCTCCTCGGTTGTGTTCTGGTATTGTAGGACCGCCAGGATCAGGTCGCGCAGATCGTCGTTGCTTTCTACAGCCTCGGTTTCTAGGTAGTGCAACTTGCGCTCTAGCGGGTCTTCCGGTATCTCTATGCCAAAAAATGCTTGCTCTTGTTCCCACCCGTCTGGTACGTCAATCTCAGTGCCGCGAATCAAGGCCAACTTCCCCAAACGGTCATACAACTGCAAATCAGCAGCCAAGCGTCTGCCTTGATACTGTCGCCACATTTCGCGCTCGACGTCGGTTTCAATCATGTCTTCGGTATAGACATGCTTTTCCGTGCCACCGCCCGCCGTCTTCGCTTCGTAAACTGGCGGCTCTGGAAACTCTACCGACTGGCGCACCTTGTCCCTAAGTACTGGACTGAAAAGGCGTAGCCGAATAGCCACGCCTTTGCGCGTCGTATGTATACCCTTTTCGTCTAGGAAATTGTCAGACATTGCTCCCCCTTGCAAGTTTCTTGCTCCCCCTCAAGGCAAGGTCGCCAGTGGCGGGCAAGCGAGGGGGAGCCACTGCTATCGCCCGCCACTGGCCTCGATTATGCGGGCGCTCTAGCTACCCGCCGAGACTTTCAGAATGACCGCCGTGGTGAGTGCCTCACCGACCACATAGGCACTATTGCAGCCACACACATAGAGCGCGTTAAGCCCCGCATTTGCCGGCGTGGTCAAGGCTTCCCAGGTATAGCCGCCGTCAATTGTGTGGTGGACGGTGCCAAGAGGTGCGGCTGTATTGGAGATCATGAACCCACACAAGTCGTTGTAGAAAGCAATGTCGGCCACTTCCCCCAGTGCTACACCACTGCCTGTGAAGGCCCGCTGAGTCCAACTCACGCCGTCGTCGGTCGTGTACCAAAGCCGCGTATTGCCATCGTAGCCCAGCCACCAGATGTTCGTGTCCCTACTCCTAGTAACACACTGCACATCGTTGGCTGCCTCTGCTGCTGGCCCTGTCACTCCCGACCAGGTTGCGCCGCCGTCAGTTGTACGAGCAACCACGTTGCCAACACCACCTGCAAAGCCATCATTCTCATTGGCAAACCAAACGGCGATAAAGTTAGCTCCTGCTGAGATAGCGCCTTGCTCCTGCGCAGCCCAGGTCACGGCCCCGTCGTCTGAAAAGTAGATGTAACCACCCGTTGTGACCAACCAGATGTGATATTGGTCAAGCGCATAAAGTGAATTACCACCGACAGCAAATTGACCAACGGGAGCAGCCGCCCCGCCTGGAGTCAGTGTCATGGAGACATTAGTCCAGCTTGTGCCGCCGTTGTCCGAGTAGGCAATCTCGGCAGGTGCGCCGCCGTCAGTCGTGCCACGCGCCACAACGCGCCGGATTGTGTTAGCCCCGACGTAGAAACAAACAAAACTCGCGATGTCCTCGCCGCCTACGAACGGATCAGTGACAGTTGCAGTCCACACGCTGCCGCTATCCGCCGTGCAGATCACGTCTGCCTCGTTAGTAGGACTGCCTGCCGCTGCATCACCTACTGCGCAACCATCTTCACAAACACCTGCCGCTTCACCACATTCATCAGCGCACTTAGGCACATTACAGAATGCAATATCGTTCAGCCCTTCTGTTTCCGCAGTGGACTGACGCATCACACCGAGTTTGAATAACCTCAGTACTGGCGGCCAGCCTGTGATTGCAAATGCCTGCGTTGATTCCACATCTTCTGAGCGTCTTGACATTCCTGCCAGCGTTTTGTCCCCGATTTCCAGATGCGCCACCGCGAAACTACGGATATAGTTGGTAAACACATCTGGCTTGCCACATTTCCACCAGTGTTCAAACAGGGTGAATGGGCAAGCAATATCCTCCAGATAGTCAGCAGTCTCACGGATGAACGTTGTAATTGCAGTCGCAATCGGCCCGGGCGGCTCTTTCGTACTGCCCACAACTTTGTAACCCGATGGGGCACCATGATCAAAGCACAGTAGCAAGTTGCTTGCTCCACCAGGCTCTACAATGTCCTCCACATCATGGCAGCCAAGATACCTCGGTTGGGTATTTGGCCCGCTTGGTTGAATCCACAACGCAATTTGCTTAGACCTTGCGACAGTCGCTTCACCTGCCATTTTTCTAACCTCCTCATTCTCTCTGTCTGACAGCCCTCAGCAAAGCTGTTAAGCCAATCCCATACGCTGCCTGGATTGCGCTTAGTGCCTGATTAGGCCGCGCTTCTAAATCTTCTCTTGTCCAAATGCCACACTTGCGCAACTGTTCTGCAATTGCTTCTGGTGTAGCATTTAGCACAATCATTTCTTCCCACGGCTCGCCGTAGGTGATTCCATAGTCAAGTTCGTCTTTGGCAGTCTTGCCGCCGATAATTGCTTTTGCTGGAATGGTAGCACGGTGAGTGCCGTCAAAGTCCACCCATTCCACAAGCGCCGCTTGACCTTTTTTCTGTACTACTCTAACCGCTATGCTCTCCATAGCATCTCCTATGCCGCATGCCCCGATGCTTGTCGCGCTTCTGCCATTGCCTGTTCCATTTGCCTCTTAAACCACGGTTCGCGCTTTGCCTGGATCGTCTTGTCAAAGTTGCGTGGTTCTATGCCAGGATGCACAACCATCGGCACAAGCGTGTCGCGTTCACCAACAAAACCGGAGTTGCTGCCAATGATTCCAGGCTGAGTTTTTGGCACAAATTGACTTGAGAAGAAAAGCATTGTCTTGTCAGACTTGCCCGTGTACGCGCCAGCCCAAATCTCATATTCACTGCCGCCGCCCTCTCTTGCCTTTGCGCCCGTGCCCTCAACTACCCAGGTATAGATTTCATCATCAGTGGCGACTAGCACAACAGGCCCCGGCCCCGTCAGGCTAATAAGCACCTCAAACTTTGGCTTCTCCTTCCAAGTTGCTGTTGTGGCCTCAAAGTCGTGCTTGATCTGTGTGCCAGTCTTGCGCATCGCGTTGAGCAATCTCAGGCGCATGGCATCATCTTTTAGCCTTGATGGTTTTATGGTTTTACTTACGATTGCTCCTGGCATTACAAAACCATCCCCTCTACTAACTTGAATGTCTGCGCAAAGCGCCAAGCGGCCCAAGCGCCATCGCTCATTCCGAAGGGACAATTTGCCCGCTCGCGTGTAAGCGCCTTCGGTATCTCTCTATCGCGTGCCCAGAGACGTTGAGCAATCTCACAGCCGCATGGCTCAGTTGGCATTTTCGCGTGTGCAAGTCTCACAATGGCATCCTCTTGCTGGCGAGTCAGCGTTTCTGCGCCCGCTCGATAATTCAATCGCACTATTTGAGGTTCGCCAGTGCAACAGGCCGTAATCTGAGTGCTCCAGGTGCCCCCGCTGTAAACTGCTGGCAACACGTCCAAAATTCCTATGCGCGCATCTCTGATGTAAATGCAGCCGTCTTGCGTGTATTCCGAACAGGTGCATGAACAAAGCGAACTTGAGCAATTGTGAGGCCATACTAGCGTGGCATTAGTGGACGGGTCACAATACTCTCGCACCACATCTACAGTAGCCTCGAAGTTGGCAATGACTGTGTAATCCAAGCCCCCCGGCGGGTTGTCTGCCAGTGATGCAAGCACCATGCGGCATCGTGGTATCGTGATAGTCAGTTGACCTGCTGCTATGGTCATTGCGCTCGGATGTATCTCAACTGTTGTGCCAGGATGGTAGACTTTGACTTCACTGATGTCTGTGACGGTAGTTACAAGTGGCCCGACAATGGCAGGGTCAGCCGTGTGATCTACCGCCGCCGCCAGTCGGATGTTAGCAATTGCCTGGATACCCGCCTCTATGATGTACCCCCACCGCGCCACAGTTGGAAACCCGTACTGCTGCGCGTCTACCAAGTATTCTGGCGTACTAGATGCTGGCACTCCTACAACCCATCTTGGCATTAGGAAGTAGCCAACCTCAGCCTCAATTTCCTGTTGCGCCTCTGCCAGGTAGCGTTGGATCTCATCCCTGTAATGCTTCATCCAGATGTCACGACATTCATAATCAGCATCAGCGTCACAATGCACGCCAAAAAATGCACATTCTGGCGATTGGATGATTTGCGCGTATCGAGGCAACGTAACCGCGCTTTCTTCTGGTGTTAAAGTGCTACCGCTCGGTACAACTGGCATTTTGCTATCTCCACGGTCGCCAGCGAATCAGTAGCATTGCACCGCCAGCGATTCCTAGCCAAGTAAGTAGAACGTCGCCTAGAATAGACGGCCATAGTGCCAATGGGACAGCCAAAAGTGCAACCGCTAAACTCACGCAATATGGACAGTTTAGAAAACGGCCTAGAGTAGTTATTGCTTGCGGCCTGCCATCTGGCCCTATTTCTGCCCCATAGTCGTATGTGCCCATGCGCGTGCGCAACCCTCGCAGTACACAGCATGGCCCATCGTCAAACATCAAAGCCCAGGTGGCGCGGAGAGTTGCCAAGATGACAGCAAGCCAGCGTACCCACTCAGGCATTCTCTACCTGCTTCTTTGGCCGCCCGCGCTTTTTCTTTGGCGCTTCAACTGTCCAGCCTAGTGGTTGCGGTTCTGGTTCTGGTGGTACTTTTGGCACTGGTACCGCTTTGGGTTGTTCTGCCTTGATGCGGAAGACTGCCGACTTGCCATCTTTGCCTTTCATCGTCAGCATCCCTTCTGCATCTCTGTTATCCACGTAGCCAACGCGCCTATTAGCGCCAAAGATATAACGGGTTTTGGTCACAGGCCCGAACCAAGTACCATTGCCTTGATTAGCGCCTATGTACTCAAGTTTGGTCATGCCAGTGCCGCCGGGCAAGCCGCCCCGTGTTGGCATAGAAACACCTTTCCCCGCTGGTTTTGCTCTACCGCCTCCGCAACATCCTGGCATTTTAGCCCCCTCTTTGTAAGCTTCTGGAAAAAGCCTCTTAAGCTGATTTGCAAAGAATTCGCGCCAAGTCGGCGTACCGTCCGGCGTCGGGTCTTGCTTTACCGTGCCCCATCGTTGGTTATTGCCCGTTCGCAGTGAACGGTTTTGGCCGTCCCATCGGTAGAGGTATCCTGAGTCCCCGATGTGAACACCACACCAACCCGCCATCATAAGAGCAATGTTAAAAGCCCAGTCCTCGCGGCCCCATCGCATTTCTGCGCGGTATCCGCCAGCCTCTTGCCATGCCTTGCGCGGATACATAATCCCCGCGCTCATCGGGTTTCTGTGTAGTACCAAGTAGCAAGAATATTGCGGTAGAGGCCATCGCTTAGTTCTCGCCCCGCCTTGCACAAGAGTAATGTCGCCATAGGCTACTCTATGCGGGTTGTTAATGCAGCCTAGATATAACCTCTCGAGCGCCCAACTTTCAAGCATGTCGTCTGCGCTGAGTACTTGGATAAACTGGCCCTTGGCGTGCTCTATCCCAGTATTTAGCGCGGTCGGCGTGCCTTGATTGATTGTGAGGCGCAAGGCCCGTACTCGCTTATGCTGTTGCGCCAGCAAGTGAGCCACATGCCAACTATCATCGGTACTGGCATCGTCTACAATGACCGCCTCAAAGTCTGTCAAGGTTTGCGGTAGTACAAACCCCGCACTCGTCGGCCCGCCCACAAGCGAGTTTATGGCGTCGGGTAAGAACTTGGCATAGTTATGACAAGGTACAACAACGCTTACAATTGGCGTCATGCTCCCCCTAGAGTTAGGGGGGAGAGGTTGCCCCCTCCCCCGTTAGTCGTCCCTACTTGTCGTTATGGACACTCAGCCGGTACAGGCGATGTCTCAGGGAAGAAGCTGGCATCGCAAGGATCAGGGCTGATGGTCGGCTCAGGATGCGCGCAGTTCACGTCTTGGAAACGGATCTGTGCCCAAGGGGCTCTACAGAACAGCCTTGGATGCATCCAGATTTTGACGCGCTTGCATTCGTTGTCTACATCCCACTTGCCCAGAAGCCGGCCGCCGTCAGTAGAGAAGTATCCCAGGCCGCCAAACTTCTGCGCCGCCGTCGCTGCGCTTAGGTGTTCGCCCTCCCAGATACGGTTGCTTCCTGCTGCGCCAGTCAGAAAGTAGGCGTCGCCGGTCGTTGCGCCCGTGATAAGCTCGTAGTCGTATGCCAAGAGTGGGATAGGGAAGGAGTCTAGGCGAATAAACCCAAAGCCGAACATATTCTCAGGCGATTCGCCGATCAGCCGGTCACGGAAGGTACGCGCCTCGTAGGATTGCAAGTTGGTTTCGTTGAACTGGCTGCCGGGGCAAACGCGCCAGCAGGTGAAGAAGTCAAGCAAGCAGTGCGCCATGAACGTCGGCAGTACCAGGATCACATCGCCAAGGCGCATACGTTGCGCGTTCAAGGTTGAACTCCAGGAGATGCGCTGGCGGATACGCCGATAGGCAGACAGCAACACGTCTACGAAGTCAAAAGTCGCGCCTACCGCCGCCCCGTTCCAGGTGATGCCAGCACCACCGGCCATGGTGTTCCCATTCCAGTTGACGACGATGCTGTCCAGCATGGTGCAGTCGTAGCCGGTAGCAACCCACTGTTGCAAGCCGTCGAACTGCCCAGCCGTCGCACTGTTGCCAACGACAAGCGCCTTGCTGATGTCCTGGACAAGCACGTCAGTGGCAAAGCGCATGTCCCATTCGTCTTCGTCTACAACGAGCTTGCCATCGAGCCTCCAGCGCGGGTCAGTCCGGCAGTAGTATTTCGGCGTCATCATGTCGCGGATGGGACCGCGCCGACCGTAGCGCCCGAAGTCCTCTACCGTCAACTTGCACGCGCCGTACTCGATCCCGTTAGGATCGTCGCATGCGCCGCTGATGTACCCCTCGGTGCATTCCCCATCGCTCTGTGCTGGCCTCACGAAGTTGATGAACTCGACAGAGCGGTAACACTCATTCGAGACGTTAAACCCCATCCAGTCCAGAAGCGGCAGGCCGCCAGCGTAGTGCAAGGACATGATTGAGTCCTCTGAGCAACGATCGAAGAAGTTGCAACAACCAAACGGCGTCGCTGCGTTGTCAGGGGTATCCATAGGCGTATCGCGTTGTACGTTTCCTAATCCTCTAGGTGGCATTCTTTCACCTCCGTAAAATTCCTTTGCTATACTCCCCCTGCTTTGTTCTCTCTCTACAAGTTACCCTTGGCGGCTTTCACTTTTGCCAGTGCAGTAGCCGCCGGGTCTGGTGTTGGCTCTGGCCTTTCCAAGTCGGCGTTCACTTCGCGCGGTCGGTGTGTGACGACAAGACGCTCCTTGCGAGGTAGATCACTTGACCATACATGGCGCTTTTCGTCGTCAGTAGCCTCAAGTGCCTTGATGCGAGTGTCTACAGCCTCACGTGCCTGCTGTTCTACGCCGCGTAGTTCGTCAAGCGTCTTCGTCAAGCCTTCTAACTTCTCAGTGAAAGGCGCAAGAATCGCGGCCAACTTGGCGTCAAACTGCTGAGCAATCAAGGCCATTGCAGCCTCATCCAATTCAATCTCACGCTCAATCTCTGGCCGCGGTTCTGGCTTCTGTGCTGACGTTTCCTGTGCTGGCTCACTGCGCGCAATCAAGCCGCCTTCTGCTACCTCACGGTTGAGGCCATCAGCATTCTCGGCCAACTTCCGCGCCTTCTCTTCATCACCGCCACAAAGTGCCACTAATGCGTCAAAAACTTCCTTCCTCATTCGTTTCACCTCCATTACTCCTACCGCCGTAAACCAAGATGCTGCCCGGTCCTGCGGTAGAAATGAGATTTCGCGCAGAATGCCCGCGCTATAAACTGGTACCGTTACATCGCCCGCCACCCCTACCATCTGAGGCGGGACCGTTGGCAAGTAGCCTATACTTTCCCCCCACGTGCCCGCGTCACGTTGCAATGCCTCAATTTCTGCCTGTGCTAGCTCGGAATCGTCATACAAGCCACTGGTGATGAGACAGACACCCTCACGCGCCAGGAAGTCTGCTTGTCCAGTCCGCATGGCCTCGCCTTGATGGTAGAAGGTGCGGTAGGGGTATTCGCTTGTCTTAGTAGCGTGCTGTACGAAAGAATCAAAGAGGGAAGTGGAGTCAATCTCGCCTACACGGTTGAGTACCGCCGTAGCAGAGACAGAAAGCCAACGATAGCGCCCGTCTACAAACTGGCGCATGATGGTTGTGCTCGTTCGCATCGCAGGCGGGAAAGCCTCAGTGACTTCTATCCAATCGCCTAGAGTCACTGTACTGCCTGCGATATTGACTGGCACTCGATACAATTTGCCCACTTCACTTATGACCGCGAATAACGAACCATCATCCTCTCGATACACATCGTGAATCCAGGCCCAGCGTCCGCTTTCCTCCAACGCGCCCATGATCTGGTCAAATACCAATTGCAGAGCGATAGCGCGTTCCTCCGGCCTCTCCTTGCCCGCTACCTTGTAGACCACTTCTGGCGCAACTTCATCAAAACTGCTGTAGGCGCTGATGAGTTTGTTAGCTGCCGACTTGACCGCCGTGCCCCAGGCTTCCTCTGGCACATCGGCAGGCCGCTTGACCTGGTTGAATCGCACAGCAGCTGCGTGACAGCCGTCTGTGTCGTAAGTGCCACTGCCAGATGCTTTGACGGGCAACATACAGTGCGATTGCGTCTTTTCATCAAGGCCCGCTGCCTTGTTTACGTCTATGAGGCAGGCACTACAGAATGCCTCGGTGCTGTCATAGTTGGATGCGCTGCCATCCCAGGCCCGTTCCATAAGCGGGTCAAAAAGTGCCCTGATTCCATCCAGAATGAAAGTAAGCAATCCCCGACTTTCCTCTTTCACATTCTTAGCCACAGTATCCGCCTGCTTGATTGCGCTTGCCTCACAAGTGTCTTGCTCCCCGCCTTCATCTAGGCAGCTTTGCAGTGCTTTGTTTGCTACTTCTACCCAGACCTTTTTTTGCTTGTCAGTCAGTCCTTTGATATGCTTATCAACATCGCCAACTTCCCACGGCATTTGTTCACCCCCACATAAACGAAAAGCGGCCCATTCCTCCGAAGGCGATTACTCACTTTCGGAAAAATGCGCCGCTATCACAGTGGCTATGAAGTTGTCAGTCTCTTGTCACATTCTTGTTATGTTCTCGTCATCTAGGCATCATATTATGTCGTCTGCTGGCCCTCGCTTGTGCCGAGGTATGATGCTGCGCTGTAAGCCTAGATAATCCTCAAGCGCTCCCAAGGCGATAATCAAGGCTTGTCGAATCGCCATGAGCAAGGTACGCTGAGCAAGTGCATCAAACTGGCATTGGTTTCCCATGCTATGACCATTCTACCATGAGCATGTCCCTAAATTTGAGAATTCAAACAAAAGGGGAGGTAAAGAGATTCCTAGAAACGCAGGAAAGCACTTGACAAGTGTACCACAGTATGGTACAATAAGAGCAAATCTGAGGGGAGTATCAAAATGAAAACGGCAATCATTTCTCAGCAAAATGAATGGGTGGCACTCCAGACACCCTACGACCGCGACTTTGTGGACGCGCTGAAAAGCGCGGTGGCCTATACGGACCGCAAGTGGAACGCAACTGAGAAAGTGTGGCTAGTGACTGAGATAGAAGCGAGTAAAGCCATTGAGATTGCCAGCCGCTTTTTCGATGTGCAAGACCAACGCGGCAAGAATACTCAGCAAGTAGCCAAGATGGAAGCAGCCGCAGAGGAAAAAGCGCTGGAGGCTGAGATTGAGCAGATCAAGGCCAACCAGACGTATATCCTGGAGAGCGAGGAGCGGATCGAGGGCATCATTGAGGATTTGTCTGGCAGAATCAGCCGTTATAGTTTCCGCAGCAAGAGCAACGTTCGATATGGGTTGGCCCAGGATCGGGCGCTTTTGCAGCACAGCCTCGACAATGCCAGAATCCCTGTTGAGCGGTTGACTGAATTGCAAGTACGGGGACTGGTGGCAGCAGTGAGGTATTTGAAATGAAAGTCCGCATTCAGGTCTATTCAGGCCTCCTTTCCCGGCCGCGGGTCTGGGGGCACACGGTAGGTGCTACAAGTTTAGAGCGATTCTGGGGGAATATCCCCGTCAAAGTCATTGAACCCGAGGACGTACCTGGAACAGTCCTGAGTACTCATGGGTATATGGAACGGGACTATGCCCCGCGAGAGGGTGACATAGTCACCCTCCATACTCCCCAAAAGGGTACATCAATTCAATATCTGGACGGGGAGTGGTTCGAGTATCCTGGGATGTTCGGCTTCCAGGTCGGAGTATACCGAGTTCATCTGAAGAGTGGGGAGTTTCATTTGCTCTCAGAATACTTAGTCCCAGATGGGATCGAGGATTTCTATAATATGCGTGATCGTAGTAAAGTAGTCCCTCGGGTACTCAGTACGATGGGGGACAGGAAACCATTTGAGTGGTTTTAGTCTTATGAACTTCTATGCTGATCCTGCCAACGATTTGCCCTCCCCCTTCAAACCCAAGCGCTGCATCTTCTACACGCAGGGGCTGAAGGTATACGGGCAAATTCCATACATCCTCCAGAAGCGCCTACAAGCAGAATTCTACAGCAATAATATGCCATGTCTTGGCGGGCGTATTGTGGCCCCAACTGCTGAGGCTAATTATACAGTGGTGCCATACCGTCGCCGTGATGAACAGCCTCACAGCCAAGAGGCTATTGACGAGTTGCTAACTTGGCTTTACGAGGGCAAAGGATTCGAGGTAGCAATCGCGGCAGATTTCGACAAAAGCATTTGTGACTGGAATGCCTTTCAAATGCCGCCAGAGACATGGATACCAGCCGAGGAAGATTACCAGGATATGATTAGGGGGCTACTTGGCGATGGGCAATAATTTGCTGGCAGTCATTAAACTAGAGTTAATTGGCGATAATTTCTTTGCCTATCAACGCCAAGCAAAAGAGAGGCACAAGCCTACTGAGAGGTATGGCGAGTATCTAGGCAAAGATCAGTCACGTCCCTGGGTTGCTCGGTTGACTGGTTTAGATCCAAAGTTTGGTTTTGCCCGTGAGTTTATGCACGGCCAGCGGGATTATAGCCAGGCCAACTCGGTTGGATCGCGGGGAGTATACGAGTATATCCCTCTGAAAGATGGGATATACGAGGTCAATGAGCGGTTAACCTGGAAGCGGGCGCGGCGGTACTTCATCCGCGTCCAGGATGCCCAGATCACAGAGATCAGCAGGGACGAGGTGATGGAGTGCCTAAACACGGGCTAGGGATCAACGTACTGGAGGCCGCCCGGCAGCGGGTAGCCTGGACATTCGATACGTTCCCCCGCATCTACTGCAGCTTCAGTGGGGGGAAAGACTCAACCGTTATGACACATCTGGTTATGAACGAGGCCAAGAAGCGCAAGCGCAAGGTCGGCTTGATGTACATAGATTTTGAGGCGCAGTTCCAGCACACGATTGATCACCTGGAGGAAATGTACAGCCTCTACGCCGATTGGATAGAGCCATACTGGGTGGCCCTACCCAGCACACTTAGAAATGCCGTTAGCCAATATGAGCATCACTGGACATGCTGGGAGCCTGGACGAGAAGCTGACTGGGTGCGTCAGCCGCCCAAGATTGCTATCACTGACCAATCCTTTTTCCCATTCTACGAGTACGCAATGGCATTTGAGGATTTTGTGCCAGAGTTCGGGCATTGGTATAGCGAGGGACAGTTGGCAGCCTGCTTTGTTGCTATTCGTGCGGCTGAAAGCCTGAATCGTTGGCGAACAGTTGCAGGGCATGGGACAAAGTGGGAAGGCCGAAACTGGACCAACTACATCGGCCAAACCCTATGGAACATCTACCCGATTTATGACTGGTCTGCCGAGGATGATTGGACATATCATGGCAAGACTGGTTTACCTCACAATGAGATTTATGACTTGATGCATAAGGCTGGTTTGACGCTCAGTCAAATGCGCCTTTGTCAGCCATACGGTGATGAACAAAGAAAAGGGCTGTGGCTATTTCACATCCTAGAGCCAGAGACATGGGGCAAGGTCGTAGCCCGCGTGAACGGCGCGAATGCTGGCGCGATGTATGCTCAGGAATCGGGCAATATTTTAGGCAATCGCCGAATTTACAAGCCGAAAGGTCATACTTGGGAATCATTCACCATGCTATTGCTGGACAGCCTACCGCCAATGATGCGCGAGCACTACCAAAACAAAATCGCCGTCTTCGTCCACTGGTGGCGGGAAAAGGGTGTTGAGATGGCTGATGACCCCTCTGGCCATGAATCGGCAAATTGGAAACGAATGTGCAAAACGCTTTTGCGCTCAGATTACTGGTGTAGGGAGATGGGTTTCGGCATACATAAATCCAATTCCTCTTACGAGAAGTACAAGAAAATTATGGAAAAGCGGAGGGCGGCATGGGGAATATTTCCCTAATGGGCAACATCATCGTAGAAAAAACACGGGCGCTCTGCCAAGAGATTGCAGACCTGCCAGAGGATGAGAGGATTGAGATTTTGAACGAGATCCGCTGGCAGCTTCATAGTGTCAGCCCGCATCGGGCTGAGCCTGTAGATTGCGTCCTGTGGGTACCGGGCGACACAGTGGAAGGAAACGACTATAACCCCAACGTTGTGGCACCTCCTGAGATGAAATTGTTGAAACGCTCCATCCTAGAAGATGGCTACACCCAGCCCATTGTCACTTGGCAGATAGATGGCAAACGCGAAGTGGTGGACGGCTTCCACCGTAATCGTATTGGTAAAGAGGATAAAGAGGTCAAGAGGCGCATCAGGGGCTATCTGCCCGTCACAACCATCAATGAGTGGCGCGCAGATCGAGGAGATCGGATCGCCGCCACCATCCGCCACAATCGTGCACGTGGCAAACACGTCGTGGCCGGCATGAGCGAGATCGTGATCGAACTCAAGCGCCGCAATTGGTCCGACCAGCGCATTGGGCGCGAGTTGGGGATGGAACCTGACGAGGTCCTACGGCTTGCCCAGATCAGCGGCCTCGCCGAGATGTTCGCGGATCGGGAGTTTTCGGAGGCGTGGGAGATTGAATAATGGCAAGAACAGGTTATACCAATGTCCGTCCGACCGATGAGCGTAACCGCTATTTCGAGGCTATTTGTAAACACTTGGCCCTTGACCCACAGAAACATGCTGGACGCTTGCAAGCGGTAGATTATGCTTTGCGAAAAGCTGCCCAGAAGTTAATGCCCGCCAAGTGTGAAAAATGCGGTATTCCCCTACCGCAAAGCACATTCCCCTACTGGATAGATATAGGCCAGTCGGTACAGCTATGTCAAGAGTGCGCAAAACAAGATTAGCCATTACCGAGGCGAACACATCCTTACTCGCTGAGTAAGAGGTTTGTCAGCACGATACCATCGGCCATCATCATCTAGGCAGATGGGCACCACACGTGCTATTTTGTTCATCATGTGGTAAGCACTCTTGACATGCAAACCTACACACTCAGCAATCTCTCGCGTGGTCATTCGTGCGCCCTCACAGAGGTACCACGCAATCGAGGCTGCCCGCTCTTGTGCTACCAGATCAAAGGTAAAGTTATCCATTCTGCCCCACTCGCAAACCCGCCCAAGATGCAAGCCACAATACTAGAGGATACCCCGCATCTATCCAGGCCACATCAAAACCAAAACGCAAGCGCAGTAGCGGAGTAAGTGTTAAGAACCAAGTTAGCAACATCGGTTTGCATTGGCTTGCCGAGATAACGAACGGAATCGCTAACAGTACGTAATGAGAGCCTAGAGCATACGGTGTGAAAAGCAGGTTAGTCGTTACCGCCAGCGCGAAAGCTGCAGGTGTAGCCCCGCGTTGCCAGAGTTGCCACAGTGCCAAGATGCAAGCAGGAATAGCCGCAAGATATGCACTCCATCTTGGCAAGCCCACTGCCTCGATTGTGCACCAGAGAGATGTTTGCAGGTAGACAAGTGGCGGGTCTGCTTTTACCATCATTACATATCTCATAGGCCAATCTAGGCCAAAGATAGAAAACGACAAAAGCAACGAAAGCCCAGGTGCCCACAACGCCCATGCAATTTCTTGTCTTGTCCACCGCCTCATACCCCACAGTAGCACAATCGCAGGCAGAATCACATTGACCGGCTTGACTGCCAAGAGCCACAGGCCCGCCCCTAACAGAAATGGCTTTCGCTTCTGCAACCCTAACCAGCCCAGTGCCAAACCCAGCAATGGCAAAGCATCTACATTGCCCCTGATGAGCACGTCGAAAGTGTGTAAGTTCGCCATTGCCAAGATTACGACAAGTAGGGTGGGGGGATTCTCACTGACTGCCAAGACTGCCAAGAGCAAGGCCCCCAATGTGACAATAGACAGAATGGCTTGCCCCCAGGTGATGGGCAGAAGTGCCAAAGGTGCCAAGATGAACATGCCCCAGGGCATAAGGTAGAAACCCCGACTTGCTGCATCATACAAGCACGTCTCGCCCGCCAGCCACGCCCGCGCGGTAGGGTAGAAGGTGTAATACCAGTCCGCACCGGTAGGCCAGAACTTGGCAAACACCACAAGGAGCAAACTGAGTAGTATTCCTAGTGCCATAATGCGCATCGCAGTTGACATTCTGTCACCTGTATGGTACAATTACAACCATGAATGCTCAAGAGTATATCCACAACATCTTGCAAGCAATTATAGCCAATTCTTACGCCCATGCTTTCTATTTCCCCACTGACAGGAGTGAGCGCCGTATCCAAAACCTGCGCCTGGCCCGTGAAATTGGCGTGGGTCTCGTCGGCCTTGACGGGGCAAACAATATAATCCAAGGTTTGTATAGTTCTCTCATTGTCCGATTATCCTTTGACAGAACAGGAGTGTGTATTGATGCTCGCGACTTTTTTGCCGAAATGCGACAGTCTATGCTTGCTGAGGAACATAAGTCAACCCATCATCCCCAGTCTGTGATTTCAGGTGTAAATTCTTCCCATCCAGAATATCATCAGGGATCCCTTTGGGAAACGCCTCACACACAAACACAGGATCATCTGGCGGGCCAAGTATCCCCCTGAACCTTCGACATTTTCTTGCCTGACATGCTGTAATTCTAGGTGTTGTCATTTCTCTACCATCTCCCTTAAACCAGGAATGTGGTCAAGCATATATGCATACTTTTCTGGCACCCATTCCCTAACACCTGCAATATCCCATTGGCCTACAAGTGCCGTAAACATCTCTGCAAAATCCTCATCTGGCTTCCCGTCAGCATACGTGCTCACTATCCGCCCTTGTTCTTGTCCAAAGAGGCCAGAGTCATAATACCCAGGTGCATACTCCTCAGCCGCATGGCCTATTTCGTGTATCCAGGCTGATGGAGGAGGGGCATAATGCCCTGGATATACAAAAATATGCCGTGTGAGAGGATCAAACTGCATAGCCGCGCTGCTTCCTGATGGGCGATCCTTATATTGAATGCCTTTAACCTGCTCTTGCAGTGCTTGGGCCAAAACCGGATTGGCATTAGCCATGTTAAGTAACCAAGATACCTCTTGATATGCACGACTTGGTTCTGTATCATTATCAATATGAAATGTCACGCCGTATTTGTTCTCAAGCGTGGTTACTGCATCCTCAATAGATTGTCCATACATCTTACCTTGTGCAATCTGATTCATCTCCTCGCTACAATCTTGATAATAGATTACATTATCATCATGTTTTAGCGTCCGCGCTGCTTGCTCGGCTAGTCTTGCTCGCATCTCTTGACGTGACGCTTCCTTTTGCGATTTGAAAAATCTGTCAGCCAACTCCTCGGCATTGGGAATACCTAACTTGTCAGCATACCTAATGAACCTCTCTCTATCAAGTTCCATAACACCCATGTACATTTCAACTTCATCGCCTGTCAAACTAGGCATAGCAGCCTGAATCGAGTTTCTAACTTCTTGATTTACTGGTATTGGGGGTGCTTCCTTGGGCAATGTCGGCCCTTCTGTGGCCTCTCCCTCTGCGCTAATGTGCAAGGGATTCCACTTCCCCGTATTATCTAGGCAGTCGTCACAGTGCTCAGTTTTGACAATGCCCAAAGTCCAGAAGCAGTCCCACCCTGTAAGAACTTCTCCCTCATGAACTTCCTCAATTTGCCAAGAGCAAGCACAGTTTGTGAGGCAGATAGTTTGCCCGTCGCCGGGATATGCTGGCAGTTCTGGCAACCCAAACGCCCGCGCTTGCCCGCGCTCAAACCCCTCCCGCGCAGAGTTGACATACATCGCGGCTCGTGCTCTGATCTGCGCTTCTGACAATTTGCCTTCACTAACTAACTTGGCAAAGTCCTTAAGGTAGCGGTATTGGTCTGCTACCATGCCACCGATGCTGCCCCAGTCCGTGCTTGTCATCTGCGCGCGTCCGCCCCTGCCTAGCATATACTGGCGGATGTACTCAGCCTTGATTTCTTCGCGCATTTGCTCTTGCCAGTCGCGCGGTGAAAGCATCCCGTTGCCTACTAAGTTGCTGAGTAGGTCGGTGCCCGTGCTCAAACTACCATCTGCCAGCGTAATAGCAGGCGCAGTCCTGGCAGCATCTAACGACTGCTGGACATAGCCAAGCACTTCATCCCGGCCCATAAAGCGGCCAGTCGCAGAATCATGGTATCGGTGCGAAGATTCATTCCAAGACCAGGGCATTACTCCTCCCAATATCCCCAGAACGGTCTAGGTGCTAACTTGTAGAAGTATTTTAAGTCTGCATCGGTGAAGTGCTCACGCCAAGTGTCAATTTTGCCATCGTGTGGCAGCCAACCTACTAACTCCTTAACCAGTTTCAAACCCCGCACCGGTTTAATGCCCGACCATGTAGCAATGGCCTGGCGCACTTTCTCAGGCTCTAGTACCAAGTCCTCAAAACGCACTTTCAGCACACTAGGCGCGTTTTCCCACGATTGCAGATGAAAACGCCAGTGTGCCGCGATTGGCTGAGCAAATCCCCGCGAGTTGCCAGGCGCGCCGCCCCAGTCTAGCAGTTGACACAAGAACTCTGAGAAAGTCAGATCTTTCCACTCTGGTGGCTGGAATTCCTTTGTACGCCACAACGATAGCGCCACTGCGCGTCCATCACGATAGATGTAAATGCACGGGTGAATGACCGTGTTTTTCATGTCGTGATAGAAGTAGTGTGAGCCTGCTAGTTTGCCGTAAGGGTTGCACTGGTCATACAGTCGGTTACGCCAGTGCCCGATGCGCCCAAACGTAGTCAACTCCTTGCCTGGATAGAAGTTAATCGCCAAGAAGGCCATCAATAGGTTGTTGCCCGCTCGCGGATGACCGTAGACACGGATAAGTGGTTTTGTCATTCTTTCTCCAGTATAAAGGTACGTTTGCCTCGATGCCGTATTGATTTGTGCTTGTTGCCCTCATCCCATTCCAGAAGTGTTTTCGCATCCCGCGCATCCATATATCGCACAGGATTGTCTATCGTGAACAGATAGCGCACCTGTGTTACCGCGCCCTGGATAGACTCACCACCCCAACTGTTTCCTATCCAGCGTACTTTGACCAGTCCTTCCGCGCCAATGTCGGATAGGCCACGTCGTCCCCGTTTTGGTATCGCTGGCAAAGTCGGTAGTGTTGCCCCGCGCATTTCTATTGCTTCTGCCTCTTGCAGTGGTGCCGCTTGTAATCCTAGCGCTTGCTCATAATAGGCCAGTGCTTTTTGTGCCACGATTGCAGGCGCATGGAATTCCTCATGGCATTGCTTGCCACGCGTCACACCATCCCGATAAAACTTCAGGTCATCCCGCAACTTTAGGACCGTCTCACGTAGGTCGGGCAGTGGGCATCTCACGAAAGGCAGAAACCCGGCCGCCTCTAAAATGCGGTTGATTGTTGGATCCTCAGCATTGGCGATAGCGGGCATGCCCATTGCCCACGCCTCAATAGAGTTTAGCCCGTAGCACAAGCGGAACTGGTCAACGTAGACAGAAGCGCGTCCCTTGCGCCTCAAGCAAGTCTCATTGTCCACTTGCTCAATTACGTCCAGCACGATACCGTCTACACTGTCCAATGTCTCAATTACGGTATCTGTGTCTTTGACCTTGCGCGAGGTGGGAGCGTGTGCCACGATGAAGCGGTCTGGCGGTCGGTTGGCATAGCGTGATAGGTCTGGACGTGTATCCGGCATCCAAGGCAGTCCATGCGCCGTTAGGTCAATTGTAGCAACCGTTCCCACCCAGTTGTGCTCAGTACAGAAGTCATTATATAGTTTTGGGTTGCGCCGGTACATACTGCCATGATAGGTTACGATGGTTGGTTTCGGTTTAGTGCCTCTTGGCAGTTTAGGCGCAACGTCGTGCACGTGCACCACATCCGCCCACTCGTAGGCACCCGCTAGATCGTCGGGTTTCTCCATCATAAGATGTGCCGGGTAACGAATATAACTGCCCGCCAACTGGCGTACCAGTAGTGACTTGTGCTCAGTCGTTGCCGTGATTGCTTCCGCCAAGTAGTAACCACATCCGCCAAAGTCGTTGACACTTAGCTGAAGGATATTCATTTTCCCAGGCCCTCCAGGTAGTGCACCAGGTCGGGTATGCGCCTTTCAATGCAGAATTGGTCCCTATCCCATCTTGGCTTTTTGGCCCGTGCCATCGCTTTTGCCACATCGTCTACCTGCCAGTAAACCAGCGGTTCAATGTCCCACTTACGACAGTAGTAAATACTCTCGGCAAACGTACCATGCACAAGAGGAAACATGCCACAATGCAAGTACAACAGCAACTTGCGCGGTAGGGATTCCGCCGCGCCTCGAAAGTTCGTGAGATTGGCCAGCAGGCCATACCGGCTTTGATGGTCATATTGCTCTGGTTTCAGAACGCGCACATGTCGCGAATGGGGCAGTTTGCTAATTTGCTCATAAAAGACCTTTGATACCAGCACGCCAGTGCAACTTGTCAAAGTGCGCAGTTCGTCCATGAGCGCCAGCAACTTGCGGTAAAACTCATCTTGAAAAACCGTTGTGGAATAGTCCACATAGACAACCTCATTACGCTTTACTTCAGTTGTGGCCGTGCGAGTTGGGTAGTTTGCGAACTGAAACCACGGTCGGCGCAAGCCATACCAGCGCATGGTTTCCTCAGCAAACATCTGAGTTGGCGCAACAAAAGCGTTGACGTAACTGAACATCTTGCGGTCAAAGTCCAGGTAGCGAATGGCTTCATTCAAATAGTTCGGCAAGTAACCCGACTGCGCAAATTGCAGACTGCGATTGTCTTTCACCCACGCCACGTTTATGAGACCCTTAGCAGGCTGATGACGCCAGAAGTGATAAAAGTTCGCTTTACCAATTTGAACAGGCTGACAGCGTTTGCCCGCTCTCAGAACGTTGATGAGTTTTGACTGCACCTATTTCCCCCTTTTTGCAAGTGCTTGTTCGTAAACCTCGATTGCTTTCTTTGCCACGATTGGCGCGTGATGGTAGCGGAAAAAGTGCTCTCGCCCGACCTCGCACCAGTGCTTGTAATAGCGCCTATCCAGGCGCAAGCACGCCAATGCCTCTGCCACTGATTCAGGAGTCGCCACGATCTCCACAAATGGTAGTTCTCCGCCGACTTGCTCCAGCATGCTTGCACGGTAAAAGCGCGCATAGGCAGTTGAGAAGCCGCTTAGAACTGGCATCCCCAAAGCCCATGCCTCGATTGCGTTATTGCCGTAGCCGTATTTGATTTGGTCAATTGTTACACGGCATTGTGCCTTGCGCTTCAGGCATGCCGCGTAACTCAGATGCTCCAGAATGTCTAGCGGCAAGTTGGCCCGTTGAGCGCCGCGGATTACCACTTCCGTGTGCTTTGCGCTTCGGCTTGTAGGTGCCTGGACTGCGAATTTGTTCCGCGTCGGCTTCCACATACCGCGCAGATCTTCGCGCGGGTTTGGCAGCCATATCGGATTCAGCGCCTTGCAGAATGCGCCCATGTCTGGCGTGCTGTAGCATATCACGGCCCCACGTCGTACCATCTTGAAAATCGCTTGATTCTCTTTGCGAAAGAGACGGCCCGTGTAAGTCACAACCAGTGCTTTGTTATCTACGCCAATGGTAGACTTGGGTATATTCTCACGAATGTGGACCACGTCGGCCCACTTAATGAGCAAGTCCATTTCCCCCTTGCCTGGTGCCAGCACATCATAGGGATAGGCAATGTAGCTCTGCGCGCCCCGCACTGCCCGCGCTTCGTGTTCGGTGTAGCGGTTTATGGCATCAGCGAGCCAATACGAGCCCCCGCCCTGATCACAAGCGCCAGCCAAGAGGATCTTCATTTCTTTTCCCCCACGTAGGCCAGCCAGTTGTATTGCCTCAGTGCATCCATGAACGGTGTCCAGTCTGGCGGATGCGCCATTACGGGACAATACTCAGTATGTCCAGGCGATTGCACCAGTTCGTAGTCTGCTTCTGCCTCGATGCGTGTGCCCTTGTAGTGCACAATTGGCGCAAAGTCCACCCGCAGTTTACGCAGGCCAGCTCGCCGCATAGCATGGACATTTTGGACAGCCTCTTGCACATCTTCCGCGCTTTCCCCCACGCCATAGCGAATGTGCGCCCGCCACTTGATGTCAATCTCTTGCATCGTGAGCAAGCCGTGTAGTGCCCGCTCAAAAGTGTACGGTTTGCCCAACCGCTTGAGCATCGGTGTAGTCACTGCCTCCAGGCCCACAGAGGTAGAAGTCAAACCACACTCTTTGAGCATCCGCACTTTGTTAACGGTCAAGTCATTCAAATTAAGAGGCGACTGAAACGGATACGGTTCCCGCGCCATCACTGCATGGAATGCCTCAACCCACTTTTGAGAGGCGGTCAGTTGTGCCGCTAGTAAGTAGGCGACTAACGGCTTGCCCAATGCCTTGACCGTAATCTCGCGCAACTGGCGCAGGTTGTCAGCAACCAACTGTGCTGGCCTCATTCTGAAGGTTGGATCCGTGACCGTCGAGCCACCCCAGACGCAAAACCTACAACGGTAGGGACAGCCTCTTGCAACCTGGTAGATGACAGCAGCATAGTGCTGCCAGTAGTGCGCAGGGACAAGGGAAAAGTCGGTCGGCCCCAGGTCGGCTAGACAGTTAGGGTAAATGCCTTGCCTCAATTCCCCTGCCAAGATGTCAAGCAGTGCCCGCTCTGGTTCGGTGTAGGCAACCGAGCAACCCGTATCTTTGGCGTAGTGCTGAGCATATCCAGGCGGTACAGCCAAGATGACACGCTTTGTCTTGCCACAAATTCGTGCCATCGCGTCGTTGACAGCCTGATGCCACTGCCACGCCAGGGAGTGCACTACAGTGTCAGGCTTGAACTGGCGTAGCACATCAGGCTTGTCAATAGACAGGTCTATGAATCGCACATCATGGCCAGCCCGCTTTGCCTCAGATGCGCATGCTAGAAGCATAGCAGGCAAGACCTGAGAGCCAATGCCCCAACAGCAGTCTTCTGCCTCTACCGACTTCTGACGTCGGCCTATGAGAGGCGGACTACAAAAAGCAAGCCTCATCTGAACTTCTCCAGAATCCAATGCACTCGCAGGCCCCGCCTAAAAAACCGTGCATCCATGACATATAGACGGGTATCACTGAATAGGCGCAAGTAGTCATGCCAGAAGCAATGCGCGCCTAATGGCTTGTAACAGGTGCCCACCGTCACGATGTAGAGCCATCGCTTTGACACTCTAGCGTGTTCGGCCAAGATGCGGCCAATGTCAGTAGGCGGAACGTGTAGTAATACCTCAACTGAAAGCACTAGGTCAAACGACTTGTCAGGATAGGGCAAAAACTTGCCATCCCACTTATCAGGCAGAATGCCCGTCTTTTGTCGGCAGCCCTCGCGCATGCTGTCTACAAAGTCAACCATTTTGTAAGCGCCCGTCAGCCCGCGCTCTTTCAGGTACAAGTAGACACGGCCCCAGCCAGAGCCAACGTCAAGAATACTGCCCGTATGCGTCGCAATCCAGGCGGCCATGGCATCCATCTCGCCTGCTATCTTGTCAGCAGTAGCAGGGTAGTTCGTGCCTCGATTCTGCCAGTATTCGCGCGGGTCAAATGTACTCATTGTCTACCAATCCCCCCCCCTTATACCCCCCCCAAGAGGTCATCTGCCTCGATACGTATGCCTTGATAATGCTTGACACACATCTAGGCAAATAAACTGCGTCAGCCTATTCCCCCCCCAGCCCCCCTGGGGGCGTCTCCTGGGGGGTTCTAGGGGGGGAGATGACTTTATTTACCATGTCCCAACCCTCTATACACAAACTCTCTTGGCGCTGGCCATGCCACATTTCTAGCGTCCACTAGCACTTTGTGACGCATAACCTGCCCGACTTCCTGCCAGTCAATTCCGTAGAAGTCATCATGGCCCGCGCAGATCACGGCAGCATCAGCGCCAGCCAACGCGGTGAGCAAGTCACCGTTGTAACCGTCCACAAACGGGTCATAAAATCGCACGTCGCACCCGGCCTTGATAAGGCGCTCCATCATGGCCAAAGCGGGTGAGTTGCGCATGTCTGAGGTGTTTTCTTTGTAAGCCACTCCGAGGATGACCACGATCGCGCCACCTACTAGCGCTTTGGCCTCTCGCAACGCCTCTAGCGTCAAGTCAGCTACGTGATGAGGCATCCAGTCATTGGTAGCTCTAGCAGCAGTGAGCAAGTCTGCCTCGATACTCAAGCCGCTCATCAGTAGCCACGGATCTTTCGGAATGCACGCGCCGCCTACACCTGGCCCCGGCCTTAGTACGTAGCGCCACGGACAGGTGTTAATGAGTTGGCGTACCTGCCATACGTCTGCGCCCAGGTCCTCGCAGACTAGCGCCAGTTCATTAGCAAACGCCAATTGCACATCGCGGTAAGCATTCTCAGCACACTTGCATATCTCGGCGCTCAGTGGGTCGGTTACGTAGAGGCTGGCTTTGCAGACCTGCGAGTAGAGAGCCATTGCCAAGATTGCCGCTTCTGAATCAGCGCCTATAACGCGCGGGACTTGGCGCAGGTTGTGCGCCAGCGCGCCGGGTGTAACGCGCTCCGGGCAATAGGCCAAGTGGAAGCTTGGCTCGCCAAACATCGCGGCCAAGTCACTCATAGTCCCAGGTGCTAAAGTGCTTTCAATTGCAATGAGTACTGAACTACTCAAATAACTGCAAGTGTTAGTCAGCGCGTCCACTAGCGCGCTAAAATCTGGTTGTCTGCTTTCGTCAACCGGCGTCGGTACCGCCACGATAACTACATCAGCATCATGGCAAGCGCCAAAGTCTGAGGTAGCACGTAGTTTGCCAAGATGGGCCACTTCCTGCATCATGGCTGGCAGTTCTGGTTCTTGCGGGTCGAGAGGCCAGCACTTGGCGTTTACTGCGCTCACCCGTGCCTCACAAATGTCAATTCCCATCACTTGAAAGCCAGCATTAGCAAACATCACGGCTTGTGGCAACCCAACGTAGCCCAGTCCAATAACTACTATCTTGGCCTCTTTTGTCTTGATTCTTTGCTCTAGTTCGTCAGTTTCGCTCACCTTTTGCACCCGCTTTTAGAATCTGTAAAGCCATTCTCAGTGCCGCCGCGCCATCTTCCCCTGTTGCCGCTGGTTTCCCTTCTCCCCTTACAGCATTAGCGAACGCCTCCAACTCTGCCCGTAATGGTTCTACGTAGGAAACGCCAATTGCTACCCGTTCACCTGGCTCAAATTCAATCACGGCAGTTTGTGAGAGGTAGTCAGCCGTGATAACACCTTCGGCGCCAGTTACAACCAAAGTTCGCTCTTTGGCACTGCTGAGCCAATCGGCTTCCAAGACACCAACCGCGCCGCTCTCAAAGCGAATCAAGGCAGCCACACCGTCACTCAACTCCGCGCCGTGCTTGTTCCACTGTAACTCTGCCTGGTACGCCACTGGTTCGCTTTGCAGCAGATAGCGCATAATGTCCAAGTCGTGTGTTGCCAAGTCAACCGTCACGCCTACGTCACGGATGCGCACAGGAGAAGGACCAACCCGCCTTGTTGAGATACGGTAGATGCGTCCTAAGTCACCACCATCTATATGGCGCTTGACAGCAGTTACAATCGGGTTGCATCTTTCAATATGGCCTACTGCCAAGATGCGCTTGCTTATCTCGGCAAACTTGAGCAATAGCCATGCCTCTTTCAGCGTCGCAGCAATTGGCTTTTCCACCAGCACATGGCAACCCGCCTGCATTGCTACCTGGGTCACTCGGAAATGTGCGCTTGTTGGGACGCATACGCTTGCCAAGTTCGGCTTTTCTTCTGCTAGCATTTCCACATAGTTGGTATAGGTCTTTGCGCCCCATGTTCGTGTAACTTGTGCCAGTTTGCCAGCATCGGAATCAGCCACAGCCACGAGGCGCACATCTGGCATTTGTGCATACACGCGCGCATGGTGCCGCCCCATCTCGCCTATGCCTATCACAGCAGCAGTTAGCATAGTGCCAACATCCCCCTTACTATCTTCTGAAGTGCTGGCAAGAATGCCTTGCCAATTTTGCATTGAAAGTCCTCATACGACATGCCAGGCTTGCGAGCAGTAATGATAGCTTCAATGGTTACGCCCGCTTTATACTCACTAAGTTCTGGCAAATGCAAAATGCCTCTTGGCAGTTCGTTGTATTCTGCTGGCCTGGATGCGCCACAGCCATTTGCCCCATCCCAACAGTGGTCACAGCTCGCGGGATGCGTGCGTCCACAATAAGCACATTGCCAGGGTAGAGCAATGATTTCCGGCATCGGATTGCCTACCTGGGCGATAACAGGAATGCCCGAAAAGATAATATCAGAACATACCGGCCCTAGTGTTGTCATTTTACTCCCCCTTTTGCCATTGCCAACTTAGCAGCCCAGTAAAACAAACGGCGTGCCACGATGAGGCGCATGTTACGTCGGCGCTTGCGCTTCTTCATTCTGCTGCCTTTCCTTAACTTCTGTCACTTGGTAGTATCCGTTTGGTGCCAGTCTCTTAATCGTCAGTAGCACATCCTTGTAATACCAGCGCACTTTCAACCCGTTTCTATCGTAACCTAGCAAACGCGGTTTACTTGTGCGGTCGCGCTTAGCATATCCAGGCAGCTTGAGCACGATGTCAGCAGGCATCCCGACGATGGGTTTCGCCTTAATTGCCTCAGTGTCAATTGACTGAGCTTGTGCCATTTGCGCTTGTTGCCTGGCACCTGCTGCTTGTAAGCGCATTAACTCGCGGCGTTGGCGGTCAGACTTGCCTTGATTACTCATTCTGGCTGCGCCTCCAGAAGTTGCGCGAACTCACTACCTACTCGCGCCTTGCCTGCCTCGATTGCGTGTGTTACGTCTGCCTCAGTTATTACTACCCCGTCACCCTCAAACAGTACGGCCCCCTTATTAGTGGCCCGTTCAATGGAGACGGGCCATACTCGCTTTCTAAAAACGTCAGCGCCCGACTGCCAAAGCACGATCTCGCGGCCAGACGGCCAGTGATACCTCACAATAGGCTCACTAGGAAACATGCGCGCCGATCGCTGAACGCTGCCAGATGCAAGCGCCCGCTCCTGCCCGCGCCTCATTCGTGTTTGCTCTTCGTCGGTAGACTGCGCCTCCTCTTCTTCTTCTGTCCAGTCGTCTGGGATTATGCGCCAGTCTACCAAGAGGCTTCTAACTTCCTCACGGTTTAATAATGGTCCCGCGCCCATCTGCCCCGCTTCGTAGAGAGTCTTGGCAACAGTGGCCCATGCTTCTGCCACTTGTGCTTGTAAGAGGCGTCCTTGCTCATCACGTTCCTCAAACTGAAACTCCAGCGTATCAGGCAGTTCGTCTTGTAACTTCTCCTGGTACGCATGTGCGAATTCATAAGCACCTTTGGTAGCTGCTTTTTCGTGCTGCACTTCGCTTTCGATAGACGTGCCTAGATTGCCGCCAGTTATTGACCAGATTTCCCGTAGGTCTAAACCGCTTGTCGTAGCGTAGACCTGCGCCACGAGTTGAGCAAAAGTCACTTGGTCAAAGTTAGCAGGCAACTGCGAGAGTGCCACCAGTTTGGCATCTGGTTCGTCTGCCCCCGCGCCAGCGAGTACCATCACGCCGCCATAGTAGTAGCGGTCTTGCGCATCTAGGCTGGCGGTTCGTGCGGTCATTGCGTCTTTCCACTGTTGCTCACCTATGTTACGCAATAGCAAGAGGCCCTTTGGCATACGAGCGCCTACCTGCTCCTGGTCGTGCTGCCATACCCCGTAGAGTAGTTTTATCATCTCTATGGCCCGTGATGTGGCACACAAGCCTAACCCGTGAAACTCCTCGTTGTCACTTGGCATAGAGACAACTGAGAAAAAGTCATCTTCTGACCATTCTTGGCTATTGCCGTAAGGGGGATTGTACTCAAGAGGCGTCTTTATCTTGCCAGTCCACCGGCACCGCGCGCTATCTACGTGGTAAAGCGACCGGAGAGGCCCGCCCTTCCCATCCCGGCCTAGTTCGGTCACTGAGCACATGTCAGTAACGCGATAGGAAAGCGCCTCGCGCCGGAAGAAGTTGCGCCAGCCCTTGCCCTGGTCCACGTCGTGAAGCAAACTGGTATAGCGGTAGATCTGGTTGCGCCCGCCTGTGAGAGTCCAGCCACGCGAGGAGTCAATCAAGGTGCACGTGTTTATCACGGCTGCCCACAATGGTTCTCTTTGCCAATTTGCCTGGAGCCAAGCATCACGCTTGCGCGAATCTGCCGCGTAAGCTGGGCATTCCAACTCTGAGACTTTCATCCATCTCAGAACGCTGCCGAAAAACTGTTCTGAATCCATTTTCAAGCGAGGCTGCTTAGAGTAGGTCTTAACCGCCCGTTCAACCACTGCCTCAATTTCCTGTTGTGTTACTTCCATTGACAATCCCTTCTTGCTTCCCGATATAAGCGCACAAGGCCCATGCCTAACCATAGCATCAAGGCAAGTGATATACCGCCAGCACCTAGCAAGGCAGTTGCCCTCTCACCCAACAGCATAATGGCTGCCTTGATGAGCGCAACTGGTATTGCCAAGATGCCAAGAAAGCACACGATGATAAAGACAGTACCAAGGACATTTTGCACGATACGCTTTGCCATCGTGCGGATGATACACTTATTCATCTTCCCTACTTTGCCTCACAACTGTAATCCTGTGCTTAAGTGCTGGCATAGGTTCTGGTCTATGCTTCTCACCTGCTGAGTCAACAAACACTTTCTTCTCATCATCAGTGCGGCCAGTCCACCAGCCGTGCCAGCCCGATAAACTGAGCATTTGCATTGCTGCACTTGTGGCATCCACCATGTCGTCATGGTCGGCCTCTGGGAATGCGCACACCTCGTTGACGTAATCTGCATTCCAGGCCCCCCGCAACAGAGCCAACTTGCCTTGCTCAGCACGTGCCAGCCAAGGATTGCACCTCGTTACCTTGTCAGCATGCACCTGGACGGGCACAAATGCCAAGCCTGCCAATGATGGTTCACGCTGTAGTAGCTGGAGCATCCCCTTCTGAGTGCCTACATCCTCAATGCCCTGGATGACTGCAGGCCCGTCACTCTTAGCAGTCGCGCCAATGACCTTCACGATGTCAGGCCATTCCCACCGCCCGCGCACCACGTCGGCCACGACAAGCATACCATCTTGGCACAACCCAACTTTTGCGCCTGCTGTATAGTCCGCCAGCGTCTTCGTACTTGCTGCCAAGTCCCAAGCGCGCACGTAATGCGCTTCTGGCAAGTCCTCCAGAATGTTACTAAGCCATTCGCGTTGAAAAAGTGCACCTTGTAACTGGACAAACTCAGCAAGGTATTCTTGGCGAAAGACAAGCATTGGCAGTTGTAATCTTGCTGCCTCGATTTCTTCTGCCTTGATGAACGGATTCGACGACGTGGGAAATTGAAACGCTGCCCACTCTCTGCTTATCTCGGCTTGCTTGTAAAGTTCCCAGAAGTGATTAAAGCCTTTCGGTGTGCTGATGAAAAGTGCCCTACCTTGACGGTCCGAAAGTGCTGGCCTTAATGCCTGCTCCCAGGCATCTCGTAAGCCTTTGATATGTGCTGCCTCATCAATGACAATGAAGTCAAGCCCCTCGCCTCGCAAGCCCGTTTCCGAGTCTGCCGAACGTACCCCGACCGCGCCTTCCAATACCTGGATCTCACGTACACTCTCGCGAACCGTGGCACCTGGTACTTGCTGAGCGAGTATTCTGAGCAAGCGCCAGCCCACTAGACTGACTTGGTAGGAAGGCGCAACCCACCATGCCCGTCCGCCCATCAAGGCAGTTTCCAGACATGCTAATGTGCCAAGTCGCGTCTTCCCCCATCGCCGACCTGCTGCCAGTACCCGAAAGCGTGCTGAACATTCGTATACCTCACGCTGCTTCGGGTGTAGGTATGGCCTTTGAATCTGAATTGCCGTTGCCATTCCCGTTACTGTCGCCCCAGGTTAGCGCAATGGCAAGAGGCTTGCCACCGCTTGTAATATCCGTCCTCACTGGCATATCCAGGCCCCACAATTTGGCCCGCCTTTCCATCACTTTTAAGGCGCGGTCAATTGCGCCTTGATTGCCGCTTTTTGCATGCGGCCACAATGCCAAGAGCAAGGCGTCAAGTCGCTCGGTTTCCAATTGCCTCACTTCGTCAGCAGGTTCTTGCAGTGTACGCCTCAAGGCAGACATTACAGCACGATAGGCACCAGATGGGCCACGATAGCCTAATTGCCCGGCAATGACCGAGAAGGGTACGCCAGCCTTGCGCAGTTCCAAAGCCTTGCGCTGTTTCTCTACCGCCTCAATTCTGCGTTTACTCGTCTTGCTTTCACTCATCACTCAAACTCTAGGAGCTTTTTCACCTAACTATGGTACAATAGACAGTATGAAAATAGCATTCACAGGACACAGGGACAGAAAGGTGGCTGAGCAAGACCTGCTTGACTTGTTCGGCGAATATCCCCGCGCTATCTGGGTACACGGTGGTGCTATAGGCTTCGATTCTCAAGTTGGGCAATTCGCTCAAGCGCACGGTATTGAGCAAGTCATCATTCGCCCAGATTATGAGCGGTACGGAAAGCCCGCCCCACTCATTCGCAACAGGGCTATTGTTGATGATGCGGCATTGCTCATTGCCTGCTACGACGGCCGCAAGCATGGCGGTACATTCTACACAATCAACTATGCCCATAAACGTGACATTCCTATTCGACTCCTACCATGCATATAGGAAGCAGAAGCATAGCAGGTCCCCAGCCCCCGCGCTCAAACATCGCCGCGCGGTCATCCCTGTAAACTTCGTATCATCCACCACAAATATCGAGGTACCATCTGCCTTCCTCAGGTATTGATACTCTATAAGTTCCCGCAGTTTCTCATGGAGCGTTGCCCGATGGCCGCGCGGAGTTGGGTTGATGAAAAGTGGGCAATACTCCATCCCCAGGTCATTGGCAACAGTTTGCGCCAGCGCAGCGGCGAGATAAAACTCGCGCTTGCCGCTGGAGGGTGGGCAAGTCACCAGGGAGAATGTGCCAGGGAAGCCACTCACCATCGTGGCGAGTAGGTGCCCCCAAAAGGTAACTTCATCGGCTAACTTCCCCTCTCCATCTTTCAGCCGCTTGACCAATTCGCCCCCACGCGAGCGATGATCTAACAGAGCGCGCCCTACGATGTCGCGATCCTTGCACGAATAGCCTATATCACCATCTGGCACCATGCCCCCAGGATTCTCTGGCAAGGGAGCGCCAGACAGAATATTAGCTATCACGGCCTCGGTATATGCATCGAGGGCCTGCAAGTCAATCATATCCCAACCTATAGCGCGGTCTACTCTTTTCCACTTTCGCCACTTTCATCAAGGCCATTGGCAATACGCCAAGATGTGACCGCTTCTGCCAATCCCGCAAGTAAACCTTCCTCTGCTTTGCGCACAAACTCAATAGCGCGCAAGTACCAATCAACATCGCGCTTTGCCTTGATACGCGCTGCTTGAGTAGTAAGCGTTTTGATTTCTTCCCACAATTCTTCTTTACTGTCCACTGTACATCTGCCCCCACACGGTTAAAGCGCCAGTTTCAAAGTCAAATAGTGGCGTTCTGCATTCTGCCCACCTGAATGACCACCACTCATTCCCCTGCTGCCTGGAGGAGAACCAAGCATATCTTGCTATCGCCGGTTCTAAGTCCATCCAGGCAATGAACTCTTGTGCCTCTCGCAATCCGGCAACCTGGCCGCCGCAGTAGCAAGCAGGGAAAGCGAACTCAGTCACCCACACGCCGCCGGTCACATCCCACTCGTCGGCCCATCCAACGAACCGCTGTGCCAGGGTGATGCACTCCTCGGCGGTCGGGTAGTAGCAGTGCATCGCCAGGGCGTCCAGTCTCGGCGGGCGGCCGTATGCCATGACGTAGGCGGCTCGGAATTGCGGTAGCCACTCAGGATGCAAGTGAGACGGTGCTGGCGATATGAGCAATTTGCCTGGATATTGTGCCTCCAGCCAATGCCAAGCTGCCGCCGCTTCCTCTGGCGTCATCCGCGCCTGGTCGGGCAGGTCTGGCTCGTTGAATCCCATCAGCCAAGATGAATCACCGCCGATCTGCCTTTCCTGCCTCAGTAGTTCCATCTGTGGCACTCCCCACACCATCGGCACATCCTCGCCTGTACAATTCACTGGCGCAAAAGACCAGTTATATTGCCAGGATGCGCCAACTGCCTGGATGTCCTCGCAATGCGGATACGTCAGGCCCACACCGCGTTTCGGGTTGGCAGTGTAGGTTGCGATGGGGAAGTAGTATTTGTAAAGTGCCTGTTGCCTTGATAGGTGTTGACACCTGGACACAGGCAGTATCATCAAGGCAAGAAAAGTCAAAATGATAAGGATGCGCCTCATTTCTTCTTTGCCAGCATTGCCTTGACCATCAGCGGGTCAAGATGCGCTTCCAAAATCGGTACAGGGTCTACCCATGGCACCCAAGAGGTACGGTAGTAAGGCCAACCAAAAGCATCTAAGGCCATGTCAAAGTGTAAGTGCGCACCGTTCGGATGAGGTCCAATTCCGCCCAGCTCATCACCCGCTCGGACTGGATCACCAGCCTTGAGAGTGACAGTGGCTCGATCCAGGTGAGCATATCGCACCCAAAGCGGGTTCTCCTCGTGCTGGACTAACAGCACGACATTACAGCCCCAACTTTGAGAGTATCCCACTTCGTGCACTATGCCAGCCGTAATAGCAAAGCCTGGTTCGCCCAAGTCTACATTGCCCCAGTTTGGTCTATCCCCATTCAAGTCAATTCCTGTGTGGCCGCCGACATTTTTTACATACGTATGGAACTGTGCGCAGTACCAATAATCGTCAGCCCCAACGGGGAACTTTTCAGATCCAACGGGAAAGACCCAAGTGTCTGGTGGCACGTCATTAAGAACGCGCCTTACAATCTCGGCGGCTTCCTCAATACTGTGCAAAGCAAGCGCAAGCATGTCACGGTCGCTATCGTCCATAGTTCCTGTTGTCCTGCCCCTTGCCCGCCTACTTTAGAAGTCCCACAACCTGTGGTGCATAGTCTTTTGCCAAGATTGCCAGAATGCCCGCCACCAGTGCCACGCGCTCAATTAGCTTGACTATGCGCTCGCGTGTCCAGCCTAGCTCTTTATCGTGCACTTCATCCTTGACACCAGCGGCGGCCATCCTCTCGCGCAATTGGGTGACTTGCTCATCAAGGTTGCCTAGATGCGCCGAGTGTGCTTCCTCGCGTTCCTCTAGGTGCCTTGTGCGCCCGTTCAGGATAATCAACTGCTTATTAGTTTCCTCTTGTGCCTCAAGCACCTGGCGCACAAGGTCCAATGTTTGTGCTGCTATACTAACTGGCATTTTATCGCCTGTAACAACCCCGTGCACATTTCTTCTGCTTTGCCTCTTTGCGTAGCGCAACTAGCAGGCGTACCCCGCTGACTAGGCCAGCCCCCAGGTCAATGGCAGCATAGGCAGCCAGCGCCGCACTCATAGCCATCCATAGACCAGCCCAGATGAAAGGCATAGCGCAACCAAACGGTACAGGAGCGCCCGCGTAGCACAAGCCCAGAAGCGCAAAGGCGACAGTCACGCACGCCCCGAACTGTGTAAGTCGCCGCCAAGTCCAGGTTTCCCACTTCTCTTTCAGTCCTGGCACTACCTGGAACAAAATGCCCACGATGGTACCAATCACGATTAGAATCAAGTCAGCAGTCATCTTGAACCTCCTCTACAAAAACGAAAAAAGGCCCACCACGAACGGTGAGCCTCATACACGACTGAAAACACGGTCTGCCTCCGTCCGTGCCTGTTGTGCTACTTATTATAGCACGGACTTATCGCAGAAAGTGGGATACTGTGCAATTTCTAGGAATTGAAAAGGGGAAAAGAAAAACCCCACCTTTTTAGGGGTGGGGTATCGCCAGGCTTTCCCTGGCGCGTTCGGCATGCGCCTCCTTTCCTCTCCTCAGTATCACTTCGCTCGTGCGGCTTCCAGGCGTGCACCTGCGGCGCGATGCTCTTCCTGAATGCCCGCCCAGGCTGCCTGGAGAGCGGGGTTGGCATAGGGACGATCGTAATTGCCCACTTGCAACTGGATCATGTCGAATCTGCCCCGCACCTCGCGGTAGTTGGCGGTCGCTTGCTCCAGTTCTCCGCACTCACTGACCTTCTGCCAGTTAGGCGCGTCGCAACACTGCCGCCGAGGAGTGCCGCCTTCCTTCACGCTCATGGTACAATGACAATGCCTGCAAATCCACAAAATCTTATCCACGTCTCTCCTCTGCGTATCCCGTCGCAGCCCGGAAGCATCCCCGCCCCGCCGTCAAGCCCGCAGGCCGCTGTGCGCTTGTGGCAGCGTCACGAACGGAGTAGGGAGGATACTGCTACCACTGAGCGCTTTCGTGGCCATCCTGGTAGCGCTCCCACCGCCGCGCCGTGCGGCAGATCGGGCACCACCCGATGAGAATATCGTACTGATCGAGTATGTCGTACCCACCAGACTCATTAGCCTGAGCGCTCAGAACTTGCCGCCCAGACTGCTCCACGCTCACATTCTCCAACTCGCTCCCGCAAACTGTACACTTGTCCATGATACTCCTTCCCTAACGCCAGCCCCTCCGCCTCTGGCGCAATGTGCCAGCCGCCTGCTGGCTCCCGCGTAGACATTTTGCTCGGCAGTCCCCACGTGCACCGATCTACTTCTACCGCGCCGCTCTAGGCGCATTGCCTCCCGTGCCTCACGCCGCACGGGTAGCGTTTAAGAATACAACCCTACTCTAACCTACTCTAATGCCTGAACCATCCTCCATACGCTAGACAGCCTTGTTGGCCTCAATCAGAGCAACAATCTCAAGCAGTGTTTTTGTGGACAGGTCTTTCAGTCCACGAGATGTGATGCGGCGGATCAGGTCGGCGCGTTCATCACTGGCCTTGCGCTCGGCGATAGCATTAAGGGCTAGATCATCCAGGATTGTAACGCGAGCGGGATTCCACTTGTCCCCGTTAACTTCGTAGCCATCTACCTTACGGAAACGAAGCATGCCGAATTGAGATGACAATATAATCTGTGTTGCAGTCACGCGACTAACAGTTTCCGCCGTTACGAGACTACCCATGCCAAAACCGCCATGCCACAAGGCTACTTGCTGACCTGCTTGCGCATCTTTCAACTCGTTCATCTTCTCACCTCACATCTTGGCAGCCAATTCGCGCAACTGCAACTGTCAAAACCCTACACCACCTTGAATTGACGACGGCTAATCAGAAACAAACCGCCATAGTCAAGATGAATCACATACGCAGATCGCGCCCGACAATCCGCGCCTGCGCGCTTGCCGACGATAATGCCGGGGCCGCTCCAATGGGTCTCAACCCTCTTGTCAGTCAAGGTGCAATCCTCAACTTGGTAAACGCCTCCAGATGTCAACTGTAGTTTTTTCATTGCTCATCTCACATCATGTACATATACCATGGTGCCTTGATTCGCCATAGCAAATGCTATATTGACCTTGTTGCCTGTTACTGCCCACCACTTACGAATATCATATACACTTGTGTTGGCAATCCGCGCTGCCTCACTCTGGTTTTTCGCTGCTACCAAAGCACGGACCGACTTTCCATTTCTCCAGACAACCCTTGTAAAGACTTTCATTTCTCGCCTCACGAATAAAGCCCTATCCTTATACCCGACCCATCCTCATACAAGAGGACAATTTGCCGATTCCGCCCGCGTCCTTCTAAGCAAACGGTTGCCAGTTTGCCTTGACAAATACCATCTTGGCAGAACTCATGTACTAAGACGGTTTCGTTAGCCTTGATGGTAAAGCGCCTTCCTATGCGGAGCGCCTCAGCCGGTCGGCCAGCGCCTTCCCGCGCACCTCCACTGTGACCTTTAGTGCCTGTCATCCGTGTTTCCTCCAGCAGACCTTACAGACATTTGCCTCACAAAACTCAACCTTGAATGGTTGACGCCAAGACGGTAAATCACTCATTCTGCGACCGCATAGGGTGCGGTCATCATTGAGCCAATGAATCTTTGAGTATCTGCCATGCCAAGCATCAATTGTCCACTTGACCCACACGCCATTGCCTCCACTCCCGTCGAAATAGTAAGACCTGTCTGTTGCTTGCCTGTCCGTACCACAGACTGGCAATAGTCTGCGCATCTAGGCGGTAGCAGTCGTCCAGCGCCTCTAGCGCATCGTCAGCGCTTGCCTGGATGGGATTAACGCCTTGCTTCCGCAAGTAAGACCGCGCTGCCTGGATAGCGATTTGGCGTTGTTCTGTGAGAGTCATACCTGAGTGACCTTTCGTGCCTGTCATTCAACCCACAACCCCGCCGCTACCAATCTAGCAATTATCTTGCGGGGATCTGCGCGGGTGACTGTGCGAATGTCCTTGACCCTATCCGCGATGTGTCCAATCTCGCGGTACCAGGTTAGCATCGCGCGATATTTCTCTATCGTCGCATCCACGATCTTGCACTCGGAGATTAACCCTAAGCAAGATGAGCACTTCCGAACGTAGACCTTCGTGCTGGGGTTGGGGCCTGTTTCGCACCAGCGTGAAGCAAGTTCCCCGCCGCAGACTGGGCACCTGCTCTGAGTCTTGATCATCTGGTTTCGTTTCTGTTCTGCCTGTAGTGCGTTCATTGCCTTGCCCTTTTCCATTCCTGATTCTGATATGATTATACCGCATTTCTAATGACGTGTCAATACCTTTACCCGCAGCCGTGTAAAACTGGCCTGTTTTGGTCTTGTTATTCGCTCACAAAATGGACTAAGAAATGTATGCGTAAATTGTGCTGTATTTCTGGTGGGGATTACAAACGGGGTGGGGTTGCCTCGATTGCCTGCCAGATGCCGTCTTCCTCGATGATTGGCAGTACGCGGCTGCCCTGCCGTAATAGATGCCTCGCCTTCTCTCGATAATGCGCGCGTGTTCGTGGCTCTAGGCAGTCGTACTCATCCTGGCTTAGGTTATACATCTTCTGTACCACTTGGTCTAGTGGTACAGCTTCATCATGCAGCCACCAGCCTAAGCGGAAAGCCATTTCTACCCGTGTTAACTTGTCGGTCATGCCCCTTTCCTTCTGCCCTTCTGCCCGCCTTGCTAACTTACCCCCTCTGCCAAGATGCCCGCTGCCTCTGAAAGCGCCTCAATTAGTGCCCGTATCTCGTTGGGCCAGATTAAAATGCCCGTCAGACAATCGCCATCTTGCTTTAGGCTTTTGTCGTGCAAGCGCAAAAGTGGCGTTTCCCCTTCTAAGCATACCTCTAGTAAGAGGTCATCTGAGATTGTCAGCTCTGGCATTTTGTGCCCCCCTTCCCGTTATCACCCGCCTCAATCATCGGCGGTACATCCCCCGCGTCAACCATCGTCGGAAGTGTGTTAACCGCCGCCATGAGTGCATCGCCCACTTTCG
>Ga0315291_10000869_pt1 | contig 40297 bp, 41 predicted proteins | sample YL17G12_20_MG_FD_203070 | JGI IMG/M metagenome (GOLD analysis project Ga0315291, IMG submission 203070) | Sediment microbial communities from Yellowstone Lake, YNP, Wyoming, USA - YL17G12_20 | ecosystem: Environmental > Aquatic > Freshwater > Lake > Sediment | place: USA: Wyoming | collected...
CTAATGTCAGATCGGTCAGGTCTTTGACCTGTACCACAGGGCGTATCTCCTTTCTCTACTCTCTTCACTGAAAGGATACGCCCTTGTCTGTTCACCACCAATTTACACAACTTACGGTACGCTACCAGAATAGAGCGGGGTATTGACAGGGCACTAGGGTCGGTGTGATATAATCAGGCATCGCGGCACATATACGAAGTCCCTATAAGGGGATTGGAGGGCATTGAGGGGTGGTTCCGTCTACTGGTTTCGGTTTCCTGCGTGGTTGTTCCGTGGCAGATAGAGTCCGCGGGCTGCTTTTGCCATTGTCGGGAGACAGACGGTTTGACGCGTGTGCTGGAGCAAGCAACCGCCCAACCCATTATTAGTGTTGTACGTCCCCCTCTCCGGGCCGCTGCGCCCCCTCTGCTGCGCGAGTGGACTTTCTCCCTCACTGGTGGCCCGGAGGGGGTCTCCATTTCCTCACCCGACTGCCCCTTGCGTCGGCTGAAGAATCCGTCCTGTCCACAGGGCTTCGATGGCAGAGGCGCGTGATAATGCCGATCACATCTGGTGCCGATGCTCATTCAATGACGTCCGCTTCCGCTTAGCTACTACGTGGATTTCTCTTCTGCGGACCCAGGCACTGGGTTGAAGACGGTTGAGTGGCAGGCCCTTTGATGCTGCGTTTCGTTGCGCGCTGGTCTAGCGGATAAGGCAGGCGTCCTGGTTAGTGCGTGCTTGGTGAGCTGTCTGTCGGACGGGTTGGTCTTTCGAGACTCAAGTATTGGCTCGGCGGAGGGCGGGATCCGGTTGCGGGTGATTCACGTGGAGGAACTGAGGCGGGACGCATTCTGGCTGTCGCCACAAGGTGATGAGATGGGGTGACCTGAGGACCCGGCGATCCATGTCAACACATGCTGACGAGGGTCTGGCGGTTCCAAGACAACGCCTCTGCCTACTCTTGGTTCGTCCGGACGTGACCTTCCTCGCTAGGTTCGGTAGGGGTAGAGATGGGCGCGAGGTGTGGTTCCTGTCTGGACGGGAGCGGGTCGATATCTGCTGCGTGCCTTCCCCACTTTAGCATGCTGGGCAGCAGAAGAATCACGGCAATCAGAGAGACTGGCAAAATGTAGTATTGAATACTCTGGCCGACGTTCAGAGTTAGACCGCCCGCTATGACTACACTGCCACCAAAGAGGGGCATGACCATATAGGTAAGGAGCAGTGCACTGAGGACCAGACCAACCGTCCGCCTGGCCCAAGAATCCTGAAACCACCAATCCCACCAGGTTGGGCGCTCCGACTCCATGTGCTGCAAGGCCTCTGCCGCCTCCTGGAAGTCCTCGTCTTGCTGGAGGGCCAGCCGGAAGTGGCGCGCAGCTTCATGTTTCCTTCTCAGACGCTGCAGCACTACTCCCGTATGGTAGTGGTACATTGCATTGGTTGGACTTATGGTGCCAGCCCTCTCGAAAGCAGCCAGCGCCTCCCGGTTGGCGCGCAACCGAAGTAGCAGGCAACCCTTCATGTCCCAGGCATTTGCATCCATCGGCTTCGCTTTCAGATAGTGCTCAATCGCATTGAGGGCAGTCCTATCCCGGGCCATGGTGAACTGAACAGAGGCAACATTGAATCGGTAGCTGGGGTTGATCGGGTCAATCGCCGTTGCTCTCTCATAGCTAGCTAGGGCCTCCTCAAGTGCGCCCAAGTTGTTCAGAGCGGCGCCGCGGTTGTTCCAGGCGTCGGCCTGAGTGGCGTCGATCGCCTTTGCTCTATCATAGCTTTCCACGGCTTCCTGGTTACGTTCAAGATGAACGAGAGCGTTGCCGCGGTTGTACCAGGTGGAGGCATTGTTTGGGTTAACGAGAAGGGCTCGGTCGTAGCTCTCCACGGCTTCTTCATAACGTCCCAGATAGGCAAGGGCCGTGCCGCATTCATTCCAGGCATCCAAGTAGTTCGGGTCCAGTGCCAGGGCTTCGTTGTAGCTTTCTACCGCGTCCTGGTAACGCTCCAGTTGGACCAGGGCGTTGCCACGATTGTTCCAGGCTCCTACCAGCGTAGCATCGAGTGAGAGTGCTTCATCATAGCTTTCGACGGCGTCCTGGTCCCGTTTCATCATGTAGAGCGCGTTGGCGCGGTTGGACCAAGTGGAAGCGTTCTCCGGCTGAATTGCGAGCGCCATGTCGTAGCTCTCAACCGCTTTCTGGTACTGCTCCAGGCGGGCCAGCGCATTGCCGCGGTTGTGCCAGGCTCCGGCATTGCTGGAGTCTATGGTGAGCGCTTGATCGTAGCTTTCGGTGGCCTTCTGATAACCCTTCAGGATGTAGAGAGAATTGCCGCGGTTATTCCAGGCCGAGGCGTTGTTTGGATCCAGTGATAATGCTTTGTCGTAGCTTTCGGATGCTTCCAGATAACGCTTCAGCGTGTACAGGGCATTGGCTCGGTTGTTCCAGGCCTGCGCGTCGTTGGGGTCCAGTGCGAGCGCCTTGTCGTAGCTCTCCACGGCCTCCGCGCATTTCTTCAACTCATCCAGGGCACTGGCCCGGTTGTACCAGGTTGAGGCGTCGTGTGACTCCAGTTCGAGGGCCTTGTCGTAGCTCTCCACGGCCTCCTCGTATCGTTGCAGGTGCACCAGGGCTGAGGCCCGATTCCTCCAGGCAGCAGCGTCCGAAGGGTTGACGCTGAGCGTCTTGTCATAGGCCTCGACAGCCGGTTCCCACTTGCTCTCGCCAAAGAGCTTATCGCCTTTTTCAGAAAGCTTCCGCCTTTTAGTCGCTACCACCATATCGCTCCTTATCGATTAGAGCTCGGTTCCCGATAGAGAGGCAATCCGAGCCAGACTCGCGTGGCGATGGTTCACAGGGTTTCACCGAGAAACAAGCGTAGCATAGGGGAATATGAGCTTCTAGGGGGAGTGGTCTCAAATAGCTCACGAGGTGCAGACTTTCCATTACAAGTGGTTCTCAGAACCCCGGGATCGCTCAGCGGCTGGACTCCCGCAATGGTTAGGCTTTGCCCTGGGCCTGGATCATTTTGACAACCCTTGTCTGGCGGTGATAGGCTTTGCCCGGGATGGGCTTTCAACAGTCGGCGGAGGTGTAGAAATGCCACAGGCCAACGTAAACGGGATCAGGCTCTTCTACAAAGTCCAAGGCAAGGGAGAAGCCCTGGTCCTGATACCAGGCCTCGGTGCCGGTCACACTGCGTGGTTTCGCCAACTCCATGCCTTCAAGAAGCAACACAAAGTCATCACCTTTGACCCCAGAAGCATCGGAAGGAGCGACAGGCCGAAGCAGCCGTATGGCTTCAAGGCTCTGGCCGATGACGTCGTCGGGTTGATGGACCATCTGGCAGTCAGTAGGGCACATGTCCTTGGCCAGTCTCTGGGAGGGCTGGTGGCACAAGAGTTGGCTATTGACTATCCGGACCGAGTGCTCAAGCTGGTTCTCGTCAGCAGCACCGTGGCCGGCGGAGACACCAATCCGACCAATCCGGCGCTGATGAAAGCATTGGGATACGCGGAGGGAACTGCCGAGATCGATTTCTCCAAAGTGGACACCCGCAAGACGATGAACGCGGTGATCGGTATGTCATTCAACAAGATGCTGTACCGAAAGGCGATGCAATTCTTGTCGAGATTCTTCGTGAAACCGGAGATGTTCGATGGCCTTTCGGATCAGCTCAGAGCCATCTCCGGGCACAACACTGTAGACCGGCTTCACCTGATCAAGGCCCAGACAATGGTGATAACCGGGGCTGAAGACCGGATTGTCTCACCTCATTCCTCAGAGGTACTGGCTGACAAGATCCCCAATGCCAAGCTCGTCATGGTGAAGGACGGGTCGCACGGGTTCAACGTGGAGATGACGTCCAGGTTCAACCGTGAGGTCTTGGATTTCCTGAGAGCCGCGTGAATCGCCAGCTGCTGTCGGATGCCGTCAGCCCCAGAAACAGCCGCCCAGTGACCAGGAGATTCCTTTTTTGCCCGAGGCTCTTCAGTGGGGTATTCTGGTTGTGCTGAGGAGGCACACATGACGGAGCTTGCGGACTACAGTGGCCCATTGGACGCCGGTCTGAAATACGATGACTTCTCAAAGGAGTTGTTGCTGAAAGCACTCAAAGCGTATGGCGACTACATCCGCGTGCTGGACGGCACATGGTACCTGGCTGTGAAGAGGAAGCTGAGCGATGATTTGGCCTTTGACTGCGATCGGCTGGTCTGGGACAGGATGGAAGTCCACGACGTGGATATCACCCGCAAGCTTTTCAACATCAAGGGCGACGACGTTGCTGCTCATCTGAAGTGTCTTCAGATGAGCCCCTGGACCTGGAATCTGGAGCACCGCGTCCATCTGAAGGAGCCGAACCGCGGCATCTGGACGGTGAGTCGCTGTCCAACCTTGTTGGCGCTGGAGAAAGAGGGAGAAGGAAGAGAGAAGAGGATCTGCGGCCTGATCGAGACGGAGTTGCTGCAAATCAGAGCGCATGCCATTAATCCGAAGATGAAAGCCACTCCCCTCAAACTCCCTCCGCGGACGAGCAAGGATGACGTGCATTGCCAGTGGGAATTCAGGATCGAGGACTAGCGGGCAAAGCTGGTCGGAGACCTGTCACCCGCATACGGCTCGAAGGCTGACTGCCGGCTGAGAAAGGACATCGATATGGGAGAGAAAGCGTTCCAGGATTACTACCCGGAACAATTGAGCCACTGCTACGGCTGCGGTCGGCTGAACGAATCCGGCTTGCACATCCAGAGCTATTGGGATGGTGAGGAATCTGTCTGCAGGTTCCAGCCCAGACCTTATCACATCGCCATCCCGGGGTATGTCTATGGTGGACTGATTGCCTCTCTCATCGATTGCCACTGCACCGGCACGGCGGCGGCTGCCTCGTACCGGGCTGAGGGGCGTGCCATGGGCTCAGAGCCCGCGCTGCGCTTTGTGACGGCTTCGCTGCACGTCGACTACCTCCGGCCGACGCCGCTCGGCGTCCCTCTGGAGGTGCTCGCTTCAGTGAAAGAGGTCAAAGGACGCAAGGTCAGCATGTCGGCAACGCTATCGGCGGATGGTAACGTGTGTGCTCGGGGGGAGGTCGTGGCGGTCAGGATGCCGGAGCACCTGGTAGCCAAGTAGAGCCGGCGATTCTACCCGGCGTCCTCTTCCAGTCGAGCCCTGATTCGGGAATAGGAGGCACCGACACCGAGCGCCTTCACAGCAGTCTCCAAGTCAAGGTAAGTGGGCAGTCCCAGCGCCTCCAACTGACGTACCGACTCCTGCATCTCGGGTAGATCGATGCCATATCCCAGAATGGTCACCGGCTTCCCAATATTTGATATCAGTGGCGCCAGCCCGGTGAACACCTTCACAATCGGAGGCCCGAGATGGCACACGCAAGTCAGGCAATCCACGTTCGGATCGGAGAGTATCGTCGGGACCACGTCGTCGTAGACTGAGAAGGGGAACTCCCGAACGGACATCATCGGGCCAACATCAACGGGGTTATTGCCCAACCTCGGCGACAGTCGTCCCAGTTGACTTCTGGTGGTAGTGGAGAAGGTGGCTGGAACCAGCTTGAACTCAGCGGCCGCGTCACTCAACATAACGCCTGCTCCGCCGGTAGCCGTGACGATAGCGATTCGATTGCCCTTCGGCAGCGGCTGTAGCGACAGGGTCTTCGGAATGTCCCAGAATTCGCGCCAGGTTCTGATCCTGATGACGCCGGCTTGCCTGAAGGCATTCTCGTAGACCTGATCGTCTCCTGCCAGCGATCCGGTGTGGGATGAGGCCGCTCTGGCCCCGGCTTCAGTACGGCCGGGCTTAAGTATCAACACCGGCTTCCGCGCCACTGCTTGCCGAGCTGCCTCAATGAACCTCTGCCCGTCCTTCACATCCTCCAAGTGCATGCAGATGACCGTCGTGCTCGGATCGTCTGCCAAATAGGGAAGCAGGTCAAGTTCGTTGACATCGCACTTGTTGCCAAAGTCGCACATCTTGCTGATGGCATAGCCGATGTCTTTAATGGGATGGACTCCAAAGGTGAGGAAGCCGGTCTGGCTGCAGTAGGTTATACCTCCGCTCTGAGGCTTGTTGTGGCCCATGGAATAGGGCGCGGTTACCAGACCGTAGTCCGTGCTGAGAACGCCCAATGTATTCGGTCCGAGAAGGCGCATCCCATAGCGCCGGGCTGTTTCCACCAGTTGACGTTGGAGTCTGGCTCCGTCCGGGCCGGTCTCCGCAAATCCCTCAGTGGCCACAATGGCGGCCTTGATGCCCTTTCGACCGCACTCCTCTACGATCGGGAGCACCGTTGGTGGCGGCGTGACCACTATCGCGAGGTCGATGGGGTCAGCCACGTCGCCCACTGTGGGATATGCTTTCAAGCCCGAGGCCTGAGCGGCGGACCGACTGATGGGGTAGATCCTGCCCGAGAAGCCGAAGTTGAGCATGTTGCGCATGACGGTGAGCCCTTCGCCCCCAGGTTCTCTCATCGAGCCAAACACAGCGACGCTGCGAGGCTCAAAGAACATCTTCAGGCTGCTCTGCTTCTCAGGTGTCATGAGAACCCTCCTACGCCGACCGGCCGGCTCGGATCCCTGGCTGGATTGACCTATTGTAGCTCTCCCAGTGGCGACGGGACAAACAGGCCGGATTACCGACGCCGGATCACTACAGCGCCCGAGCAATGGGTGTCATTATTTCGGAACTACCACACCGCACAACCGCTCCTTGACTTTCCACTGTTTTCCTGTTAAAAGGGGATGCTTGGTCATAGCGTGAGGAAGCCAGCCGAGCAAAGAGAGGTTCTACTGAATGTCTACTGCAATGCCCCATCAAGAGTCCCCCGCGAACTGGCAGACCGACCCTGATCTGAGGCAAGTGGACGTTGTGGTCTGCACCACCGCCGGCATCTTTGTTGGCCACACCTACCGTACCAGTCGACTGCGGCTGCTGGATGCCTTGAACAAGGGATTTGCGGCACGTGGAGCGCGCATTGCGCTGGACTACGTGCCAATGACTGAGGTGGAAATGTACCTCCCCGAAGGTGGGAAGCAAGCCATGGCCTCGGTCCACATAAGAAAGGCTAACATAGTCTTTGTTGCCGAGAAGGGCGGAGGTCAACCTGATGCTGACACTAGCAGGATGGGGAAGGTGATCGTTGCCAAGAAGCCGGTTGAAGCGAAGATACGCGTGGTGCCATACGTTATGGTGGGAAGGTTGCACAGTGCCGCCTGGGCTGAACTGGTCACCAGCCTACATCAGGAGGAAACCTTCATTCCGCTGACGAAGGTCCAGATATCACCGGCATTGCCCACTGGCGAAGCCCAGTTCGATTTTGTCGCTGTCAACAAGGACCAGGTTATCTACGTCGGCGAGGCTGGCTAGGCTTTCGTGAGACCTGTCTGCGCCAAATGGCGGTTACGTCTTGCCGCTATCAACTCACTTCTCTGACCAGCACTGCCACAGCCTTGCTCGTGTCCATGAAAGTCCCCTCCAGATCGAAGATGACCTTGCCGTTCTCAGACATGGCCATCTGGGCAAAAGCCTTGAAAGCGTCCATGTCTTCGTACCAGACCTCGGTGATGCAGTCGAGTGGCAGCGCGTTGGGATCCGGTGCGGTCAGGGGAGTACGGACGTAGTTCCGCGCATACTTCTTGATCGAGGGGCAGAGCTTCAGGATGAGGGGCACCAGCTCCTCCTCGTATTTGCGGACAAAATCCTCGCGTGAAATGCCTTCCTTCTTCTTCAACATGACCATCTCTTTGACCATATAGTTTGCCTCCCACAGATTCTCCTGATATGTTAGAGGATGCAGGACGACGGTAACGCACTTCGCTGCCCTGACTCCTGAAGCGGTCTTGTCATCCTTTACGAAATGGATTCTGGCACGTGGTTCAGGCCGAGGTCAATACCGGCACAAAGGAGGAGGCACAGTGAAGATCAAGATCAGACAGGCAAAACCCGAAGACGCCAAGTTGCTCGCCTGGTGCATGCTGATGGCGGGCCGATCGCACTTGAAGGTTGGCATCTGGGACTTCGTTATCTCCCAGCCGGAGGAGCGGTGTCTCCAGTTTCTGGAGATGCTGGCCCTGGAGGGGCCGAGACATATGTGCCACTACACCGAATTCCTGGTGGCTGAAGTCGATGGCCACCCGGCAGCGGCTCTTGAGGGCTTTGATCCGTTGAAGAACGGGGAGGACACGGTCACGTTGCCCATGGTCAATGTGATCCAGAAGATGGGATTGACGGAGCAGGACATGGCGCCCGGCGTAGAGAAACTGATGGCTTTCATGACCTGCCATTCCGACTTCCTTCAGGGTGCCTGGGTTGTCGAGCAAGTAGCCACAAGGCCGGAGTACCGCCGTGTGGGGGCCATCAGCAAGCTGCTCGAAGCAGTTCTTGAGCAGGGACGTCATGAGGGCTTCAAGCAGGCTCAGGTCAGCTTCTACATCGGCAATACGGCGGGTGAGCGCGCCTACCAGAAGGCGGGCTTCAAGTATCTGGACGAGAAGCGCCACCCCGATTTCGAGAGAGTCATCGGCTCCCCGGGCATGATCCGCCTCGTCCGCGATCTCTAGGTGACAGAACGACAGCGAGGGGATGGAACGGAGGGTGTCTCAAGCCTCACCTCCAGCCCCTTAACCCCCAACCTTGGGGGCAGTCTCTCAATTGGGGGATACCCCGAAACCCCCAGCAGGGACTTTGCTCTGCACTCTCAGCCGACTCACGTTGTCTGTATTGACAAAGAGTGCCCAGGTTGTTAGTATATTAGCATATCGTAATATATCAATACATCGATAGTGGGGGGCAAGGATTGGCTAAGAAGACAGGCAACGGGGAAATGACTGAGATCTTCAGACGTCAGGCGGAGCTGTGCAAGTCGCTGGCCGACCCCAAGCGCTTGATGATCATCCATCACCTCAGAGATGGACCGAAGTCGGTGAGTGAACTGGCGGAGATTGCCGGCCTGAAACAATCGAATGCCTCACAGCACATCGGCGTGCTGCGGAGAGCCGGCGTAATCAAACCCCAGAGAGATGGAAACACCGTCTACTACAGCCTCGTGACACCCAAGATAGCCATAGCCTGCGACATGGTGCGGCAGGTCATAGCGGAGGAGATCCAGAGGAACGAGGCCCTGGGGAAGATTATCTAGGAATTGGGATACATGCGGACTTAGCGTCTCTAGCGAAGGAGGGCAGAGATGTCAGTACCAGGATACCAATGTCAGCAGTGCTGGGCTACTTTCACGGACAGCCAATGTTGCGGTGATCCGAACGAGACCGGGCCGAAATGCCCCACTTGCCAGAGCACCAATGTCAAGAAAGTGGAGTTGCCGGAGAGCTGGGTGAACAGGGTACGCAGTGGACTGCGCTTTGGCTGAAGGTAACGAAATGGAGGCCGTGTGCCTCATTCTGCCATTGGTCAGGTGATGGACTTCAGGATTGCCCCACTGATGGAGGTGGTACATGGGTAACGCGGTGGCCAGTCAGCGTGCGTATCTAGAAGGCAAGTTTGGTGGCCGGGTCAGCTTTCGTGAGACAGAGCGCAAACTGTACGGACACGATATTGCCGAAATCCCGGGCCTGATTAAGCCCCTGATCGGCAACACCACGCCGGACGCTGTTGTCCAGCCGCAGTCCGAGAAAGAGCTGGCTGAACTGGCCACATGGGCGATGGATAACAACGTGCCACTGACCCCGCGCGGCAAGGCTACCTCCGGCTACGGCGGGGCGATCCCGGTGAAGAAGGGCATAGTGGTCGACTTCTACCGGATGAACAAAGTCCTCGGCATCGATCCGGACGGCCGGACGGCCACCGTCCAGGCTGGCGTGGTCTGGGAAAAGCTGGACAAGGAGCTGGCTAAGCACGGTCTGACACTGCGTCTCTACCCCAGCAGCTATCCGTCTTCTACCGTTGGCGGCTGGCTGGCACAGGGCGGCGCCGGGATTGGTTCCTATGAGGCGGGCTGGTTTTGCGGCAACGTGGTCAGTGCGCGCGTAGTGCTGCCCGACGGCACTGCAAAGGAATTCAGCGGGCCGGAACTTGATCTCATATCTGAAGCCGAGGGTACGACTGGCCTGATCAGCCAGGTGACCATCCGCGTCCAGCCGTTGGAGAAGCTGGAGGTGGTAGCCATCTCCTGCCCTGACGCCCATGACGTGCAACGGTTGATGCAGTCGATCGTTGACGGGAAGCTGCCCATCTGGTCGGTACTCTTCACAAATCCCCGGATGGCGGACCTGAGGAACAAGGCCCCACAACAGGAGCATTACGGGCATTACGACGAGAAGGTGACTCTCCCGATTTCATACATCATCATCTTGACATTTCGGGCCAGGGACTCTCAGGATGTGCTCGGCAAGCTCCCGAAAATGATGGAGACCTCACATGGCGAGAGGCTGAGTGATGAGATCGCCCAGCACGAATGGAAGAATCGCTTCAAGCTGATGGTGGTGAAGCGTTTGGGTCCAAGCCTGGTGCCGGCCGAAGTCGTGGTCCCTCTCAAGACCTTTGGCGATTTCATGACGGATGTCGAGCGACAGATCAGCCAGCCGCTGGTCAAGGAGAGCGTTCTCATCCGCGATGGCAAGAACGGTCAGCCCGAAGTGGTCGTCCTGGGCTTCATTCCCAGCGACCAGCGTCGTTTCAGCTACAACTTCGTTTTTGCTCTATCGCTCACCATCGCCAAGATAGCCGAGAAGCATGGCGGGCGGCCATTTGCCACCGGCCTCTATTTCTCCGGGAAGTCGAAAAAAGTGCTGGGTGAAGAGAAGGTCAGGAGACTGAAGGAGTTCAAGTCTAGGACCGACCCCAGGGGCATCCTCAACCCAGGCAAGGTGATCGGGAATGGTCAGATTAGCACCGCTGTCAACCTGGCTGGATCCTTCGGTTGGCTTCTGCGGCCCATGGGCAACCGCATTGCCTCCAAGATCGGCGAACGGCCCGGCGGGCCGGTGCGCGATATCCCGGCGGATGTCGCCTGGTATGCCTATGCCTGCTCGCAGTGCGGTTACTGTGTCGATGAATGCGATCAGTTTTATGGCCGGGGCTGGGAGAGCCAGAGCCCGCGGGGCAAATGGTACTGGCTGCGGGAGTACATGGAGGGCCGCGAGGAGTGGAACCAGGCGATGGTGGATACCATACTGGTCTGCACGACCTGCGAGCTCTGCAACCTGCGCTGTTCGGCCTCCCTGCCCATCGAGCAATCATGGTTGAAATTGCGGGGAAGGCTGATAACCGAGGAGAAGAGAATGACCTTCCCGCCATTTGAGATGATGGCGGCGGCGACGCGTAAGGAGGGCGACATCTGGGCCGGCTATCGCAAGGACCGGGCAGCGTGGTTCCCCAAGGATATGTGGGGGAAACACGGGCCATCACACCAGTCCAAGACGGTCTACTTCGCTGGCTGCACCGCCAGCTACGTTGAGAACGACATCGGGATGGCTACGGTACGGCTGCTGGATGCGGCCAATGTGGACTTCAGCTATCTGGGAGAGAAGGAAAGCTGCTGCGCCATACCCATGCTGGTGGCCGGGAAATGGGATGTCTTCGAAGGAACCATGCGCCGCAACATCCACGCAGTGAAAGAAGCCGGCGCTGACATAGTGATCTCTTCCTGTCCGGCCTGTGACATGATGTGGCGGCAGGTTTATCCCGTGTGGGCCAAGAAGTTGAACATCGACTATGGCATAAAGGCGAAGCACTACAGCGAGGTGATAGCGGAGAAGATCAAATCAGGCCAATTCGCCTTCCCCAAGAGGAATGGCCAGCCGGTGACGGTAACTTGGCATGATTCCTGTCACATCGGGCGCGTCTCCCACGTTTTTGAGCCGCCTCGGGATCTCATCAAGGCCATGCCTAATGTCAACCTCGTGGAGATGTCTCACAACCGCGAGGAAGCGCACTGCTGCGGCAGCGTTCTCACGCTGATCAAAGACCCGCCGGTGGCGGCCGAGATAGGCCAGACGCGGCTGGAGGAGGCGTTGGAGACAGGTGCTACCAAGGTGCTCAGCCTATGTCCGTGCTGCCAGTTCCAGTTGCGAGTGACGGCGGACAAGAAGAAGGTGCCTCTCGAAGTGGTCGACCTGGCTCGATTCGCAGCGTCGTCGCTGGGGTATGACTTCCCCGACCCCAATCCCGAAGTGCAGAAGCAATGGGCGGTCTTTGACGGCATGATAGCCCTTATGACGCCGCAGGGTTTTGCCGACCTGATGGGCACCATGTGGCCCGAGATGATCGACGCCATGCCCTTCGGCATGGGGCGGATGATGCGGGTCATGGGCAAGATTCCCGGCACGCTGGAGCTGATGAAGCCGATGTTCTCTGTTCTGTTCCCCAGGCTGCTGCCGATGATGATGCCGAAGGTGATGCCAGTAATGCTGGAACGTGTGGCCGAACGAATCCCCATGCCTGATTATATGAAGGAACAGATGCCGGAGATGATGCCCAAGGTGATGGACAACCTGATGCCGCACATGATCGGCGAGGTGGTGCCACTGGTAACGCAGCCCATGATTGACTATCTCCGGGGCAAGAAGCCTGCCGCCTGAAACGAAAGCGCCTTTGAATTGCTCTGAGGGTTGTGCTATAGTGCTGGGCCAAGTACACCACATGGTTGGCATCGCACTAGGCAATCCGCCGTACTGTCCGCCTTCTCGCCTCCTTGCGAGAGTTCGCGATTTCGTGCTTTCCGCAAGGGGCCAAACCGGCGAGATTAGCATACTGACGCTCGTTGTCATCCTGCTGGCGCCCCTGGTTGTCATGGGAGCAGTGGCTCTTGTCCTCATCGTTGCCTATGTGAACAAGGTATCACGCGTAACTGCGGAGTTGGAGGCGAAGAAGAAGCCGACGGTGTGCCCCGCATGTGGTCACAAGCTGGTAGAGGTACGCAAGTTCTGTGCTGAGTGCGGGTCCTCTATCTGGCCAACCGAAACGGAGCAGCCAGGACAGCCGGATATCACCCCCAAAGAACCCGCGTAGCCCCTCGATCGCTCAGCGGACCCGAAAGTAGCAGCCAATTCACTCATGACCTTTGCTTGCCACACCACATCGAATCATGAAAGACTAGGATGATGCATTGTGCCGAAGTCCTGGATGTCCTGAAGAATTTGAGTGATCCGAGAAACGTGGAAGGCATGGCGCGTTTTGGGATCAAGTCAGCGGTGGTTCTTGGTGTCCCTAAACCTGCTCTACGAGGAATAGCCAAGGATTTGGGCAAGGACCACGATCTAGCCCAACAGCTGTGGGCTTCGGGTGTCCATGAAGCAAGGATCTTGGCCAGCATGGTTGATGATCCGAAGAAGGTCACCGGGGCGCAGATGGAAAGCTGGGCGAATGACCTCGACAATTGGGATATCTGCGACCAGTGCTGCCTGAACCTGTTCTGGAAGACCGCGTTTGCCTATGAGAAGGCTGAGAAATGGAGCGCCAACGGCGGAGAATTCGTGAAACGAGCCGGTTTTGCGCTTATGGCCAGCTTGGCCATTCACGACAAGAAGGAGGGAGACGCGGCTTTCGGGAGATTTCTCACTATCATCAAGAGAGAAGCCGCCGATGGCAGGAACTACGTCAGGAAGGCGGTCAACTGGGCGCTCCGCCGGATAGGGATAAGGAATGCCGGCTTGAGGCACAAGGCCATTGGGGTGGCGCTGGAACTGCAGCAAGCTGAGGCGAAGAGTGCCAGATGGATCGGTTCAGATGCGCTACGGGAGTTGTCCGGTGAGGCTGTCCGGGATCGGGTGAAATCGAAATGACAGAAGTCGTCTCCCCGCAGGAGTATGCGGTGTGCAACACATGCACTCTGCAACTGGTGAGATTGGCCTATGGACGGCGTTGGACCTTTCGAGTGGTACGCGAGCCGCTACGAATCGGCATGCTGCTTCTCGGCTGGTATCATCAGGTTCATCCCAAGGACTACAAGGTCAGAACTGAAAGCTGCTACGGTTGCATGCGATTCAGGAAGACAGCTCTGAAAGAGAAGTCAGCCACCTTCCGCTGGCTCAACGATCGCATGAACCCTCGCTTCGACCGCATGATAGAGTCCATAGTTACCAAAGAGGAGCTTCAGGCCGCCAAAGAGTATGCGCGCGACTCCACACAGTCGAGGTAGTTCGTTTAGGACGCCCTCAGTGACTGCTCATCAGCTACGATTGTTCGCTCCGCTTTGAACTTGTTGTCGGGCTGTATAATAGGCGATACAGCGGAAAGGAGGTCAGGACGATGGAAGTGGAACATGTTGCGGGCAAGAATGTGGGCCATGCCATGCTGTATGCACTGAGTACTTGTCCCTGGTGTCAGAAGACGAAGAGGCTGCTGAATGAACTGGGAGTCGAGTATGACTACATAGATGTTGACTATCTTGATGGCGCCGAGAAGGAGAAGGTCCTGGATGAAATCAGGAAATGGAATCCTGCGTGTTCGTTCCCGACGCTGGTGCTGGACGACAAGAAGTGCATCGTTGGATTCAAGGAAGATGACATCAAGAAGGCGTTGAAGAAATGAGCGTTCCTGCCGTTGCCCCGGAGGAAGTGGACAGGCTGTACGAGAAACTCAAGAAGGAAGCTGAGTCCGGGGGATATCATCTCAATCCTGATGTAGAGATGACCAGGGCCCTGGTGAAGGGACTGCTGACAAATGAGAAGCGGTACGGGTACCAGGCCTGTCCTTGCCGGCTGGCGTCCGGCCGGAAAGGGGAAGACCTGGATATCATCTGTCCCTGTGACTACCGGGACGCTGATGTTGTAGAGTTCGACGCCTGCTACTGAGGGCTCTATGTGTCACAGGCCGTCGTGAACGGCCAGAAGGCAGTCGGTTCCATACCGGAGCGGCGACCACCGCCGGAGGAGCGAAAGAAGGCGAAGCCGGCGCCGGTTACAGCCGGCCTGGGCAACCTGCCTCTGCCAGTGTGGAGATGCAAGGTCTGCGGTTACCTGTGCGCCAGGGATGGGCCACCCGAGGTCTGCCCCATCTGCAAGGCCAAGAAAGACCGCTTTGAGCGATTCATCTGATGCCGCCCAACACAGCCGGTGGTGACTAGGAGAGATATGCTCTGTTCCAAGTGCGGTGCGGTGAACAAGGAGGGCAGCAACTACTGTCACTCTTGTGGGGCTTATCTCACTCCGTCTGGTGCTGGAGCAGAGACCGAGACTGCGGAGATCAACGTTGCGTATCCTGAGGCCACTGACCTCCATTTGAGAATCCGAGTGGGAGCCTGTCGTCTCAAGATCGTTCCCGGTGATGGTGGGGCGTGGGTCACGGGTGCCTACCACTATCCCAAGGGGGCGCTTCCGTTGAAGATCGACAAGAGTGGTGGAAGGATCACTATCAGTCAGGACTACGACGTGGCCGGTCTGGGTGGGCTCTTCCGATATACACCCAGATTCGAGCTGGCGCTGGGCAGGGCCAAGTCGTACGCGCTCACCCTGGAAGCTGGTGCTAGCGACGTCGCAGTTGACCTCGGGGGGGTTCCTATGAAGGAACTGGTCATCAAACAGGGCGCCGGCAGGGCTGAGTTCGATTTCTCCGCACCCAACCCGCATGAGGTGGCAGCGCTTCTGGTCAATTCGGGGGCCGTTGCCCTGCAGATGAAGAACCTGGCCAATGCCAACTTCGTTGAGATGATCTTTGATGGAGGGGCGGCGTCGTACAGATTCGACTTCGGTGGCACACTCCGCCGCGATGCCAAAGCCAAGATATCAACGAGCATGGCGCCGGTGGAAATTCGCATACCTTCAGCAACGGCAGCCAAGGTAGTTGAAAACACTATTGCGGCAGCCCTGGATATTGGTGATGGTTTCATGAAGAAGGGTGGAGCCTTCTTGACGGAGGCGGCCCTGACAGGCAAGACGCCGTTGCTCTCAATACGGGCCAACGTTTCGTTGGGCACGCTTAGCCTCCGGTCTACTCAGTGACTGACGGTCGCCGAAAGACAGAGAAGTCGCCAGACATCGCTCATGGAGGTTCAGCATTCTGACCATTGACAGCGCCTGATGAGCCGAGATATAGTCTGGCCCAGTGTGGTCAACCGTCGGGGGTCTGGGGGTATCCCCCAATCTCAGTCCCTCCCCCAGGATCGAAGATCCGCCTCAGGAGGAGTGGGGGAGCAAGGGGGTTGACAATAGGCTTCTGAGACAGCGTCCAAGGGGACACTGGAAGGGGGGTGTCATGGCCGGAGTATGCCAATTCTTCAAAGCGCTACTGGGCATCTGCGAGACCAAACCACTGAGCCCGGAGTTGTGGAGTGTCGAAGGCGGCAAGGTTGTGGTGAAACTCAGCCAGAAACCAGACGCCATCCCAAAAGGAGGGGCCGCCTACCTTCAGGGGAAGGGGCTGGAGCGGCCTCTGCTGATACTCCATACCGATAATGACAAGTACCTGTCATTCACCAATCGCTGCACTCACGCCAAGCGGAAGATTGACCCTATAGCCGGAGAGCGAAAGCTGCGCTGCTGCAGTGTCAATCACTCGACGTTCGACTATGATGGGAAGCCGCTCAGCGGTCCGGCCAAGGAGTCTCTGAAGCACCATCAAGTCGAGGTTAGTCAAGGCAACCTCGTAGTGACGCTCCAAGGCTGAGGCAGCGCTACGGGGTGCCGCGAGAAAAGGCCTGCATCAACGAGACATTGATGCTCTCTGTTTGCCCCACTCATCTCGCACCTTGTCGAGGTGGCTTCTGGTGGCGGAGAGGAGGTCGCTGAGGACGCGCTTCAGCTCCGGGCCGTCTGGTGCGAACACTTCGAAGTAGCGCTGTTCTATCATGCTCTCTTCGATGTAGAGAGCGACTGACAAAGAGTTGATCGGCGACATCCCCGGCTCTCGCGCACTGGCTAGCTCACGCTCCAAATAGGCCGAGAAGCCGCGCACCGGCTGAATCTTGAATCGGTCCCTATTGACTGTGAGAGAACCATCTCTCATCTTGGCCTGCAGGCTGCGTATCCAGCCGGCGTGGGATGTCTCGTCAGCGGCCAGGCTGGACCAGAAAGCCTTCTGGGGAGGGAACTTGTCACCGTATGCCTGGTACAGCCGGGCGACGGCCTCTTCATTCCTGGCCATTGCCTCAATCACTTCGCTGACGTTTGCTTTGAGGTCCATGTTGCGCCTGTGAAGAGGATACCAAACGGGCAGGGAACACGCAAGATGGACAGGTATGCCTGCGAATGTCACGGACTCCGGGGCTGGCCGTGCGTCGGGAATTCTGATGAGTGTTCGCGGATGCCCCGGGCAAACAACTACAGCGGCTGGTTGCTGATGGCGGCCCAGACGACCTCGGGAAGCATGACCACGCGGCAATCACCTCTGGTCCTCAGAGCCTGCTCTAGACCCATGGCGCAACCACCACAGGGCGTTATCACGATCTTGCTTTTGATGTTGCCCAGCAATGATTCCAACTGCTGAGGACGGGTGCAGCAAAGGCGGCTGTCAAGGTGATTCAGTCGCAGCCCTTCGATGCGGTTCAATACCTCGATGGCTGAGTCCAGATCGGGCAAGGTGTCGTTGAGTCTCTGATAGAAGTAGTGACATCCGGCGTAGTAGTCGGCTTCCATCTCCAGCCGGCCTCCCTTGAAGAGGCGGGCCAGCAAGGTCGGATACCACACCATCTCCTCTGGAACGGAGTCCCGGAAACGACTGTAGACCACGTCGCAGCCTACGCAGAAGGCGAGGATCTTCTTGGCACCGACCTGGCGGGCCTGGATCAGGTTATTCTCCAGAAATTCGCGGGCGAGTGCCTCGGCCCGTTTCAGCTCATCACCCGTCTTGTCCTTGGCGGCCTGGCGCAGCAGTATGTTGCCGCAGCAGTGTTCCTTGCGAAGGAGGGTGTAGTCGACCTTATAGTGTTCGAGAAGAAGCCTGAAGGCCTTCAAACTCTCGGACACCAGCGAGGGCATGAAGCAACTGGCGATGAGCGCGTACTCTGCCTTGTCCCCGGTCCAGAACCCCAGGTCCTTCAGGAGTTTGGCCCTCTGATCAACCCCGGCCGCCCCCTGGGCAATGCCGCTCTCGCGGATATCGGCGATCAATCTCTCGTCAAGCACAATCAGACATTCCGAACGTCATCATCCCGAGCGCCGTCATTAACTGGCATGGTAGATGATGGGCTGGCGGCTGTCAATCGGATGCGTCTGCGATGACTGCCAATCGAAGGAAGGCCGTGGAGATTCGTGTGCCGTAAGCTGGAAGGCCGACAGCGCTCACAGTTTAGTCACAACTCTCCCTCTGGAGACATGTGTTTGCCCTAGTGGATGAGCACGAGTTCGAAAGAGGTCCGTGTACCGGCCAGGGGCTTGACAATATGGTGGAAGATTGCTATTATGCTAATAGTTCGGTGAACACTAAAGGATAGCTCGGATGAAATGGACGCTCCAGATACCGAATGAGGAGATTCTGCCGGGCAAGAACCCAGACGGTTTCGAAGACAATCCGAGGGGAATCGAGGGGGAACTTGGCTGAGGGAGTGAATCCAAGATGCTAATGCGATCAACGGGACTAGGAAAGACAGAGCTCAGGGGGAAGATCACCGGCCTGGTACGTCAGGGAGAATATCTGGTCCTCCAGGTAGAGACCATTGAGCCGGTGAAGTGGAAGATCCGGGTGGCCATCGCCAAGCCGGATATATGGCAGGTCATCAAAGGCATTCCGAGATGGAAGAGCATCAACCTGCTACTCTCCACTAAGTGGAAGGCAGAGCCAAAACACCCCGGCGAGTTCTAGTTTTGAAATCGAGAGATCAGGCACTGTAAGAAGGTAGGACATCCAGTACACCTGAGAGACAGGGAAAGGAGGAGCCAAAATGCAGTGGGAAACGATTCTCCTTCTACTCCTCGCGGCACCGTTTGTGCTGTACTACGTGATACGTGATCGCATAGTAGGAATGAAAAAGAAAGCCGAAGCGAGCCAGAAGAGCTAGGTTGCCGGCGCGGCTCCGGCAGGTTTGGCTTCTCAACGACGGGGGAGTGTTCACTCCCCCGTTTGCTGTCTCTGGGGAGCGTAACAGACCCTGTGTTTCTCTAGCGAGGCCTCAACTTCTGAGCTAGCGCAACATCGCCTGGCCGCCGTCTACCATCAGGGTTTGTCCGGTGATGTAGTCTGAATCCGAGCTGGACAAGAAGACGACTGCCCTGCCGATATCGTTCTCACAGTCCCCGAAGCGCCGCAATGGCACCGCGGCCAGAAGAAGCTTCAGCATTTCGGGGTTTGTCTTTGACCATTCCTCTATGTTTGGAGAACTGGCCAGCGGGCAGACGGCGTTCACGTTGATCTTATAGCGTGCCCATTCGTGGCAGGCTACCCTGGTGAGGGCGCGGATGCCCTCCTTGGCGGCGGCATAGGCAGCCCAGCCGCGATGTCCCTCCAGGCCAGCGGCTGAACCGAAATTGATGACCTTGCCGCCATGTTGCTTGAGATAGGGAAAGCACTCCTGCATGAAGTAGAATGTGCCCATCAGGCCTGATCCCCACGCCAGAGCCATGTCTTCGTCAGTGGTATCCTGAAAAAGCACGTCTTTCCGCATGGCCTGTGCCGCGTTCACCAGTATATTCACCGTCCCGAACTCCTTCACCGCGGCTGCCACCGCAGCTTTCACCTGATCGCGCCGGCTGACATCGCAGGTGACTGGGAGAGCGCGGGCACCGATCGCCTTGATTTCGTTGGCGGTCCGCTGACAGGCGCCCTCCTGTATGTCCGCCAGGACGACCGAGGCGCCCTCCTTAGCCAGGGCCAAAGCCACCCCGCGGCCTATGCCCTGCCCCGCTCCTGTCACAATAGCTGTCTTGCCGTCCAGTTTCCCCATCTACTTGTGACCTCCGCTTCAGATTCTGTGTGCTTATCTAGTGTTGTGCCTCTCGCCAGCGGTCCGAAGACCGGGCGAGTGTCATCCAGACAGGATCGTCAAGTCATCAGCGCTCAGCCATCTTGCCCCCCATACTGCCACCAAGTTCCCTTTGGCGTCTTTTTCCTTCGCCGAAGAGGGCAGATAACTGATGCAGTCCTGGATCTTGGAATAGTACTCGTCGTACTCTCTAGTCGATGTCAGGAAGTCCATGCTGAGTCTGAGAGGCACGACCTTCACCATTACCTGATCGTTATTGCTGACCTCGGACTTGTAGTCGGCAAGAGGGGGTGAGAAACAGTCACCGGCAATCACAATAGCAGAGTCCTTGCCTTCGGAGATGAAGAGCAACCCCATGCCCTCTGGGATCCCGAAGGTTGACGATGGCCCAATCATTGCCACAGAGGCCGTTCCTGTAAGCGAGACATATGATCCTTGGTAGGTCCTGAGATGATAGGTCAACTCAGACACGGACACCGTCTCAGTGGCACTCACCTTGATTTCAACCCGCTTCTGGAAGCTGCCAGCGCTGTCCGTCGCGGTGAAGGTGATCTGGTGATAGCCCTCTACGAGTGAGGTCGTATCCCAAGTGGCAGTGGCGACAGGCCACGAATTCAGAGGGGGCGGCATCCGGCCGAGCTCCAGAGTCATGCCAGTCGGCTGACCATCGTCGATCTGGTAGCTGGCTTCAGTGATGGGGCCGTGCTTGCTCTGTATCTTGACTGCCAGCTCGACTACTCCGCTGATGATTGGCCTCAGCCCGGGATCGATGGTCCTCTCGTCTGCTGTTCCCTTGTAGAGGCTGTCGACTTCCCCGCCCTTCACGGAGACTAGCCGGTAGCCGGCAGGCTCTCCGTCAGGATTAGCCCCCTGCCACCATTCGCCGGAGACCGCACCGGTGATTTGCTCGGAGACATCTGTGGCATCCGTCATTATGTCCTGGTGCAGGTGCCCGCAGAACAGCTTCGCTGAATGGCCCTTCAGTGCTTTCAAGAACTCGGTCCGGTTCCTCCAGCTTACCGTCGGCTCGTGGAAGAAGATGAGCAGGGGGGCGCCTTTTCTGCGTTTCAAGTCGTCCTTCAGCCATTGAATCTGTGAATCGGAGATCTGATAGACCTGTTGCCCATCTACCAGGTCATTCGGGTCGAGGACGATGAGATGATACCGGCCCCAGTCAAAGGAGAAGTAAGTCGGGCCGAAGCGGCTGACGAAGATTCCTTCACCATAGCCCGGGTCGGTGGCGGGCACATCTTGGCGATGAATCCCGATGACGTCATGATTTCCCACCGCATTGTGGAGGGGCATGCTCAGTGTGGATGTGACGTTTTCGTACAGATCGAACCATTCCTTGGCCTGGGTGACCGTGGCTGCGTTGCCTTCCCTGACAAGGTCCCCAGTAGCCACGACGAAGGCGGGAGCCATCTCATTCAGCTCGGCGGCAAGTCTGCTGAAGGATGCAGCTTGTTCCTGATCCAGGTGTATGTCGGTCATCTGAACGAAGGTGAAGTCGGAAGAGTCCTTCTCCGGCGTGTACTTGAGGCCGAAGTCGATCTTGCCGCTGGGGATGCTGGCATACCACTGGCCGGTGGGCGTGTAGTCCCGGGGGGTGGTGATGAAGACTAGAGATCCTTCCGCGGGCAGATTGTATTCGCCTGCGTTGTTGGTTGGGCGGCAGTAGACGCCATTGGACACCAGGACCCCTTTGATGCCCTGCTCATCATCGTCTTGAACGCCGTTGGCGTTGGCATCCTCAAACACCAGGCCCGTTATGCCGTCGGGGAATTCCGGCCCTGAAGCACAGTCGGTGGCGCTGGCCATCACCACGACGCCTAGAAGCAGCAGTGCGATCATGGCTTTTCGAATCATCTGTCTTCACCTTTCCTCGCCACTGGTCTCCGGATCCCGGCAGCCAATCGCGAGAACACGCCGCACTGAGTGTCTGTCATGATAACACACGATTTCAGGCAATCCAACGTGGTTGTCTTCTGCCTCACGCAGAATGGTGTTAGGTGGGTAGCCTGCACTGGTAGAGTCAGACCCTTGCACGGAAGGTCAGGGCGTACTGCTGGACGTGGTGGACCCAAGGCCCACTGAGCACGTGCCGCCTTGGATACCTAGACCTTAGCCAGGGTCACCGTATAGTTCTTGCCGTATGCCTTGGCGCAACTGGGGCAGGTCGTATAGAAGAAGTAAACCTTCTTGGGTTCTTTGCCCTTTGATCTGACGTAGCCATTCATTTCCTTCAACCATTTGCCCGCATCCTTGAACGGTCCTTCGAAGACCTTGCTGAGGAAGTCTCCAGAGATTGTCTCCATCCTGGCTCCGGGCACGTCCTTGCTCACGGCGATGTACAGGTCGGCTCCCCAGAGAGACGTGTCATCGTAGAGCATCAGCGGCTGCGGCGGCAGGGCATCGGCCGCCTTGATCTTCTGCGAGGTATTCACCATCAGCTTGCCGAAACCCAGGGGTATGTGTAGGAAGGTTCGCATATGCTCTTTGAGGAACAACTTGTCTTTGAAGGTGACCTCCTTGCCGTCCCAGGGCTCAGGATTGAACCTGGGGCAACAACCCGTCTCGGTATTCTCATACAGCTTATCCATCGGCATTGCTCCTTTCTTCCAGACACTGCATCCTGACTGTGTCGCATGTTGTCGGTCCCATGAGAAGACCATTGCTGACCTGGATTGGATCTTGTCTCCAGATTGTACCACTCCGTGTTCAGTGGGCAACGACATCTGAGCCTTTGACAATCCTGGCCTGCCGCGATGATAATACCCGATACTCTCGCCGCATCGACTGGCTCAAGAAGCACCGATGAGAAGGATTGTTCTGGCTTCGGCGTCACCACGGAGGAAGCAACTCCTGGAGCAGCTCGGGCTCCGGTTTGAGGTGGAGCCCAGCGACTACGACGAGGAGATGACTTCTGGCTCAGAGCCGCATGAGATGGCCAGGGAGTTGTCTCTCGGCAAAGCCAGAACTGCAGCGCGAAAGCATCGAAATGCCCTTATCATTGCCGCAGATACACTCGTCGTGTTGGGCGACAGGATACTCGGCAAGCCACACACGAATTCCGAAGCCAGGGAGATGCTCCGGGCCTTGAACGGCCAAGTACACTCAGTCATCACCGGATTCACCATCCTTGATGCCGAGACTGGCAAGGTGCTGTCCCGGTCGGTGGAAACCAGGGTTCACATGAGGAAGCTGACGCTGAGGGAGATCGACGGCTACGTCAGGACTGAGGAGCCGCTGGACAAGGCGGGGGGCTACGCCATCCAGGGGCGGGGGGCGGTTCTGGTGGAGAGGATCGAAGGGGACTACAGCAACGTGGTCGGCCTTCCGTTGAGCGCCCTAGCCGAGAGCTTGAGGGAGTTCGGCATCAAAGTGCTGTAGCCTTGTGTTCTTGACACCCCCACTCCTTGAGTCCTAAGATTCGCGCAGTTGTGACACTGAGACAAAGGGGCATGTTGGGCGGTTGAGATCGTGGAACGTCTTCATAATGATGAAACTTTGAGTCGGAGACATAGACTATGACAATTGATGGCGTTTTTCTTTCTGGCACTACCGAAAACGGAATGCCATTCTATCAATTGGTTTTCGATACTCCCATACAAATCTCAGCTCCTTTCAAGTCGAAGGAGGTTCTTGAGCGCGCACAATTGGAAAAGTACCGCCGCGATCATCTTCTCCATTTCGGCTTTGTTCCCTTCGAAGACGTCAAACGTGGCAACGACCCACCAGATTTCATCGTCCAACGAACCCAAGGCGATTGGAGAATCGATTGCGCAGCACTTGCACTCGAGGGCCGACGTCTCGCTGAAGCTCTGTTTCACCGCTTAGTCAAACGACTTGCCGAGCGCGGCAATAGTGCATGGTCGACCTTAGCAGGCTGTGATGTATCAGTGACTTTTCAATCGCCCAAGCAACTCCCGCCAGCAAAGCATGACGCATCGCTTGATGTCGAGCTCGAAGCAGCTCTCGAATCAATAGTTATCGATCACGCGCGTTTAGCCCAGTTCTCTGCGGAGGTCGATAGAGATGGATGGCCGAGCCAGTGGCCGAGTGATGTCAGTATACCGCAGTTCGAACATGAGTGCTTCTCCTTGCTCGCGAACCCTGTACCTAACTGGCGGCCAAGAGACCAGCTTTCAGCGAGCCTTGGTTTCCATCTCAATCTTCAATTTTCCGTAACGCTTCATGAGGTATCATCCGCGGTCAACCGAATGGTCACACAACATGATAACCCTGCGACTCAACAGCTTCTCCTCTCAATTGGTGGTCCTGGATTGAACGGATACTGCTATCCTGCTGAGAGTATTCTCGGAGAAATATTGCGAAATAATCCACTTCAGCAAGTAGAAGCACATTATATTGAGCGGGTGACTGCTCATGTATGGGAGACCGGAGACATCATTGACATTCCCATTGCACGACCCAAATGAAGCAAATCAAAGCCATGATGAAGAAGCCACCCAACCCGCGCGTGTTGTTCGACTGCCTTCGGCGCCCGATATCGTTGCTTCTCTGAAGGCATTCTATGCAGCGCGCCTCGGTGGCGGCTGATGCGCGCCTTTGGGATTCTCGACTTTACTGTCTCAGCTATGCTGCCACCTGCATGTCTTCGTAGCCAAGCGCCCCACAGCAAATGGTCACCCCGTCTTGCCTAGGACGGCCCGGGCCGCCTCCTCGCCAGCGACGTAGCCGGTAGAGAAGGCGGCCTGCAGGTTGTAGCCGCCGGTGTCGGCATCCAGATCCATTACCTCCCCGGAGAAGTACAGGCCCTGCACCAGGTGCGAAGCCATGGTCTTGGGGTCGATCTCGTCGAGGGAGACCCCACCGGCTGTCACCGTACCTGCAGAGATAGGCAGCGGCCCCTTGATGTTGAAGCGAAGGGATTTGAACAGGCCTGCCAACCGTTCGCGTTCCCCCGCCGTGATCTGATGACCCAGCCTATCGGGCCGAATGCCCGTTATCTGCAGCAGGGGATCGACTGCCTTGTGCGGAAGAAGGCCATCGAGCAGATGGCGGAGAGAGCGATTGCCATAGCGGTCAAAATCGCCTTGAAGTCGCTGCTGCAGCTGCCCGTGGTCGAGCCCCGGAAACAGGTCGATGGATACGCTGACGGGACCACGTTCCAGGGCGTCCACCACCGCCAGACTCATGAGCAGGACCATGGGACCGCTGATGCCAAAGTGAGTGATCATCATCTCGCCAGTACGGCTTTCGATGACCGGGCGAGGCGGTTTCCTGCCGCCAATGCCGCGCCCATAGTCGGTGGCCAGCGTCGGGAATGGATCAATCAGATCGGCTTCGCACCGGCAAGCGGTGAGACGAACGTTTCTCAGCGTGACGCCCTGCATGCTCTTGGCAAAGTCGATTTCACGAACGATCAAGGGGACCAACGCGGGGCGGAGTCCGACCATGGTGTGGCCGACTTCAGATGCCAAACGATAGCCATCGCCGCTGGAACCCGTCTCGGGATAGGATGCGCCTCCTGTGGCCAGAACCACTGCGGCTGCCGGCACCAGTTCCTTGTCGATTTGCACGCCGATCATCCGCTGCGCGGCGACATGTATACTGGTCACTTTCGCGTTGGTCCGAAGGCGAACTCCGCAGTCGTCCATGTATCGCTGCAAAGCATTCACCACATCCTCAGCTCTGTTTGAGGCGGGGAATACCCGGCCGTCAGGTTCTGTCTTGGTCTCGACGCCATAGCGTCCCAGGAGAGCCATCAGGTCGTCGCGGAAGAAGCGGCCGAAGCTGCTGTAGAGGAACCGGCCGTTGGAGCCATACATGGCAATGAAGTCGTCCAACTCCTTGGCGTTGGTGAGGTTGCAGCGCTTGTTTCCCGTGAGCAGAAGCTTGTTTCCGGGGCGGTTGGTCTTCTCCAAAAGCACAACACTGGCGCCGATCTCGGCAGCCCGGGCGGCGGCCAGCATGCCACCAGCCCCCGCACCGACGACTATGACCTGACTCTTCATCGAGTCACATTGTATCACCGGCTGGTTGTGTCTTCTCGTCGAGACGAACAGTTGAGGCTGTCCCGCAACCGCCCTTCAACCCCCTTGATCCCCCCATTTCCCTTGAGCTGTCATTGCGAGCCATTCTCCAAGCCGAGCCAGAGAAGGCGCGGCAATCTACGCGTTCGTCTGACTACATAATCCCACCCCGAGATTGCTTCGTCGCTTCGCTCCTCGCAATGACACTAGCGCAAGGCTGAGGGACATCCTCAGGCTGCCCGGCGGGAAGCATCCCGCACCTTTCTTGGTACAGCCTCAGCCGACTTCCCCGCGATTGGCCCGGCGAAACGCTGGGGTGCTACAATTCTTGTCAGGCGATCAAACGAGCCTCTGGGGAATCAGGTCGGATGACGTGAAGGCGGCTGGCGCAACGACGTCGCTGAGCCGAGATCAGGAGTGTTGAAGCATGGCAAGAAGCACTAAGAAAGCGAAGTGTACGGTTACCATAACAAAGCGGGCTGCACAGGAACTGAAGTCGATTCAGGCGGCGAACGCCAAAGACGAGCAGCATGTGCTAAGGATTGACACCGAGACGGAAGGGTTTTCCTTGTGGCTGGGCCCGGAGCAGGAGGGAGACACTCTGGTGGGCAGTGAAGACACAATGGTTCTGCGGGCGTCTCCGGACCTAACTAAGTTCCTGGTGCGGACCAGCGTCGTGATAGACTGCATGGACCATCCTGAGGGAATGCGCCTTGTCGTTTACGCGGAAAACGACCCTCCGCCAGAAGTGTCGAAACCCAAGAAGAAGACTCGCCGCACTGTGCAGAAGCCCAAGAAATAGGAGTCGCGGAGTTCACCCCTTCTGGCGCTGCTATCTGCCGATGAACCTGCTCTTCAGACGGTGCCACCATGACATGCGTGGCTGGGGCTGTGTTCCCCGCGGTGCGTCCAGCAGCTTGATGTTTTGAGTCAGGGTCATGATGATGGTATCCAATCGAGAGATCTCTTCTCGAAGGAAGGTGACCTCTTCCCGGAGGACATCCACTTCATCCCTCAGGGCTTCTTCAATGGCTGCGGACGATCTGACCAAGTTCATAGTGGTGGCGACGCCGGCGGCGTCGGCCTGGACGCCGTCCCCACCGTTGCCCCGGGCGGCCACCGCGAACCTGGCCTCGTCCAGGATGACCAGCCACTGTCCGTCCCCGTTCTTCCGTGCCTTAAGGCTTCCTCTCTTGATGCGCTTTCTTACTGCCTCAGTTGATATGCCCAGTACCTTCGCTGCCTCGCCAATCTCTACTGTGCGTTCTGCCATCTGACTAGACTAGCCCTCCTCAGTGTCCTTTCTCCGTCCCGTGCGTATCATCATAGCATTTTCCCACGGAAAAGAGCCAAACGACGGGGTGGGTGTTCTTTCAATGATCCAACTTGTCATCTGCGCGAAGGACGCAGGCCCACGGTGCACTCTGCTATTCTGACGAGAGGCTGGTCGCGGCCACTCAGATCGCGAGACAGTCTGAGATCATCGCCCTGCAATAGCGGGGGAATCGGTGATGAATCCGTAGGCTGGAGTCTAGTTCGAAGGACTAGCCCGGCTGTACAGATGGCAGGCCACGTGGTGACCGCTGCTGACTTCGGTGAGCATGGGAACAACTGTGGCACAAGGTCCGAAAACCTTGTAGCAGCGGGGATGGAACACGCACCCGGGCGGAGGGTTGAGTGGGCTGGGCACTTCGCCCTTGAGAACTATGACTGACCGTTGGGCTTCCACGGCCGGATCAGGTATCGGCACGGCGGAAAGGAGTGCCTGAGTATACGGGTGGAGCGGGGCCTTATACAGTTCATCCCGATCGGCGACCTCCACCAGCTTACCCAGATACATCACCGCCACCCGATTGCTGATGTGGCGCACCACCGACAGGTCATGAGAAATGAAGAGGTAGGTGATGTGGAACTTCTCCTGCAGATCGCCCAGGAGGTTGATGATCTGAGCCTGAATGGACACATCCAGGGCCGAGATGGGCTCATCGCAGACAATGAAGCTGGGATTCAAGGCCAAGGCCCGGGCTATTCCCAGGCGCTGGCGCTGGCCGCCGCTGAACTCGTGCGGGTACCGGTTGGCCATGTAGGAAGCCAGGCCCACGACGTCCAGTAGCTCCTCGATGCGTTCTCGACGGGCGCGCCCCTTGGGCACCCCGTGTATTCTCATTGGTTCACCGATTACGTCGGCAGCGGTGAAACGGGGATCCAACGATTCGTGGGGGTCCTGGAAGATCACCTGAAGCTTCTGACGCAGGGGGCGGAGTTGCTTGTTTGGCATTCTGCATAGATCGTTTCCTTCAAACAGGACCTCACCTGACGTGGGCCGATAGAGCTGCAGAATAGATTTGCCCAGTGTGGTCTTGCCGCAGCCACTTTCTCCCACCAGCCCCAGAGTCTCGCCTCTGATGATATCCAGGGAGACTTCATCCACAGCTTTGATCTCAGCCATCTTCCTCTGCAGGAAGATGCCGGAGGTCACCGGGAAGTACATTTTCAGGTTCTTGATTTGTACGAGTATCTCGTCCATCAGCGTGTCATTCCTTGCGTGCCATTCGACAGGACGAATAATGCCCGGGGGCCACTTCAACGAGCTCGAGCGTTCCCTCTCGGCATTGGTCCTGAGCCTGAGAACAACGGGGATGGAACTGGCAACCCAGAGGTGGTGCGATGAGGTCCGGCGGTTGACCTTCGATAGGTACCAGGCGGACACATCTGGGCTCGTCGAGCCGCGGGACTGAACACAAAAGGCCTTCCGTGTAGGGGTGCCTGGGGTCATGATAGACGGCCTGAGCTAAACCGTGCTCGACAATCCTGCCAGCGTACATGACATAGACCCGGCGGGCGTAGCGGGCTACGATACCCAGGTTGTGAGTAATGAGGATGACGGCAGTGTCCAGGTCTTTGGTAATGTTGTGGAGCATCTCCAGAAGCTGTGCCTGGATGGTGACATCCACTGCTGTGGTGGGCTCATCGGCGATTATGACTTGGGGCTGGCACGAAATGGCCATGGCCATCATCACGCGCTGGCGCATCCCGCCGCTGAAGTTGTGGGGGTAGTCCTTGATTCGACGCTCTGCCTGTGTGATGCCAACACGTTCCAGGAGGCGGATCGCCTCGTCAAGAGCCTCCTGCCTCTTCATACCCCGGTGTATCTCCAGCGCCTCTGTCATCTGTCGCCTTATGGTCAGGACGGGGTTCAGCGAAGTCATAGGTTCCTGGAATATCATGGCTATCTCGGATCCTCGCACCTTGCGGACGGCCTGTCTTGAGAGCTTGAGGAGATCGGTGCCATTGAAGATCACCTGTCCCGATACGATTCTCCCGGGAGGCTCCTGTATGAGGCGCACGATAGAAAGCGCGCTCACCGTCTTGCCGCAGCCGCTTTCTCCTACGAGGGCAATGACCTCTCCCTTGGCCACTTCGTAGGAGACGTGCTCGACTGCCTTGACCACACCGTCCTGTGTATGGAAGTGAGTCGACAAGTCGCTAACCTGAAGTACAGTGCTCACTTCTAACGCCTCTCTCTGGGATCCAGGGCATCCCTGAGCCCGTCGCCCAGGAAAGTGAAGGCCAGCATCAGTATGCCGACGGCTATGGCCGGGAACAGGACGAGATAGGGGGCGCCGAAGATGTTGTTGTAGCCATCCTGTATCATGGTGCCCCAACTGGGAGTGGGTGGTTTTATGCCGATGCCGATGTAGCTCAGAGCTGCCTCGGCGAAAATGGCCCGGGGTATGCCGAAGGTTACCAGGACTATCACCGGACCCAGAGAATTCGGCAGGAGGTGACGCAGGGTGATATAGGGGCCTGATCCGCCCATGGCTCTGGCGGCCGTGATGAAGTCCCGCTGTTTCAAGGACAGAATCTGCCCTCGGATCAAACGCGCCAGGTTGACCCAAGCCACCAGCCCGATGGCCAGGAAGATCATGTAGATGCTGCCTCCCAGAATGGCCCGGATGAGGATAATGAGCAGGAGATCAGGGAAGGCAAACATAACATCCACAAAACGCATCAGCAGGTTGTCCACTCTCCCACCGGCGTAGCCAGCCAATGCCCCTATGGGCAGGCCGATAGCCAGGACTATAAACTGGACGAAGATTCCTACAGCCAGCGATGTCCGGGCTCCGTAGAACAGCCGTGTGAACACATCCCGGCCCAGTCCGTCGGTGCCCAGAAGGTGGGCATGGCTCGGTCCCTCCAGGATCGCGTTCAGATTCTGCTCGTCGAATTCGTAGGGGCTGACCAGAGGCACGATAATCGATGCCAGGGCGAGCGATATGATGATGATGGCCCCCGCCACCGCCAGGCGGTTGCGCCTGAGCCTCACAAAGGCATCGCCCCACAAGGTGTGATGCGGTCGGGCTGATTCCGCGGCTACAGCCAATTCCTAATCCTCACTCGTATCGAATGCGGGGGTCCACCACTCCGTAGAGGACATCCACCACGTAGTTGGCCAAGGCTATGGCAAAGGCATAGAACAGGGTGGCTCCCATGATAAGCCCGTAGTCCCTCTGCTGGACGCCCTGGACAAACAGTCGCCCAATACCGGGGATAGAGAACACGCTTTCGATGATGACGGAGCCAGTGATGAGATAGGCTAGCTCCGGTCCGGTGACGGTGAGTACTGGTATCATAGCGTTACGCAGTGTGTGGCGCACCAGCACCACCCGCTCTGAAAGACCCTTGGCCCGGGCGGTACGGATGTAGTCCTGGCGAAGCACGTCCAGCATGCTGGCCCTGGTAACTCGGGCGATGTAGGCAGCGGGCAGGGCAGCTAGGGCGAAGGCTGGCATGATTATGTGATCGAAACCACCCCATCCTCCTGTGGGCAGAAGGTGCAGTGTCACTGAGAAAAGAAGGATCAGCAGTATGCCCAAGACGAACCCAGGTATGCTGGCAAACAGAGTAGAGAAGAACACCGACATGTAGTCGATGATCGAGTTCTGCTTCAGGGCGGCCGCCATGCCGAGAGGAATGCCAATCAGGATGGCGATAAGGAACGCTATACCGCCAAGGGTGGCGGTCTTGGGCAGGCCCTCGAGTATGATCTCTGTGACCCCCCGGTCCTGGTACCGGTAGGACACGCCAAGATCACCGTGCAGCAGATTCCAGAGGTAGTCGCCGAACTGTTCATAGAACGGTTTGTCCAGTCCGTACTTCTTGTTGAGGTTTTCTATGACTTGGGGAGCCAACGCCTTCTCCCTGTCCCAGGGACCACCAGGCACCAGGTGCATCAGTGAGAAGGTGATGAAGGCAACAACAAAGAGAACCAGGACTATCCAGAACAGACGGCGTATAGAGTACTTCAGCACCCGTAGGCCCCGCCAATCCTAATCAGTGGGGCCTTGAGGCTACCTCAAGGCCCCACTGTATCTGCGATTGTACCACAGATTTGGAGCAGAAGTGGGTTATTCTGACTCCATGTACACTACCGTGTAGAACAGGTCGCCCGGACACGTGTGATCAAGGCCAGTGGTTATCAGCCCCTTGACACTGGGCTTCACCAGCCAGAACCGCTCGCGGAAGAACATGGGCACAATTGGGAGATCATCCACTATCATGACCTGGGCCTCCGCGTATTTCTCCAGGCGCTTGGTGTTGTCCAGTTCCTGCGCGGCCTCGTCGCAGAGCGCGTCGAAGGCAGGGTTGGCGTAGGCTGTGTGGTTGTTCCCCGCGCCCGTGCCGAATATGTCGGGCAGCCAGTTGTCCGGATCGGGATAGTCGGCGCCCCAGCCAAACCAGGCCCACTGGTGTTGCTCAGCGTTCACATACGCTGAGAAAGCTGAAGGCTCCATGGGCTCCAGAGAGATATTGATGTTGAGGTTCGTCTTCATCTGCCCCTGGAGGAACTCGGCGATGACGCGGTTCGTCGCGGTGTCGGCAAACGTGAACTTGATGGCGGGCAAGCCGGTTCCATTGGGATATCCAGCCTGTGACAAGAGATCCTTGGCCTTTGTGGCATCAAAACTGTACTCACTGCCCAAAGTAGCATCGTGGCCCGGCATTCCCGGCGGGATCCAGCTGGTGGCTGGCTTACCGATGCCTCTCCTCACGTTGTCGATGAAGGCAACCCGGTCGATGCCGGTGGCAATGGCCTTGCGCACCAGCTTCTTGTCAAAAGGAGCCTTGGTCACGTTGAACTGGAAGGCGAAGGTGCTCAGATCGTAGTAGCGTATAGTCTGCGGATTCAACTCGGAGTCAGCCATGATAGTCTTCTCTGATCCTATCGGCACGCGAGCCATGTCCAGCTCGTTGTTCTTGTAAGCCGCCAATTCAACATTGCCGTCCGTTATCATCTTGTACTCGATCCTCTCGAGCTTGGGCTTCTTCCCCCAGTAGTTGGGATTGGCCTCAAAGGTCATGTGGTCCTGATGCACCCACTCGGTGAGAATAAAGGGGCCGTTGCCGATGTAGTGGGGTGGTTCGGTCCACTGGCTACCATATTGAGTGACGATGTCCTCCCTAGTAGGCCAGGACGGCCAGAGGGCCATGACCTGCGGAAAAGTAGGGCGGACCTTCACCAGCTTGACCTCCAGCGTGGTGTCGTCAATTGCGTCCACTGCCACAGCATCAGCAGTGCCCGTGCCGCCATTGTAGGCCTCGGCGCCCACAATGTCGTAGTAGAAGGATGCGTAGTCTGCGGCTGTGTCCGGGCTCAGCATTCGCTTGATGCTGTACTCAAAGTCCTGAGCCTTCACTTTCTCCCCATCGCTCCAGGTCACATCCGAGCGCAGCTTGAAGGTGTAGGTCTTGCCGTCTTCCGAGATACCGCCGTTCCCTGTCGTCGGTATCTGCTTGGCCACCACTGCTTTTAGCTCCAGTTCCTTGGTGAAACCCAGGAGTCCTTCGAAGCACTGGCTGGCGACTGAGATGTGATCAGCCCAGGAAGCCTTGACGGGGTCGATGGTAAGTGGTTCTCCCGCCAGGTTGACGCGAAGGACCTGGGGGCCCTTGGCTCCCTCTTCCGCGCAGCCAATGGTTGAGAGCACCAGGGAAAGGGTTACAAAGAGGGCAAAGAACACGAAAAGAAATCGCTTGAGCATAGATCCACCTCCTTTGGAATGAATGAGATTATGTGGTCTCTGTTAGACCCCCCATGGCTCGTATGGTACGGCCTCCCACGTCGACTGTCAATATGTTTGTCAACGCTTGTTATGTCAACGCTTCTGTCGAGCAACGACAGTGGGGTAGGAGGAACACACTTTGCCTTGAGCCCCCCAATCGTGACTAGGGCCCTCTCTTTCGCAGGGAAGTCGCTAGATCCGCTTCTGCAGCCAGATTAGGTCAAAATCCCTGCCGAACTTCCTGCCAATCCTCTCGAACCTACCGCATTCTGTGAAGCCGTTCTTCAGGTGGAAGTTGATACTGGGTTGGTTCAGTGAGGATGTGCTGGCCAGAATCGAGTCTATACCCATCTTCCTGGCTTCCTCGACAAAGCCGTCAAGGATGGCCTTGCCAATGCCGTATCTGGTGAAGTCAGACCGCAGAAAGTAACCTATCTCTGCGACCCGCTGAAAGGCTTTCGATGGATGATAGGCCTGCAGCCACGCGAAGCCTACTGTCTCGCCAGAATTCGATCTCACCGCAATCGCCGGGTATCCCCTCGAAACCTGGAGATACACGTCAAACAGTTCATATGGGAGCTTGCTCTCAGAGTAGGCGGCAAAGCCGTTCTCCACGTAGTAGTTCAAGATGTCGATTGCCGGCTTCCTATGTTCTTCGGATAGCCTTTCAAAATGGTACTGCATCTCAATGACTCCTTTGGTGACAGCATGCGGAGAGCATCGCACTGAATGACGGTTGCTCTCCTAGACAGGCAGGATACTCCGGTACCACCCATTCATCAAGCATGCTTCCCCCTCTTCTAGACAGCGTTCTCACTGTGGTATCATGGGGCTACCAGACCACAGCCGCGAAGCAGCCACTAGAATTGCGGAAGGCATCCCGGCATGGACACTACTACACACAAGAGGAATCTTCTACCACTACTGTTGATCGCGTTGCTGCTACTGACGCTGTTCGTCAGCCCGCTCATACTCGATGCCGCGATGCAGGCCCTGGATACCAGGGCTTTCGCTCTGGCTCCTGGGATTGTCTGCTATCGAGGTGACGTCGATTTAGAAAGCGGGCTTGGGAGGGCACTGCAGCGGCATGAGTCCATCCACCAACGTCAAATGCGAGAGTTCGGCATCGTTCAATTTTGGGCGTGTTACATACGCGAACGCCTCCATTTGCCGAGTCGGTATCCGGAGATGGAGAGTGAGGCCAGGGAGGCCGAGACAGAGGAATGGCTGGCCTGTCGGTATCTGGATTTCGGTTCAAAACCTCTCTGGTCGACCGACGAAGGAGGCCTGCCTTGGCTGGATCGACGAGGCGCGGATGCATAGAGACGGCAATATCCGCGGCGTTCGATGGTGACGGCTAGTTCGAGGAGATGAGACGACACGGAAGCATGACGAGTCTTCAGAGGCTGGAACGGTTCTGGCACAATCTGATTTCCGAACAGAAGCTGACTCTCGGGACAGAGGTGAGTGGAGCTGTCATTTCTTGTTGGCCGGAGATACCATCGTTTCGCCTGAACCATGCCGCGAACATTGATGTCAGCGAGGAAGAGGCCGGGAGTCTGCTGAACAGAGTCACAGAGTACTTCCTATCGAGAGGCGTTCTCTCCTTCGGTTTTCGAGTATCTCCGTTGACTCGCCCGGAATCATTCGGTTCCCTGCTGGAGGATCATGGATTCAAGAGAGAAGACGAAGACTCAGTGATGGTATTCAAAGGTGAACGGCCAAAGGACGGGCCGGACACTGGGGTTGACGTGAGAGAAATAGAGGAAAGTCAAATAGACGTGTTTGGTGAAGTATCGGTGACGGCCTATGAGATGCCTCCTGAATGGACGCAGGGATTCAGCAAGATGGATCTGCAAAGGATGCGAAGGGGAGGCAGGCATTACCTGGCCTATGTTGAAGGCAAGGCCGTCGGAACGTGCGCCCCGATCTCCTCGATGAAGACTGGAGGGATATTCGGCGTCGGAACATTGAGGGAGTACCGTGGGAGAGGGGTTGCCACTGCTATGACACTGCGTGCTGTCAAGGACTCTCTTGATGAAGGAAATACCCTCCATACGTTGCAGACGGAAAAGGATGGATATCCGGAACGACTCTACAAGAGAATGGGATTCGAGACTGACCACAAAATCGCATTCTTCGTGAAGACGGTCAAGGAGTAGGGCACAGCCCGCTTGAACCTGCGGAACATGACCTGGGTGTCTACATTGACGGAGACAGCGGTTCCGTGTCGGACTGAGAATGTACGATCGGGGTCGATGAAGAAACGTCTATTCAGACAGCCGATGGTGGCGGTACGGCTGTCAAAGGTCCCTTCTTCTTTCCTCCAGCTATCAGGGATGTGATGGCGGCGGCCCCAGCAATGGAAGCTCCAGCAATGTAGGCCCAGCGCAGACCACACAGGAACTCCTGGATCTCCGACTCTCCGAACGCACCCGGTTGCATGGAGTGGGTCACCGGAGCGCAGTTGTACAGCACCGCGCCAGCCACAGCTATGCCCAGCACCATGCCCACGTTGCGCATGGCGGCCAGTATCCCAGAGGCGACGCCCAGGTTGGCTATCGGAACACTGCCCATGACCGCACTGTTGTTCGGGCTCTGGAAGAGGCCGGCCCCCATGCCGGCGATGGCCAGCCGCCAGGCTACATCGAGGGCGTCGGAGCCGACCTGAAGGCGGCTGAGAAGAAACAGACCTGCAGCCGAGAGGCACATGCCGCAGAACGCCAGGGGCCTGGTGCCGATGCGGTCAGAGATGGCCCCGCTGAGAGGTGCTACGAAAAGCGTGGCTGCCGGGGAAGCGGCCATGACCAGTCCTATCTTGAGGATGTCATAGTGCAGTACGATTCTGAGGTAGAAGGGTGTCAGAAAGACAACAGCATACGTGGCCATGAAGTTGAGTAAGGCACTCAGGTTGGCAAAGGCAAAGACGCGATTGGCGAATAGCGACAGATTGAGCATCGGCTGGACCGCTCTTCTCTCGATCCAGATGAACAGTCCTAGTGAAGTAAGAGCCGTTCCCAGCAAGGCAACCGCTGCCGGCGCCAACCAACCCCAGTCATCGCCTCTATTGGCATATAGAAGCAGGCTGGTCAGGAATACGAACGCTGTAGCGGCTCCCCAAATGTCAAGACGCTGGCCTGCCTTCCGAACCCCCTGGGGAATAATGCGGTACCCCCAGAAGACAGCGGTGATTCCGACTGGCACGTTGATGAAGAAGACATAACGCCAGCTATGTTGCGCTATCAATCCACCCAGAGTCGGCCCGAGACCCAAACCCACGGCGATGCTGATAGCGTAGATGCCCATGGCCTTGCCTCTCTCCCGGGGTGGGAAGGCTGTGGTCACTATGGCGTAGCCAACCGACATCATCATGCCGGCTGCCAGCCCCTGCAGAGCTCTGAAGGCTATCAGCATCCAGATGTTCTGGGAGGCCCCGCATAGAACGGACGTCACGGTGAAGGCAGCGAGGCCCGAAAGATAGACCCTTCTGTAGCCGATCATGTCTCCGAGACGGCCGTAAAGGAGGATAAGACAACTGATGGTGAGCAGGTAGATGGTGGGCACCCACTGCGCAACGGATATATCCGTGCTGAAGTACTCCGTTATGGAGGGAAGCACGGTGTTGACAATACTGCCGTCGAGTGGACCCATAATGCTGCCCAGCATGACGGCGGCGAGGATGGCCCACTTCGTGTCGAGACGTCTTGTCTTTGTGGCTATGCTCGATTCAGGTGATGACATATCTGCTCCTAGTGATGGGTCAGTCCAGCGTCAATTCGGGCAGCCTGAATAACTGGATGAAGGTGCCAAACGGCCTCTCGCTGTGGACGCAGTCGAGATGGCATCACCAGGCATACCTGCGATCCGTCTGGCTTCTATAGAGCTTGCTCTCTGAGTGTGAACGGCGGATATTCATCTGTCGTCAGCAAGACAGCGTATGCCAAGACCCTCAATGACCACCGCATCACCCCGACGACGAAGTCGAAGAATCCCTTCGGATAGCGGCCGGTGAACAGTACGGCGAACCACGTGATTATCACCACGAAGATGGCAGCTATGCACAGGAAGAAGAGGATGATGTAGTGCGGGATGGCCAGCAACCACTTCACCAGCGGCAGCCACTGGTTCAGATCCTTCCTGGCATCCGGGTATGGTATCTCGATGTGTACCGCCTGATCCTCATCTGTTGATGGGTACTCATCCCTCAGCAAGGCCAGGTAGGCTCCCACCCGTGCGCCGAACTTGGTCAGGGCGATGTTCCAGTCAAACCACCAGCGCGGGTACTTCTGTTTGAAGACCAGCATGAGCATGGTGGCCAGGAACAGCACTCCGCCGGCGGACAGTGGCACTACCCATTGGTGTCCCTTTCCCGACTCCCAGGCAGCGCCGCTGACCAGACACAGCAGGATGCCTATGGGTATGATCACGATGATGCGGAAGAACGAAGTCAGCCGGTTCAACTCGCGGTCAGGATAGTCAACCGACAGGCTCGCCGGATATGGTTTCTTGCCCTCAGCCATCCAAGCACCTCCTCATTGCTGCCACTGTTGCGGAAGCTCTCCAGGCCCGACTTCCAAGCGGCGTCAGTCCCGTTCCGGGTCGGCTCCAAACGTACATTATACGGTCTTCCCTAGTCAAGTGGTTTGCGTCTCTCATGGGCCGACTCTGTGAGCCAGTCCCTCGATCGCTTCCGCTGGCGTTCTGCCGGAGGCGGTCAAAATGCGGCATTCGGCGATGCGTGTCTTGAGCGCGCTCCGGGAGGATGGACTTAGGGCTTGTGGCGCGTGGAATCACCCGCACCTGCTAGGGGGTGTCTGTCCAGACTGGCTCCAGTACCGCCCATTGCTCGGGGCAACTCCTGATGTACTTCTCCATGACGCGGATGACTTCATTCATGTGCTCGGCCACGGTGCCATTCCCGTTGGACGTGACTTCGATGGGCGGCTCAACGTATACATCATACTGGCCGTCGTCTCGGCGCAGATTGAACACAGGGATGATGGCTGCCCCCGTGCGCAGAGCGAGTCTCACGCCTATGTCGGGAAGGCGCGTCTCTTCGCCAAAGAAGAGTGCCTTGGGGGCTTCTCCGGTGACATCGCGATCACAGGCAATCAGCACTATCTCGCCGTTGCGCAACGCTTTTATCATGGCCTCGAGGGCGCCCGATTTGGCGGGTATGATATTCAGTCCCTTGTTTCTCCTGAGCGAGACAACGTGGTCCAGCAGCCGTTCCGGTTCCAGGGCTTCGACCGGGATGGTGGTTCGTACCGAGTGTACTGCCAGCAGTTGCACGGCCACGTCGAAACTGCCGAAATGCGCTGTGACCAGCATCACGCCTTTGCCTCCGGCGAGAGCGTCGACCAGATGATGAACGCCGTGCGGGATTACCTGTTTCTTGATTTCTTCGCTCTTCATGCGTGGAATCCTGATCAGGTCGAGGTAGTTCTTGGACGCGTTCCTCAAGACGCCGCGCACCACCGAGCGTACCGCAGCATCATCAGATTCCGCTCCGAGGACGTGCTTGACGTTGCTCGCTATGGAGCCTCTTGTCCGCGGAGACACCAAGTAGATTATGTCGCCAACCAGGGTCGCAATGAGATAACTGACTCTCCTGGGCAAACGCGAGAGGGTGAGTTCCGCGAGTAGGAATGCGCAATACTTCGCCACTACCAGATCATCCGAATACGTGGGATGAAGAAGAATGAATTGTGAATGGGGAACGCAAGGCCCTGAGGGCCTCTGGTGCCAGGTACCCCGTGCGCAGTGGGCACATATTCATTATTTGCCAAACGGGACTCGGTGCTCTACAAGCTGCCATATGCAACGCGATGGGTAGCGGACGGCGTTGCCTGCCATCATGCTATCACATTGATTTGCTGGTGCCAAAGGCACCGAATCCCTGGCAGGCAGCGGCATACTGACAATGAGCGGCACGAGTTGCACAACAGTTGACAGACTGTTCCGACTGGCGGGGTTCGTCTGGCCGGGAGAAGCTCATCCTCAGTCTAGCGTGAACGCCCGCTCAGCCTGTCTTCGAATTCGTCCTGGCTGAAGGCATACTGCTGGGTGCCATAGCACTCAACAGCGAACGAGGCACAGACGCTGCCCATCAGGGCAGACTGCGAAATGTCAAGACCTCGAGCCAATCCGATGATCAAACCGCCCCGGTAGGAATCGCCGGCTCCCGTTGGATCGACGACCTGTCTGGGTTTGACGCTAGGGATGGCTGTCTCTCCCTCGATGGTGCAGACTTGGGACCCCGACTCTCCCAGCGTGGTGATTATGGTCCTGGTCCGTTCCAGAAGCTGACTCTTGGTCAGTCCCGTCTTGTTCATGATCAAGTCCAGTTCGTAGTCGTTGGAAATGAGGATCATGCAGCCGTCAATGGCCTGTAGGAGGTCTTTCGGATTCAACATAGGCAGCGACTGCCCTGGGTCAAAGATGTAGGGAATCCCTCTCGCTTTGCACTGACGGGGATAACTGACCATGTCCTCCAGGTTGCCGGGGGCGACTATCACCATCGTCTCTGAGGGTTCGAGCCACTCGAAGTCGAGAGACGACGAGAACTTCATGGCCCCTGGATTGAAACCGGTGATCTGGTTATCAGCGCGGTCGGTGGTGATGAAAGCCCCTGCGGTGAGCTCATCCTCAATGATCCTGATGTAGTCGGTTGATATGCCGTTCTTGGTCAGCCACTGGAAGTACTTCTGGTAGTCGCGGCCAATGGTGGCGGAGATGACAGGCTTCTCGCCCATCAGTCTCAGTGCGTAGGCGATGTTGCCCGCCGTGCCCCCGAATTCCTCTCTCACGCCATCTACCTGGAAACAGACATTCAAGACGTGAATCTTCTCCGGCAGAATATGGTCCGCGAAGTGGCCCGGGAAGACCATGATCCGGTCATATGCCAGAGAGCCGGAAACGACGATGTTCATGGTTGACTTTGCCCATCCCTTTCCGTCGGATTGACTGATCTGGCCGGCCTGGTATCTCTCAGAACAGCGTGTTCGGTCATAGCCAGACTAGAGGCTACACTTACCCTCTGCAGGCTGTCAAGGGGCATTCGCTGATCATTTGTGCCCGACCGAGCCGTGATTCCCCCTCTTTTGCTTGATTTGATGAGCTCAGCGTCGTAAACTGTTTCTGGAACTGAGGTGTATGATGGTACGCGCTAGACCAGCAGCCAGATCTGAGACTGCCCGAGTCTCCCAGAAAGGGAATCTCGGCATTGCCTGCGCCATAGGCAACACGCCGCTAGTACCTTTGGACAACTTGAACGGGAACCCCAGGGTCAAGATTCTGGGGAAACTGGAAGGGGCCAACCTCTCCGGCTCGGTTAAGGATCGCCCGGCCCACTATATGATTTCCAAGGCGGAGGAATCCGGCGAACTCACCAGAGACAAGATCATCATTGAAGCCACTTCAGGCAACATGGGC
>Ga0315291_10000871_pt1 | contig 40206 bp, 60 predicted proteins | sample YL17G12_20_MG_FD_203070 | JGI IMG/M metagenome (GOLD analysis project Ga0315291, IMG submission 203070) | Sediment microbial communities from Yellowstone Lake, YNP, Wyoming, USA - YL17G12_20 | ecosystem: Environmental > Aquatic > Freshwater > Lake > Sediment | place: USA: Wyoming | collected...
CCGGTCATGGGTTCCTGATCCCTTCCTCGGCCTCCATCAGCGCGAAATCGTGGAGACACCCAGTTATCGGATTCCAAGTATAATTTGTCCATTCAATCTTTGTCTTATTCATAGTTCACCCCTCCCTTTAACGATATTACCTCCACTACCGGTGTGAGCTGCTCATAGAATCGCATCCGCTTCTTGATCATCTCCACATACTCTGGATTCAGCTCAATACTTACCGAGAACCGCCCGAGATCCCGGGCGACCTTCGCCACCGTGCCGCTCCCCGCGAATGGATCCAGCACCACGCAGGGCACCGGCTCCGCCGCCCCCATAGGACCCTCGATGATGCAGTCGCAGCCCGGCTCCCAGGTGCTTATCCGCTCCCGCATCCCCTCGAGGATCCGGCGCTTCACATCCGAGGCGTTCTGTTGCTTCGCCTTATACCGGGCATTGAAGCCCGTATATGTCGCCTTTCCAAGAGCGTCCTGCTTCCTGAATTTCTCGGACTCTCCATGGTACTCCCCGGTTGAGTCCGCTCCACAGGATGCCTTCCAGTCATCGTCCGGCTCGCCCTTTTCCACCACCCGCACCCACGGCGCACCGCACTTCGGGCAGCAGCCCCTTTCACTGGTGCCAGCCTTGATGCAGGGCTCCACCAATGCCGTTGGGAATGTAGCGAAGTGAGCGCCCAAATATGGTTGAGTGGTGATTGTCCAGACGGAGCGCTTATTACGACCAGCCGGATGCGATACGTTGGGCATCGACTTTAGTTGCGACTGTCCCTTTCCCATATCGTCCTTGTGGTCGTGCCAGCTCTTACCACCGTACCCATCCCAGGTGGCTTTCTCAGTAGAGACGGGTTCTTCCCGTATCGCGTCCTGATCGTAGAAATATGTCGCCCGCTTCGTCAGAAGGAAGACATACTCGTGTGATGAGGTGGGGCGATCCCGCGTTGATTCGGGCATGGGATTTGGCTTGTTCCAGATAACGTCGCGGCGGAGCCACCAGCCGTCCTCCTGCAATGCAAAGGCCAGCCGCCATGGGATCCCCACGAGATCCTTGGGCTTTATGTTGTACTCCCCGCCACGGAACCCCTTTTGCTTCTGGGGGTATCGCTCCGAGTTGTCGGTGTGAAAGTCGTGATGTTCAGGATGCCGTCTTTTATAATCCCCAATATAAATGCCGTTGGTGGCGTAACTGTCTCCGATGTTCAGCCAGACAACCCCATCCTTTCTTAAAACCCTGCGAACTTCCCGGAAGATCTCTACGAGGTGTTGCACGTACATCTCCGGGGTTGGTTCCAGCCCCAGCTCCCCGCGCCAAGCATCGCACGTTGAGCACACGCTAGATATGAGCCGTTCGCGGTTCTTGTTGCCATCAGATTGGAGCGGCCCCGGATTCGTGTCGCTGCTGCGATACCCTGCAGGGTGGGTTTCTTTCCAATCGTGCTGGCACGCGGGATCCCCCCCCCAGACCTGCGGCTCCGTTCCGTATGCCCGCAAACCCCAATACGGCGGGCTTGTCACTATGCACTGCACCGATTCATCCGGCAGGCTGGCGAGACCCTGGTGAACGCTTCCATGTACAATAATGTGCTCTGTTGTCATTTTATGTACGTCAATGTACACATTTGTACATTCCCTCGATCTCGGCAATGGCTCTGAGGATGGGAAAGATTTGCTGTGGGACGACGGCGTTCCCGAGGCATCGCAGACGGTCCACCCGGTTGGGAGTCCCATCAGCCACTCTACCCATTCCGGGTTCAGATGCCCAGCAATCGGCGTCCCATCCCCCTGGTCTATATTCGCCAGACTGTCTCCCTGGGCATGGATCCCCCTCTGGGACTGCCCCTTCCAGTCCCGTTGCCGTGGTGTTGGGAGGAGGGGGGGGGTATAATGATCCTTCGCTGCCTGTAGGAGATTCTTTGGGTATTGCCGGTTGCAGCTCTGATTTGGGGCTTCCGGCATTGTATCCGGCGTGGGCAACAATGAAGACCCGCTCGCGCTGGTGCCACGCCCCCACCGCGAGAGCTGGAATAACGAACGCCCTGCATTCGTATTCCTGATGCTCCAGGTCAGCAAGAACATTGTCGATTTCCATGAGGATTCCAACAACATTCTCTCCAACAACCCAAGGGGGTCGGAGCTCCCGCACAATCCTAAGCATCTCAGGCCAGAGCCAGCGGTCATCTGCCGGGCCTTCTCGCTTTCCGGCGCAACTGACTGGCTGACAAGGGAATCCCCCGGTGAGCAGGATCGGGCGGCGTTCTTGGGTTTTCTCCCAGAAAGATCGCGCTGTGACATCCTTCACGTCCTTCCACCGTGGTATGTTGGGCCAGTGTTTCTCAAGGATTGTATTGCAGTACTCATCTATTTCTACCTGTCCTATTGTTTTGAAGCCCGCCCATTCTGCGGCTAGATCAATGCCGCCTATTCCTGTGAATAGGGAGAGGTGGGTGAGCACGCTACATCTCTGCTTCTGCAACTCGCCTCGCCCGGTCGGTCATCTGCCAGACCCGGGTAGAATAGGGGATGGAGCCCATAACAACACGCACCGTCCGAACTTCTTTTGAATATCCCCGTCTTTTCATCGCGTGAAGCTGGATGGGGGATCGCACGAGATCCTTTACCTCGCTGTGAAGGAAGGGTGCCCGCCCCACCTTGAGGTAAAGGGCGGTACAGAGAAGTCGGAGGCGGTGGTTCGTGGTGGTCGTGATTTACTCCCCCACATACTCCTGAACCATGCGGTTTACCTCGTCGTTCATTGTGGTCTCCTCATCGACGCACTTCTTCCTGAACTCTTTGTAGATTGGGGTTGGCAGCTTCACGGTGATCTGCCTGAGTTCGTCGTCGTTCATGGAGTCACTCGTTCTAAGATGTGCAGCCATTTAAGGGAGTCGGGCAGCGGCAGCGCCCCGCGATGGAGGCGCATCCAGAAGCTCATAAACTCGCTGGCGGTGGCGAACCCCTCACACCGGTAGAACCGGTAGGCAATGGTACCGAACTTCTCTGGCCGGATATCAACAAACCGGAATACCACCTTGTCAATTACAAAGCAGTCTCCGATCTCCCCAAGCCTCTTGTTCCGCGAAGCGCAGCTCTTCCGGCCCTCGAGGAGTGCCTTCTTCATATCCGGGTGAAACGGGGGTGCGGGAATAAGTGCCATTCGGTTCAACCTCTGCCGCAGAGGTCGGCCCGATCTTCATCCACCCATTTCCCAGCGATCTTTACCTGGCGCTTCTTCTTCGGATCCGCCTGCTTCGCATCCGCATCGATCACCGGGGCTCCTGCCGTCACTGCTGCCCCAACCCCGCCGGGTACATCGGGTGTCACGTCTTTCATCGGCGGCTTCTCACCGTCTTTCTCACCAAACTCCTCCGGGGAGTAGAGGCCGAACGCCGAGAATGCTTTGCGGAGTGCCTGGGACTCAGCTACCTTCTGGATCATGGTTTTTGGCATGTCCTTCCAGGCTGGGGTATCCTTCCGGTACTCCTCTATACCCACCTCGACTGCGAACGGGTGAGCCATGTCCTTCCGGTACACCTTCGCCCAGCCGACGAGATGGAGGGGGTATCCTTCCTCGCGGTACCCCGATTCCATCCCGTCGAACTTACCGCTGCGATGGGCGATCTCTAGGAAGCCGTCGCGCCCGGTGAAGACCCGTGCGGCCCCGCCGCCGTATTTCACCACCCAGATCTGGTTCCTGAACGGGTCAAGCTGGTACCGCTTGGAGAGGTTTATGAACATGGCAAACTCTAGATCGGTGCACCCTTTCGCAAGAGTGTTCTTGATCAACTGGATCTGATCCTGTGTGAAGTCCAGTTTTGCTGGTAGATTCTCGTTTTCCATACAACCTGTTAATATGCTTTAATGGTTTATAGCCCTTCCTTATGCGGAAGGTGAATGTAGAATCGTGTTAATCTCTGCGATTAACTTGCGCGATTCTTTTCGGGTTTTGTGATTATTAGTGGTGGAGGTGACAGATTTGGGGTGACAGGTGACAGGTTTAACCCATGTTTTCCCTAAGTGCAGCTGAGGTACCCGGTCGCGTGGTACATTGGTAAATTTGTTCCAATCTGTCACCCATTTGTCACCCCCCATCTGTCACCCCTATTTTGATATAGCATCGTTAATATCCGAGTATCTCCTGGGGCGCAATCCAACGTAACCGCGCTCGGTACCGTGCGAACCGCGATATTCCTTGTATTTCTCGCCCAGATGACTCCCAAGCTTCTTCTTACTCCATGGTTTTGAATATCCTTGGTCCAGCGACCATATTTTGTAAATCTCGTAAATCTCTTTGAAAGGGGTGCGCCAATCATCAGCAGCCAAGATCTCACTATTGGGATTTGTCACAAAACATTCTTCAAGGAACGCATGGAGGGGGTCTTCGGAATGGCGGTATTCCACCGTTGCCTGTTTCACGGTGGTGGGTGCCTGAAGCCCATCAGCTTGGAACCTCTTGTAACCGCCGAGAGCCCAGTTGAAGACCCCGGGCAGCTCTGAGGCGACAATCTTATCGGAGAGTTTCTTATCCTGCTCTTCTAGGGGGATCCGCTCCTCGCACGGGACGAGATGAATGCGATCCCAGATGCTGTCGGTAACGTCCCTGATCTTCGGTTTGTGGTTGAAGATCCACCATATCTTGAAGTTGGGGCGATAGGTAAACTCCTCTTTGAATAGGAACCTGCAGACGACGGAATCCCCACCAGACCAGCGCTTAATGTTCTCCTCGTCGAGCACAGTGTCTGATGAGTTTTCACTGGCCCAGACGAACCGCTTTCCCTTCAACCGGGCAAGGTCGTTCCTGACGTTCGTACTCATTGCCGTCGTGAAAGACACGGACGCCACAGACGCCCCATAATCTCCGAATAGGGCTTCAAGAACCCGAATAAGAACTGTCTTCCCATTCGATCCCATGCCATACATGAGGAAGATGGCGCGTTCTGATGTGTCGCCAGTTAGGGTATAGCCAATGGCCCGTTGCAGGAACGCAAGGATTCTATCCCTCTCCGCGCTCGACTTAAACATCCTATTAAGAAAGGCCAGGAATAGGGGGCACTTGGCAGCGGGGTCATATTTGAAAGGAAGCACCATTGAAAAGAAGCGCGATTTATCGTGCGGTAGGAACCGCGACTGCGATAAATCATAGCACCCGTTTTGCAGGTTAATCAGAAGCGGATCCTGATCGAATAGATCCGGCATCACCACAAGGCTCGGGCTCGATCTAGCCACCTCGAGCATCTGGCTTACCGACCCCGGGGTTTCGCACTTGATCGCCCAGGACGCGAGTGCCTTTCTGCGATCATCGGTGGGTGCTTTAGAAGCCTCGTCATAGATCCTCAGGACGACGGCCTTCCCCAATTCAGAAACCGCCCCTCGCTCGTCCCTCTCCCAGCGTCCCTCGCTCTCCTGCCACTTATACCACCAGTCGAACGGTGGGCAATACCTGACCCCATCCCCACAGCGAACAATAAAACGGTCAGCATTACCAAAATGGGTGCAATTCAGTCCGTCAAGTTTATTGAATAGGATCCGTTGCTCGTGTCGTTTCCTATCCTCTTCGTCCTTGAGATCTTTAGCAATCTCTTCATAGGATTTCCCCGCAATCTCCCGCTCCTCATTGAACCGGGCAATCTTGAAGAGGCTCTCATCCGCAATCTCGTGGATCTTCTCCTGGCTTAGCTCGTCGCGTGGTTCGCCAGAATAGGGAATTGGGGCGGGTCGTGTTGCAGCTTCCAATTCCTCAGGAGTCATGGAAGGTCGTCCCGAAGGGTGAGTGTTACGATATGTGTTTTCACAATCTGCCGCCCCCGCTGCAGTCACCGCAAGAAGACAACCGCCCGGTTGATCACCCGGGCGGTGCGGCGGCAAACCGCATCAGTGTATTTATTGGTAATCCATAATAGGCTTTCCCCCTATTTACGGCTTTTGAATGGGGAATCCAGACCAATGTGGGCATAAATGTACAGATCTGTACATTGAAGAACAGAGATGTGCAGAGCAAGTTTGCCTCCAGGGGCCAGTGCAGACGAAACGTGAGAGGATGAAGTGTGGCGAAGATGTGGTCCCTCGCCCCACCAAGTTCCAGCTTGATCCCCTGAACGCGACCTGGAGGCAAGTATAATATCGGTCACCAACCTATATAAAAGTAGAATATGGATATGGTGGGGGGGGATGTGGGGGTGATCATGGCGCGGCTCGACGAGGAGAGGACGACCCGTATGAGGAAGTGGGCGGCGCGGTTCAAAGATCCAGCTAGCAAGCGCCGCGTGGTGCGGTTCCTTCTCATCTGTCTCATAATTGGCGACGTGATATTGGCACTCTGGATCTGGTTACTATGGTCATAAGATCCCTATTCAGGAAGCGGCCCTATTGTCCGGCGTGCGGCTCGGTTCAGACCCGTTACCGCCTCCGGTTGAAGGACTGGAGGTGCGGCTGGTGTGGGAACAACTTTAAGGATGAGATGCAGCCCGTGAAAGAGATCATTGAGGTGGATCCAAAGACGAAAGAGGAGAAGGATCTCACGGGCAAGGCCGTGAACCCCACGGCACCCGCCGCGAAGGAGATGCTCGAGGACCTGCTCAATGAGAAAAAAGAGGAGGTGAAGAATGTCTAAACTCTCGAAGAAACTTGCGCTGCCGCTGAAGATCCTACTCTGCTGGCTGGTCTTTGCCCTCGCCGTTTATGATGGGGGTGTCGCCGCCGCAGGGTTATGGACGCAAGCCCTCATCGTTACCATCCCAGGGGCACTGTTTCTCTACCTCGTCATCGAGCTGTAGATAAGTATATATCATGATAGTGTCAATTACACTATTGTGGCAGAACGCCACACACCGAGCCGCCGATGGCGGCTCATGATCAGTTGGAGGGAAATAAATGGCAGACGAACCAAGAGACGAAGCCGAAGAACTCTGGGATGAAGCTGAAGACGTGATGGACGAAATCTCCCATCGCTTCTACCCGGACGAGGGCGACACCGACTACTTCTGATCGGCATGACCCCCTATTCCAAACTATTTATTCTGATGGTGCTTGCCATCCTCATCAGTCTCCTTATCTATGTGATCTGGCTCATCATGGCCTTGCCACACATTACGGTGGCCGGTGTGGGAACAACAGACGCCCTCAAGAACATGACTAAATGTGGAGTTGCGATATGCCCAGGATAGAGTTTCTGATTGATATGGAAGAGCCCGTCCTCTCGAGGGCGGCTGAGGCTATAGACCTGCTCAATGTCAAATGCCGGTGGGCCGCCCACGAACTGCTTTCCTATTCAAATACCGGTGACGTTGCGGATCTCTTGGAGGTTGAGCGGATCCTGTTGGATATGATGTCAGAGATCGCCCAGGCAGCAAAGGCCATCCAGAAGGAGATCAACCGAGAGGATGCGAAGATATCTGCGGAAGCGGTAGAGGAGTTGAATAGGGATGAGAAAAGCAACCGCTGACCCCGTGATGTGCTGTGGGCGGCGAATGCGGCGGCTCTGGCTTCAGATTATGGTGGGGAGTAAAAAACGGGGTTGGAAAAGCGTCGGCTGGTTCTGTACATCCTGTAAGCGGTTCCTCCCCGACTAACGCCGTGGAGCACGCCGCCAATGGGTCTTTACCGCATGTCCCTTCACCTGTTGAACGGGACGCTTGGCAGATCCCATGGCGTATTTTCTAACCTTCACCCACCGTACCATTACATGCTCATGAGCTCATGAGCTGATAAAGACTCGCCACGCTACAACCGAAAGGATTTATACCCGAGGAAAGCGCCCAGGAGATCGGATCTCACGGGGATGTGGAGGTGAGAACGCCCACATCCCCGTCCTCGATCCTGGGGCATATTGTAGTAAGGTGCCTATTCGATATAAGCATTTCATGATATAGCAAAACGATAGGTTTATTGCTCTATACTGATATAGCATAGGATACCCAGAACGTCTGGGTAGGTGAGAAAGAAATGGAAGCACACTGTAAAGTTGAGACCCTGCAGGATATCATCCGGGGGTCCACGGGAACGCTTGGGTACCACAAACTCTCTTTTATGCCCCTCCTCGCTACCGATGGGGTTGCGGAAGTGGCGGAGAAAGCGGGTGCCCACTGGCTAGTGGATATCGTTGCCTCTTATCAGGGAAAGCACCGGGGCAAGAAGTTTCAGGTGTGGACGCTGCGGGTGGATGCAGATGGATCCGCCCGGGTTGAGGCTCGAGAGGATACAGGCAGGAAGCCGTTTGTTGTTCAGAAGATCGACAGTACCGACTTCCCGGTAGGTACATGGAAGTTTTACGTTACCGCCGGGTGGGTGGGCGATGAGGCGTCCGGGCACCCGGCCCAGATTATGATGCTCCCCGGGGAGTACTGATGCCCCGGGAATACCCCCTATTCGGCTCGCTGGAATACTGTACTTTCTGCGACTACTGGGACGGGGAGCATTGCAGGGTACCCCCGAACTACGAGTGCCCACCGATGAACACGCGGGATCGGCAGGAGGATCCATGAAAACCACGGCCTGCGATGTGTGTGCGGCGGAGGGCATCTTCGCACACGCCAGATGGCGATCCGGCGTCGTTAGGCACATGAGGATCGATCTCTGTGACAAGCACCGGGGATGGTCCAAGGGCAAAGCCAAGACCGGGCTGGAGTTTGACAAAATGGCGGTTGATCTGCTCTCCAAAAACAAACTGGGGGGTTAAGCATGGCACTTCCCAAGGTCATCCCCCGCCAGTTTTGCACCGTGTACTTACCGAAAGAGGTACTCAGTGATTTACTTGAGGAGGCCAGCAAGCACAGCCGGATACTCCTGACCGATGGCAAGCGGGGAATTGAGATCGCAATACCCCCCGCCTGGGAGGACATGCCATGACAGTACGGCACGTCATGAAAATCGAGCGGGGATGTGGCACCCGTGTAAAGGGCGGCTCCTATTTAGAGGGAAAGGGGGTTTCGATACCGTGCCCCATGCTGCCCCACCCTATCCCCAACTGCCCCACTTGTGATAACCCCATGATCTCCTTCTTCCGGGGAATCAAGAAGATTAACCCCAAGCGAGTGATTCCCGAGATTATCCGGGCGTCAGGAAAGGAGAAGTTTCTTGTGTGCCTCTGGATGGAGCAATGCGATAAAGCCGCTTGCGATCCGCGACAGGAACGCGGATGGGTGATGTGGGTCGGTAGCGAATACACCCCGGAGAGCTTCGCACTTGAAGCGCAGGGATTCGGAGTAAGCAAGCGGGTTCACAATTTTCCCAAGGATCTCAAGCGGGGGGATGTAATCTATCTCGGCTATAAGACCCTCTTCAAGCGGGTGGTGGACGGGAAAGACCTGTACGACCCCGGCCTATTCTACATCTTCCATGTCACGGATAAAGTCCGTATAGTGGATGATGAGGAGGCAAAAGACGAGGCACGGATGAAAGAACTCGAAGACCAAGGGATCACCCCGGTGGTTGAAGATGAGCAATGAGCGTATGCTTGAAATAGCTATCGAGTCCCTACTCGAGAACCCAGAACGAGCCTCCGATAAAGCACGGGTAGCAACCCTAGCCGGAAGAGAGGTGCGGCGGTTTCTTCAATATCGATCCCAGATGAGATCGATCTATCTCCACATTCTCGATGCTCACCTTCCGGCGCCCGCGATACGGGCGTTGATTAATGCACTGGATGAACCCTCAAATGTAAAGAGGCGGGCCATCTGGTTTGAAACGGTCCCCACTCTCGCGGAGGCGCGATCCACATGGATGATCGACAAGGGGCCAAGAGTCCTTCGGCGTCTCCTCAGGGCACACCTGAGAAGTAAGTTTGTGGAGCCGGATCGTTCGGTGATCACCCAGTCGGTTAAGCCGCCCATTCATACCCCGGATACTGATGAATTGCTGACCGCGATCCTCAATGAGATGCGGCTGCAGAGCTCGGCAATAGGGGAACTGCTGCAAACCTGGAAGAGCATTCAAGAGGCGCTCACCAAGAAGCCGCCTATTCAAGATCGGGCCGGTGGGTGAACCCGTGCCGGGACTGATGGAAATGTCATCCCCGATTTGCTGCGGCAGGAAGATGGTTCGCACCTACCAACAGATGATGAAGGCGGGGCGAAGGAGGTGGATACCAGCCGGGTATATCTGCAAGGTGTGTAGAAAGGTGACGGGAAATTAAGGCTATAGATAGCCCGCCCTCCTCAATTCTTTTGATAAGACCGCGTTGAAGATCTGGGTTTTGGTTTTCTTCTGATCAACCGCCATGTGCCCCAGAGCGATCCGAATAGGCTCTTCAAGGATGACGGTTGTTCTACTCGTTCGCTCGCTCATAGAAACTCCATTGCTGCTACCTTCTCAGCCGCCCCGAGCGTGTACATAACAAAGGCAAACTCGAGGGCATTCAGGATGCCGCTATTGTGCAGGTGCACGATCTTCTCGATCTTCTTGGACAGGGGGGCGGGAGTCTTCACGATTGGAGCAATGTGCATCGCAAAGATTCTATTCCACTCGACCAGATCGATACCGAGTGCTTCAATAAGCAGGTTCCGCGTATGGTTCAGGTGTGGCATATATGTAGATGTGTATAAGCGCTAATATGCAATAAATGTGCCCAACTCTGGGTGATTCCGGCAATTATCTCACCCTATTAAGAGCGGATCCACATTCGAGTGATAAAAGCACATCCGCGCGGGTAATCATGCCCATATTATACTCTGTTAGTGAAAGGGCACGGTATATATCAAAATACCGTTTATGGGTAATACATACCCGTATATGTGCCCTTATTGCTTTTCGTGCCTTCTTATGGTTTGTTTTCCCGGTTTGTTTCATGTTCTCACCTTTGTGCCTATTTCTAAGGCACCACATACATATCGGTATATCAGCATATAAACATAGCCAAACAAACCGCGATGCGTGCCCCATTCAATTTTTAAATCCTATTAATCTTCTCCGATTTATGAAACGGTGCCCTATAGCTCTTTAATTCTATGTTCTGAAGATCCATAAAAATCCCTGACCCATGAGGGCACCCTGGATCCCAAGAACCTAAAAACCCCGGTGCCCTGGAATGTACAGATCTGTACATCAATGTACAAATCTGAACCCCCCTCCCCCCCCTAGTACCCCCCCCACCCCCTACCAGCATGTATGTACAGGTGTGTACATTGTAGTACACAAGCATACATCAATGTGCAGCTGTGCCAGGGCCACCCAGGGATCATCAGCTTTTCTTTTTTTCCTGTGGATGCTGTAGAGCTCATTACCTAAAGTTTTATGCGGTTCGCAAGCTCATTGCCTCATAGGAAGAGCAGGGGGGAGCTCATTAGGTGAATAGGCACATCGCTATCTTTCTTTTACTCATCAGCTTACACATCCTCGTCGCTTCAGCTAACGCCATCATGGTTCTTGACATCAAGCAGGGAGATCCCGTTTACTATGGAGATGTAGTGGACCTCAGAGGCATAACCGGATGGACAGATAACATATCCTGGTGGGATACGTACCACCACAACCCAGCCGTGGATCCCCCAGATCACATTATTGTCCTAGATACGAACCCAACCCACACAACAAGCAACATATCGGCCTTCAAGATTACCGCAACCCTAGAGAGGGGGATGTGGTATCAGTGGTATGGGTTCAATGAGAGATCCCCCTCCAAAGTATTCGATGTCACTCTTGGGGTCAGGCCAATCGGCCCAGCACCCCTTCCCGTGCCAACACCCACCGAGATACTTGCCCAGGCCATCGTGAACCCCCAGCCTCAGCCCATTGCCGATGTGCTGGTAGCACGATGGGATAATACCACCACCTTCCTGGGAGAACCATGTCAGGTATGGCTCCTTGGCCCCTCCCTCGAAGTAATAGGGAACAGGAGTGGGGAAGACCTGGTGCTGGACAACATACACCTGCGGGCCGGGAAATACTCCCTCATTATACAATACCCGGATGGGAACAATCTCTACGAGATATTCACAGATACCGGAACCACCTCAATTATCAACTCCACCTGGAAAGACGTGCCCTCCTTCTGGTACGCCCCCATGGTGGCATCAGTGCTCAAGGACAAGCTCATGAGCATGTTCCATGATACGGCCCACTTCCACGGACGCATCGTTGAGAAGAAGGTTATCGTGGAGGATCAGAGGATAGACGTAACGACGCTGGACGAAACAGACACCGGCTCTATTATCCTAGCTGGCATTACGAATCTTGCCAAGGGAGATATTGTGAAGGCGGTCTTCGACAAGGATAGGAACTTCGTCATGGAAGACCTAGCGAAGATGACCTTCTATGGGAATGTTACTGGTGACGATGTTGGTGCCTATCGGAAATGGCAGGTAATCCTGAGAGTGAACCTGCAGACCCAGCCGACTGGCAACCACTACATAACTCTCTACTCACCAGATGGTACTGAGGCCACCATCCCATTCTACCTGGCCGAAGCATGGACACCAGCACTTGCACCACAAGGGCACTTCAAGTATGTAAACCTCTCGCCATTCATTCCAATACCAACACCAATCGTGATCACCGAACAGGTGACGCAATATGTGGATCGCGCGGTGACAACAACGGTCTATATAAACATCACTCCTGACTATGACAAGCTCAACTCAATGCAATGGGAGAATCTGAAAGGCGCGACTCTATTGTACCTCGCAGTAATTGGAGCATTCGCCGGGTTCGGGTATCTTGGTTTCACCGGGTATCGTATCATGAGGGGGCGGCAGAAGGTAAGGGAGGATGACGATGCAAAGGATCCATTCAAGGACTTTGGCTGATGAACAAGATACCGCCCCACGAAAGGATGGAAGCAGAGCGGAGAAAAGGGAATGAGACTCCTTGAAGATCTGAAGCACGACATCGACATTGGGCGACGCACCGAGCAATCGAGGATAGAGGAGAAGAAGAGACGGGAGATCGAATATAAGAAGCGGCACCCTGTAGTGAAGAGACCGAACAAGTGGCTCCTAAAGATCGGTATCTTAATAGAGAAGACCAAGCCGGTGTGGCCGGCTCCGCGATGGATAAAGAAGAACATTGGTGTTGTATGGAGGTATGCCGAAGCAGACGCCAGCAAAGCGTGGAAGAAGATTAAAGGGAAGATCCATGTCAGATGATGATAAGGCCGTCCGAATAGACAAGGACGTGCGTGAGAACATTGGAAGGCTCATGCTCATCACGCTTGGTTCACCAGACCCGGCGATCAAGATTCAGATGACCGCCGGTGTCCTCGCAGCAGTTACTGGAACGCTGCGCGTCGTCCTCGAGGAAAGCTGCCCGGTTGATATCCTCGATCTCTTTGGACAAATTCTCTATACCATGAACGAAACTATTATCAAGGACACCCCAGACGAGGGCAAGGAGGAGCAGATGCGAAGAGCGCTCGCACCATTGAACGAGGCCATCTTTAACATCTACCGTGGGGAGAACGAGAAGAAGGCAAAGAAGGATCTGGTTGTCATTCGAGATCTCGTGCGGCTCAAGGCACTCCTCCTCTCCTGGAAACGTGCAAACGAAACCTACATCATCGACCCCTCTTCTTGGGCAGAGTCTTCGGCAATGCTCGCCTATATCTTTGTCCCACTCTGGGAGATTGCGGTGCGCCACAAGCTCATTGCCTGGCCGGAACAGACGCCATTTAATATCGCATCGCTTATGGGCATGGATCAACCACAGCGACAGGGCGGCGAGGCATATAGCCAGCAGCCTCAACCACCCCAAGATGATGGCGACATGGGAGGGTTTGGTTGAGGGGGCCACGAGGAGGATTCCAGGCCGTCTCTAACCAGTTCGGTCAGGATCTCTGGCTGGAGATTAGTACCCACGACGATGGCATATACGGGCAGGGTGGCACAAACACACTCTGCGTTGGTGCTCAGGGAACTGGGAAGACAACCATAGCTGAATACCTCGCCCCGCAGATCAAATACTTATCAGACGTAAGAAAGGAGCAGTTCTTCTCAACGAGTCAGGGCACAGTCAAGCCAGAAACGATCCTATGGATGGGGTCGGAACAGGACTACTGGAATCTCTTTATGAGGGAGAACTATCTCAAGGCATTCCCCGGTGGATTCCCGCGAGCAGTAAAGGTATTTGTCCACGAGGATGACAACTTCATTTTCTATGAACAGGGGATGAAGGGCGTTGAGGAAGTCACCAGCAAACTCGACCTGCACTATTACAAGTCCCATGCAGATCTCATGAGCAGCCTAGCGGTTGGTGGGATAAACGTCGTCTATCTCCCGAAGGAGCACTTCCTCTCACCAGACCTGAAGCTGCTCCTGAATCAGAGGATGCTCGCAACCGAAGAGGAAAAAAAGTTTTTCAGGGACGAGAAGGATTATAAAGTCAGCCCAGTCGTATTCTTCTACGAGCTCCTCCAGTACATCTATTCTACGCGGGGTAAGGCAAAGGCACGACAATGGTATTCAGCAGTCATTGATGAATGCCATCGCTATTTCCCAGCAGCCGTTCCAAAGCCGATGTATTACCTCGTGGACTGGCTGGGGGATATGATGGCCGATACTAGACGTTCCAACTTCTCTATCTATGGCTTCACTCACGGTCTGAACGTGGTGGACTGGCGGGTGAAGCCAAGGTTCGGTTATTTCATCTGGATGGAAGGATCCTATCCAGACCAGGAGTTCTCTATGATATCCTCCGACCTGATCATCCAGATGGCAAAGATCAATCGGCAGAGCAGGAGCTTCGGGATACGATGGACGGTAATCGAACGGAAGAAGGCTCAGTTCGGGAAGATGCAGTTTGCGAACATCCCCCACAGAGCGCCACTGTTAATCGCAAGGCGGGAAGGGATCCTCACTCACGAGCCAGACCCCGATCCCGAGCCGGAACCGCTTGGTGAGGTTGTAGCGGGTTGAACAGAACCCACATAGATAATATTTATCATGAGGAACATAAACCATAGTAATGAAATCCCCGGGTGCGGCACTCTTTGGGCTGGTAGTTTTTCTAGTCATCATCTGCGGGTTCGTCCTCGTTGTTGCCATTGCCCAGAACACCCAGCTCCCACAATATGCCGCGTATAACGAGACGAGCAGCACAATCAATCAGACAGAACGAATGGTCATGGCTCCGGCTGTACCGATGATCAGTCTCCTCATTCCTATTCTCGCCGGGGGGTTCTTGGTTGGGATGGCTGGCATCGTGATGTTCGCCCTTGGTAAAGGGCGGAGGAGCGGGTGGTGATGCTGGAAGAATATCGGCTTGAGATTCAACTCCTTTTCACGATTCTGATAATCTGCGTTGCCGATTGTATTGTTTACTTTGCACGAACGGGGGGGCTCTGGGTGTGACAATGGGTATTCTCAATTCATTGGGGATGTGGCTCTTCAGAAAGCAGCTCGGCCTGAAAAGAACCGAGGGATCTATTTACGATGAGATTGCGCGGCGGAAGGCGGCGATTGCTGCACGGCAAGAGAAGTACAAGAAATAACTATTTATATTCCCTCCACTAACTCTCACACATGCGTGGTGAATCTGAGTGTTAGAGAGGATCAAAGACTTCTTCCTCAACATCCGCGACGCGGCTTTCGTTGCACTGCTCTATCTCTTCCTGATGATCGTCATCATCCTGGCGGTGATCGTAATCGTGCTGTGGTACTTCCTGAATGCGATGCCCCCCCTTCCAGTTGCACACCCTCTGAACACCACCATGTCACAGATCACCACTCTCGCAGCAGCCGGAACCAACCTCTTCACAGTCTCGCTGATCATCATCGCAGCGGCAGGGGTCATTGCTGCAGTCGGGCTCATCTACATGGGCCGCAGGGGAGGTGGAATGGAGTGAGCCACACCTAACAACCCTCCTTTTTTAAAGGTATAAGAAATAACTATTTATATCCCCTCCACTAACTCTCACACATGCGTGGTGAATCTGAGTGTTAGAGAGGATCAAAGACTTCTTCCTCAACATCCGCGACGCGGCTTTCATTGCACTGCTCTATCTCTTCCTGATGATCGTCATCATCCTGGCGGTGATCGTGCTCGTGCTCTACTACTTCATGTCGTCCATCCCGCTGATCACGTCTGGGCCGCTCAACACCACCCAGTCGCAGATCTTCACTCTCGCAGCAGCCGGAACCAACCTCTTCACAGTCTCGCTGATCATCATCGCAGCGGCAGGGGTCATTGCTGCAGTCGGGCTCATCTACATGGGTCGCAGGCGCGGTGGAATGGAGTAGGCAGCAATGCCACGGATCAGGAGAGAATGGGGAACATCCCTCCTCCTCATTCTCATACTCACCCCTTTTATTCTGGCATCTATAGTTGCAGCAGATATCGTTACCACTATAGAGAACACCACCGTTATCATTGCCGATGGGACGTTTATTGACGAGGGTCTCTTCTATTTCATCACTCTCATTAGTATCGTCTTCTTTGTCGTTGCGCTCTTTGCGCGGCGGTACAAGGATCTCTTCTGGGGAGTAAGCACCATCTTCCTTTTCGTCTCCTCGATACTCAGTACTAGGATTGCCAAGTTCAACACCTATGTGGTGCTCTCGCCACGAGTAGTGAACGCTTCAAATATGTCTGTTCTTCAGGAATCGAATACGCTGGTTCAGGCAGTCACGTATGTGCAGCCGCAGCCACTTCTCCAGGTGGCGCTTTACACGCTCGTGGGCATCTCATTCGTTATGTTGATTTACTGGATCTATGAATTGTACATCAAGCAGGAAGAGCAGGAAGGAGGGACCACGTAAATGCCACCGGAAGCAGCATGGATCCAAGGAATACGGGACAGGCTCCAACCGGATCCGAACCAGGAACGCGATGGGGGGGATCCATCGGTTCCCGAGCTCTGGGACGATCCATTCAGGAGCGAAAACGGCTTCGAGCCAGACGTACCGCCATCAGATGCCTTCTCGATGAAGAGACTCCCACAGGGCGAGAAAATGATGAAGACCCTGCTGGAAGTTCATCAACTCACCGATAAACAAAAGGACGGTCTTTGGATCTTCGATACCCTGAACTCCACACACTTCCAGCTTACGAACTACACTGGCGATGACGTGCGGGAACTTCAGGGGAGGATCCGTGACATTCAGATGGTGTTCCGATGGGGCGCACGGAAGCTCTGCTATGATCTGCAGGTGCGGGTTTTCATTGATACCCTAGCACGAAAGTCACGGGGCGATTTGAAAGACGGTCTCCGTGAGCGACCCATGTGGGGCGTCATGAACATTCTGAAATACGTTTTTGGGCAGGAGCCACCAAAGCCCAAGGACAATACTGGTTGGGGCGGAATGTTTTTCAATCGTAACAGAGGAAGATACTAACCTTTATTTCTCTATAAGGAAAATACTTCATGGGGAAGGAGGGAACTGTTGGTCGATATTGTTGCTGCACCTGAACTACCACCGCTCTCGTTCGGGGGCGTCTTTGATACGCTCTATATCGGGATGCCCGCGTATTTCTGGATCGAGCTTCTTCAAGTAGTCGTCTTCTGCTTCATCATGATTTACGTCATCTACGTTCGATACTGGGTGATGGACCCCGTTTGGGGTTACAGCGATGCAGTTAAGTCGAAGAAGCCAGTCGCCTTCCTCATCAGCCGTACAAGACGGATGAAGTTCGTTGCTGTGCGATACATCGCAAAGGTATTCGAGGCGATTGAGCTGCCGTATGCTTGGCTCCTTACCTCTACCGAAGCGGCGTTCAGCCTTGGGGGGGTAACAACCATCATCGTCAATGACGATTGGGGCATCATCAGAAACCCAGCCATTGAAGACGCCATCCGTATCCTGAGGGAGAGATACAACGCCGAGCACCCAACCGAGGGGGAGCGGATCAAAACCTTCGACTCGTTTCAGAACCATCTGATGGCCGGTGACTTCGCGCAGTTCTGCCGGAAGAGTGGTGACGCAGTAGAGGATGGAAAAGAGTATGGCGTTGAGCTCCCACCATTCAGAATAGTAAACCTCTGGGACATTCGATCATATCTCGCATCGGTTGATGCGATGGATGCTTCGAGCCACGAGGGATTTATTCAATCTGAGGTTCAGCGCAGGTTGAAAGACGAGAGAAAGAATGATGTAAGGCCACTCGTCTATGCTATCGCAGGAGGATCAGTCATCATCATCTGTTCCATACTCGCAATCGTTATACTGGGTATGGGTAAGTGAGGTTTGAAACAATGTCGTCTGAACTACCGGAAGTACCGAAAGAGAAGCTCTGGATGATCTACGTTGCGCTGCTTAATGCGGTGCAGCGCTTGGTCACTGTGGGGGAATCCCCCATGATCATAGAAAACCTTAAAAGCCTGATTGCCATAATGGAGATTGAGTGGAAAGAGGAACTCGATGAACTCCGGGATCGGGACAAGGTGTATGTGGACAGCATTAACAAAATGCTGCCGTTGCCACCGCCACCTGCAAAGCCTTAACCTCTTTTTTAAGACCCGTGATAAAGCGTCAGCGGCGGGCTTGGTGGTCTTTGGTATAGCACTGGTCTTCTTCGGGTTCCTGCTCGCGGCAATGGGATACGCGCTTGATCCAATGGTTGCCACCAGCAACAGTCTCGCGTCAAGTGGCATCCTCCCATCCTCCCAGGAGAGCGTCGATACGGTTCATTTGCTTGTGTTGATGTTCAAGGCGTGTTCCTTTCTCATCCCACTTGGGCTGGGGATCTCATGGTGGGCGATGTCCACACGAGTGGTGCCTGGTGAAGCATGACAACGGTACGAACCTTCTTTGCAGGCATCGCGGTCATCAGGGATCTTTTTATTCTGATCGCCTTCACTCTCGGAGCCGGGAAGGCCATTGACTTCATGGCTGTTATTACCGGTCAAACGGTGGGGGAATCCGTAATGTTCGGATTCATTCAACCCGCATTCCCACTCTTCTACGTCTTCGTATTCCTCCTCGGACTCACGCGGATAGGGTACTTCTTCCTGACAGCCATACAGCGCGTGGACTACGTTGAAGACTTCGGTTGATACAATAGCTTTATAATACATTGAGCATATCCTTCCTCATGGTAACAAGACGGCTGGGTACTCTCAATCCCAAAGCAGCACAGGCAGGAGCAGAGGGGCACGTTCCCAAAGCTAGGGCGAACATGGAAGACGCATCGCACCATGTCGCCAAGGCTTTCGAGCCACTCAGGAAGAGCGCAAAGCGCCTCAAGTTCTGAGCCCTGCAATGGCGGTACGGCAGTCCAGCAGCGGTGAGCTGACGAACGGCACTACGAAGGAGTCTGAGTACACCGACGTAGATACTGCCAAGCCATCCAAAAGTTCTGGATATGTTCCCCTCAAGGTCAAGACCAAGGAACCAGATCCGAGAACGATGTTCGCTCCCAAAGGAAAGGTGCGGGCCTCGCTTCCAGAGCCCCCCACCCCATCTCGCCGTGAGAGGGCGGTTGCAGCTTTAAAACGTGAAGCTGGTGGAGTGAAGCTGGCGATTGAGGGGGCCATTGAAAAGGATACCGACGTTGCCCGCAGACGAGTCCAGGGAAGATCGCTGGCAAAGTATGGTGGTGAACACGGATCTACCGAAGAGGCCGAAGAGTTCATAGCTGCCCCCAGCAGGAAGGGGCGTCCCGCTGCTAGCCGGGGTCGGGCAAAGTCACGCCGCCCGGTTCCTAGTGGGCGCCCGAAGCGCCCCTGGATTCCACGACGCGGATCGCCCGGCATGGTTTCAGGAGAGCCAGACATGTTCGGGTTCGGAGATGTGGCGAGCGCCATGGATATTGGTGCTGACATGATCGGAGGAGGTGGCGGGGATCTATTCGGTGGTTTGGGGGGTGGCGGGGAAGACCTGGGAGGAATGCTTGACATGCACGCACTCGATTCCATGATGGGGTTCGGTGGCGGTTCAGGATCAAAGAAGAGACGCCGGGGAGGTGGAAAGAGATGACGAGACAACGCAAACCACAGCGCCGCAGCTCTGGCACAAGGAGGGCATCAACTAGGATGATTGAGGGTACAACCGACTTGATGATGGGGGCGGGGGCTCTCATGATCGGGGCCGGTACCTTGGGTCTCCTTGGTGGGATGCTCAAGAAGTAATGGACTCCGTTGCCAAAGTGCGTAGCCGGTACGAGTCAGCAAGCCGCTTCTACGACCATATAGAACGCCTCCCCATTATCTCGTCACTTGAAAAGAGGTACCGCCTCGAAGCGGTGAAGATGCTTCGTGCTAGGGCCGGTGAGACCCTTGTTGAGATTGGCTGCGGTACCGGTGTGATGCTTGCCATCGCCTCGCGCCTCTACCCAGGCACGCGGCTCGTTGGGGTAGATATCTCTCCGCGAATGCTCGAGATACTTCAGAATAAGGTTCTCGGTTGCAGGGCAGTTCTCGCAGATGCAGCGGATCTGCCAATAGAGGATGGGTTTGCAGATCACGTCCTTGTCGCATACGCCCTCACTATTATATCAGACCCGGAAGGTGCGGTGAAGGAGATATATCGCATATTGAAACCAGGTGGAACGGTTGCCGTCCTAGACAGTTGCAGACCCACCTCACTACCCCTCAACCTTGTATTCCCGATGGCGAATCTGATATCCAGTACCGTAGGTTACACGCGCATGGATAGGGATATAGAAAAGCTGCTCATGAGATACTTCGAGCAGATCGGATACCACTCCTATTGCGGGGGCTTCGTCTTCAGCTCACTTATGGGGAAGTCTCCGTAATCTCCATAATTCTCAGGGACTTGCACTTCGGACATTTCCGCTCACCCTTGGTGGTCTCACTTCTTGGGGTGAAGGTATGCCCACAGGCAGTACATCTGAATCTAGGGAGCTGCATTGGGTTAATGTTTTCTTTATGGGGAAATAACAGTATCCTTTATAGAGGTGGGGTCAAGGGGTGTAAGAAAACACCCGGCTTCAGCCGTGGTGATGAATTGCACCCCTTGGTGTTGAACAAACTATATATATCAACAAGGTCATAAGTAGATATACAATGGAGTATCAACATTCAAGGAACAAGGTGTTCCTCCTGAACTATCACTTAGTGTGGTGTCCCAAGCGACGGCGGAAGGTGTTGGTGGGGTCTGTCAAAGACCGGCTGGATGAGATCATCCGGGGGGTGGCAGGAGAGAACCAGGTGGAGGTATTAGCACTTGAGATCATGCCCGACCACCTGCACCTCTTCATCTCCACAAATCCAGACGTTTCAATCCAGAAACTCATTCAGCTTTTCAAAGGCAGGAGTTCTCACCACCTCCGGCGAGAGTTCCCAGAACTCCTGAAGATCCCCTCTCTCTGGACCCATTCATATTTCATCTCAACCGCCGGGAAAGTGAGTTCAGAAACCATTCAGAGGTATATTGAGGAGCAGTCAAAGAAATGATCCTCACCTACAAACTCCGGCACAATCAGGATTTTGACACAGAGCTGAAGCTGGCATTCGATGTTGCGGAGTTCGTCGTGAAGAATAAGATCAAGTTACCAAATACCCGGTTTGTGCGGGAGATCCGTGGCACTCTCCCGTCGTCAGTTGCCTGCCAGGTGATGAAGAAGTATGGCAATCAGAAGAAGATCAAATCTGTCCATAATGTTAACCTCATCGTGCCGGGGCAGGCGATCAAGTTCAACCAGGAGACACGGACGATCCGCGTCGTCTGTCTGAAGCTCGACCTCCCCTACCAGTTCCCGGATACCTTCACGAAGATCAACCAGATCGAGCTCGACAAGGAGTTCGCCTACGTCTCCTGCACGGTGCCGGAGCAACCGGAGATGATACCTCAAGCCTTCCTCGGGGTTGACCGGAATACAACGGGCCATGTCGCAGTGGTAGCGAACCCCGACACCGGGAAGGTCGAGAAGCTCGGGAAGAAAGCCCTGCACATCCACCGGAAGTACTCTGCGATCCGGAAACACCTCCAGCGAGAAGGCAGGTTCCGTGAACTTAAGGCGGTCAAAGACCGCGAAAGTCGTATCGTGAAGGATCTGAACCATAAGATCAGCCGGAAGGTTGTGGAGATGGCGAAGGTCCAGCACGCAGCACTCGTCTTCGAGGATCTGGGCGGTATCCGGGAGACGAGGAAGCAGAACCGCTCGTTCAGGTATGCCCTGCACAGTTGGTCGTTCTACCAGCTCCAGCAGTTCGTAGAATACAAGGCCAAGCTGCTGGGCGTTCCGATCCTCTACGTCGATCCCGCCTACACCTCGCAGGACTGCTCAAGGTGCGGCGCGAGGGGTCAGCGGATGGGGAAGGAGTTTAAGTGTCCTACCTGTGGACACGTTGATCACGCCGATGCCAACGCTGCATTCAACATCGCGTTGCGTCAGGTGAGCGCGATCAATCGTGCAGTGTCAGAGAGCTGCACGATGGGCGCATTGATACCCCCTTGGAGCTCCGGCGAGGATGCAGCCGACTCTGGAATCTCCCGGCTTTAGCCGTGGAGAGTGTCAACAGCCTGCTAGGAGACTCTGAAGTATGCCCCACAAGCAGGGATCGGACACGCATCGCGGGGGTCTCTCACCAGCAACAGGACTCATGGGAACCTGTGTGAACAGGATGGTGCGGGAAGTGTATGGTGCCTGCAGATCCGCGAATCCAAATGAAGATCCCGATGTCAAGGCCATGTGTGCTAAGATTGCATGGCATACGGCAAAGCAAAAGTGCCGATGAGGGTACACCCCTCAAATCGCCTTTGCCAAGGCACCGCCATTCCATTCTGGGAGTGGTGTGCCTATGATTCCATATTGGCACCCATAATCTAGGGTTTAATACCCCTCAGATTGCGCCGCCCGAGTGAAGCACGAGTTGAGTCACGTCACCCTCACTAATGCGGTCAGTACCCCAAGCATGATCACTGCAACAACAGGGATGGGATAATTAATACCCTTTCCGAGAAACAGTACACATCCGCTAATGCCGAGCGCCCAGGCGGAAATATAGATGAGAAGGAAGATGGGGTAGAATCCATACATGAGACTTGTAAATACAAGCACGAGGCAAACGAGATCTCCGACTCGCAGGTACTTGTAATGTGCGAATAAGAGTGCACCAGCGAGGAGTCCTATAACCAGCGCCAGGTTGAGTGTGGCGAGTTGCATGGAGATCTCCACGTCACCAGCCCACCGATAGACCCCATACGGTACGGTAATCACTGCAGGTATCCATTGCCACCGTGGAATGGCACGACACTTCACATCATAATAGGCAGCAATGACCAGCATGGCAGCAAGGATGATTGAGGGGATGCTCATCAGATCGCCTCAGGCCGTTTGAAGGTGGTTGTCCCGCGACCCACGCGGTTCCACCGCACCCATCCAATGTGCTCCATGCCCGACGCAAATATCCTCTTCCTCTGATGTAGCGATGCTACGCGGTAACAATCAGGGCCATCTGATGAGAGGTCAATCTGAACCTGATAAAAGGAGATGAACGTCTTATCTTTATAGGCGCCCTCTTCAGTGTACCATCTCAAGAACTGAGCCATCTCTTCTACTAGGGTGGGATACCGTGACACGCTCCTCACTCACGTCACCTTCCAGAATAGTATTTCCTTATAAGGAAATATACCTATCCAAACTTCCGCAGAAGATCTCGATGGGCATATAGCCCCATGGGGCGGTTGGTGGCTGGCTCAATGACCTCTACCTCGCCTGTCTCATCGCCATTGAGCAGGTCTTCCAACGTAATGTTAATGCCAGAACCGGGGATATGAAAGAGATACCCCCGGCCACGTCCCTTCCTCGTCATCTTTTCAACCATGTAAAGGCCATCCCCGCAATCGTGACCGCTGCGATGACCTGTGCCATGTGGAATGCCTCTGGAGAGAGCTGTAAGTATCCAATCACACCACCCCCCACCATGATAGAGGAAATAATGGCGAAGAGTGTGAACGCATACATCACCGATTTTCCACTCACGACGAGCCCCGCAAACAACATGAACATCATCAGAGTCGTGAAGACAGCCATCGGCACCGTATCGAAATAGGGGCCGAATATCTCAGCCACCGTGACGGGTACCGACCACCGGCTCTTAGTGATGTTCCTCATGTGCTGTCCGAAGGTCGGTTCGGCGTGAGTGACAATAGGGAGCAGTGTGACAGACAGCTCATTCCCCATTGTCCCATCGCTATCCACGGCACGGTAGTAAACCGTTATGCCAGAAACGAGTGGGAGCCCGGCAATTTCAGTGGCGAAGTCTCCACCGGACGGAGTGCAGTTATAGGAGACCCACGGGTAGCTTGCCCCGCTCGAGAACCCGTAAACGAAGTAGCACGCGGCCCCGGTGCAGCCCGACCCATGGAGAATGGTTGAGTTGCTGGTGGTGGCTGCGACTCCACCAGTTACGATGGCCTGGGTGGGTATCGCAAGGGCAATGCACACCGTTACCGTGATGACGAGGCAGAGCAGGAGTCTCATAGGTCAGCCGTCCCGATTGGTGGCTTCCATGCGATCTGGAAGATGAATAGCAGTATCAAGATGTACCATCCCGCCTGGATCAGAATACTCACCGCAGTGAGCATGGGGGATCCCACTATTCCAAAGGCCGAGAATATCCAGCCAGTCAGATTGAACATGGCAGGCAAGAAGTTCGTGAAGAAGTACATGAACCCCTGCGCCACCAAGGTAATTGTCAGCCAGATGGCGTCGATGGTTCCTCCCAACCCACCCGCCGGGTTCCCCATATCTGTCGCTGCTTTTGATATCGTCCAGGTTGAATAGACGTTGTTGGGCGACGAGGCGAAGTTGCCGGGGTCACTCCCCCAAACGGGCATCATGCTCACGAGCGACACCGAGAGCTGTAGGAGTATCATGAAGGTGGTGATGTTTAGAAGTATCGACCCGGGGCCACCAATGCCGAACATGGATCTGTGCCGCCACTTCAGGTACGAGAGTGCCCCAAAGAGTGCCACAATGAAGATGATTGGCCCGACGGAGGGGGCGGTAATCCATCCGAACCAGTAGAAGAAGCCCGCCATCATTGGTACAAGGACGTTACCAAAGGGAGCTAGTCGTTCAGACGTGAAGATCCCCCCAATAAGCATAATCAGCGCAAAGGAGAGCCAGAGGTAATACAGCGGATTCCCAAGCCCAAGATCTACCATGACACCTGAGGGTCCCCGCGTAGTGATCCCCTTCACCACCGACGTTGCATTTGCCCCGTCGTTCTTAATGGCAAAGTACCCCCAATAATAGGCGTTGCCCCAGACGTTCGGAATGGTATAGTTCCAATTCACGACGCTCGCGCCAGTCCACGACTTTGAGTAGAACAAAGTACCGTTGCTGAACCACACTAGAAAGGTTACGTTGTTTGTGGAGGTCGAAGTATCATTGTAGGTGAATGAGAGGTTCACGGTTGAGAGATCAGACGCCTCAAAGGAGGGTAGGGTAGTACTCAGTGCCTCTGCAAAGGAGGGTACATAGGCAGTACCTGGGATCCAGATGTTGTACTCGTTTTGCTGTGGGAAGATAACGATCTGATGGGTGGTTGGTATTCCACCCCCCGAGAACCGTATGTAATATTGGAATGGCGGCAGCATGGTGAATACAACGACACCATCCGTTCCAGTAACGCCCCACATGGCGGCAGATGAGTTAAACATTGTCGGGTTGGTGGATGGATTTACTCCCCACAGTGTCGAGGCCCACCCGAGGCTCCCGAGTGTTGATTGGTTGAAGGTGGCAACCACGGTTACGTTGGCAAGCGGCGTCCCATTTGCCGCAAGCACGACAAAACGAACAGACTTCGGGATGTAGCTGGCGAGGTTTACCTGCTGGGTGGTTACGGTAACTGATGCGGTAGTCTGGGACTGCCCGAAGTAGCTTCCAACCGTGAAGAGAACCGGAAAGGTGCCCGTCGAAGAGAAAACGTGGGAGGCGTTCCGTTCGTAGGAGAAGTACCCATCCTTGAAGTCCCAGAGCCAGTTTGTTGAGAGACCTGTTGTAGTATCGGTCCACGCCACTGCAAGGGGCGATGATCCTCCTGCCGTTGCAGGGGTCGTAGATGCCACCTGCATTTGCAGTGACACCTTCGAGTAAAAGGTAGATCCACTGTTATGTAATCCAAGACAGTAGAGCCCCGGCCCCACAATCGCCGTCGGATTCGCAGCCGTTCGTGGTGGCGTGAAGTTCATCATCTCAAAGCCCGCGGAGGTGCCCACTTTCTGCATGGTAGAGCTGCTGTTTACCATCCACCACGTTACACCATCTTGGGTTGCGAAGAGCGCGACGTTCTGGGCGGTAGACCCACTGGCATTTTTATAACCACCCCCCATAAGCCAGACGTGTGTGCCGTCCCGGTTTATCCACTCTCCAATCGCCGCGTCCCAAAGATCCTTATCAACCCAATCCTCCCACGCTTTCGTCCATGTCACTCCATCAGTAGAGTACCACCCGTCTGCGTACCAAGTCGCATGCGCTATATCATCGGAGTATGCCCCACCGAACACCCACATCTTGTTATCGATCACCTGCACCGCATGCCCAAACCGTGCGGGCATCCCATCGTTCTGCGTGGCCCGTGTCCAGATCCCGGCGGATTCATTCGCAGTGTCCAGCCACCACACATCAGCGTATGCCCAGAGTGGGCGAGGTTCAGCGGCGTACTGGCTGGTATAGTTTGTTCCTCCAATAAGGTAGAGCCGATCATTATAGACAAGGGCTCGGGCAGCAGCTCTGGCAAGCCACGCGCTTGTACTGTTCACCTGCACCCAGGTAGCGCCATGATCTGCCGAAGACCATGTTGAGTTGTACACGTAAAAAATGTGAACACCAGAGGGGAAGGTGTGGTTCATTCCACCCATCATGTACCACTTGCCGTGATATTCCGCGTATGCGCTGTAGGCCAGCCCCCCATTTGATTTAGTGGGAGGATCTATGGCGGGGAAGACCGTTGCTGTAGAATCAGACCGCCAGCACTTTGTAAGATTCCAGTAGTTATAAGCCCCGTAAAAACCACCACACGCATAAATGTAGTTTCCGTCGTCTTTGAACCAGGATGCTGCATAAACTTGACCGGTGATTGTGTCGCCAATAGTCAGCCACTGTTCCCCGATGGCCCCGCTACTCGTCCCGTAAGCTGCAGCCGGGAGGATGATGCTTATAAGCATCAATGAGAGGATGGCGAGTGCTTGATAAAGCCTCATGCGTCACCGCTTCCCCTTCTTCTTGCGTGAGCGTGGCTTTCCGAAGCCCCCCATCATCTTCTCTACCCGACTGGCGATTCCGATAGGGTGCCCACTCTTCTCGAGGTTGCCCCTGAATATCCTTTCAACGTGCTGTGGGTATTCCACCCCCCCAAGCCCGTGCTTTCGATCCCACCTCTCCTCGATGTGCTCTGCGACGAGGTGCCCGGTATATTTCGGAAGATGCCGCCCGACAACCTCGTGCTGTTCGATGGACTCGTGGAGGGCAACCCCGGTGCGTTCCTTTCCTTTGAGACGGGGATCGACGTACACGGTATGTCGGTTGCGATTCCAGTTCCCGACATAGGTATTCCTGCGGAGCACCACTTTGTTATGCAGGTGGGCGACCCGCTTTCCTTTCTGGTTCACGAGATCTGCGTCAAAGACTCCCCCCCGCATCCGCACATGCTCGGCACGGAGCCGCTCCTCGCGGCGGATACTGGGGTGGGTTTCTGGTGAGATACCCCCCCGCTGCCCCACGGCCTTCCCGCCCACATAGCCCAGATCAAACTCATCGAGAGCCGCCTCGGGCTCCTCGAGGGGGAGTAGCTCGAACCACGAGCGCCTCCCCTTCTGTGAGCCCCACGCATAGCCACCGCCCGCAGGGAACGGGGCGGCAAGCCAGGGGGGAAGTACTCCGCCCCCACCACCGGGAGGCTCGAATCCGACTGGTGGGGCTTCAACAAAGGGGAATCCTATTTCTGGGAAGAATGATGTGGCAATAGGGATGGTTACGGCACCTGCCCCGGTTATTCCAATCCCGGTTGCTATTCCCATCTCACTCAGGCCCATCGTGTCCACCCCAGTCGTTATTCCCAGCCCGGACTGTACGCCACTGCTGGGGGTTGCTTGCGATCTCCCTCCCAGCAAAGTCATCAGTTGCCCACCGGTTTGTGGAATGGTACTCTTTATCGCCTGACTGAAAGACTGACTGAATGCCCGGGGAAGTGTTTGGGTTGCTCCGGTAACAACCGGTGCCATTGCCTGTGATGCCAGCATTGCTGATGGCGTGAGCGCGGTGACGAATGATGATGGGGATGCGGGAGTTGCGCTTGCCAGTGAAGTTGCTCCACTTGGTTCAACGAGTACTGTGCCACCCGGCGTAATTCGGAACCCTGCCCGTGAGTAATAGTCCTCGGTTGGATCCGCTGCAAGGGCTCCCGCCCCTGTAACTACTGTCCTTGTTGCGGTCTGGGTCGTTGCCGCTGCCCCCACCCGTTCACCGGAAAGGGCGACGGTGGACCAATCTCTCGGTGGGGCGATTGAGTCAGCTAGGGTAGTTGCAGGTAATGATGTTGTTGTTGCTATTGATGTTGTTGTTGCTATTTTCGCTGCTGGAGCCGGGGCCGCTGCTACCGCTCCCCCCCCACTACCCCCCCTGCTCGAGAAAACCACTTCGGATCCACCACCCTCGCCCCCCATGCTCCCACCATAAACAACTTCTCTAGCCAGACGACCTGTGGCAAAAGGATCCGTGGGCTCTTGCCCGGGAAACTCGGTTACCCCTAACTCTCTCCATCCAGCAGGTCGCGGCGTGGTTAATCTGCCATAGATATCGTCTATCATAAAGTCCTGTACCTTGGTGCCTATGCTAGACGACGCAGGTACCTCCGCCGTTATCCACGTCTTACTAAATCCTTCCGCCAGACCAAGCACACGCGATTCAGCGTATGGCTGTCTGATGTATCCCCCAGCGACCATGGGCGGTTCCTGCCCTGGCGCAAGCTGCATCGCCGGGCTTACCCCGGGAACGTCAGAGCCCTTTTGACCGGATGCAACATGGATGTCTTCAACAACCACTATCTTTGTTCCTGGTGTACGTCCCGGTATGGAGGCTGCCTGTTTGGTGGCGAGCTCCCATCGTGCCTGAGCCCCCAATGCCTCCTGAGGATCGTATTGAACGGCAAAGCGCGTATCGAATGGTGTTGTTCCCTCCGACGGTGGAGACGTATAGCCCGCAAGCTTGCGGGCTTCTAGCAACTCTCCGAATCTACTTCTCGCTGTTGAGGGGGGAACCTGCGTCATTCCATATTCGCTGGCTAATGTGTCGGTTGGTGATGTGCCGCGAGCAATGTAATCTGTCCACGAGACCCCGGTTCGTGCTGCACCGGGAAGCCAGGCGATCCCCGCTCTCAGATAGGGGTACGACATCGCACCGAGATATCCGGGGATTATTTCAGTGGCTGTAATACCCCCCAAGGTGCGTTCTGGCTCTGGTGATGTTGCGGTGCGATATGCAACCGAAGTCCCATACAGCCCCAGAAGGACATATCCCCCGACACTCCCTATCGTGGAGATGGCCGGTGCGGATACCCCCAGTGCAGTCAGTCCAGCTACGCCAAGTTCTCCCACCCCAGGTAGAAGGACCATAGCACCATAGGAGATGGCGGCTGTTGCTGGTTCCTTGTATAGTGCCTCCACACCGCCGAACATGAACCCAGTGGCGATCTGGCCGCTACGGGTGGACATCTCGTTTACGAACACTGCTGGGGGGGTCGTATAGCCGGTTACCTCACCCTTGCCGGTTGTTATCAGTGTGGGGGGGATGATGGAGAGATCTCGTGGTGTCAGGATCTTTTCCGCCAGCATGAGCGCCACGGGTAGCTGGGGCATCCTGCTGAGTATGGCTTTACTTCCCGCCGCATTCAGATCTTCAAGTCCGTATGCGGCAGTTTGGTACGCGGCCCCCAATGGAGCGAGCGCCGTTCCTGCGAAGGGAGCCGTCGGAGGGGTGAATGAGGTGAGTGTCTTCCCATCTCCCATTGGCATCCCGATGCTGGTAACCGCCATCCCTGCTGGGATACCGGGGCGATTGGTAATCCCCGTGAAAGGCGTTGCGCCGCCCCCGCCTGCGGCGGCCCCCGCTGCAGATATCGGTGTGGGGCGTATCCCTGCAACGAAGCTATCCACAAGCACAGGGCTTGAGAAGGATTCCCCCTTCGCAAGCTGCCCGCTCTGTGCGATCTCTCTGCCACTTACCACATCATAGGCGGTCTTCACCTGGCCTTCTCCGGGCAGGTACTTCCCGCCGCCACCGGGAGCTGGCTGGATGATCCCTGCTGTGAGGGCACGCGAGAAGACATTTTGGTACTGCTGGGTTGCAGCACCGTATCGCTGGGCGAACGCCGCACCCTCCTGACTCTGGGGGATCGTGATGGTGCTGCCTTCCATCCATCCCCGCTGGGTTGCTTCGGCCTGCAGTGTAGTAACCTGTGATCGTGCCCCCGCTTCCTGAACCGTGAAGCCCTGGTATGCCGGGGAGTAAACGGCATGAGCGAAGACGCCCCCGCCCGTGGTGATGGTGCTCGGTGTCGCCCCGGTTGCCGCGAGGCTCTTCTGCGTCTCCGGTGACATTGCCACAAGCCCCATGTTCCGAACATCTGAGGAGTACCGCTGCGGCTGAGCGAGGATCGCAGGGAGTGACCCGGCTGAGCCACCGACGTGCATCTGCCCCATCTGGAACTGCTCAAAGGCACCGCTGGGCGTCTTATAGATCAGCCCACCCGGGGCAAGCAGGTATGGCGTGTACGTGCCTTCCTTCCCTGCCGGGTGGAATGCAACCTTGGACACGTCCTGTGGGATCCCCCAGGTTGCTGCAGTGACTTCCCCTATTGTCATGCCTTTGACATAGGGAATATTCAGTCGTGCTGCCGCTGCCTGTGCTGCGAGATCTCCCTGACTCATCTGTTCGCCGGGAGTCATCTTACTGTACTGGAGCTGCAGATCCGAACGCCTCTGTTGCTCGGGAGAGAGCTGCGGGGCACCCTGACCCAGCGCACCACGAACCGTGCTTTGAGTGTCCTGCACCCGCCCCATCACTTCGGCATAGGATACTGTGGTAACTGGTCCGCTGGATCCAATGACTGCTGAGGGAGGTGCCTTTCCCTGAGCCATCGCCGCCCGATCAGCCGCACCTCTCGCTGCGGCGGCTGCTATCCCGGGGCTGGTTAAAACGTCTGCTACTGGACGCTGTTGCACCTGCCCGGTCTGCGGACCCTGCCCATGTGTGATCGGGCCGACTAACCCGATGGTGATGGTACCGCGTGGCTGAGATGGGGCGGCGACCACCGCACCGGTCTGTGCGGAACGCCACTGCCCGGATCCTGCGTCATAAACCGGGGCCGCTTGCTGGGTACCGCCAGAATAGGTGGGAACGGTTGCGTTGTAAACATCAGCCGCACGCTGCGCCTGCTGCTGCTGGGTGGCGAGCTGCTGCTGGGTGGTGGTGGTCGCCTGGTTGGGTGGCGCAACCGTTGTAGCTACCGAAGCCATTGTCACCGCCTCCCGTCAAGGAGATCGGAGACTACCCGATCCCAGGTCTCACCCCGCCGCTTCTTTCGCTGCAGGCGACTCCTCGTATCACGGTGCAATGGAATGTAAGCGTGCTTCCCGTCTTTCACCATCAGGTATCCCTGATATGAGAATCATGCAATAACATTATAATACTTTGCGGGAAATGGTGGGCCGCTTTCCTTATACGGAAGGTGGTTTGTTGAGTGTTGCCAATTCTGCCGCCTGTTTGAAGAGCAGTGCTATAAAGCCTGTAATAACGAGACAGGCAATGCCATACTCAATGAAAGAGATGCCCGTGAAGACGATTCCAAATAGTAGGTTAAGTGCTATCGCAACTGGGATTACAAGAAGGATGCGGTTTCCATTCAGTTTCATAAAAAGGGTGGGGTTATCGCCATGCTCACTTCCCGCCGAACATCTGGATACCACCCAGCCAGTACCGGCAGGACTGAAGATCCATCGTGCGGAGGAAGTGCTTGTCGAGCGACGGTCCGCTCGTTGTTTCGCTGAAATCTACGAAGTGGTTGGTGACGGTGATCTGGAACGGGCGAACATCGCCGTTGAAGTTGGGTCTTGCCACTACGTTGAAGTCGCGGGTGCCACGGTCAGTGATGGTCAGTGTCCCGCCACCAGAGCATAGCCGCTGGACGTTACACGAGCTTTTGAAGTAATTGACTGCTGTGCAATCACTCGCGAACATCAGGTCGGTCTCCGGGTCGTGGGCAACGAGCTGTACACTGAACGCGCCATTATGCGTCACCGAGATGTAGAGCGGCTCGCTGTCGAGTGAGATCAGGGGAATGACCGGCTGGGTGCCGAGTCCCTGACAGGATGGTGCGAACTGGGTCTGGAATACGTCCTGCTGGTAGCAGGCTGGGAGGACCCCGCTGGACTCTGATGGGTTCACTACGCAGGTGTTGTCATCGCCGCAGTGGAATCCCTGATCGCAGGTGAAATCCTCACCGCAGACATCCGGTACGCACTGGTTCTCCGTGCAGTGGAATCCTTCCTCGCACGGGATGGCGGGGCACGTCACGGCGATGCACCCGTAATCATTGACGAGGGTGCGGTGCTGTTCGTGATTCGAGCCGTCGCAGGCCCGGTAGTCGGGACCCTCGTGGCAGTCATAGACCTTCACATCATCCCAATCAGTACATATATCCTGCCATGAGCACGTCTGCCCTCCGGGGCAGCTTTTACCTGTTCTGTCGTGCCATACGGACGGCTGACCAGAATAGTACCCATATTGCCGTGACGTGTGGGAACATACCTGCTCGTGGTGGTGTGGACACTCGTGACACGATTCCCAGGCGTAGTGACTGCCGATGATCCCGCAGGTCTCACCGTCGGGGCAAAATCCGTTGGGATGGTTGTTGTCGCAGGCGTGTGACCCGCCGCCGTGTGCGCTCACCGCGCCAACCGCTCCGGTCAGCATAAAGACCAGCGCGATTCCCACGATGGTCAGCATCGGTTTCTTTCTCATTTCTTCTTCTCCTTCTTCTCGAACTGTTCGATCAAGATTCGCTTTATGCCCTCGCTGATGTTCGGAATGGAGATCTTCTTCCCCTCCGAATCAGTCACCGATTGCATAAGCTTGTGACTCCGACAGTACTCAATCACCTTGAGATCAAGCCACTGCGGGAGTCTCGTAGCCCGGGATATCCCGGACGCTTCTGCCTCAGAGGGCATGATACTATATTGGTCTGTGTAAACATAAACCCTTCCTACATCACCCCTTCCTGTGATCCTTTGCGATCCGCTCTGCGGTCTTTCGACTCGCCCAGGGATGTTCGCGCATCTCTTTTTTGATTGCCCGTTCCAGGCCGCCCTTGGCTGTCCGTCCTTTCCTGACTGCCATAAGTGTCACTGCAGCTCCAACCCCTATTATAACTATCCCGGGTTCAACTGGTGGAGCCACCCCGCCCGGGTTGGGATTCGCAAAGAGGTAGGTTCTTCTATCCTGGGTCTCGAGAGGAGCGGGCTCGAAGTCGCTGGTGTACAGATGAACCTCAATCTTCTCACCGGTGGTATTGAACCCCGTGAAGAAGTAAATGTAATAATAGGAATAGTCGCCGGTTGTTGTCAGATTATATGAGGTGGTTGTACCAAGTAAAAGCGGCGTGACATTTATCCTGGTATCGAGAACCGTCACGACCAACCCATCGTTGGAGCCGAGTACCATCCATGAGTTGTTGTCGGTGAGATCCACCCAGGGCGTGAGTGTGCAGTTGATGATGGTGTACTGCGCCCCGTAATGGAAGACAAACCAGAGCGGCATGTATTCCATGGTGGCATTGAAGCCATTGCCCACCCGCTCGAGCTGCGCTGCGGCAGGTACGGTAAGAAGGAGGATACAAACGAGGGGAATGTACCACCGCATATACACACCGCTCGCTATGCCGAATACTCCTCGATGACGATGAGGCCGGGGGCACCGCCGCCACCGGGACGGTTTACTGCGCTAATGGTCAAGGCACCGCCGCCACCCGCGCCGTAGCCTATGGCGTCATTCCCGGTGCCTGCGCCGCCCGTGTGGGTGCGCCCGAGGCCGGAGCGCCCCCACTGTGACTCTCCGCCACTACCGGAGAGACCCGTGGCTCCGGCTGTGCGCCATGCAAAAAGCCCGTTTGCGCCTGCGGCGTTGATGTCGCAGTTTGTGGATACAGCTCCCCCCACACCCCCAATGTTGATTATCACCGAGGTTCCCGTGGTCATCCCGAGCCCCCCGCTACCGCCCTGCCCCGTGTAGGTGGTGCCAGATACCGCTATCGTGGACGCCGTGCCGGGGTTGCCGTTCCCCCCCGCCGTGCTGCCACCAGTGCCGTTCACCCCCACTGTGTAGGTGAGAGCGAGTGCGCCCGTTGCAGTCACCCACTTCTCGCAGTACCCACCCGAACCACCGCCCGCACCCATCGCCCCGGCAGGCGTCGCTGCCCCGGTGACTCCCCCACCACCACCACCGCCACCTACGAGGCGGATTTGCAGGTAGCGCGTTGAGGTGTTCGTGGTGAAGGTCGCCGCCGTGCCCTTCAGGAGCACCGTGACGTTCGACCACACGAAGTTCCTATTGGTCACCGAGGCCCACTTCGAGGCGTTGCTGTTTATGTAGGTACGCATCACCGTGTCGTTCTGGCCGGAGGCGTCCACCGCGAAAGACGAGTTCCGCGTTGAGGCAGTGATGCCCTGCGTCAGATTCCACGCATCCATGATCGCCGCGTTGTTTGTGGCAGAGGCAATGACATTCACAATGGTCAGCACAGAATCTTTGAAGGTGTGCCCGAACACGTCAGAGAACAGAACGATCCCGTCCTGAATAGAGGATGCCGGTACTGATGTGTTCCCGGCCTTCGTCAAGTTCGCGGTGATCATCTCTGCACTCTTGCGCTCCGCCTGCGTCTCGTTCTCGGCTATGCGAGGGTTGAATGCCTGCATTGCAGTACCGAGAGAGATGCCCCCACCACCAGCGGCATCTACATACGCCCGCGTTGCTGCGTCCGTGGATGCTACCGGGGCGGCGAGGTGGGTGATCCGCCCAAGCCCCATGTTAAGGATGTTCGGCCCGTCGGTGCCCCCGGTAAGGATGGTGATGTTCGTGCCGTTGATGGCGTGCCCAGTCCCATCCATGATACGTGGAATAGAAGACGCATTGATGGTGCCTCCACCCGAACTGCCAGCCACCTTCAAGCTCGCATTCTCAAAGAGCAGGTCAGTTGCGGTCTTCACCGCCGCAGCCTGTGTTGCCGTATTATTAATCGCCTCGGCAGAGATGTTCCGCGTGACTATATCCGTGGATATCTTCACCGCCGCAGCCTGCGCCTTGGTGTCATTTAGAACGTGGGCAAGAATCCCCTGATTGTAGTCAGAGGTGCGATTCAACTCCTCTGCATGGAGAATCATCGTAACGTTCCCTATGATCTGGAGATCAGCAATGAGACGGGATGCTGCGGGCGTAATCAGGCTGCTTACGAGAACCCCGGTGTCCTCGAAGATGTGCCCCAAAGCATCCGCGAAGGCAACGAGGCCGTGGGGGGTTGAAACCGCAACAGTCGATAGGTTGCCAGCAAGGGGCATGGATTGTGTGATGTTCTTGCTCGACGCACTGATGGCGTCTGCCCCATAGTGTGTGCCATTCGCCAGCGCCATCTCTGCACTCTTGCGCTCCGCCTGCGTCTCGTTCTCGGCTATTAGAGGATTGACTACCACCAGAACATCCCCTAGAGCGATTCCCGCAGTCATGTTCGCGGTCATGTTCTCTATCCCGGGCGGCCCGACGGGACCTTGTATTCCATTGGTACCGTTGATGTACGTTACAAAAGCCCAGGCACCAGCCGACTTATGATACACCATGCCATTGTCGCGCAGATAATAGGAGCCGTTGAAACCCAGAGCTGGATCCGGGACTACAGATCCATTGTGCCAGTTCGTAGCGAATGGGCCAAGGCCGTCTGCCGGGTACTCAAGCCCGTACCCCGTGACGATGATGAGACCCAGGATCATCAGTATCGCTACCGCTTCTCGTTTCACATTTCCTCCCCAACAATCTGTTCGTTGTAGTATGACCGAATGGTGTTCACAAATGAGATACCGGCGAGAATGAAGAAGAGCCCCGCAATGATAATCATTGGTTGCACGAGATGGACGGTTGTAGTAAGCGCAGTGGCGTTGGATATGGCAACACCATTCGAGAGATAGATGGGCGGGTCGTAAAGATAGTAGATCTTCACAAAGTCTATTCGGGTGGCAACGAACCCGGCTGTCATCGAGAAGAGCGTGGTTATGCCTGCAGGAATCCACTCGTTCTTATCTACGTTCCCAGCAACGATGAAGAGAACAACCGATATCCCCCCGATGGCATATAGGAAGTTCGTACTGAAGAAGAAGGTGGCGTCAATGGTGGTGGACTGAGCGGCCTGCACTGGCACCATCAGCATCGCTAGGAGAACCAATACAAGAAAGACTCCCCGCTTTGGCATTATGGGTATTGTCTCACCCAAAACCTTTATAACTTTCCTTGAGTAATAACCTCTTGGGGCATTGACGGATGCAAGGCGGGTGATGCCCCCACACCACATCCCCCCGCCTTTGGTACAGCAGTGAGACCTCCGAAGACACCATTACCACCTTCTTTGAGGAGAGCCCACGACCCGGGCAGCCCCCGGGTCGTGTCACTTTTAGAAGACTTGTTCTGCAGCACCAACAACAAGCAGTATCACACCAACAATCCACATCATCGCCGTAACATAGCTGGGTAGTTGAATAAAAGATGGGAGGACGTATGCAGCAACAAGCAGCCCCATCGCAAGCCCCATTCTGGATCTGCCACTCATTTCCTACCCCCCAACATCACATCTTCATAGAAGAACCACCACCTTTTGTGGCGGCATCCTCCTCGCTTCATCAACCGCCTGATCTTATTCCTCTTTCTGTTCCCTATTCCATATTCCTTATACATACCATTCCCTTCCCAGGCGGTAGAGATGCAGGTACCACGGCTTGTCAATGATGTGTACCCCGTGCTGTGATACCCACCCATTCGCCATGAACTCCCAGAACTTTCCCACCGTATCGGGTGTGAGGATGACCCAGCAGGTTCCATCGGTGTGCCTGCAGGCTTCTTTAACTTCTGAGATGTTGTAGGCCGGGTACACAAAGGTGCCGTCGCTGCGGTTGTCGTAGTAGTACCACATCTCGGCATCTACACGGTAGCCGGGAACCGACACCACCGCGTCGCCGGGCGCGGTGACGTTGCCAACGTCCTTGGCGAAGTCTCGCCAGTCGTCTTTCGCGCTGAAGGCGTAATAGTTTGGGAGGGTGACGAGGTTCAGGGAGATTAGACCAAGGAATAGGACTGCTCCAACCTGGCGTGCCTGCTTCCATCGTATAGGACGCATCTTCTTGAGGTACGCACCGAACCCAGAGAGATCACTGAATGGTTCCCACCCATCGGCAATGATAATGTAAAGAGGGGCTGACATTTCGATGAAGTAGCGGGGAACGATGCTGATATAGTAGGAGACGGGGATCCCTATTAGAAGTGGAATAAATGAATAGGCTAATAGGAAGACCTTTCTCCGATCTGGCTTCCCTACCAGGGAGAAGACGATGAGCGCTATGAAGATAATGGATACCGGAAAGAACGCCCCCGCCGCTTCGATATAAGACTCTACGAGCACGTCCAATCCCTGATAGCCCCACGGGACGTTTGTTGTTGCGCGAAGAACGGCAAGCCCCGCAGCGGTGCCGATAATAGGCAGGGACCCAAAACCGATCATGGCCCACCAGGTAAGGACGTTCCTATTCAGCGGCTTCCCCAGAATGAGGGGGGTGCCTGCGAAGGCCACTGCGAGGAAGACCATCACATAGAAATGTGCCCAGACTGAGAGAACAAATAGGAGAACGGCAAGCGCCCAGTCGCGGGTACGGTTTGTTTCGAGCGCACCCAGATAGAAGTAGAGCCCCGCAGTCATAAGAAGGAGAACTAGGGAATAGGTACGTGCCTCCTGGGAATAGAAGATGGCATAGGATGAGAGGGTCATCATCCAGGCTGCACCCATCCCAGTCCACATCCCACCTATTCGCTTCCCAAGGTAATAGGTGGGAATGATTGCGAGGATCCCAAAGATCATAGGGACGAATCGCAGCCCGAACTCGGATCCACCAAGGATGGGGAGGGCGTAGTGTGCCACCCAGTAGAAGAGAGGGGGGTTGTACTCACCCCCCATCATATACCCCCAGATCTCGAGGAATGTGTGACTTGAGATCTGCAGGGTCACAATCTCGTCATACCAGAGAGACTGAAGCCCGAGGTTGAAGAAGCGCAATATGATGGCGACAACCAGTATGCCGGTAAGAGCCGCCTTCTTCAGAGCGGGGTCGTGTTCGGTCATTCCTTTCTCACCAGAACCCGCATGTCGTGAGCGATGCCATTGATCAGCTCCTCACAGCGGGACTTCAACCACCACGTCGGGTCTGAGTTCGGGCTCTTCTTTTTAACATCCGACGTTGCCCGCTTTATGACCCGCTTCACCAGTTCCTCTATGAGCTCCTCGTCGGAGAAGCTGAAGAGGGTGGGGCCACCACCATTGATGCCTTCTTGTTTCATGCACATTCCCTATTCGCCTCGTATGCCCCGCACCCGGGATCACTCAGCCCATCGCAGCCCGGGAACTCCCGGAAGCACAGCCCACATTGCCAGGACCCCGGGAGATCCCGCAACCTCGGCCCTGGGTCCGTCATCTTCTGCGCCTGGTGCGCGTGGATGCAGCGGCTCATCGTCGCCTCCCTTAGTCAGCTTGTCTTTCTTTGTTCCTCTTCAATAACGTGCTGTATGGAATATCCAACAGCCTGGAGACTGCCGAAAGGGTCAGCTTCTTCCCCTTCAGCTCATCCACTTTTTTCCATGGGATCTCCCTGAATGGCCGGCCAATGTTTTTACCCTCTGCCTTCGCCCTCGCCTGTCCTGCCTTGGTGCGCTCGATGAGGTTTGCCCTCTCCTGATCCGATACCCAGGTAAAGATGGCAAGCATCAGCTCGCGGAGCTTCTTGTTCTCGGTCCGGGTCCATGACTCCTGATGGGAGAGGGACCACACCATGAAACCCCCTGCTTCCAGCTCGTTCACGATAGCAAGGGTATCAAGGAAGGACCGCCCGAGCCTGGATATCTCGAATACATAGATCAGGCCCCCCTCCTGCCCATGATCTTTGATGAAGGCCCGGAGCCGGGTGAGGGCGGGCCGTTCCATGGTAGAGCCGGAGATCCCCTGATCGATGAAGATCAGTTCCCCCGGAACCCCCTCGTTGTGGATGCGAGCCGCCTGGTTCTCCGGGTGCTGCTCTGCCTTCGAGGTTCGGACGTAGCCGAGCTTGATCAAACCTTCACCCACTCCCTGTATGTGAAGTAAGGCCTGAGAGATACGAAGGTGAGGTTCCTTCTCCATGCTGGATCGCAGCACTTCTCAGCATCCTCTTTTCCAATCCAGACATGATTACCTGACCCACATCTCCAGCCATATTGAACTCCGTTTTTATCAAGTGCTGGTTTCGCTTCCATAAGTAACCTCTTGATAATAAGTAATACACTCATAAGTGTATAAGCATTTCGGTCTTATCAAACGGTCGTTTATGATAGACACCCGCTCTTAATCCCATCTTATGATCTGCGCTTCGATACCCTCGGGTGGGATCTTGTGCATCTTACACAGAACCTTCTTTAACTCAGTCCCTGTCGGTGGATTGATTCCATCAAACCAGGCAACATCATCTAATACCGGATCGGCCCATTCGCGGGTGATGCCTGCCCAGGACCAGAAGATCCCGTGTGGATAGATGATGATCGGTTCCTGAAGGATTACTTGGAAATATTCGGTCCTGAAGCTCCACTTTGAATGATATGGCTTTCCTTCCCACCCGTGGAACGCTATCTCTGAATATATTATCCTCCCGGCTCTGATGGTCTGCTTGCACTTTCCATCTATCACGGCCTGAATCTTCGGTTTATATGTGAGAGGTAAAATTGCCTTCATAGCTTACCATTCCCCCTAGAGATCAGAGGGCGCAATCGCACTCGCCCACCAGATTTAAGGTATTCTCCAAAGCAATACCAGTTTAGCTCCTCTTCGGTTATTCCTTCATTCCCCTGATTCACATCATCGCTCATAGCTGACCGTTCCCCCTACGAGTGCCTACCTCACATGGGGAATGGTGTCGGTTTCCTATTACAAAATCCGACCCAGCGAAGCACAAAACAGTTTCGGGATCTCCATGTGCTCGATGATCCTTCATGCACTTCCGGCACTCCCAACAATCTGTTATCCCGGTCATGGGTTCCTGATCCCTTCCTCGGC
>Ga0315291_10000874_pt1 | contig 40124 bp, 40 predicted proteins | sample YL17G12_20_MG_FD_203070 | JGI IMG/M metagenome (GOLD analysis project Ga0315291, IMG submission 203070) | Sediment microbial communities from Yellowstone Lake, YNP, Wyoming, USA - YL17G12_20 | ecosystem: Environmental > Aquatic > Freshwater > Lake > Sediment | place: USA: Wyoming | collected...
GATTTTACAACTCCGTATCTTGAAAATCCTGAAATAGGGGTTACTGGAGCAGTTTTTGAATCTGAAATTCTGAGAATCTGCTTGTTGTGTTCTGTTCTTGTGTGGAAGCCCATCTGTCCTGGCTGTAAAACCCACCACCCGCATACTGCTGGTGTAATCGGACCCATCGTACCTCTGTGTCTCTGTCCGAATTCTGATTTGTGCTGCGATAATTTGACACCGTATCTTTTGATATCACCTTCGAAGCCTTTTCCTTTTGTGACTGCGTGAGCATCAACAAACTCTCCAACTTTGAAAACATCCGCTGCTGAGATTTCTTTTCCTAAAATTGAAGAAGCGTAATTGAAAGCTTCCTGCATAGTTCCGCCGATTCCTATTTCGAAAACTTCAGGAGTCTTTTTTCCAAGACCTGTGTTTTTAGGCTGCGTATGAACAACAACTCTTATTTCAAAAGCGTGGGGCAATTTTGCCTTCAAAGTTTCCAAAGTTGTTTTTCTTTTCTTTGGCAGAATAACTTTTCTTAACAGGTTTTTGTCTTTGTCCAAACCTTCAGACCATAACTCGCCTATTGCTTTCAAGCCGTACGGAGTTGAACCATAAAGTCTGACTGCTGCAATCTTTATTGGCGGAGCTTCAATAATTGTAACTGCTCTCCTTACTTCCTCGCCTTTTGTTGGTGCCTTTGGCCTGTTGTCTACAAAAACAACAGAAGTCATGCCTGCTTTGTAACCTGCAAAGCCAAGTAGTTTTGCTTCTTTTTTGTGAGCCCAGTTTGTGACCGTTGGATAAATGCGACTAGCTCGTTTGCGTGGCCAAACAGCCAAACTTCCGCGCCTTGGTCGCTTTCTTTTAATATGACCCATATTTCACTTCAACTGCTTTGGAAAGGTCTTTTTAAATGTGCCTATTTCGCACTATAAGCGACAGAATTAGTCAGATATGTAGGGGAATTTTAATTCAGAAACTGAATTTATAAAGGTTTTGACACTCTCAAGACTTTTAAACGACTAAGTGACCGCAAATAAAATGCTAGAGATAGACAAGTTTTATCATGAAATAGTAAGCCATGTAAGCGAAGCGCTTGATAAACAGAAGAAGAGCAATACTGAGCTTTCTGAAGAAGAAATGTGGCTACAGACCTACGCCCTATTACATGGTTTTAAGGGTGAGGAAAATCATGTTGCCAATACTTTGGCTGATGTCGGCTTATTATTAATGGGCGCCAAGAAAACCGCAGAATCGCGAACAGAACCAAACGACCTTGCGAGATTAACTCTCGACAACAAGCCAGATATCGAAGAATTACTCTGCATATATTCAGATCACTTAAGTGACTCTATACTGTCAATCACAGAGAATGTTTCTCATGCTTTTGCTTTTTATCACAAATTAACAGGAAACCAACCTGAGGAATTTATGAAATTAATGACTGATGCCTGGAAAACTGCAATTGAAAAATTTCCAAATATTGAACTTCCAGTTGAAAATGCTGGCGCATTTTATTTGAAAGCCGTTGAAAGAAGCCATTTGCCAGAGGAAATTTTGGAATTAGAAGAAATATATCTTAACACACCGCTAGATGACTGCTTGAAAAAAATCGAACAAGGAGATCTGAGCATATTCACAATTCCTATTGTCAATGAGCTAACTGTCAAAGTAATGACTCCTTTAGAATGGGGCAGAGATAAACAAAAAATGGATGAAATTGCTGAAAGAGCATATCAAATAGAATTCCTTACATCAATTCCTTGTTTTAGTGTGATTGACGATTTCAGAAAAATAAGTTTCCCTCTTTCTCACGAATTTAAAGGCGACGACCAAAAAATCAGAGATGCTGTTACAAAAGGCCTTGATGTTTATTTAGAATTCTTGCATAATTATCACAATCAAAACAAATCAAGTTATTACATGATAGATTCTTATAGGCCATATTTCGGCGAAGACGGAATGTTTTTCTGTGAAACCGCACACATGGGCAAAAAAATACCTGCCTCTGTAAAAGGCAGTTCTGAAAAACATTCAAGCACAGCTATCGCGTCAAAAATACACGTTCTAGCAAAAGATTGGGCTGACTGGAACCAAATAAAAGACAAAAATAGAAAATGGTTTGAAAAAGCAGTTAACGAAGTTGCCAATAACGAGATTAAAAGTTTAGAGACCCTCAAAATCCAAGGAAAACTCCGGGAAAATCTTTACTACAGACATTCTCCAATTCTGCGCAGCTGCAAAACTTTTGTCAGGCCAGAGCTTTATCAAAAATACGAATCTTTATCTCCAAAAGCTTAACAAAACGTTTTTATCTCTAATTAACGGGCTATTTTGTTACTTATGCGGAAAAATCTGTTTGATAAGGTAGCAGCCAGTAGTAACTTGGATTCCATATATCAAGATACTGTTGAGGTCGATGGTCGCAAGTACGCCGGGCGGGAAATTCTTGGGCCCGAATACACGCCGTCTAATATATTATATAGAAGCAAACAAATAAGACAGTTGATAGATATATTGGGTACATCGTTAAGGGGGCAACCTCCTTCAAGTATCCTCGCTTTCGGTAAGACTGGCACAGGCAAAACAGTCGCTACTAAAGGTGTACTTAACGACCTTGTAGAAAAAGTAGAAGCTGAGCAATCAAAAATTCCAATACATTGCAGATATATCAATTGTACAACAAAAGATACCTCTTATTCTATTTTAAGTACTCTTGCTAACTCATTCACAAAAGACTCAGATGGAAAGTTTTCATTGCATCCAGGCAAATCAATAAACACAGTCTACGAAGCGCTCATGCAGAGAATGAACGGAATAAATATAATAGTTCTTGATGAAATTGAGAAACTAATTTTCAAAGATGGCAGTAACGTCTTGTACAATTTAATGGAAATTAACAGTAACACAAACGGCGCTAGAGTAAATATAATAGGCATTTCAAACAATTTTAAGTATGAAGAAAAGATAGACCCAAAAACTCGCGGTCGCCTCAACGCAATAAAACTAGTATTTCCACCTTATGATGCAAATGAACTCAATAAAATATTAAGAGACCGCATAAAACTTGCTTTTCACCCGAAAACTGTGGCAGATTCTGCAATAAATTTGACTGCTGCTATTGCTGCTAGCCATGGCGGAGATGCTCGCTATGCAATTGGTTTGCTAAAACAGGCTGCAGATATAGCAACACAAATGGGCTTAAAAAAATTAACTGATAAACATGTCGAAAAAGCAAAAGGCCCTCTTGAAAAAGACATTCTGTTAACGGGCGTACAAAGCCTTTCTGAACCCACAAGATTTATACTTGGCATAATAACTTCTGTAACCAGTTTGCGCCCGAGAAAACCATTCTGGACAACCGGCGAGATATACAAAATTTACCAAGCGGCTTGCCAATATCTAGAGAAACAGGCTTTAACTTCAAGAAGGGTAACGGACCTTATCACGTTACTTAACGAATCAGGAGTTATTGAAGCATCTGCTGTATCTTTCGGCAAGGCTAAAGGCCGATCAAGAAAAATTAAACCGTCTCACGATCTTTCTTTGACAGAAATATTATATGATGGTGCGAAAGATGCTGCACAAAAACTAGAAGATTCTGTTAAATATTATCTTACCGTCGAGGATAGAGCTAACTCCCGACAATAAAGGGCCGCTTAAAACGGCCCAAGGAGGCAGCGCGAAAACCAGCGTTTTCGCTGGTCTCCGTTCGCTGCGCTTCCGGAGGTAACAACGGCTTTAGAATTTAATCCGAGAGCATAGGCTTGAGCATTACTCTTTCTTGTCTTGTCATGTACTGTTCAAAAGGAGGGTAGAAATCCAGCTTTTTTACTTGATTGCTGAAATCTACCATTCGCATAAAACCTTTGGCAAGTATTGGAACTTTTATCTTATGTGCAGTAATGCGTTCCAATAAGCTATAGTAAGATTTCGCTTCACCCTCATCTTTGAGGTTAAAGACCTGAACGCGGCTTTGCCTTTTCTTCTTCATTTTCATCCCCTTAAGTGTTCGTGGCTGACTTTCGTTACGAAAGTCTATACTTACACTTCGTAAGTTCCAGCTATATAAAGATTTCGATTGTAAAGTAAATAGTTACGAACCGATTAGCTTTTATATTTCTCTAAACTCTGCCGATAAATGATCGATTCTATCGACAGACAGATTATCGGAAAGCTAAGCAAGGATGGCAGGCTTTCTTTGACTGAACTTTCTGAAGGCACAGGTATTTCGAGAGTCGCCGTTGCCAGCAGGATTGACAAACTTGAGAAGACTGGCTTGCTGAAAGTCTGCGCTACGTTGAATTTAGAAAAACTAAATTACCAAACACTGGTTGTTGAGATGCAGGTAGATAAGAGCAAAACTATTGCATTCAGGAAATTAGTTGCAACTCATCCGAAAGTTCTACACTCGTTCGAAATTACTGGTCCGTTTAATTACTTGCTGATTTGCACGGCAAAAAATAATCAAAATCTCAGGCACTTTATAGAAGATGAATTGAAACGATTTGCAAAAGACTGTAAAGTAACATTAAGTTCAAATCCGCAAACATACGTGCCCATAAAATCTTTGGAGGGAGAATGGTAGGAATTTACGCAATAATGGATTTGATTGCAGTAATCTTCTTAGGAATATCTTTCATAATAACTTTAAGGTTAAGATCGTTAATGGGTAAAGGCAGAGATACGGCACCTTTACAACTGCTACTGGTAGTCATAGTGATTAATCTTCTGCTCGGAATTTCATTGCTAGCTACAGTCTATCAGAAATATATTGGGGCTTATTTCAATTACATAAGACTAACAGACTTAATGATGCTTATAATCGGAATCATTCTAACAACATCGCTCTACAAAATATACAGAGATTACTCCAAATTAATAAAGAAGCACGAACCCGGACGTTAATCCAAAAAACTGTCTAATGTTTGCAAAATCGCTTTTTGCTTTTTTGATTTTCTTTTATGCCGGCTTTGTTTTGCTGGATGTGTAGCGGGTAATGTGGGTATGAACATATTCCCTGTCCAAAGCGTGTCTTGCTTATGGTCTGAGGGAATCTGTGAATGACTCACGCTATAAGTATCGGAAGGTATATCCAAAACCAGTTTCTCGAAGCAAGCTTTGTCTGGCAAGCTCCCTACAATCGGCGGAAGATGGAAAGGGTCCAAGGTTTTTGCTTTTTTCAAAAGCTCTTCCGGATTTATGAGCGGAGGCTGCTCATACTGCGCTTTTGTTTCTAAAAGCGCACCCATGCCCTTATCCCCATTCGTTGCGGACTCGTTGCACGGCGCTACATACATGATTGCAGGCAGCAGGAGCATAAAAGGAAAGCCTAGATTTGAATTCTCTAGATAATAGCATGAGCCCCATGTTGCGCGTTCGAAATTTGAATATTCTTCAGCTCGTATTGACTGCAAGATGTTTTTAACAGCTCCAAAGGCGCCGACTTCATTCCCTTGCAGGTAACGATGGCACACTGATTTCAAATCTTTGATTTCCTGTGGGTTTGGCACCTTTGCAAGTGAACCTAAAAATTTTCTAAGACCTGCGTCCAAGTCTTCTTCATTTGGTTGTGCTACATAAAAATCCCGAAGAAGTTTGTGTGTCTTATCTTCCAAATAGACGTTATTAAAACGAACAGTTTCGCCGTCTAAAATCTTAAACGCAGCCATGTTGCCAAGTTTCTCACTACCATAGCCTTTCTTTTCCATAACTTCGCAAAACTCATGACCAATCGGCTCTAGCAAGTGTCCAACTATTGCACGCAAACCATTGAGATAGCGCTTGTCATTAGAGCCGTTAGATATGACTTCTTCATAACAAGTTCTGAATTCAACAATTCTATCTGGCCAATCTTTGGGAGAGACGTGAACGTGAATAAAAGATGATGACGCTATAGCCATGGGGCTTCTAGGAGATAAATAAGATTTAAATTTGTTACTGAAGGAGAACAGCTGATGTCAACAAACGTTTTTGATAATATTCCCAGCCAATTTTCAGTCCTTATTTCCCGAGAGCTTAGCCTTTCACATTGCCCACGGGCAGAAATCTGCAGACTTTTTTTGAAACTCCGGCTATTTCCATCGTATCAACAACTTCATTAATGTCTTTGTAAGCTCCGCCCGCTTCTTCAGCTAATTCTGACATGGAGACCGCATGAACATAAATTCCGTGCTCCTGCATTTTCTTCTGCAGGTCTGTTCCTCTGAAAGTGCGTTTTGCCTGGGTTCTTGACATGGTTCTTCCAGAACCGTGCATTGTACTCCCGAATGTGATTTCATCTGCTTCGTCAGTTCCAACACACAGGAAGGAGCCCGTTTCCATTGAACCGCCGACAATCACTGGCTGACCAGTTTCCTTGTACAATTTAGGAACTTCCTTCCTTGCAGGTCCGAAACAGCGAGTTGCACCCTTTCTGTGCATTACTAACTCTTGGTCTTTGCCGTCAATTTTGTGTTTCTCAACTTTTGCAGTGTTGTGCGCGACATCATAAATCATACGCATTCCCAGTTTCTCCGCATCCAATCCGAAAACTTGTGAGAATCCTTCTCTTATTCTATGTAAAATCAGTTGTCTATTTGCAAAAGCATAGTTTGCTGCACATCTCATTGCAGCTAGGTAATCTTGAGCTTCCTTTGTCCTGAAAGGAGCACATGCCAGCTCCTGGTCTCTTACTTTTATTCCCCATCCATTCATTTTCGGCAGGAAATTAGCAACGTAATCAGTGCAAATCTGATGTCCGAAACCTCTGCTCCCGCAGTGAACCATTACGCAAACCTGGTTTTCAAAAATTCCGAGTTGTTTTGCTAATTTTTCATTGAAAATATTTTCTGGCTTTACTACTTGAACTTCGAGATAATGATTCCCCGAACCTAATGTTCCTAACTCAGGCGCACCCCTCTTGATTGCTTTCTCGGAAACTTTGCTTGGATCTGCGCCTTCAATCGCGCCTTCATCTTCCGTTCTCTCAATGTCTTCATCCCAGCCATAACCATTTTTGACACACCATTTTGTTCCATCAATCATTACTTCTTTGTGCTGCTGATTTGTTAACCTCACAAAGCCGTGTGCGCCGACACCTGCTGGGACTAAGTTGAATAAAGTATCAACAAGAGGCTTTAATTTCGGCTTGACATCATCCCAGGTCAAATCCGTTTTGATTAAACGCATTCCACAGTTATGCGACACTATAGCGTTTGCAATAAAGTTGTGATTAGTATCGTTCATTGTAAAGTCGTATACAAATCCATTGTATTGTAATTCAGTTATTTCTTCTATCTCGTCTAAAACAAATTCTGAATTTTCAATTTTGTGCACTCGTACAAATTCTTCGAAGGCTGGAAAATTTTGCGTTATCCTTAAGCCTAATCGCTTCTGATACAACTGCCCCCCAACAAATGATTTGCTTATACCTCGACTTGTTGCTTCAACAAATATTTCGCTGGTTGAAATGCCATTTTCTTTAAGCTCTTTAACCCTCTGTATGAATTTCTTTAGCTTAGCTAGAAAATTTATTTTGTACTTTAAGTATGCTAAAGCGAGCATCGACAATTCCTTTCTTTCCTCGCAGTATTCATAGCCAATTTTTCCCCATAGGTTTAACAGATTATCGAGTTTTGCGGAAATTCTTAGAGAAAGCTTGTGCGTTTCTTCGCCATAAGAATTTCTAACGCCCTTTTGTCTATATATTTTGTTAACATTAACTCCGAACTCTGCAAGTAAGTTTACTATCTCCAAAAGGAGATTCATGTTTTCTAATTCTAAACTGTTAATCTTATTCTGGCTGAAGCTTGGTTCTGTAAAGCTTGTAAATTCGCCCTTTCGCTGCATTGGTTTAGTTAGCTCGGCACCGAACAAACCTGCCAAATACAAGCGTTTTACCCACAAAGGAGATTCTTTAATCCACATCGGAATAGATACTTTAGTTCTAGACTTATTTCCCTTTGGCACTCCCAAAGCGCATAACAAAACACTAAGTGATTGCGAATTAATGAATAATTGTGTTGACTTTCCATCTATTCTTCTTTTACCACCATCTATTTCTGTCAAATCGCTTACATAATGCAAGGTGCTAGTAAAGTTAGCTTCGTAGCCCAGTTCAGCAACGTCCTTCTTCACCTCTTCTAAATCACTAGGTTTTCCAATTGCACGCATAGACCAAATATTCATATTTCTTTTCTTAGAATAATAATGCCCTAACCAGCCATCACCTGTTATAAAACCCAACAATTTTGCTAAGATTGGCAATTTCCTGGAAGTTGTTTTCAAAGGCAGAAGTTCTTTATCTTTTAATTCTTTTATTAATTTAGGTCTATCGCCTATTAGCTTGATAATATCCTTTTCGTTCAAAATTACTTTCTCTTCGGGTTCTTCATACTCGACACCAGTAAAAGGGTGAGTAACTGCAGTATCACCAATTTTAACAGAACCCGCTTCTACCATATCTTTGCCCGTATAAATTGGATGGTCTTCTGTCAATAGAATTTCCTCACCACATTTAGTTTTAATCTTCAGAATCTTGTTCGCTTTCTTTTTAAGAAACAAAATAGCATTCGCACTTTTCTTTTGCTTATCTTCTAAGTCCATGAAAGATATGTTTTCGTTTGAGAAATCGTTTGAAAAGTCATTCACCTTTCTAAAGTAGCCATACTTCGTCAAAATTCTGGTATCTGGATGGATGCAATTTATGTCATATCCAATACCGCCAGGACTTATGATTCCCGTCTCCGTATCAAAAGCAGCAACTCCGCCAACAGGATATCCATATCCCCAGTGGGCATCGGGCATGCACAGCGCGTGTTTATGTATGCCTGGCATACAAGCCACATTTGAAATCTGCTCAAAAACCGCTAAATCCATCTGGTCGAGCAGTTTTTTCGTTGCGAAAATTCTTGCTGGCACTAACATGCGGGGCTCATCTTTTTTGTAGTCAGATGAGACTTCCCAGCACACGTCAGAAATTTTCTTCAGTGGCGGCCTCTCAGTCGGCATTTTTATCATATCTTGAATAGCTACCAGATACTTTTAATGTTTTATCTTTCTATTCTTCTGATATTGCGCAGGAAATGCCTTGTATGTATCTCATCAAGTCTTTAACTATCGGCACCCTGTTTTCATCTTTGACAAACTTATGCAAATCTTCATACCATGCATGTTCATCCGTATGTTCAAAACTTTTTTTGACAGCGATATGAAATGCGCTCAGTTCCTCTTCTTTCATTAGATATCCAAATAATACGTCCTGAGCTAGCCCATATTGCTCCATTGTCCAAGAACTCAGAGACGTTAAACGGGAAGCCATACTCGGTGCAAGTATCTTTCGCACTTTGTCGTTATCTTTGTAGTGTCCCCACAATTTTGATGCAATATCATATAGCGTGCCTTTGCTATCTGGCCCTGCTTTCAGAATTCCTTCGTGCAGCTTATTCGGATTATATAATTCGAGCGGGATTTCCTGCGCCCCATGAATTATCTTCATGTGCACCTCATCGTTCATATCAATTTTTTCTAGGTCAATGAGTTTCGACCTCTTCAAATTTTCGACAAAAAATTCTCCTGGCTTGAAACCTAATGTGTTAAGCATTAAATCTCTGATATGCAAAAACTTTTTTACTTCCTTTATTGTGTATGGCTTCGGCCCGTCATACCTTGAACATATCTTATACTCTAAAGCGTCCTCTGCAGTTAGAGACTCTCCTTCTGGACGCTCCTCCATTTCCCAGAAGTCATCCCCATTTATGCAACAAGGGACTTCTCCGTATTCTGTATCGAGAGTTAATTCACCTTTCACATATTCTCCCCAAGCAGAGTTTGAACATTGGCCGCAGCTCTCTGTTTCAAACGGCTTTTCTGTCATTAAATGATGCTCAAGATCTTTGCCTACCTTTTGCCAAAGAACATCTAAATCGTGCAAAGGACTTTTGCCTGCCCAATATTTGAATAATTCATCTCTGAATTTTTCAATTAAGGTTGCCTTTACCACATAATTTCAATTTTAATAAAGCCATTTAAAATGTTCTATATATCGCGACTTTAGCTTTTCCAAACATGCCCAAATAGCATTCTTTGTAAATTTGCAATGTCTTTGTTTTCTATGAGTACTCCGATTGGTTCGTTCTTCGATAGCACAACAAATGCGACCTTGTCTCCAAAAATATAGCATTCTGCTTTTTGCGTATTCATAATTGCGTTTATGTGTGTTTGCCGCAATTCATCTTTATCCTGTTTTTTCACGGCGCGACTTAATTCAGATTGCTCTGCGATATATCTACAGGGTATTTTTGCTTTTACTCTGCGAAGTATAAATTGATCTGAAAACCATTTGAAAAAATCTGCAAAACGCAAGTGATTGCCTAGAACTAAAAATTCTTTCTTTGTTTTAAGAACTTCATCGTATATTGACTTTACACCTTCCTTTCCCAAATATAATTCCACAGAAGGCTTCGTGGCTGCAGTCGCCCGCATAGATTTGAGTGCCGGCAATACAGCTTTGAGTTTCGTTTCTTTTTCTTTCAATTTAGTAAGCAAAATTTCGGGACCGACAGCCTCAAAATATTGCACTTTCTCTTTTATTACTGAAGTGCACAGACCTTCTGCGATCAATGAGCGCAATATATCATAACAAGTGCTTTTTGGTAAATCTGTTAATTCCGCGATTCTGACAACGCTGGACACGCCTGTTTTGATGCAGGCCAAATAAACAGCTATCTCTTTATCGCTCAAACCGAATTCGGCTAGCGCGCTCTTGGCTTCCATCAGATTATTTACTGATCCCTCTTTTTAAATTATTCGGCGGTTTCCGTAGAATAAACTCTAAAAGATGTTAGAGGATTACTCGCAGGAAGTAAAATGAGAGTATGGCGAATACCTGACTCACAAAACGAACAGATGGCTTGGTTTGACAAGCCTAGCTCGAAAAAGGAAATAGAAAGTGCGCGCGAAATCTTTGAGAAAAAGGTTGAGGAGGGATATTTTGCTATCTTAGATCCGGCTTTGACACTTAAGTTTTGGTATTCGAGATTCTTTGAGAATCCTTTTCAAAAAGTTATACCGAAGTGGTTATTGGAAAACACTCAATTGATAGTTGGAGTTTACACGAGATATAATGGTTACGCCGACGGCTATCGCATTATTGGAGCTTTTGAAGGTAATTCAAACACTTTCGCTCTTTTAGACCACGTTCATATTCCTGGACCTGCTGCAACCGGCGAGACGCGCATAAGCATGCGAATTGGTTCCTACGCCCCCACAAAACCTTTTGCTGAGTTTGAATTAAATACGTGCAATGACACTCTTTACACCAAAGTTTACAAGTCTAGTTTTAATGAACGCGCTAAACAGATACATAACGATTTGGCACGCAAAATAGACGAAGAATATTTGAGAATATATCGCTGCCAGCAGAAAGAGGAACATCACTTTCAGAAGAAAGAGAAATGTCGTTCTGATAAAGCTTAGATATCAAGCACAACCCGTGCGGTCCATGTTTTGCCGTGCTGCTTTAGTTCAAACATGTGATATGTTGCTGCTTTTACGTCTGCTCTTAATTGGTGTTTCTTGTAATCAATTGGCTCGCCGGCAATCTTTGCTGTCAGAACATGAATCCCCGTTTCCTTGTTTTCTTTAATGTTAACATCAAATTTAACTAACAGCACTTGCTCTGCGTCTTTGTAATATACTATTTCATTGAGAAAATCTATGAGCAACGCATTCACATCCTTGTTTTGCAGTTTGATTACTTTCTGCATTTTTGGCATTACGGCGTCAGTTCCAACCATTGTTTCAGCTGTGGCTAAAGCAGCATTAGCGAAAACCTCTGCCAGGTTCTTACCGTAGGCTTCAAAGGCTACATCTGCTGTAACGGCCTTTTCTAGGAATTTGAACTTACTTGCAAACTTTGATTTCTTTTCTGGCATATTAAGCTGAAAAATACATAGGCTAATTAAATTTGCGTGACTACTAGCGGGATTTTATTGCTATATGTCCTTAAACGTCGCATTTAAAAAACCCCCTTTAGTTATGAAGGTTAAGCCGGCGTCGGATAGCCTGGTACAAAGCCGATTAGCTTCATCAGTTAGTCTCCTTTGCAGGAGATTCCGCTCGCCCTGAGAGCGAGTGCCGCCCTGCGGCTTGCAGGTTCAAATCCTGCCGCCGGCGCTAAAACTTTATAAAAGCAAAAACATGCTTTGACACAATAAAGCTAAAAGGAAAACCTTTTAGCGGATCATTTTTCGCTAACGCACAAAATGAAAACCAAGAAAGTTGGCTCAACAGGACGATGGGGCGCAAGATACGGCCTCAAAATTAGAAAGAAAGTTCTAGAAATTGAACGCTTGCAGAAATGTAAGCACAAATGCCCATTCTGTTTCAAATTTGCAGTCAAAAGATTAGCATCAGGCATATGGTATTGCAAGCACTGCGAAGTAAAATTCGCAGGCAGGGCTTATGAGCCTGGCATCACTGGAAAACCGATGTTAGAAGTGCCAGCAGCACTCTTAGAAATTGAAAGACAAAAAGAAGAGGCAAAGAAAAATGTATAAATGCTTTGAATGCCAGCACCAGTTGTCCCCTAAGGACATAGAAAAAAGAATTATCTGCCCCTATTGCGGCTCAAGAATCGTATTGAAAACAAGGCCTGAGACTCTGAAGAAAGTCAAGGCACGCTAAATGTTCTCATCTAAGATTCAACTTGAATGCCCTGAAAATGAAATTGAATCTTACTACAATGCTCTTCATCCCGAAGAAAAATCGGAGTCTGAACGGGCAAGCTACAAATTAAAAAAAGAGAAAAATAAATTGACGATTGAAATAAAAGCAGAAGATGCAACTGCTTTCAGAGCTGTGACAAATACTTTATTAGGCTTGATATCAGTCATTGAAAAGACATTGAAAGGAGTTAAAAATGGTTGAGAAACAAATTTCAAAGGCAACGCAGGAAAAATTTGCTGAACTGCAGCTATTGCAGCAAAGACTATCTATATTCTCAGCACAAAAGCAGCAATTCCAATTGCAATTAGCAGAAGTTGAAAATGCTCTTGCTGAACTTGTTAAAGCAAAGCCACCGATCTACAAGATGGTTGGCGAGCTTCTGATTGAAAAGAAACCTGAAGAATTGAAAAATGAGCTCGAAGAAAGGAAAACAGAGCTTGACATCAGAGTAAAGAGCTTGGACAAGCAAGAGACAAAAACAAAAGAATCTCTGATAGAACTGCAGAAAGAGATAAGTGCAGAACTAAAGTAAATGGATATTAGGAAAGTTCCATTTCTGCTTGCAGTTATCTGGGCAACTATAATATTATATTTTACAATTATTGAAGCCCCGTATGCAAAGATTATAGGAGACAAAAGCATTCATATTTTTGCATTCTTTGTATTTGCGGTTTTGGTTTACCTTGCAATCAGAGAAAACTCGGGTGCGATTGTATATTCCATGCTTTTTGCTTTTGCATATAGTATAAGTATGGAAATCATACAGCTGTATATTCCTGGACGTTTTGCCTCTTTGGGCGACATTGCGGCGAACGCAATCGGCGTGGTTTTAGCAATCGCTGTCTATGAGAAGACTGAAAGTCTAACGGAAACTCTTATAAAATAATCAGATTAGCCTTTAAATCTAATTGAGGTGTCGCTTGTTAAGTAACGAGGTTGTGAAAATGGCAGATTTAACAGAAGTCAATGAATTGCTTTCTTCTCTGACCTCAGATTCCTCAATTTCCAAAAACGTACGCGATGCTCTCGAAGGTATAAGAGAAAACCTACTCGCTGGAGACGTTGCGGTAAAAATTGATGCTGCCCTGCAAAAAGTCGAAGATTTAAGCCTTGACCCAAATTTGAGCCCTTACGCAAGGACACAAATCTGGAATTTGACAAGTTTGCTTGAAGGCGCTCAGAAAGGCAACTAATTTGTCATATGGCTGAAATCTAAACAGATTTCGCCGGATAACAAAATTGCTTAAAGGGTCTAATTTTGTCATATTGCAATAATTTCTCATACCTAATATAACTAAACCTGCGTTTTTCGTCAAAGTCTTTGGAAAAAAGGTTGTATGTTTACTGCGATTACAAAAACTTTATATTTGAGTGTAAAAATCACATAGTAACAAAACCAAGCAAAATCGCAGATTTTGCTGGGCAGCTAAAAATGCCTACTTGAAAGGAACAAGCATTTTTGGCTGAATCATATTGAAGGAGAAAAAAATGGTTTGGGGTTCTATCAAAAAAAAGTTTGACACGATGTTTAGCTCAGAAAGTGGAGTGGAGCTTGGAGAAGACTACGTAGAGCTTGAGGCTGACCTAAAAGACCAGCACTCAAAGGTATTGGTGAAGCCATATACGCTGACGAAATACGAAGATATAAAGATGGTATTAAACTCAGTAAGAGAAGGTAATACTATCAGCATACTAAATATTGGCCCACTGAAGGAAAAGGACATTACAGAACTGAAGCGCGCAATAGACAAGATAAAAAAGACTGTCGAAGCAAATGAAGGAGATATTGCGGGTTTCGGAGAAAATTTCCTTGTCGTAACACCAAGTTTCGCTAAAGTTGAACGCGGCAATGCGACGCCTGCAGAAGGCGAGCCGACAGCTGCACCTGAAGAAGGCACAGAAGAGCTTTAGCAAAGTTTTTTATACTCTTTTTTCTTATTCTTATTCTATTAGGGAGGTAAACCATGGTGTTAGAACCTGGCGAAATAGTACTTTGGGCCACAGTGTTTGGCTTATTGATTGGAGTAATTTGGAGCCTCAAATACATCGTTATTATAGACAGACGAATTGAGCGCGTTGAATCACATCTTGACAAGCTGCTACACACACTCGGAGAACAGCACGCACTTCTCAAACGCAAGTTGAAATAAATTATTTTTTTCTATGAAATATTTATTCCACTTGTCAGGGGACTCTTACGAGCTCGCATTTGCTGAGCTCGGAGCGCTTTTTGAAGCGTACGGCCTGAAGTTCAAAATTCTATCAAAGAAGTTTCCAATCGTTATTATTGACTCTAGCGCATCTGAAAAAGACATCAAGAAGATTTCTGAGCGCTCTGCTTTGCTCAGGCATTCAGGTATACTGATTGTATCTCTTAAAAAGTTATATCTGAAAGACCTGGACAAAGTTAACTGGGGTTTTGTGAAACTACCGTATTGCGTCAGAGTTGAAGACCTGACTGGCCTTGAACAGCCAGACATTGAAGGCAGATTAGCATCGCCTATCTGGTGGTCTATCGCGCGCACAAGAAAAGGAATCGAACCTGAAGTTAGTTTAGAATATCCCAAAACAACTGTTCAATTCTTTATTGATGATAAAATCTCTCATATCACTAAATTAATATGGAAAGCTGAGAAAGGCAGATTTAAGGATCGGGAACCGCAGAAAAAGCCTGCTTTCCATCCGACTGCCCTGAAGCCCAAATTAGCCCGCCTTTTAGTAAATCTGTCCAGAGTTAAAGAAAAAGAGCTACTACTGGATCCATTCTGCGGCACTTCAAGTACTTTGATTGAATCTGCTTTAATTGGAACAAAAATAATTGGCGTTGACATGGACAGTAAAATGATAAATGCCAGCAAGACAAATCTCGATTTTTACAAAATCAAATTCTACGGCTTACTGCACGGCAACGCCTTGAAATTAGAGGAGCACTTCAAGCCAAATTCTGTTTATGCTATTGCAACTGACCCGCCTTACGGCAGAAGCTCTAAAATCGGCGCTCCAAATTTGAGAAGTTTGTACTCTGGTTTCTTGAAATCTGCACACTCCATTTTAGAAAAAAACAGATATGTTGCAATGCTTTACCCGCATTATGCAAAGATTGAAAACCTAGTAAATAAAAAATCCTGGAAAGTTGTAAACAGAGGCGAAATTTATGTGCATTCAAGCCTCACAAGAAAAGTCCTGGTTCTTCAGAAGAAATAATCCTTTTAAAACAGAATTTCTAAACCAAAACATGGCAAAGTTCACGCCTGAGCTGATTGCAAAATACCAGAACTCTGGCTACAGAGTCGTTGGAAAGCACTTGCATACGGGAGTTGAAGTATGTCGCTGGGCTAAAGAAGCTCTTCGCGGCGGAAAACTCTGCTACAAATCTGTCTATGGCATAAAAAGCCACAGATGCGTGCAAATGACTCCTACCCTCAATCTTTGCAACTTAAACTGCCAGTGGTGCTGGCGCACGTTCAGACCTGGAAGAACAAAAGCTGCAAAAGAATGGGATAATCCTGAAGAAATTATTGATTCTGCTATTGAAGCCCAAAGAAAGCAATTATCCGGCTTTGGCGGAAATGAAAAAGTTACAAAGAAAATGCTTGCTGAAGCCATGAATCCGCAGCATTTTGCAATTTCTCTTGATGGCGAGCCTACATTCTACCCAAAAATAATTGAATTGATCAAAGAAATCAAATCTCGCGGATTTACTGCATTTTTAGTTACTAATGGTACGACACCAAATAAACTGAAGGACATGCTGAAAAAGAATGCCGTGCCTACTAATCTATACATCAGCGTTTACGGTCCCGATGAAGAAACATTCTACAAGGGCACAATGTGCAAAATACCAGGACTTTGGAAAAAAGTCCTTGAGTCTTTGAAATTATTTCCAAAATTTGAGAAAAAAGGCTGCAGAACTGTTTTTCGAATAACAGCAGTCAAAGGTCTTACTTTGAAAGATCCTGAAAAGTATGCTGAATTAATTTTGATGGCAAAGCCAATGTTCGTTGAAGTCAAAGGCTATGCCTGGCTTGGCGAATCCCGCAAGCGTTTGCAGCAAAACGCTGTTCCAAGAATGGAAGAACTGGAAAAATTTGCAAGCAAGCTAGTAAAGCTCACAAAGTATAAGATAAAACACAAAGATGCGAGAAGCAGAGTTATAATTCTAGTTAGAGACAAAGAAGCTTGGGAGAAAAGTTGTGAATGGATAGAATAAAGAAACGAAGAATAGCCATATGTCCTAAGTGCAATAGTCCTGATATCAGACAGGAGTCCTCGATTTCTGGCTGGCTTCTACCAGAGAGCTGGAAATGTGACAAATGCGGATACAAAGGAATTCTAGTCAAAGAAATTGAAATCGAAGACTAAGTGTTTTAGTCCTGAAAATATGTTCTTTCATACGAACAAACTTATGAAAACGCGTTATAATAATAGAACGCTTTTTCAAATGTAAAAACCTATGTGGAAACATTTATATATGGCTATTTCCACACAAAATTAGGCCACGTAATGGATAACAACGCTGAGCTTAGTAAGATCAGAGATAGAATTCTTTCCCTAATCAAAAAAGGTCCAGGCGTAGTCACAACAAACGAAATTGCTTCTGAATTCAAACTTTCCTGGAATACTGCTGAAAAATATCTTACGGAATTATTTATCGAAAATCAAGTTCAAAGAATAAAGAAAGCTGGAGTAAATCTATGGATGCCAAAAAGGTAAACAAAAAGAATATCGCAGTCTTGCGATACGTCTTGATAGCAACCATAATCATATCTTCAATATTACTGGCCTACCAATTCATAAAAATCACTGGCGCGTTCTCAGCTGGCAGCTCAGAATGGGAACACTCAACCGAAATCTTGGCAGACAGCACAACTCCTGAAATCAGGGCACATATTACTTTTGGCGACAACAAGCCATCTGTTTGTAAAAGTGGAGTTTATGTTGAAAACAACGGCATAGTAGTTCAATTCAAAACAGAAAATGAAAACTACGACGAAAACAATCAATGCACTGAAACCGATATCGTATTTACAAACTCGGGTGCTAATGCATATAATATTTATTATGGTCAAATATCTCCTGAAGAAACCGAAGAACTAACTACTTTAGCTATTCCACCTTGCTCAACTTATTGCGACAATGCTAGTTGTGAAGCAATACCAGATTGTGATTGGGACTATGTAAACAGTGCCTGCTATCGACCTTTCTATATAAACTGTGGAGGTTTCTCACACGCCGAATGTGTTGGAGGAGTTGGAATTACGGGAGAGCGCATTATTGACGGTTCACCTGCGCACGCTTGTGGCTTCCCAGGAATGGATGGTTGTTGGTCTTGTAGCGCTGCAACAAACCCCACTTTGTGTGCTACGTTTGAAGGTTGTGAATGGAATTCTACTCTTGGAGTATGTGAAGGTAAGGATCCGTACTGTGCAATGGGTCCACCTCCAGCTAATGAAACCGTCGATTTAGGTGACGCTCCTGACAGCACAAATGATTTTGGCGTTAACATGACTGCTTATTCCGGCGTGCAAGCAAACTTCCCAACAGTTCACGTGAACGGTTCTCCGCCTTATGGTCCTTGTCATAACAATTACTTCGCGGTATTGGGAACCGAAATTAGTTTAGAAAATGAATCAGATACGGGTCCTGACCAAGATGTTGTGAACAATATAGATCCAGTAGCAGACACTGCAGATAACGATTCTGTCAACTTAACTTTTGGCATGGATGATGGTCTGAAATATGTGCCTATCGATCTCACTACGAATAATCTGACATTAAATAATTGTAATATTAGCACTATCCCTGTTGAGCTTACTCTTTCTGGAGGAGCTATGGCGCCATGGACTGCGTATGTGAATATGTGGATTGACTATAACAGAGACGGCGACTGGGGCACTACCAGCACTTCAGATGTTGTTGCTTGTCCTAATGGAACAATATCTGAATGGGTTGTTCAAAATTATCCAATTGCAGTTCCACCCTCTGGTTTAGGAACAATTAATGTTACTGTAAATTTCACTGGTTATGTTCCTTCTCCAAGCGATGCATGGCTAAGGGTTCAGTTAACAGATGCTAACGTTACGCATGCAGATGGCTCGGGTTCCTTGGCTTGTTACGAAGACGGCGAGACTGAGGATTACTATTTGAATATAACCGAAGCGGGCGGAGGACCACCACCTCCAACTTGCACTCCCGACCTGGCATGTTGTGGTGGACTCGGCGGGTTTACTAATGATAGTGGTGTGACTTGCTTCAACGATATTAATTGCACTTCAACTTGCGTGGCGTGCGCTATATCCGGAGCACCTGCATGCCCTGGTTATTGTACTACTCCTGGTCAAGTTTGCATGGGCAATATGAGTTGCTCATGTTGCAACGATTTTGATAATGATACTTTTAGTCCGGACGGCGGTGACTGTGGACTGATAGATTGCAACGATGCTGACATTAATGTAAATCCTGGCGCGGATGAATCGTTAGCGTGCACTGACAGCATAGATAATGACTGCGACTTTACGATTGACTGCGCCGATAACAGCTGCAATCTGAATGAAACCTGTGCTCCAATTTACACAGAATTTGATGGCAGCACAACAGACTTCGCAAATGCTCCTGATTTAACAAACGTCGCTTCCTGCACTCTTGAAAATACTACTTACGGAAAAATAGTGTGGGATGGTAATGTGAATGCGGCCGGCATGGATTTCGATACAAATGTGAACATTGGTCAGAATTTTGTTTCGGTTAATTCCACAGGCTTGAATGAAACTTTCAATTCATCTGCTCATGTCTGGCTTTACAATATGGTGTGCCCCGCATCAACAATATATTATCAAGATGGCCATTTCACAACTGCGGCAGATGTTGTAAGCGGAGGAAGTGATTGTGAATTTGCAGGAATTTGTTCTAATAAAAATTGCACGGGAACAACTCTAGAATTTGATGTTTCACACTTTACTGGTTATGCCATTGGCAGCAATGCAACCCTGACAATTTTTGACGAGACTGACTCCGAAGGCGGAAGCCAGACAAAATATCCTGGTAATGAGACCATATTCTTTGCTAATTATACTAATTCAACAGGCCCGATAGACGGTGCTGATTGCAATGTTAGTTTTGCAGATTCTCTGGATAATCCTATGAATTGGAACGCGAGTAGCTATCTGTACGAATACAATAGAAGCTTTGGCAGCGCTGGAACATTCGATTGGAATGTAACCTGCAATAAAACAGGTTTTGATACTTTAACTGCAAACGATACTGTGTTAATCACTCCAACACTAGGTGTTGGCGCAGACCTTCTACCTTATTCTATTGAAACAACGCCTTACGGCCCTGAAGTTGGAGATGGCGTAACAACAAGTGCGGTGATATTAAATAATGGAACAAGCTCATCTGGAGAATTTAACGTCACATTTTTTGTTGAAGACGATGTTGAATGCACCGGATTAAATTTCACTTTAGAAAATGGTACTAATACAACTGTGACCTGCGATTGGACTATGGGTGAAGGTGGAACTCACACAATCAAGGTAGCTGTTGATTTGGAAAATGCTATTTCAGAATCTGATGAAGCCAATAATAATCTGACAGACAATGTGGATAGCGCAGGGTCAAGCTTCCAGGGCGGGCAGAGACGCGGTGTTGCTCACATTGGCGGACCGGTTTATCCAACATCAACTTTATGTTCATTCACTTCTCCAGGCATCAGCACATTCAAATCAGCAATATTTGATGGCAATCAATATTATTTTGTTGGATATGATTCTGGTATGAGCTCAAGTGCACTTTATGCTATTGACAAAAACTGCACGCCTATTTGGAATCAGACAATTGGTGGTTCTGGACTTGGTGGTTTGGGTGTTGAATCTGTGCCTACTGTAGATGCAAAAGGACACGTTTTCATAGGCTCTGATAATGGCGCTTTGTATGGATTCTACGCATCCAACGGTACCCAAGTATTTACTCCTGTTACCTTACTCCCTGGTGGGAATCTTGAGACTTCGCCAGTTGTTGTTGATGATACTGCCTACATCGCTGGAACTGATAGTTTTGGCTTCGGTCAAGTTTATGCTATAGACGCCCTTACGGGTTCAACTATTCCACCTTTCCCCATACCTGCACCTGGACAACCAATTTATTCTTCAATAGGATACGATGACGGCTATATTTACTTCGGAACAGATGCCGGAAATGTATACAAAGTTAATGCTCTAACTGGCAGTATTGATCCAAACTTTCCATATTCTGCCAACAGTTCTGTCCGTTCAGCAATTGCAATTGTTGGCGACAATTTGTACTTCCAAGACAATAGTACACCCGTACAGGTTTATGCTGTAAACAAAAATACAGGACTTGATGTCTGGGCACCAACGTCACTAACTGGCTGCAGCGGATTTGCAGATGTACCAGGAGTTATGCAAGCTTCACTAACAGTAGATGGTTCTAGAATATATGCTCAATGTAATGGTGCCACAAACCTCTTTATGCTAGATGCTGCTACTGGCAACATTACTCAAAGCACAAGTTTAACTAGTGTGCCTGGCAAAGCCTGCACTTTAGCAACAATTAATGACATGCTTTACTGCCAAGACAGTTCTGCAACCTACGGAATACTTGCAAATACTATTACGAGCATAGATTGGCCAGATCCTTCTATGCCTGGATATTCTGCTCCAACACCTGGCAGTCTTAGTGTTGGTGGCACTTCAGGAAATTTCCAAATTTTGGGCTCGTCAGATTTGAAGCCTATCAACTCAACTTACACTCCATCGGGTTTAATTGGTGGAGAGACTGTTTATGTCAATTATACTATACAAAACAACGGTTCGGCAGCGTTATTCGCGGATTTCAATGTGAGTTTCTATCTCGATGATGTTTTCCAGTCAAAACAGCTTGTGACAGACACCTTAAACTCAGGTTATACAGTTACTTTGAGCTTTAATGCAACTGTAACTGGCGATGGCATACATGACTTGAAAGTTGTTGCAGATTCTGACAACGACATAGCAGAATCAGATGAAACAAATAATAATCTTGTAAGACCTGTTGCCGTGAATTGGGCTGCATTCCAGCAAGGTCCTGACCATCGGGGCTTTTCAGCAGTCGATTTCGCACCTGTCACGAACAATACAAAATGGATATTCAATACTTCGGGCATGATTTACTCATCGCCAATAATAGTCAACGGAGTTGTTTACGTAGGCTCTGATGACTTTAATGTTTACGCCATAAATATTACAAATGGCTCAAAAATATGGAATTACACAACGGGCGGTATCGTCCGTTCAACGCCCACATACTATAACGGAACGATCTATGTTGGCTCCAATAATAATAAAGTATATGCATTTTACGAGAATGGAAGCTTGCGCTGGAACGTCTCAACAACAGGCGCCATAGGCTTTGCATCTCCTATAGTCTCTGATGGTGCGGTATACATCGGAAATCAGGCTGGCACATTTTATGCATTAAATGCCACTAACGGTTCAAAAATATGGAGCATTCAGAATGGGTGTGGCGGAGGAAATGCTTTTGAAGAGGGTGCGCCATCCGTTGCAGATAATATAGTCTATAAAATAAACCATTGTGGCAGTGGTTTGCAGTCTCGCAAAACAAGCGATGGTAGTCTTATTATAAATTTCAATGGAAATATTGACGGTTCAACATCTGCCGCTCTAGATGGTGATGTCATATACAGGGGAGACGTTGCTGGAAAAGTTTTTGCTTATAACAGATTTAATGGCACTTTGATTTGGAATTACTCAATCGCTTCGATAGAGAAGGGTTCACCTGCTGTTGCCTATGGTGTGGTTTTCATAGGTGAAGAAACAAACGGAGCTTCACTAGCCAAAGTCTTTGCGTTAAATGCTACGAACGGAGTACAAGTATGGAATTTCACAACAGAAAATACGGACATACACTCTTCTCCTGCAACTGCAGCGGGTATTGTATACATTAGCGCGAGAAATACATCGCTGCCTTATCAAAATACATTCTACGCACTTAATGCGACTACGGGGAGTCTTATTTGGAAATATGGGGCACCTGGACTTTCTGCCTCATCGCCGGCAATCTCGCCTGGCTCATCAATTCTTGTAGTAGGTCTAAACTATTCTATATTAGCATTTGGAACATTTGACCTTGTTCCATTACAAATGAACATAACGCCTGAAAATCTAACCGAAGGTCAAAACGCAACAATTAATGTTTCAGTTAGAAATAATGGAAGCATCGGTGTTGGCTGGTTTAACATTTCACTGTTAGTTGACAATGTTGAGCAAAGCAGACAGGAAGCTCAGCTTGACTTTTACATGACTCAAAATTACACATTCAACTGGACCGCAGTAGCAGGTTCGCATAACATAACAATCGCAGTCGATCCTGATGATGTCATCCAGAATGAATCAAGTGAAACTAATAATAATATAACGCAAGCAATTAATGTGGCTAGTGTTGCTTGTAATCTATCTGTTTTGATAGACGGTGTGAACACAACAAGCTTCACAAATGCTGGTGAGCCTTACAATGTTACTGTAAATGTTACTTACGCAAATGGAACTGCTTTTGCTGATGCACTTGTGATGCTAATAGAAGATAATGGCTACTCAATATTTGCAATGCCTCAGTTCCAAGTAACTAATGTCACAAATTTTGTTTATGGCGAAACAAGAACTAATGTGAATGGCATGGTTTCATTTACAGCCATACCGACGGGCGGTGTTGATGTGGACAACAGCGCTGTTGGAGATTATAATATAAGACTAGATGCATTTGCCGCTGATAACGTAACGTCATGTGACTCAAAGAATTTCACAGTAACAAATCCGAACCTTCCTTATGCAACTTCAGACGTGCCTCAGGTTCCAAATCTCGGGGACATCAGGTCTTTCAAAGACAAAGTTGCAATAGCTTATTTGAGAATCAAGGACTGGATTGCTCTTGGTGGCGGTGAAATTAAGACAATAACAATCTATGATAACGGCACGTCATCAGGACTTAACTTTACTGTTATTGCGGGAAAGCCTTACGGCATGAATATCACTGTCTTGAATTCATCAGATGATTCGCCAATACCAAATGTTGCGGTAACATTCCAAGAAATGAATGGCTTCCCGCCATTCATACTACCGCAAGCGCTCGAATCAAATGTTACAAACTTTGCTGCCGGAGAAGCGTTTACTGACGCCAATGGAAATGTGCAAATGACAATTATTCCAACTGGCGGCGTTGATATTAATGAAGGCGCCATTGGTGGCTACATCATACTATTAGATGTCTACAACGGTGATGATCAAATACTAAGCACAAACTTAACTTGTTCAGGAACTGATTGCAACTTCCCGTACGCGAGCGGGTCTGCAACCGAAGTTCCGAACATGGGCAACGTTAAAACATTTAAAGACAAAGTTGCAATAGTTTACTTAAGAATAAAGAGCTGGCTCGCGAATTTAGGTTAGGAGGTAAAATGGCTAAAAAAATCCTGCTAAGTGCGATTTTGATGCTAGCTACAATTCTTTTCCTGCCAGTTTTAGCATCAGCTGCCGTACAAAATGCAAGCATAGTAAACGATGCTACAAACTCATCGGTAACGCTACGTTATGATGTTGATCCTATAAATGCATATATCGAAAATGCTGCGGGAAACCCTGGCCAAGTCGTTCTTCAAGTATGTGCTGATAATGCAACAGCTGATTTAAGCGGAAAATATGGTGGTTTTGTTTACAAAACTGGAAATGGTACTTTATTCCAGCATTTAGCTGAAAAAGCTGGTGCTGAATTGGCAACATTCGGAAGCTGCGATACAAATTGCTGCAAAACACCAACCGATTATAATCTTCTAAGTGATTATTCTGTTTATACTGCCCACGTCTATGCGGTTATTTCAGATAATTCAACAATAGGCTCTGAAGATACTTTTGTTTACATACCAACAACAAATGGTTGGTTTGAAGGTTATTTCTCACTAAATGATTTTGGTTCCACGTATAGCCAGACATCAGGCAATGTAACTGTTGATGTAACTGCAGTTTATGGCAGGAAACAAGATAACAGCTATACGAGTATATCAACAGACAAAAATTACTTGATATTAGGAATATGTGATAATGCTGTATCTGGTTTGCTTAAGTGGGATTGCACATCAAATGCGAAAACAAACCTGACGGCATCAGGTGTCAGCCTGTATACGGGAATCACAAGCCCTGCGGATAATACAACATATACAAGATATGCCGTAGTTAATGGCATTGGCAGCAGTTTCTGCATAGGACCTGATTTGCGCGTGACTGGAGTAACAGTAGTTCCGAGCTCCACTACTGCAGGTCAGAATGTAAACATAACTGCAACTGTAAATAACAATAACAATGTTGATGTGACAACTAATTTTGATGTTGAATTCCTGATAGATGGAAATTCAATTGCAAATGTTACTGTTACTGAAGACTTGAGCCCAAGTGAAAGCACAACTGCTTCATACATTTACGCTACTGGACTAACTTCAGGAAGCAAGACTATTGTCGCGAGAGTTCTGGATGCTTCAGTAGTTGCTGACTGCAATGATGGCAATGACAATTCATCAACAACTCTGAACATAGGAAAAGCATACTACGTGCAAGTTTTGATAAATGGAACTGCATCAACTAATTTCCCTATTCCTGGCAGGCCATACAATGTTTCAATTCACGTTAATGATTCTGACGGCGGTAATGTTGCTGCCTTAGTAAAAATAACTGAAAAGAACGGAATTAATTTGTTTGCACCAATCCAGAATCTGAGCAGTGGTGGAGGCCTATCTCCGTTATCTGTTGCAACTTTCGAAACAAATGCCGGCGGTGATGCTGACTTAGCATTGATACCTCTAGGAAACAAGCTATACCTTCCCGAATATGCTAACTTGAGTCTTTCAACTCTTGTTGGGAATTACTCACTGTATTTAGAGATATTCAACATAACAACAGGAACTGAATTACAATTATCTAATGGCACATCTTTGCTTAATCAGATTGACTTTACTTTGGGCAATATGTCTGTAGAATTGCCAACTGCTGGACAAGAGAATTCAATATTCGTGTATAACCATGATTCATTCGTGCAACAGATAATAGATTTAGCAAACCAAGTCTATTCAAGTATCAAGAAGTGGACTGGCGTCATAGTATGAGAGGATATTTAATTTGTCTAATGGTCATTAGCGCGGTATTACTCGCACACTCAGCTGAAGCTGCAGTAACTTCTGTGCAATTGGTATTGTCAAATGGCTCTGTGTCTGTACCTTTGGGCCATGATATTAACACACAATCGTACGCCGACGGCTCGCAAAAAAACCCAAATATTTACCTGAAAATCTGCGCGGACAATTCCGCTGACCTGCAGAATAATTTTGCAGCTTTATTTTATAGGGTTGGAGACGCTTCAAAGGAAGTTGACATCTTCCCAGCTCAGCTTGTGAATGTGGATGGCAACAATTGCTCAAAGGTTGATTTAGATTTCTCAGTCTTCAAAGCACTTTATCCAGGCATACCTTCTGTAGGTTTGGATGACAATCCAGAAATGACTTCTCCAGCGTTCACTGATTTTAGCGAGTGGACGGGTTTTCTGGATGGAGATTTTATAGTTAGATACTTTGAATCGAGTCCCGGCATACTTAATGTCACTGTCACGAGAGCGATTATTGAATATGGTGAAATAACAAAAGATGAACCCTTTATAGTAATTGGAATACAGAACTCTACTGATGTTTATAATGAAACTATAGTAAGTTTAGACGAATCTGTATTAATGGATCTCATATCTGATTTTGTGTTCAACGTAAATGGCCTTGCTCAGCTAACTACTTGCCTAGATGGAACAGCACTTTGCCAGGATGGCACTTGCAACGCTGACTGTGCTGCGACTGATGATGGAAATGCTGGCTGCACAGGCGCTGCAAATGCTGTTTGCGAAATTGGTGAAGGCTGTGCTTGTGCTGACTGTTATGGCCAGCAGGATAGCTGCTTTACTGGTTTGATTTGTGACAGGCAAAGCGAGATATGCCGGACTTATGATTGCGGAAATGGTGTTTGCGACACTGGAGAAACTAATGCTATTTGCCCTGCTGACTGCCCTGCAGGGGGCGGCGGAGGCGCTGGAATAGGAGAAATCAGTGGATTTGGAACACCAATTAATATAACTGAAAAGCCTGTTACGCCACCGATTATAACGCCAACTAAACCAAAACCAGTATGCGGAAACGATGTTTGTGAAGCTGGAGAGAATTTCCTGACTTGCCCTGCTGATTGCTTAAGAACAGTCAGATTTATACCGCCGTACTTTTTCACAGCGGTAGCTATTCTGCTTACACTTTTGCTAGCGGTAGGTGTCGGATACAGAGTATATACGCACTTGCCACCAGCTCCGAGGAGAGAGATGCCAGTAATGCCACTAGTCGGGTTACCTAAATCACAACCTCCGAGATTAGCTCCTAGAATCACAGTGCGGGGTAAAGCTCCGGAAGACATACAACAAAGGTTGGATAGAATCAGGAAGAGTCTTGAAGAAATATCACCTGAAAAGCCTGCGGCACCTCAGGCTCCTGTAAAGATGTTTGTACCTAAACAAACACCAAAACCTCAGAAGCCTGAAATCAAATTAGACCATAAAGTAAGGCCAAAAGAGGCCAAAGAATTGAAAACAAAGCTTTCTAAAAACTTAAAAGATATAGAAAAGCTGCTAAAGTGACGAAAATTGCCAATCAATTTTCGGCCTGAAAAACCATGATAACTTTTATAAAACACCTTAGATTTTTCATGACATGCAAGCGGTTCGCGATATTAACTTAGACAAAAAGCTTAGTGCTAATGACTTAGTTAAACAGCTCTATAATGCTGGCGGATTCTCTGCAAAAAAGCTGGCTGTCGGTGTAAATATTCTTGAAGAGATGTTCAAAGACAAGACTTGCACAAGGTTTCTCTCATTGCCTGCAGCTCCAATTTCAACAGGCACGCGGGGCGTCATTAGAGATCTGGTTAAGAGGAAATTGGTTGATGTTGTAATAACAACCTGCGGTTTGCTGGACCATGACGTTGCAAGGCTTTGGAAAGACTACCTGCACGGCGATTTCATGATGGACGATGTTGAGTTGCACAAAAAAAATATCTATCGGTTAGGAAACATATTGATACCGCAAGAATCATACGGTCAGATTATTGAAGATAAGATTATGCCTGTCTTGGAAAAATTATATCACACAGGTCAAAAGAGCATTTCTACTAAAGAATTTATCTGGGCAATTGGCGAGTCCATGCAAAACGAAAAAAACTGTGAAGACTCTATAATTTACTGGGCCTGGAAAAACAAGATTCCAGTATTTGTACCTGGTCCTACAGACGGTTCTGTTGGCAGCCAAGTCTGGCTTTTCTTCCAGAAACACTCTGATTTCAAATTGGACATCTTGGCTGATGAGCAGGAATTAGCCACAATAGTCTTTGACGCTAAGAAAACCGGCGCTTTAATGATAGGTGGCGGAATTTCAAAGCACCACACTATCTGGTGGGCGCAGTTCGGCGGCGGCTTGGAATATGCTGTTTATATCACAACTGCTGTTGAATGGGACGGTTCATTATCAGGCGCACAGACCAGAGAAGCAATAAGCTGGGGAAAACTTAAGGAGAAGGCAAAGCATATAACCATAGAAGGCGATGCCACTTTATTACTGCCTTTAATGATCGCGGCAGTATTAGAAAGACTGTAGAGAATGGGCCACATAGTAGTCAAATATGAAGAAGTTCCGAAATTAATCACTACACTTTATAGAGCAATCAATCTCCCGAGAAAATGCGCTGTTGATAAGGAAAAAAGAGCAGATTACATAATTATTAACACGAGTAAAGAAAAGGTTATAAGCGTCAACAAATTGTGCCGGGAACATGAACATAAGAGGAGGAAGATTTTATGGCGGAAGGCGACACACGCGTGAATTGTCCTAAATGTAACAGTTCTGCATTTGGTGCTGCAAGAACAAAGATCCCTACATCAAAGATGTATGGAAATTACGTTCGCTTAAAGTGTTTGAATTGCGGTACGGAATTTGACTTAATTGAAAAAACTTGATAAATGAAAATAAAAGAGCTGCCAACGTCGGAAAGACCTAGAGAACGGCTGGTGCGATTTGGTGTTAAAGCTTTATCGGATTCTGAGTTGCTGGCTATAATTCTTAGGACCGGATCAAAACAGGAAAATGTTTTAGATTTATCGCAAAAATTATTGCAAAAATACAATTTAAGGGCGTTATCGCAAACAAATATCTCTGAATTGCGTAGAGTGTTTGGAGTTGGACAAGCCAAAGCTTGTCAAATTTTGGCTTGCTTTGAACTAGCTCGCAGGCTTGGAGCTTACACGGAAGAAGAGCGGCCTGTAATTAAAACTCCGCATGATGTCGCGAGATTAATTACTCCTGAACTTCGAGACCTGAAACAAGAGCATTTTATCTTGCTATGTTTAGATGCGAGGAAGCGGCTAATAAAAAAGGAAACGGTTTTTATTGGAAGTTTAGATGCGAGCACTATTCATCCTAGAGAGATTTTCAAAACCGCAGCAGTAGAATCTGCTGCCGCAATTATTTTTGTTCACAATCACCCATCTGGTGATCCTGCAGCCAGCGAAGATGATGTTTTAATAACTAAAGAATTAGCTGCTGCTGGCAAGCTGTTAGGTATAGAGGTTGTGGACCATATAATTATTGGCTCAAATGAGTTTATGAGTTTTAGAGAAGCGGGGCTTCTGTCATGATCGCTTTTCTCTCTCAAGCAATTTGTCCCGTATAATTTTGCCTTGCGGAGTTAGCTCATAAACTCTTCCTGTTATCGCTTTAGGATTTAAGCACATTGCTAGCTTTCGTTTCTCTAAGTCTCTGAGAACTCTGCTCACATTTGCTAATGTAAGCTTAACCTCCTCTTTAAGTTCGGTTGGAGTTCGTAGCTTATACATAACCGCAATAATTTTTCGCCTCTGTTTGCCTCTCGCAATCCAAGAATAATCTTCTATGTTAACCTTAGCCATGTAGAGATAAATTTATGGAAATTATATTAATTCTATTTCCAATCCATATCAATTTTATATCCAAAAGCTTATATTTTACAAAATTCAATAATTGTCATGGCTAAAGATATCCCAAAAAGACTGTTAGAAGACCTAAAGCAGCTAGTGCGCATTAAGCGAATAGAAGCTGTGCTGGACAGGACTCTTAAGGACTTAAGTAGTATAAAGGCTTAAACAAAAAGTCTAAGGACTTGTATCTAATTAGGAAGAAACTTAGATTCGATAAGCATTTAAAATTAAGAAAATATAGAAAAAAGTATGGATAAGTATAAGCAAGTGATTGTGGTTAGAACAGACCTAGAGATGAGTCGGGGCAAGCTAGCAGCGCAATGTGCTCATGCAAGCCTTGAATCTGCCCTGAAAGTAATGCAGTCAGACAAGGTTTTCCAGACATCGGTTTTCAAAGACTGGCGCACAGAAGGTGCCAAGAAGATTGTCGTGAAAGCGGAATCTGAAGGTGCTTTGATTAAATTAAGAGATGCCGCTGTGAGAGCAGGCATTAAACACGCTTTGATATCAGATGCCGGCCTGACAGAAGTTCCACCCGGAACAAAAACAGCTCTTGGTTTGGGTCCTGATGAAGAAAAAAAGATTGACAAATTAACGGGCAATTTCAGCGCACTCTAAACTTCTGTATTTAGTGTTTGAAGAATCTGGCATTTTTGCCGACTTCAATCAAAATCATGCCAAACTCATTTGCAGCTTTGATAATATCTTCATTGTATTTGCCTATACCAGTATGTGCAATATACTTAACGCCATATTTATTTGCTTCGTCTATTCCATCTCTGTTCGGGAAAAAGGCGTCTGACCAAAGTGCAATGTGGTCGCGATATGTTCGTAAATATTCTTCTTTTCTTTCTGCTGAAAGTGGCTTTGGAATCTCAGCTAAGTTTGCAAGAAGCGGATGTGATCCTGCCATTCTTAATAGATCGCCAGTTATGTATGCCAATTTTGTGAGCAGCCTATCCTGACTTTTTACGGTGTCTTTGAATTTCAAAGCAACGACTTCTGGTATGCTTCTTAAGTAAAAGATATCTGTCTTTCTTCCGGCAAGCTCAGTAACATCAACTCTGCTTTGTCCGCCAGCACCAACACCGGTTGTCTGGCCATCAAAAGCCATTGAAACTGAATTAGATTGGGAATATTTAGCTGCTATTCCTGCAACACACAAATCTTCAATTGTTGCTCGGTAGACGTCTTTGTTTTCACTAACTATGCTATTTTTTATCATATCTGGTGTTGGTACAACATTATTTCTCTTGTACCTAAATCTTAAGCCAAGAATTTTTCTTTCTTCATACAATGCAGATTCAGGCAATTTATCTAAAGTCGCCATCATTTGTATAATGGCAAAGCCACCATCTTTCTTTTTCTTTAAAATTTCTAACGCTTCACCTTCATAATCTGGTGCGATTACACCATCGAGAACAAGAGGTTTCATCTCCATGGCTGTTTCGTAATTAACCTTTCTGCTAAGGCCAACAAATCCGCCCATTGCAGATTTTGGGTCTGTTTGAAATGCGCGTATGAGTGCTAAACTTAGTTCTGTAAGTTTTTTGTCTTCTGGAACGTCTAAAATTGATCTTTCCAAATCACTTACTATTCCACGACTTGTTCCGATTCCTGAAGGCGTACAGTGCTTGAAAACTGTAGCGCAGGGCATGTTTAAAACAGAGTCAAGTTCTAGAACTGCTAGTATACCATCTGAAGCATCAAGATAATTAATGTAACCGGGCATTCCATTTAGAATGTCTATGGTACTTTCTTCACCTTTATCTGTTGTAATAGCGCATTCCTGTTGTGGATTTGGTCCATACTTTGCACCAACTTCGGTTGGTTTCATTTCTTGTCACCTACAACTTCATAAGTTTCTTTAATCTCATCATTGGTTTTACCTTTCCAATAATTTGCAATAGCAGCATCATAGTGTGCTGTGTGCGCAAATGCTTTTTTCATCAGTTCTGTTCTTGTTTCAAGAGAAATCATTCCTTTATTTTCTCTAAGCTCTTTAATTATTGCTGCATAATCGGTGGGATCAATAACTGCTGCAACGCGTAGGTAATTCTTTGCAGCTCCGCGAATCATACATGGTCCACCAACATCAATATTTGCTCTTGCGTGCTCTGGTGTTGTATTTTCATTAGCGATTGTTTGCTCAAACGGATATAAATTACATACAACCATATCAATAGGAACCACTTTTCGTTCAGCTAAATCTTTTTGGTGTGCTTCGTTGTAAGTTTCACTTAAAATTCCTAGATAAATTTTGAAATCAAGTGTTTTAACTAAGCCACCTTGCATCTCTGGCTGATTTGTGTAGCGGTCTACCGACACTAAGTGACCTTTTGCACTTTCACCTAAAATTGTCTGCACTTTTTTGAAAGTTCCGCCAGTAGAAAGTACCATAATTTCTGGATTTATTTCCAGCAAAGCTGGAATTAGTTCTTCTAAACCGCTTTTATCCGAAACACTGACTAAAACATTTTGAACTTTCACTAAATCGTCTATTTTTCCAACAATATTTTTTTCTCCCATACTTCACACCTCAAAATTTTACCCTGAATAATTCGGCTCGTCATGCAGCGGTCGATATGCTGGGTGGCTTTCTATCTGTGCAATGTCCGAAACTCTTTCTAAAACAACTTTCTGTTGAAATTCAGCAATTGTTTTGGCGCCAATCGAACTCATTGCTTTGCAAGTTCCCGCCCTGTATTGGTCAAGAATTTGTGAGACTGGACCGGTTATCCTCATTTCAACATCAACACCTTCTGGAGAGTATGGAACATTACCAACCATTTTAGCCTGTGCATACCTGCCGCCACTAACTTCTTGTCCTCGCTCTAACGCAGAGCTTGAGCCCATACCTCTGTAAAGTTTAAACCAAACATCGCCTCGCTTTTGCCTTTTGTATCCTGGCGGGTCAGGTGCTTCAAGTGCGCTCGCTAATATCGCTCCCGCCATTACCGTGCTTGCTCCCAGAGCCAACGCAATAGAAACGTGACCGGAGTATTTTATGCCGCCGTCCGCAATAATTGGCAAACCGTATTTTACGGCCTCTTCAGCACATTCTTCAACCGCGGTTGCTTGCCCCCTGCCGATGCCCACAACTTTAGAAGTTATGCAGCTTTGGCCTATGCCTCTTCCAACCTTTATAGCGTCTGCACCGGCAGCAGCCAAATATGCTGTGCCTTCTTTAGTAACAACATTACCTGATATGACTTCGAATGAATAAGAGCCCTTCAGCGTCTTTGTGGCATCGTAAACACTCTTGGAATGACCTACCGAAGCATCTATTACAACAACGTCCGTTTCAACTTCAATTAGTTTTTCTAGTCTCGTCTGGTCATTTAAAATATCGGCGACAGAGACTGCTGCGCCCACCAACAGGCGTTCTTTGGAGTCTTTTGAGACATAAGGGTAGTCTCTGCTTTTTTTAATATCGCTGCGCGTTATAATCGCATGCAAGTTTCCATTCTCGTCAATTAAAGGCAACAATTCTTTTTTGTTTGCTATCAAGATTTTTTTAGCATCATCCAAATTAGTGTTGTATGGCGCAGTTACAAGATCTTTGATAGCAGTCATGCGTTGTGCCACTAAATCGTTTGGATCGTGAAAATCTGCGTCTTTGTCAGTCATAATCCCAATTAATTTGCCATGAGGTTTTCCATCCTCGGTAACAGGGAATTTCGTCACACCAGTTTCTTGTATAATTGTGGCCAATTCTGTCAGGGTGAAATTAGGGCCAGCAGTATAAGGCTCACTTATGAAACCACTCTTGTAACGCTTTACACGCGCAACCGCCCTTGCTTGTTGCTCCACCGTCAGATTTCTGTGAATAATGCCTATTCCGCCGTGAAGTGCCATCTGTATTGCCATCTCGTATTCTGTAACAGTGTCCATTGGCGAACTTACTATTGGCAGCTTTAGCTTTATTTTTGGCGTTAAATTAGAAATTAGCTCGACCATGCCAGGCAAAATTTCTGTTGGTTTTTTGGGTTCCGTAATAATCCAGTCGTCGTATGATGTGCTCTCTTTAGCAGAGAAATTAACCATTTTACTTCGAAGTTATGACACTATAAAAATATTTATTTAGAGTAGAAAACAATGCTAAACCTCTACGACTGAGCTACTTTTCTTGCATATGCGACATTATCTTTCGCGTCTTGGACTGAAGAACCCGTGTAGTGCTCAAGTTGACCCGACAGTATCCATCTATGAATTTCTCCCAATCCCGAATGGAATTTCGCGAATTCCGGATCTTCAAGTGCGACCTCCAGCAAAGGCTTTCCATTTTGTTTGGCTTTTACCGCATATGAATTAACAGCATCGTAGCCATCGCCAAGAGTTGGATGATACCAACCCCGCGCTCTAGCGATTGCTTGCATGGCTTCACTTGGTACTCTCCTTATAGCTTCCAAATTGGCGGCCATCTTATCTTTGTTTACTGAAAGTTTGTCTAGTGCCTTGCTTGCTCTAACAAATGATTCATAAGTCTGTACGATCATTCCTGCTGGCTGATACCTGCCCTGTACGGAGTTTCGTAAGTCTCTCTGCAAGTCTGACATTATCATTGCGTAAAGAACAGGCATACCGCTGCTCACAACTGTGGCCTTGCCAGCGATATTTTCCCAATTTATGGGATTATCTTTTGCCGGGTCTGCGCTAGAACCGCCCAACCTCTTTGTGCTGTCCCTAGAAACAATTTCATTAATGGCCGCAGAGTAAAGTATTCTTATATCATTTGCGAAATCAGAAAGCACCTGTTGCGAAGTAACAATCGCGTTGCCTACGTCTGCCAATCTTTCCTTTTGAACTATTTGTGAAGCAGTATAATCCGGTTTTAAGTCAAGTTTTTCCAGAACTGCAGCTTCGAATTCTCTAGACTTACCAGTACCGAAAACTTGCTCGATGCTTGCTCCGGTTCCTACCATACCGCTGATTTTTCCGCGCAAGTCACCAAACGCGGCATCAGCCCTTTCGACTCGGGCTGCGAGCCTTGCTGCATAGCCCGCTAAAACTGCGCCAAAGACGACTGGTGATGTGTTTTGTAAATGCGTACGGCCCGTTTGCAAAACTGGTCCAGTTTCCTCTGGTTTTGAAATTCCTGCGTAAAGTTCAGCTAGATCGCAAAGCTTGCTTATAACTTCAGCAACTTTTGGTCGGAAACCTTCTTTCCAGCATCGCTTTAGCAGCCAAGACCTCGCAGTATCTAAAATATCATAAGATGTTGTACCTGGGTGCATTAGTGCAAGGGTTTCTGGGCTGACATGCCTACTAAACTCTGCCAAGACAGCCTTCTGGTCGTGCAGTAACTTATCTTCAAGAAGAGCAATATTAAGCGTATCAATTTTTGGCATGGCATTTTCCACGTCTGCCAAGTGCCTCTGTTCTGCTTTACCAAATTCAACTCTTGTTTGCAAAAGGACTTTCTGAACATATGCACAGGCCAGCCATTCGGCATGTGCGCTAAGAAAAGTTTCAGATAGTGTAGCAGTATCTTTCCAATATTTTGCATCATCAGGGCTGCTGCACTTCAGGTGTTCGCGAGCTAATAGTCTTCCTTCTGGCGATAATTTTGAAACTAAGTCTAAATCCTCGTTAGGCATGCCCGCAACAAGTAGCTAAGTCTTTAAAACCTACTCCTAAGCTACCCTTTTGAATTCCTCAATTCTTTGTTCGAGATTAATATCGTCTAGATAAAGTACGGACCCTATCCACTTGTTTGTAGCTGCCCGCGCCAGCGCATTATATGCTTGGAAAAATTCCTTTGATGGTGAATTATAAGAAATCGCAGGATTTATTAGAGTTTTCCAGTTTTCCACACCTTTTGCGTTGGCTTCATCTTTTGCCCTATCAATTTCTGCTTTCCAAGCAGGATTTACTGCAGCAATTTTATCTCTAATAAGTTGTTTTGAGATGGCCTGCCCTTTGTAAAGCAATCTGTCCTCATGCCATGTACAAACACAATCGCCCAGAGCAAAAATCCTTTCACCTTCATATACAAAAGTAACTTGCTCGACTTTCCCGTCTTCTCTGTCAAAGCCTACAGAGGCTGCGTGCGCAGTCATTATTTGACTTGCATTTCTTGTAACCCCATTAAGGATTTCAAAATTACCATCTGATAAGTAAGCTAATTTCTGCGCTACTTTTGGACTAAAGTATCTGTCTTCTGACTCATATTTTGTACTAAAATCTAAAACGGGAGGTTTTGGTAAAGGATCTCCGGGCTTAATATCTTCAGGTATGCCAAGTTCAGCTAATGTTATCTCTCCCCTTGCAACTCTTTTCCAAACAGAACTGCTTTTTCCAATTTTATTTCTCGTTATCAATTCCAATGGAATAACCTGATTATTCACTGAGGGATTTTCAAAAATGCTGTAATCCCATCGCCCATCTGCAAACCTAGGTTTCAATACGTTTACAAGTTTGAACCTCAGAGTGTCTGGAGTAAGCCCTTCTTTTATCGCGTCCTTTGCGGAAATAAGCTCTCCGTCGTGCACCATTCCAACATAATGTGTTGGTACGCCTTCTTTTTGCAACAATTCAAAGTTATAACCTGCCATTATTGCAATTGTTGTATTGTCGAGCGGTATGGGCGGTACGATCGTCCCAACATCAAAAACACTGAAAACTGGATTGAACTTAAAATCGGCCAATCCTAGTTCTGTCGCGCTTGGTTCTTTTATAATCGAAATTGTTTTCACACTTGTTTTGTGGTCTAAAACTTTGACGTATTTAGTCATTTTGAGCCTCCAATTTTTCTTATCTCTTTATATTCGTCATATTTCTTTTTCCCTTGTTCAATATATGCGATTATCCTTTCAGCGAGTCCTCTGTCATGCCTAGCCAGTATTTTTGCACCATACAATGCAAGATTGTCTCCTGCCCCATGTCCGACTTGCAGCATGCCTGGCTGCAAGCTATGATTTTGAGCTATATACTTGTCAGAAACAAAAGATACTAACGCAGGTGTAGACCCTATCAAAGTTTGCACAACCCGTAATTTTAGCGCACGCTCATTCGGCGCATATGTTTGTGATTGCAAATCAATAAGTGCGTGTTGTACCTCTAACTTATCCAGTACCTCTTTAGCTTTTAATATTGGTTTGGTATTACCACTGGCATTTATCAAATCTATGGATGTGAAGTTCGTTGTCAAAAAGTAATGTGCAGAATCAATCAGATGTTGAGCATCATTCATCTTCCCAACAGCAACAGGGTAACCTGGCGGCAATTCTGTGGATGAAAGTAATGACGATAAGCCATCAGTTCTGCTATCAACAATAGGCAAACCTAAAATCAGGGGCATATTCGATCTTTCGCCAAGCATGGTAAGATATTGACTTACTAGTGCATTTGTCATGCCTGCACCAGCAATTACAGCATCCCAAACTTGTTCGTTTGCATGCCTTACAACTAAATCTGGAACTCTGTGTGCAGAAGCAACAGAAAGATAAACCTCTAGTTCAGGCGGAATCTTTAATTTATCGATTCCCACAACTTCCTTGTCACTAGGCGAGCCTAATGCTAGCAGTACTTTGAAATTAGCTATGTTTGCACCTTCTCGGGGTTAAAGAACTCCACCTTTTAAAAGAATTTATTTTGTTGAGAATACTATTTCTTCTTGAATTGAAAACTTATTTAAAATCTACATTTTAGTTTTCTTTTTATTCACTAGCTTTGCTTTCTTAACAATAAAGATCCCGGAATCTTCTTTCCAGACTTTTTCAAACTCTAAGATTTCAATTCTCTTGTTGAAAATAGGACCATCGACGACTAAAGTTTCATACTCACCACCTTCACCGCTGATGTGTATTCCGAATTTATCTCTGACTCTTTTCAAGTCTTCAAGTGCCTGCAAATCTAACTTTCTTCCGAGCCAGGTGTGGTCCAAACCACCAGATGCTACTGAAACAATAATTATTTCGTAGCCTTCTTTTATTAGTTCTATAAGATACCTCTCAGGCTCCAGATGCCAGAGTGGTGCCAAAGATTTTAGTCCTACATCAGCACAAACTGCTTCTACTCTGTATCTCTGGTATTCAGAATCTATTGCGCCCGAAACAACACCATCAATCTTGTAGAGGCGTTTTGCAGCTGTCAAGGCTGATTTCAGGTCTTTCAATTCCTCTTCCTTGATTCCGGACGTTTTCTTGAAAATTAGATGCAAGCCGAGTGCTTTCGCCTGCAGTTTGACCATGTCTATGTTTGGCACGTGGAACATGTATGAGGCGGGATTCGCGGATTTTAGCGTCAGTAAGCAAGAAACCTCTCTACCTTGCTGTCGGACTCTATGTATAGCAAAAGTACTGTCCTTTCCGCCTGAAAAAAGTGCTGCCAGCTTCATTCAAGGCATTTGTACGCTAAAGTATATAAAACTTGAGTAATTGACAATATTGAAAGAAAAGCATTAATTTATAAATTGTTATAGCAGGAGTTAGGTATGCGCCGGTAGTCTAGCCTGGTACAGAGCTGACTAGTTTCGTCAGCTAGTCTCCTTTGCAGGAGAGGACCTTCGCCTTCCAAGCGAATTGCCTGGGTTCAAATCCCAGCCGGCGCACTTGCTATGACAATACTATTTTGTGCTGCACACCCGGACGATGGCGTACTCGGAGCTGGAGGAACAATAGCCAAGCTAGCAAAAGAAGGAAAGAAAGTTGTTGTTGTTGTTTTCTCCTATGGAGAGGGCTCAGACCCTTTGAAAGACCCGCAAATCATAACTATGCAAAGAATAAAGGAAGCAAAGCGCGCTTTTGATATTCTTGGCATTAGAGATACCATATTTTTGAGCCTATCAGACTCCAAATTTGTCGATGAAATAAAGGAACCTTCAACAGCAAAAAAATTTGACGACATTTTTGCTAAATACAATCCTGAACAGATATATGTGCACAGCATTGATGACCCGCATTCTGCGCACAGCTCCGTATCCGCTTTTGTCAGAGACTACGTAAACAAATTACAGAAAAAGCCAGACTTGTTTGAATTCCTGGTTACTGTTCCAGTAAAGTTTGCTTACCGGGAAAGACCAAGATTTTACATTGATATCAGTGAAACTATCACGGTGAAAAAAAGAGCTCTCGAAATGTTCAAGAGCCAAGCCCTTATTCCACTATATGTGGTTTTCGGCAGAATCTCAAACTGGCTTTCAGGCTTCAAATCAAAGACTCACTATGCTGAAGTCTTTTACAAAGTGGACTAAGCCTTCAGCAAGCTGACTGCGTCAGTTACGCAGAAGTTTTCTACAAAGTTGATTAAAAGAAACGCGCCCGGGAAGATTTGAACTCCCGACCTGCTCATTAGGAGTGAGCCGCTCTGTCCAAGCTGAGCTACAGGCGCAAAATCAATAAATTAAAAGAAATCGTGTTTTTTAAGCAATTTCGTAGTTAATGCTTACAGTTGCTGTAACTTCTATCTCGCCAGGCACCACTTGTGTGGGCGCTGCAGATTCCATTGCTAATTTTGCGCCGCCGTAATATGTTTGCGGCTGCTGGTAATAGCTGTTCTCAGTCACCCATACCGGCTTGCCTAAAGTTACTCCGCTTGCTGCTGCCAGTTTTTTTGCTTCCTCTCTTGCTTTGCTTGCTGCTGATGCCAGCGCCTGCTGTTTCAGAGATTCTGCTTTAGTTTCTGATAAAGAGAAGCTTACATAATCAACTGTGCTTGCGCCATTTGCAACTGCCACATCTAGGATTTTTCCAACGCCAGTCATGCTTTCAGTACTTATCTTCAAACTGTGCGATACTATGTAGCCGTTTACAATTGACCTTCCACTTTCAGGGTCATAGCTGATATCCGGATAAATGTTGTAAGAATTTGTTGTAACTTCTTTTACCAAGCCTGAACCCTGCAGAGCCATCCTCAGAGAACCTACTGTTGCTGCATTCTGGTCTTGTGCTTTTGCTGCTGTATCTGATATAGTCTCTACAGTAACAAAAATATCTGCAATATCTGGATCCGCGGACGCCGTGCTAGATGCTGAAACATCCAAAGTATTTTGTTCAGCACTAGTTCCGACATTAACTACTTGCGGTTTTGCGTAAGTCACTGCTACCAATCCTATTGCCAACACAAGCACTAGGATCATCACAAAGAAATTCATTTTCTCCATTTTATTTATCCTATATAAAATCAAATACCTCTCCTTTTATGTCTTGTCTGACTGTTACCGTCAAGGTGCTTTCATCTATTTCGACGTGAATAACTACTGTATTATCAGGCATAGATTCAGTTGGAGCTACGGGCTTTGGTGTAGACTCTACAATCCATGGAGCACTTTTTGGCACATCTGGACCATTAATTTCATTACAATCAAAATCGGGTGCCCCGCCGGGTAAATTCTTAGCGGCGAT